>Ga0102938_10001996_pt1 | contig 15522 bp, 16 predicted proteins | sample SalPonR2_B_D2_MG_FD_84516 | JGI IMG/M metagenome (GOLD analysis project Ga0102938, IMG submission 84516) | Salt pond soil microbial communities from South San Francisco under conditions of wetland restoration - Salt Pond MetaG R2_B_D2_MG | ecosystem: Environmental > Aquatic > Marine >...
CGGTCATGCTCGGCGCGGTCATGCTCGGCACGGTCATGCACGAACCAGTCATCGCCCTTGAGCGTCTCGCCGGTGGTGAATTCCCAATCCTCGGCGAAGATCGTCATCAATTCGCCGATCAGCGGCCCTGTGACCTCGAAATGCGTGTCATGCGCCACGTTGCTCCCGGCTGCCTCGGTAAGAAAATGGGCGCGTATGTTCATGCCGCCGGTAAAGCCCGTCTCGCCATCGACAATCATGATCTTGCGGTGGCTGCGCAGATTGGCATAGGCGAGCCGCAGACCTGACAGGCTGCTCATGAACAGGGCGGTATCGACACCCTTCGATGCCAGGACACGGGTGACCGGCGGACGCGAATAGCGCGAGCCGACCCCGTCGATCAGCACCTTCACCTGCACGCCCCGCGCCCGCGCCTGCGCCAGCGCCTCGACAAAGGCGAGGCCGGCTGCGTCATGGTCGAAGATGTAGCTTGCGAGCGCGATGGAACGCCTTGCACCCCGGATTCCCTCCAGCATGGCGGGGTAGGCTTCGTCTCCACCCGATAGCGGGGTGATGCGGTTGCCCGGTTTCAGCCGGAAAGGCGAGACGCTGTCGCCAAGCCGACCCAAAGCCGGAACAGTGATCGACCCGGACAGGGCCGCCTCTTCATGGGCGTCGCGCGGACGGTTGCGGCGCCGGCGCCGGCGCTGCACACTCTCGCGTCGCACCCGGTTTATTCCGGCCACGAGATAGAAGAACGCACCCAGAAAAGGCGAGAACAGCACCACCGCGACCCACCCGAGGGCTGAGCGGACGTCGTCCTTGGTCATGGCCGCATGCAGGGCCGCCACGAGCCCGATGATCAGGCCCGCCGCGAAGGTCAGATGCGGCCAGTAAAGATCCAGAAGCCATTCCATATCCCAAGCGTAGACGGGTTTTTGCAGATGAGCACAACCCCAATGCACGCCCGCAGCCGATTCCTGCACAGGAATGCATGCCAACGGTCGCGGATAGAAGTGCAGCGGGCTTGCGAGGATAGCGGAAGACGGGATGTAGTAACGTTATCTTTGATTGTGTATATTATCTTAAATTGCATCAAAATACAACTTATAATTAAAGCTGTTTAATCGAATTTTAACGGTGATCATTCAGAAATGATTCACATTTACGTTGCGTCGTTATCAGGCGGCGCATGTTGAGATCGAGCGAGGATTGCGCCATGCCGACAGTGGGAACCGCTGCCCGCCAGAACGGAACCGGCATTGCCGGCAAACCCGCTGCCGTGGTGCGCGGAGGCGACATCGGGTCGCGCCTCGGGCCGGCCCGGGTTTCCATGGCGCAGCCCGCCCCGGCAGGGCAGCGTACGCCCCGTGATGCGGAATTCGAGCGCTGGCGCAACGCGCCGGCAGCCTGGCTGGCCGAGCGTCTCGCCGAAGCAGCGATGCGCGATGCGCAGGCGAGCCGGCGCGTCGATTCCGGCCATCAGGCGGAAACGACCCCGGCCCGGGCGGCGGCTCCAGGCGTCGCTAACAAGGCTCCCTCGCAGCAGGCCGCTTGTCCGACCGCTTCTTTGCAGCGCGCGTCACAGCCCGCTCCGCAGTCTTTTGCCCAATCTCCTGCGCAAAAGCGAAATCCGCTGGAGGGCGCGGAGGCCATCGCGCGGCGGTTGCGGCAGAACGAGGAGCGGCTGGTTGCGACCGAGGCGGCGGTCAACCGCCATGCCGAGGCGCTAACCGATGCCGAAAGGCGGGCGAACGAGGCCGAAAGCCGGCTCGCGGAAACGCACTCCCTCGTTGGTGAGGCGCGGCGCTATGCCAATGAGGCGCAAACGCGTCTCGCCGAGATGCAAAACCGCCTCGATGAGGCCTGTCGCAGGGCGCAAAAGGCCGAGCAGCGTGCCGAGGCGGCAGAGGCCACGCGCGCCGATATCGAGGAGCGCGCCGCGCGCGCGTTCGCGATCATGAAGGAGCGCATTGCCTCCGCCGAGGCCGAAGCCGATGCGGCACAGGAAGCACTCACCCGCCATCGCGCGGAATCACGTGAGCATCTCACAAGTCTCGAAGAGACGCTGGCTGCGCGCGAAGACGCGCTCAAACGCAAGGATGCGGAAACGCAAGCGCGCATCAACGAGGCCCAGCGCGACGCCCAGGCGCGCATCTTCGCCGTCCAGGCCCGCCTCGACATCGCCGAGATCCGCCTCGCCAAGGCGCGTGAGGCCCTCGAAGCCGAAAGCCTCACGCCTGTCTCACAGCCGGACGAGATGCTTCCCCTGGTTCAGGCCCCTCACTGACGCGGGCCCCGTTCAGGCCGCATCGCGTTTGGCGGCGTGATAGCCGCCGTCGCCACGATGCAGGATCACGTCGCTCTCCAGCAGATCAGCCGGCGAGAGATCGCGCTCTCGATCAAGCTCTCGCCACAGCGGAATCAGCTGTTCGAGATCGAGCGCCGGCCAGGCATCCGGGCTGTCGAGCACGAAATAGGTCTCCTGGAAATCGTCGATGCGATAGTTCGTGCCCATGACACGACCGAGATCGAAGCCGACGCGGTTGGGGGATTCGCTTTCCAGCGAGAATACCGTCTCCGATGGCGACGAGGCGATGCCGGCGCCGACGATGCGCAGGCCCTGCTCCGTGCGGGCAAGGCCGAATTCCACCGTATACCAGTAGAGGCGCGCCAGCCGGTGCAGGGTGCCGTGGCGCGCCGCGGCGAGCCCGGCATTGCCGTACGCCTCCAGATAATCGGCATAGACCTGCTGCATGATCAGCGGCACATGGCCGAAGACGTCATGGAAGATGTCCGGCTCCTCGATATAGTCGATCTGCTCGGGCTTGCGGATCCAGTAGCCGGCGGGGAACTTGCGCTCGGCCAGCAGGGTGAAGAAGGTGATATCCGGCACAAGCCCCGGCACCGCGACGACCTCCCAGCCGGTGGCCTCGCGCAGGCGTGCATTCATCACGCGAAAATCCGGGATGCCCTCATCGGAAATCCCCAGCGCGTCGAGCCCTTCGGGAAAACTGTCGCAGATGCGCCCCCGCAGAACGTCTCGCTGCCGCCGTGCCAGGGTCGCCCAGGTGGCGTGATCCTCCGGCGTGTAATCCGCAAAGCCCTGATCGCGCAGGTAATGGCGCGGATGGTCCTTGTCGTTTTCGCTGAGCATGGCGGAAGACATGGGCGTTCTCCTCTCGTGATCATCTGTTTGATGAGAGAATAAGCCAGATCGGACGTCATTATCGGACGATTATGCGCGCCTACGACGCCATATTGGTCACTTCATGACCTGTTCGAGCCCGTTACAGCTTTGTCCGCAGCCCCCACAATTCCGGGAAGAAGGCGTGGTCGAGGATGCTTTTGAGATAACCCACCCCCGAGGAGCCGCCGGTGCCCATGCGCATGCCGATGATGCGTTCCACCACCGTCACATGGCGGAAGCGCCATTGCCGCATCAGATCCTCCAGATCGACGAGTTCCTCGGCGAGTTCGTAGAGATCGAAATACGTCTGCGATTCGCGATAGACCTTCTCCCAGATCGCGGCGGTCTCGGCATTGTAGACATGCGGCTCGCGCACATCGCGGTTCAGCACCGGTTCGGGGATCGCGAGCCCGCGCCGGGCCATCAGCCGCATCGCCTCGTCATAGATCGAGGGCGCGTCATAGGCGGCCTTGAGCGGATTGTGGCGCGCGGGTTTATGGGCATGCGGGCGCAGCATCAGCTCCTTCTTGGCGCCGAGCTTGAACTCGATCATGCGGTACTGGAACGACTGGAAGCCGGAGGAATGGCCGAGCTTGTCGCGGAAGGCGAGGTAATCGGCGGGCGTCATCGTGGCAAGCACGTCCCAGGCGCGCACCAACTGCTCCTGGATGCGCCCGCAGCGCGCCAGCGCCTTGAAGGCGGGGCGCAGATCGTCGTCGCGGATGCGGGCCATCGCGAAATCGAGTTCGTGCAGGAAGAGCTTCATCCACAATTCCTGCACCTGGTGGATGGCGATGAAGAGCGGCTCGTCATGCTGGTCCGAGAGCGGATTCTGCGCCGAGAGCAGGGTGTCGAGATCGAGATAATCGCCATAGGACATGGCCTTGGAAAAATCGGTATGGACGCCGTCGCTGCTCATCCACCATGCTCCTTCGCGGGTCTGACGATCGCCGCTGTTGTCACGAGATATTTAAAACTTAAAATATCATGCGGAAGCCGCGAGCGGAACGTGCGCGCGGCGAAAATCGACGAGGCCTGCCGCGATGCTCGACCTACGCGCTCATTTCTCCCGTTTCCTCGCCGCCGAACCGGGGCGCATCCATCTAGCCGCGCATTCGCATCATTTCTGGCCGGATGTAACCCGCGAGGCACAAATCGAGGCCTGGGACGACGCGGCGCGGCTCGCCGACGGCAAATGGGGGCACGTGATGGGGCACGTGTGGCGTGAGGCACAGACGCATGTGGCGCGCACGTTGGCTCTGCCCGATCCGGCGAGCGTGGTCTTCGGGCAGAATACCTTCGAATTCTGGCTGCGGCTGTTTTCCTGCTTTCCCGCGCAGAAACGGCTGAAGATTCTCGCCAGCGACGGCGAGTTTCACTCCTTCACGCGCCTGGCACGCCGGCTGGAGGAGGACGGCCTCGTCGAAGTGGAGCATGTGCCGGCGGAGCCCTTTGCGGATTTTGCGCAGCGATTCGCTGCGCGCGCGGCGGTGGGCGGGCACGACATCGTGCTGTTCAGCCAAGTGCTGTTCAATTCCGGCTTCGCATTGTCGGCTGGGGAGATGGCGCAGATCGTGGCTTGTGTGCCTTCGCCCGAGAGCTTCGTCGTGATCGACGGCTATCATGGCTATCTCGCCGTGCCGACGGATCTCTCAGGCTTGGCCGAGCGCGTATTCTACATGAGCGGCGGTTACAAATACGTGATGAGCGGCGAGGGCGCGGCCTTCATGCATTGCCCGCCGGGCTATGGCCTGCGTCCGCGCGCCACCGGCTGGTACGCGGCCTTCGCCGCCCTCGAGGCCAGCCAGGACGGCATTGTCGGCTATGCCGGGGACGGCTATCGCTTCATGGGCGCGACATTCGACCCGACCGCGCTCTATCGCTTCAACGCGGTGATGCGCTGGCTCGAGGGGCTGGGCATTGATGTCGCGGCGATCCATGCGCATGCGCATGCGCTGCAGCGCGCCTTCGTGGCGGGGCTGGAGGCACGCGGGGCTGCTCTTCGCGAGAGCGATCTGCTCCTGCCGCTCTCACAAGCGCAGCGCGGTAATTTCCTAACCTTCCGGCGCGCAGACGCGCAGGAACTGCACGCGCTTCTCGCGGCGGGGAAGGTGGTCACTGATGTACGCGGCGACCGGCTGCGCGTAGGCTTCGGCCCGTATCACGCCGAGGAGGATGCAGTGAAGGCGGGCGAAGCGGTGGCGGCGCTGCTGCGCGATTGAGCCGTTCAGCCGATTGTATCAATGAAGGCGCGACCGGCGCGGTCCTCGATCTCGATGAGCCAGAGATCGGGATCGAAGCGGATTTCGCGCCCCATCTTCGCCTCGACATCCGGGCTCGGCGCCGCCTCCAGAAGCCGGGTGAAGAGGCGTTCACCGCCGCTTTCTGAATCGACGAGGCTCTGTGGCGCCGGGCCGTAGAGATCGGCGGTGCCGTCGAGGCGGTCGACCTTGACGAAGATCGCGCCGGCCTCCGCCGCACCACGGCGGCGCAGCACGCCGACCACGTCCTCGACGCCGCAGCGCCGGATCAGGGCGGAGGCGAAAAAATCGGAGCGCAGGCGCAAACGGTTTCCTCTCGCGACATGGCACCCGCGCCTTGGACGCGGATCACTCGATGGCGGTACCCGCTTCGCGGGCCAGAGATTGCGCGGTTGCCGGGACGAGTTGCCCGGTCACGGTCAGCCCTTGATCACGCTCGAATCGTTCGATCGCGCCACGGGTCATCGGGCCGTAGAGCCCGTCCGCCGTCAAGGGGCCGTAGCCGAGCGCATCGAGAGCGCGCTGTGCGCTCGCGATGATGGCGTCCGGGCCGGTCGGGCCGGTTGAGCCGGTGCGGGTGGGGCCGTCGCCATCGGCCAGAAGGCTCGCGATCGTGCCGCCCGTCTGCGGCGCGGATCCATCCGAAGCGACCGGGGCACGCCGTGCCGGGGGAACGGGTGCGGCGAGCAGGTCGTCTATGGAACGCGGCCCGCTCGTCTGCCGGGCCGGCGGAGCGGCGGCGGGTGACTGCGGTGCCGGCGCGGATTGCGCTGGGGCGCGGTTCGCTGCATCGACCGGGGCCTGCAGGCGGGGGGGCACGACGGGTGGTGCGGTGGGTGGTGCAACTTGTCCGGTGACGCGCTCGGGCGATGCAGTACCACTGAACAGCGGTGCGGGATGGGGTACGCTCTGCAGGGTAAGCGCATTGACGCTGACCGCCGTCAGCGCAGCCGTGAATATCAGGGCACCAAGCATGGCGCCCGGATGCCGCAGCGCTACCGCCGCGAGCCGACCGGCCCATTGCGACGCATTGTTCGTGCGCCGGCGCCCCGTATTGCGCATACCCCGTCCCGATCGAACCGCCATCCCGTCACGCACTGCGCTTGTACTCCCTGTCCCTGTTGCGCGCGCCGTTTGTCTCCGACGCTTCCCCGCTGTTTTCGCTGTCCTTGTTGCGTGCCGCATCCGGTCTCTCGCGCTGGCGCGCCGCAATGTGGATCGGGATCGGCGCCCGTGCTTCTTCGCGCGCCTCCTCACCGCAATCAAGGGGAAGCTCAACGCTGACCAGCGTGCCGGCATCCTCACCGCTCTCGATGGCGAGGCTGCCGTGATGCAGGCCGACGAGGCCACGCACCACCGAGAGGCCGAGGCCGGTTCCCTCATGTGCGCGATCGTAATTGCCGCTGCCATGGCCGCTGCCGGCCTGGAAGAAGGGATTGCCCAGTTGAGCGAGATCCTGTGCGGCGACGCCGATGCCCGTATCGGAGACGGTGATGCGCATGCGCCGCGCATCGGCACGCAGCCCGAGGCAGACGCGACCGCCATCCGGCGTGAACTTCACCGCATTCGACAGAAGATTGATCAGGATCTGCCGACAGGCGCGCTGATCGGCGGTAATGCCAGGCAGATCCTGCGGGATGTCGAGATCAAGCGCGACATTGCGGCTCTCGGCCTTGAGGCGCATCAGCTCGATGCTGCCGTGGGCGAGCGCGGCCATGTCGAAACGGGTCGCGGTGAAATCGAAATTGCCGCTTTCGATCTTCGAGATATCGAGCAGCGCATTGACCACCTCGAGCAGATGGTGCCCCGATTCGCCGATGATGCGCGCATAGTCGCGGCGCTGCTCGGCATCGAGGTAGCTCATGCTGTCGGAGGCCAGGATTTCGGAGAAGCCAATGATCGCATTGAGCGGAGTGCGCAGCTCATGGCTCACCGTCGCGAGGAAGCGGCCCTTGAGCGCATCGGCATTCTCGGCGCGAAGCCGGGCTGCTTCGAGCTCGTCCTCATGCTGCTTCTGCCGGCTGATATCGCGCATCACGGCGATGACCGGGCCGGGACGGGAAGCCTCGCCTTCGAGGCGATAGGCGCGCATCTCGACCCAGATCACGCGACCATTCTCACCGGCGAAGGCATCGCCGTAATGCAGGCGCAACTGTGCACAGACATGCGTCGATCCCGTGGCGGCATCGCTGAGCGCCTTGAGATAGGCGGGACGATCCTGGATATGAACGCGCCCGAGCAGGCCGCGCTCCTCGAGGGCGCCCGAGGGCACGCCGAGCAGTTTCATTGCACCGGCGCTGGCATGGCTGACATGGCCGTTACCATCATGCCAGGTGACGAGATCGTCGATGATCTGGAGCAGATGGCGATCCTGAGCATCGCGCCGGGCGATCTCGCGGCGGTCATCAGCCTCGCGGCGCGAGGCGGCCGAGACCAGGGCGCCGGCATGAGCGATGGCGACGAGCGCGAAGACCGGTGTTGCGATATAAGGCAGCCAGCCCGCCTGGGTCGCGCTGTTGTCCATCAGCGCGATACCCACGACGGCGATGATGGCGACGAGCGTCGTCGCCGTCGCCGAGCGGCGCGAGCCCGAGAGCAACGCTTCGAGGGGTACGGTGACGAGCCAGATCGTCGCGGCGGAAGCGAGCCCGCCGGTCGTGCCGGCAATCGCCACGATCAGCCCGGCAAAGGCGATGGCCGAGATCGTATGCGCCAGCGGCAGGGAGCCGGTGCGTGACAGGGCGAGGGCGGCGAAGAGCGGAGCGATCAGGCAGGCGAAGACGACGTATTCCGCCGCATGCGGGGCACCGCCACGCATGGCAAAATAAACCGGAAGACAGGCAAGGGCGATCACACCCATGATCAGGCGTGTCGCGATGAAGCGGCGATGCCGCGACGCTTCCGCAGGCTCGCCCCGCGCCGAATCATGCACGAGATCGGCCAGTCTGCGTTGCAATTCCGAGTACCTGTCTGTCTTGACCATGCTGAACGCGAAAGCGCCGCGCTCCCTGTCTGTCGATTGCGGGGATATTCACAGGGGTGACTTAAGCGAACACTAAGGCGACGATACCGATCGGCAGGGCCATGGTTTATGGCGAATGCTTCGTTAACGCATGAAGCCCATCGACGTCTCCTTTCCGGACGCGCAGATACGGCCCGTTAACTTTGCGCGATGATCAGGGTGTGATCGGCGCGCGGCGGAAAGGGGCGATTCACGCTTTGCGCCCAATGCTCGCGCGCACAACCGGAGAGCCAGATGTCCTTCCTCATCCGTTTCCTCGCCGTCGTGTCCGTGATCTTCTACTTCTCACCGGAACGGGGAGGGGGGAGCGAGGGCGTTGATCGGACACCGGCCGTGGCAAACAGTCTGCCGGCTCCTGCCCCCTTGCTCGATCCGATGCAGGAGGCGACCGCGCCGCGCCGCGAAGACACGCCTGTGGATACGATCGCGGCAATCCTCCAGCGCGAATACGGGCAGGACCGGGACGCGATCACCCAATATGCCCGCGAGCGCCTCGCCGAGGAGATCGCGCGCGGCGTGGGGCTCGATAGCACCACGACGCGTGAGTGAGTGTGACGGTCGGTCGCCATCGCCTGATCCGACGGGCAGAATTTTTTTGATTGGGCGCGCTGCCCCCCTTGCGCGCGCGCCACCGAGAGCCATCATAGAGACATGATGCCGACATTCGACGAAATCCTCGCCAATTTCGAATTTATCGACGATTGGGAGGAGCGCTATCGTTACATTATCGAACTTGGAAAGCTCATGCCTGCGCTTCCCGAGGAGGCGCATAACGACGCCAACAAGGTGCAAGGCTGTGCGAGCCAGGTCTGGCTGGAGACGCATGTGGAGCGCGCCGAGGGTGCACCCGTGCTGAATCTGCGCGGCGACAGTGATGCGCACATCGTGCGCGGCCTGGTGGCGCTTTTGATCGCACTCTATTCCGGGCGCCGGGCGGGCGAGATTCTTGAGACCGATGCGGCGGAGATCTTCGATTCGCTGGGCTTGTCGGAGCATCTAACGCCGCAGCGTTCGAACGGTGTGCGCGCGATGGTGCAGCGCATCCAGCATGACGCGAAGGCGGCGCTGGAAGAGGCGGCCTGATACCACCTCCTGCGAAAGTTTCCTGGTGGTGCGCGGCTCAGCTTCCGGCAGCTGCCGTGCGTCTGTGCGATGTCTGCTGGAAGAACAGGGCCTGGCTGATCACGGCGGAAACATTGGCCGGCTGAAACGGCTTGGCGATCAGGAAGGCCGGTTCGGGGCGTTCCCCGGTCAGGAAACGCTCCGGATAGGCGGTAATGAAGATCACCGGCACCTGGAAGGTCTGAAGAAGATCGTTCACCGCATCAAGACCCGAGGAGCCGTCGGCCAGCTGGATATCGGCGAGAATCAGTCCGGGACGCTTTTCACCCGCGAGCGTCACGGCTTCACTGCGTGTACGCGCGACCCCGGTCACCTGATGGCCAAGACTCTCGACGAGGCTCTCCAGATCCATGGCGATCAGGGGTTCATCTTCGATGATCATGATCTGCGTCGCGATATCGGCAGCGAGTTCGCGCCCTGCATCATCGACAAGCGCGCGCACGGCGCCGAGATCGCTGTCGAGGATTTCGGCGACTTCCTCCTCGGCGAAGCCTTCGAGCGATGACAGCAGAAAGGCCTGGCGCGGAAGAGGGGTGATCTCGCCAAGCCGCGCTTCGGCGGGCAGGTCACGCTCGATCGTCTCGCGCTGCTCGTTCACGGCGAGCGAATTCCAGATCACCGTGAAGACGCGAAACAGCGCCAGCCGCGGCGGAGCGGCTTCGTCAAGGGGGGAGGGGTCGTTGATCAATGCCTCGAGCGTCGCGGCGACATAGGCATCCCCGGCTGCCTGGGACCCCGTCAATGCGCGTGCATAGCGTCTCAGATAGGGCAGTTGCGGGGCAACGAGCTCGGCAGTCGACATACGGTGTCATCCTTATACTTTGTCATCCGGGTTCGGCAGGCACGATCCCGGTGCCCGGTCACGCGAAACAGCCTGAATGTGCTTGCATCGCCCGAACATCAACCACGGACCTGCACGCGCACCTACCGTTGATAACGCGCGATGTTTCCACAGGTTCCCGCCCAAGTCGAAAAATTTTGCAACAACGCCGCTTTGCGCGGAACTTCTCTTCTCCTGCTGCATTGAACTCGTGCACGACGTGATTTTCCCAAGCCTTTCGATGGCTTTCACGCGGTGAAAATGAGGCATTGTTCCATGAACAGACGAGTGGAGCCACGGGCTCTGTCAGCCGTCGCCGACGGGGTGACATCCGGCGGATCTCCGTTAAGACAACAGGCAAAGCGAGAGTTGAGCGCCCGTGACGCGGTGGAGCGGGTGCGTGATCATCGGGGGCAGGACGACATGGCCGATCGCGAGAAGGGCGGGGTACCGGGCGCCGGAACGGGCGCCGATGCGGATCATCACAAGCCGCAGCTCGACAGACCGACGCAAACGCGCATCGGCGATCAGTTGCGCTCCATGTATGCCGAATTGATGGATCAGCCCGTGCCCGATCGCTTCCGCGCGCTGCTCGACCAGCTCGATGATCCGGAAAACAAATCAAAGGCGGATCGGGAGGATGGCCAATGAGCATTGAGCCCGAATTGCGTGACGAACTGCTCGCAGCGGTTCCCAGCCTGCGCGCCTTCGCCATATCGCTTTGCGGCAAGGTCGACCGTGCCGATGATCTGGTGCAGGATACCCTGATGCGCGCTCTGGCGAATATTCATCGCTTCCAGCGCGGCACCAATCTCAATGCCTGGCTTTTCACGATCCTGCGCAATCTGTTCCATTCGGAATTCCGCAAGCGCAAGCGCGAAGTGGAGGATCCCGACGGCAATTACGCGGCCAATCTGGTGAGCAGGCCGGAACAGGGTGCGCATCTCGATTTCGAGGATTTCCGCGCGGCGCTGGCCCAGTTGCCGGACGATCAGCGTGAGGCGCTGTTGCTGGTCGGCGCCTCCGGCTTCTCCTACGAGGAGGCCGCCGAGATCTGTGAATGTGCGGTGGGCACGATCAAGAGCCGGGTCAACCGCGCCCGCACGCGGCTGGCCGAGATGCTCGACCTGAACGATGACAGTGCATTGGGGCCCGATCAGATGACCCGCGCGGCGCTGCAGCAGGCGGCGAGTTGAGCCGGAGCAGTGCGGATGTGCGGAACGCGCCAGCTGCCATCCGCAAAACCGCGCAGTCGACAGGCATTGCCGGATACGCTTAGCTCAGGGCTGAGGCGCACCGGTGCGCGGAAGCTGACGACGAGACGGTCATGGCCGCAGCCAATGGCACCCCCGATATCGAAGATCTGGCCCGGGTCGCCGTGACGGCGGGTCGGGCCATCATGACGATTTATACCGGGCCCTTCGACGTCGAAGCCAAGCCCGACGATTCCCCCGTTACCCGGGCCGATATCGAAGCCGAAGACGTCATTGCGGCCGGGCTTGGCGAGATTGCTCCCGATATTCCGATCGTGGCCGAAGAGGCTGCGGCAGCCGGCGACATCCCGGATGTCGGGGACCGGTTCTTCCTCGTTGATCCCCTTGATGGAACACGCGAATTCGTCGAGCGTAATGGCGAGTTCACCGTCAATATCGCGCTGATCGTTGATGGTGAACCGGTGATGGGCGTCATCCATGCACCGGCGCGCGGCGAGATCGTCTTCGCCGACGGCACCCGTGGCGCCTTCGCGGGGCGGGTCGATCTCGAGGAAGATGAGCCGGTGATCAGGGATATCCGCCCGATCCGGGCGCGCAACGTGACCGAAGACGGGGCGGTCGCTCTGGTCAGCCGTTCGCATTGTAATGCGCAGACGCGCAAATCGCTGGCGCGCTTCGCGCCGGGGGCGGTCGAGCCGCTCGGCTCTTCCCTCAAGCTCTGCCGGATCGCGCAGGGTGCGGCCGATCTCTACCTGCGCCACGGCCCCACCATGCAATGGGATACGGCGGCGGGCGATGCGATCCTGCGGGCGTCGGGGGGGTGCGTGGTCGATCTCGCCGGCGCGCCGCTGCGCTATGCGCGACAAGTGGCCGGGGTGGACCGCGATTTCGGCAATCCGGATTTCTGCGCATTCGGTGACGCGCGGTTGAAGGCGCGACTCTAGAGCCCTCACAGGCCACGCAGCTTGCGCAGGCCGCTTTGCACCCGCACCCCCGGCAAGGCCGTTCCGGGCCCCTCATGAAACTGGTAAGCCTGAACCCGTTGAGCCGTGGCGGGTGCAAGCCACGACGCCGATGAGGGGGGCAATCATGAGCGACGATCACAAGAAGGCACCGGCATCCGGGCTGCGCAAGGGGCTGACGAGCTATGGCGATGCGGGGTTTTCGCTGTTCCTGCGCAAGGCCTTCATCAAGGCGGCGGGTTTTTCCGATGATGCGCTCGACCGCCCGATCATCGGCATCACCAACACGTTTTCCGATTTCAACCCCTGCCACGGCAACGTGCCGCGCCTGATCGAGGCGGTGAAGCGCGGTGTCATGCTGGCGGGTGGCCTGCCAATGGAATTTCCCACCATCTCGATCCATGAGAGCTTTTCGAATCCCACCTCCATGTTCCTGCGTAATCTCATGGCCATGGAGACCGAGGAGATGGTGCGCGCCCAGCCGATGGATGCGGTGGTGATGATCGGCGGCTGCGACAAGACCGTCCCGGCCCAGCTGATGGCGGCGGCGAGCGCCGATATTCCTGCCATCCAGCTGATCACCGGGCCGATGCTCGTCGGCCATCACAAGGGCGAGGTGCTCGGCGCCTGCACCGATTGCCGCCGGCTCTGGGCGCAGCATCGCGCCGGCGAGATCGACGAAGCGGAGATCGAGGCGGTGAGTGAGCGGCTCGCACCGACGCAGGGCACCTGCATGGTGATGGGCACGGCGAGCACGATGGGCTGCCTCGTCGAGGCGATGGGCATCGCCCTGTCTGGCACTGGCACCATCCCCGCCACCCATGCCGACCGGATCCGTTCGGCGGAGGCCAGCGGCCGGAAGGCCGTGGCTCTGGCGAAAGCCGGGACGCGCCCGACGCAGATCCTGAACAAGGCCGCCTTCCACAATGCAATGGTGGTGCTGCAGGCTATCGGCGGCTCGACCAATGCGGTCGTGCATCTCGCCGCGATCGCAGGCCGGCTCGGCTTCGATTTCGACCTCGAAGAACTCGACCGTCTCGGCCGCGAAGTGCCGGTTCTGATCGATCTCAAGCCTTCCGGCGCGCATTACATGGAGCATTTCCACTGGGCCGGCGGCATGCCGGCGCTCCTGCGCGAATTGCGTGATCACCTGATGCTGGATGCGCCCACCGTCGATGGCGTGAGCCTGGGTGAAGTGATCACCCGCGCCGAGGACGTACCCGGTCAGAGCATCATCCGCACCCGTGACAATCCGTTGAAGAGCGGTGGCGCAACGGCGGTTCTGCGCGGCAATCTGGCCCCCGACGGCGCCATCATCAAGCAATCCGCAGCGTCGCCCGAACTCCTGCGCCATACCGGACGCGCGGTGGTGTTCGATTCGGTGGAAGACATGACCAACCGCATCGACGACCCGGATCTCGACGTGCGCGCCGATGATATCCTCGTCCTGCGCAATGCGGGCCCCAAGGGCGCGCCGGGCATGCCTGAAGCCGGTTATCTGCCGATCCCGCGCAAGCTCGCCCGGCAAGGCGTGAAGGACATGGTGCGCATCTCCGATGCGCGGATGAGCGGCACGGCCTTCGGCACGATCGTCCTGCACATCGCCCCGGAAGCCGCTGTCGGCGGCCCGCTCGGCCTGGTGCGCGACGGTGATACGATCAGCCTCGATGTCGAGGCGCGCAGGCTCGATCTCGACGTCGCCGAAGACGAACTCGCCCGCCGCCGTGCGGATTTCGCCCCGCCGCCCCATATGGCCGGTCCGCAACGCGGCTATCGCGGCCTCTATCTCGCGCAGGTGAACCAGGCCGGAGAGGGCTGCGACTTTGATTTCTTGCGCAAGGACGGCGAGATCTGAGGGGAAGGTCTCGTTGGAGAGAGACCGAGCCGGATTCGTGACAGTTGGGGATGGTTAAATGAGCATCCCGGGGCAGCCGCGCCGCTCCGGGATGTCGATCTCCTGGATGCTGATCATCAGGCCCGTTCAGGCGGCGACGTGGTACTGTCCCTCCTGCGAGCCGTCTATGATGATCTGCGGGGTCTCGGCTGCGGGGGTGCACCAGGCTGACAGGTCCGCGATGCGCGGATTGTCGATCTCCAGCGCCTGTATGGCGTGCAGCCTGATCAGCGCTTCGGCATTGCTGTCGATCGCCTCGACCTCACCGCGCTCCCAGCGGCTGATCGCGAGCGGCTCGCGATGCACCAGCCGGGCGAGTTCGGCCTGGGTCATGCCCATTTCCGTGCGCAGGAAGCGTAACTCCCTGCCCGTCATGCTGGATCGTTTCTTGGTGATCCCCTCCGCGATGGCGCGGTGCAGATCGTGCACGTTGGGAATGTCGATGCACGCTTCGCCTGCATCGTCGGAGATGAAGCTCACGCCGACGATCAGGACGTTATTGAGGCCGCATTCCGTGTAACGATACTCCGCCATATTCTATCTCCGTCCTCTTCACTGTAGCGTGGATGATTATTCGTCTACCCACATGACTGTTATGATTTTCATCCATCGTGTTTTAGCGCAGGGAATGACGACAATACGGACCGTTCTGTTGTTGGAATTTGGTGAACGGCACTCTATCCGGTACTTGTAGAGGTTCTCACGTGTCGAAGTTTGCGCGTCAGTATGGACAAATCCATGCTTCAATACATAATTAATATCACCTATAATCAGGTCGCGTTCCGCCATTTGCGCTTTGGCATGAAGCGTATACGTCAGCGACAGACTCTTGTGTGCAGCAATTGCGCGAATGTTGTCGGTCGCATCCTTCTGACTCCAGGGTTGAGGCTTCGCCATTCGATCTCCTTTCCAGACTATGACATATCACCGTGATAAGTTGCAAGGCTGATATCAGTGGCATTACGAAAGAAATAAAGCCCATTAATTGCATTTTTTTGCCTTTGATGAACATCGCGCGCTTGCCCCGCCGTCTGGCATGGAGCGCGGCGCAAACATGC
>Ga0102938_10002000_pt1 | contig 15511 bp, 11 predicted proteins | sample SalPonR2_B_D2_MG_FD_84516 | JGI IMG/M metagenome (GOLD analysis project Ga0102938, IMG submission 84516) | Salt pond soil microbial communities from South San Francisco under conditions of wetland restoration - Salt Pond MetaG R2_B_D2_MG | ecosystem: Environmental > Aquatic > Marine >...
AAAAGACTTGGACCATGACTCGCACCGACCGGCATCCCTCGGGATACCGAGACGTCAACTACGTCCACCTTCCCCTCGATACGTTTTCACAACTCCGCCGCCGGCGACCCGACGTGATCGTGTCCACCGAATTGGGCGCGCGGTCAATGATTGCCGCGGCGTATCGAAGACTTAACGGGCGGTGCCGACACATCATCGCGGTCAACACTTCGCAGCACATCGAAGCGAGTCGGCGTGGCCGACTGCGTGACTTTCAACGTCGACGACTTTTACGTCGTGCCGATTTGGTCACGTTCAACGGACCGAGTGGCCGAGATTTTTTGTCGGACCTGGGCGTGCCGACGGACAAACTGTATCCGTGGAACTACGCGGCCGACCCCGAGAAGATTTATCGCGGACCAATCGTGCCGTCCGACGACGGGCGAGTTTGCTTGCTCACGGTCGGGCAATTGATCGAGCGCAAGGGCGTGACGGAAGCGCTGCAAGACTTGATCGCGATGGCAAGCGAAGTGCCGAAGCTGCGGATTCACTGGACACTGGTCGGCGGCGGACCGCTTCTTGATCCGATGAAATCCGCGAAGACGCCTGAGAACCTGACAGTTGATTTTTCGGGCAACTGCGACGCCGGACAAATCCGCCGAGCGTATCGCGACCACCAGGTGATGCTGTTTCCGACCCTGGGCGACGAATGGGGTTTGGTCGTCGACGAAGCCTTGCATTCCGGTTTGGTCGTCATCGGCAGCCGGTTCGCTCAGGCTTGCACGACACTGATTCGCGACGGCGTCAACGGTTGGGTCTATGATCCGCACGGGTCCGAATCGCTTCGAGCGTCGGTCCTGGCGTGGGCGAACACGAACGCCGAAGCACGTTTGGCCATGCGTCACCGGGCACGGCACTCGGTCGTCGATCAAACCGCTGAAACGGCGGCGCGACAAATACGTGACGCGATCGACGAAGCCGTACGACGCTCGGGCTAGCTTCGTCACACAGGGATGGTCGTCGTCCACGGCCGCGTGCGGCTTGTCAAAGGGCTCGTCTTCGGTGGGCACGTGGTTGACCCGATCGACTGTTACAATCGAAGCGGCAATTTCCCTTGTCTTCGAAGCAAAGACGAACCGGGGCCTCTGGAACATGAGAACGGCGACATGATATTTTTTCGAAATCCACCCGAACGATTGTGTGGACTGCTGATGGTTTGCGCGTCGGTGGGACTGATGTCCGGACGACATGCCCTCGGCCAGTCGTCACAGCCGGAGCCGAATCCTTCGGGCGATGACTTGGTCGCACAGTACTTTCGTTTGCAGACCGCGGAACTTTCTCGAGACGTCCTTCGACCCGACGAGACGCGCGAAAGTTGGGAAGCACGCCGTCCCCAAATGCGTCGTCAACTGGCCGACATGCTGGGCTTGAACCCGATGCCGCCACGGACGCCGCTGAACGCGGAGGTGATGGGCGTCGAGGAAAAAGAGGGCTACCGCGTCGAGCGTTTGCATTTTCAACCCCTGCCGAAGCTTTACGTTGCGGCCAACTTCTATCTGCCGTCCGGACCCGAACGATCCGCCCGGGCCGATGATCCGCTGCCGACGATCTTGTACGTTTGCGGGCACGCGCTGGCGGCCGATGGCGACACGAGCTATGGCAACAAAACGGCGTATCACCACCACGGCGTCTGGTTCGCCAAACACGGTTACGCGTGTCTGATTCTGGACACCATTCAGCGCGGCGAGTTTCTGGGGGATCACCACGGGACCTACCGTCTGAATCAGTGGTGGTGGAATAACCGAGGCTACACGCCGGCCGGCGTCGAGGCCTGGACCGGGATCCGCGCGCTCGATTACCTGGAAAGCCGATCCGAGGTTGATCCGCAACGATTCGGCATCACCGGCCGGAGCGGCGGGGGCATCTATTCCTGGTGGATCGCGGCCCTCGACGAGCGGATCCGAGTAGCCGTTCCCGTCGCCGGCATCACGACGCTTCACGACTATGTCGTTGACGGCTGTGTCGAGGGACATTGCGATTGCATGTTCATGATCAACCGCTTTCGTTGGGACTATCCGCAAGTCGCCGCGCTCGTGGCGCCTCGCCCGCTGCTGATTTCCAACAGCGACAAAGACAACCTGTTTCCCTTGGAAGGCGTGTTGGACGTTCACCGCCACGTCAGGGACGTCTATCGGTTGTACGACGCGGATGAAAAACTAGGCCTGCAGATCACCGAAGGTCCGCACCGAGACACTCAGGAATTGCGAGTCCATGCGTTTCGTTGGTTCAACCGATTTTTGAAAGACGACGAATCGCTCCTTCAGGTGCCCGCGGAAAAATCGCTCACGCCCGGATCGTTGAAGGTCTTCGAGCGGCTTCCCACCGACGAACGTGTCACCAGCATTCAAGAATCGTTTGTGGCGAAAGTCGACGTCGCCGACTTGCCGGAATCGCTAGCGGAATTGACCGACGCGACGGAGCGATGGAAGCGACGGCTTCTCCGTTTGACGTTTGCCGGTTGGCCGGCGGAAAAGCCGTCGGCGTCACCACTTGAGGCGCAGCCGATCGATTCGCGACTTGCCGAAACCGTCCACATCCGAAAGTACGCGTTCACGAGTCAGCTTCCCTACCGGTTCGCGTTTTACGTGCTCTCCCCCGCGGAGGAAACGTTTCCGCCGAAGGAGCTTCGGATCAAGATCTTGGCTCAAGACGAATGGGACCGTCTCGGCCCTCTGCTGACCCGATGGATGAATGCCGATGACGGTGAGATCGTGGCGACGGAGGTCGTGGAAGCCGTCGATGAGGTCGCGGGCGACGGGTCGGGGGCCGCCGTGGCGTTATTCGCGCCACGCGGTGTCGGTCCCACGCGGTGGGGCGAAGACGAGCGGGAACGGATTCACATTCGTCGACGCTTCAATCTGCTCGGGCAAACCGCCGATTCGATGCGGATCTGGGACGTCCGTCGACTGCTGCAAGCGATCGAGCAAATCGAAGACCTGCGAGACGCCGAGCGAATCCTCGTCGGCTCGGGTGACGCGGCGGCTTGGGCACTGTACGCGTCCCTTTTCGAACCGAACATCGCCGCGTTGCATCTGCATGAATTGCCCGCCCGCAACCGCGACGGCGTCACGCTGTTGAACGTCAGCCGTGTCGTCGAGACGCCTCACGTCGTCCTGGCGGCGTCGCGGTCCGTCCCGACGATTCGAATCACGGATTCCGATGAGGGCCTTCGGGCTTGGCGTGCTTTGATCGAGAAAGGCCTGATGACACGACAACAGCTTGAACTAAAACCCGAATGACGGGCCGGCCGGCGGCGTGACGCGCCTCGGCTGGATCGTCCCAGCGACGGTCGCTCCCGTCGGCGTTTCCGGGTGTGCAGCGGTCAACGTTGACAAACTTCCTCGTTCGCGCCGGCCAGCCAGTTTTCCGATTGTTGTCGGTCGCGGATTCGACGAAAACACTCGTCGAGGTTTTGCCACTGACCGTTTTCCTCGATCTCCCATGAATGTCCCCACACGTGAAAGACGCCGCCGGACTTGACGGTCCGGTTCATCAAGGGACCGACGTTGTCTGGCCAGCTTGGCCCGCCGCGATGACCGAGGGATCTCATCAGTGAACCGATCGATCGTCGCTTCAGTGCGTTCTTGACCAGCGGCCATCGATCATGCGGATGAGCTTGCAAGGTCGTCGGCAACACCTTCAGCCCGTGGGAGTCTCGCGGCCGATCGGTCGACAGCATTTCCACGGTTCGGTAGCCGACGAAGCCCGCCTCGCGGATCATGCGATGGTGATCGGCGTTGAACTTTCCCAGTGGCGGACAGAACATCTGGCAACGTTTTCCCGTGACGTCCTCGATCCAGTGTTTCGAATCGACGATTTGACTTTCGGCCTCGTCGGGCGAAAGTGTCGTCAGGGCGAGATGGTCGATGGTGTGGGCGCCGATTTCAAAGGACTGTGACAACTCGCGGATTTGCCGCGTTTCCATCACCGGACGCTGGGAACGCCGGGGAATGTACAGCGTCGCGGAGAGACTGAATTCAAGAAGTCGCTCGCACAGTCTCAGGTCCGCCGGATGCCCGTCGTCCCAACTGGTTGTGATTTGCGGGGATCGGGTGGTCTTCGACATCGGGTGTGTCGCTGTGAAAAACATCTCGACCGTTTCGCAGTAGGGCTTGGGCGTAGATGCCCAGCAGTTGTTCATGGTTCCGCTGCGGCGTGTATCGCAATTCGTACTCGCTTCGTGCGGCGATTCGTCTGGCTTCGAACTGTTCGCTTTCGTCGAAGAACTGTGTCACACATCGGGCCAAGGCATCGCTATCCCCGGGTTTGAAACGTAAGCCGGCGGCATCGGTCACGACTTCGGCTTGGCCCCCGTGGTCGGCGCAGATGACCGGCGTTCCGCGGGAGAACGCTTCGACGCAGACGCGTCCGAACGTTTCCGCGCACGACGACGGCAAGATGACGCAAGCCGCATCGCCCATCCGTCGGTAGACTTGTCGTTTGGGTAAATGGCCCAAGCACTCCACCGCCCCGCCGACCGCCTGGGCTTGGGACAGCAGCGGTCCGTCACCGATGATCTTCAAATCCGGAGGACCGTCCAGTTTTTGCCACGCGTCCAGCAAGACGTCGACGCCTTTTTCCTCGGACAACCGGCCGGCGAACAACGCGTAGCCGGCGTCGCCGTCGGCGTGGCCGAGATCGTCTTCGATGAAGTGCGGCTTCAGGACGATGCGTCCGATCGGGTAGCCGGAATCCACATAGAGTTGTCGAACATGATTCGTCGGCGCGATGCAAAAATCGACGTCGCGCTCCAAGGTGCGGCTCCAGCGATGCACCAGCGCCGAGATCGAAGTGACGGCGGTGGCGATGCGACTGTCGCGATAACAACCGTGCAGAATCCCGCTCCACGCCAAACGCTTGTTCACGCACAGCGTGCAAGGTTGACCGTCGCGAAAACAAACCGCTTTGGGGCATAGCGGTCGTTGGTTGTGCAACGTCTTGACCACGGCCGCACCGGCCGACTTGGCCGCTCGAAACGCGGCCGGAGAAATCATGGGAAATTCGTTGTGGAAATGGGCCACGTCGACGGCATGACTGCGAACCAGCTCCGCGATCTCCGAGGCGACTTCGCGATTCCAGATCGCGTCGGTCGCCCCGACGAGAAGTCCTTGTTGGGTCACATCTCGGTTGTGCCGGACGTAACGAATGACTTTGTGGCCGAACGATTCCAGCAATTCGGCTTCGGCTTCAAAGACGATGTCCTCGCCTCCGCGTTGCTGATAGTACGTGTGTGCCATCAACACGCACAGCTTCGTCGACGCGATCCCCGACCGAGCGGCCAGGGGTGAGCCTTCGGCGACCGTGGGGGCCAGAAAGTTCTCGGCAGGGTCGATCCGCTGGGACACGATCAAGAAAGCCTACGCATGGATGACCTCGGACGCCTAACGGGGCGCGCCGGTAAAGGAACTTTCGTCGACGTCGACTGCTCTACCGCCGTCTTCACGAACTTCCGCGGACCGAAAGCCGTCGTCAGGGTGTCCGGCGTCAAAGTCACCGTCGATCGGCACGGGTTGACGCCGACGAGTCGTTCGTCGGCTCGGTGAGGTCGGGTGGCGTAAGCCCCGCAGGATCGCTTGGCCGATCCCCAGCGACCCGGCCAACGCGATTGCCAGCAGCGAAAGCAGCGCGCGTTTCGGTTTCGTCTTTTTGAGTTCCAACGTGGCAGGCTGGACCACCGAAATCTCGCCGACTTTGGCCAAGTCCATCGCCGCGATTTGCTTGGCCCGGTCGCGGTTTTCGGCAGCCCGCAGATAATCCGACTCGGCAAGGGAAGCTTGCCAATCGAGTTTTGCCAGATCGACTTCGTCCGCATTGAGCCGGGCCAGTTGTCGCGAAAGTTCTTCACTTCGATGTTCCAGTGATGCCTTTTTGGCCTCCAGTCCCGCCAACTGCGACGTCGTCGTTCGCAGGGTCAGTTCCAGTTGCTGACGGATCGGATTGATCGACTGTCGTGTTTGGGGACGATCACCGACTTCCGACGCGGCGATCTCGGCGGACGAGGACAACTGTTCTTTGAGGGCGCCGAGTTTGGGATGCCCGGGTTTTAACTTGGACGTCAGTTCCTTGTACCGGACTTCCAAGTCGTACAAGGATTGTCGCATCGAGTCACCGGTGGCCCTGGGGATGCCGTTGACCGTTTCCGATTTGATTTCGGCGGGCAGCATGGCGATGTCACGTCGTAGATGCTCCGATTCGGATCGGACCGCCGCGATCTGGCTTTCGGTGCTGAGCAGTTCGGCGCGGGTTTGGCTGATCAACTCGTGCAGACTGGACTGAGCCGCTTCGATGCCGATGATGCCTCGCTCGGTCTTGGCCTGTTTCAAGGTTTCCTTGGCCCGGATCGCTTGATCAAAGGCGAGATCGGTTTGCGTCTCGAAGAACGTGACCGACCCGGTCGATTGGTGAGCTTCGACGTGATAGCCCTGGTACTCTTGCATCACGGCGTTCAACAGGTCGCGGGATAAGAAAGGAGACCCGCTGCTGATTTCCAGATAGATGGTGTAAGCGTCCGGTGGCGAGCTGATCCAGTACATCGATTCGAATTCCTTGCACGCGGCTTCGCGCTGCGCATGGGCTTCGAGTTCTTCGGCGGTCATTTCACCTTGGGCCTTGGGCTTGGACGACAGCCAGGCAGGCGGGGTGAACGTCGATCGGACGTCCTTGATGAATTTTCCGAGTCGGCTGTGCGGTTCCATGATTCGCTCGGCCCCGACGCGATCGACGACCCGCTGGGACAACTCGCGACTGCTCAGCATCTGTTTGACGGAATTGACCTGGCTGGCTCGGGATTCTTGCAACGAAACGGTTTGCGTCAGAGACGTCGTCGGATCCATCGACACGCTGCCGCGTCCGAGTCGAACGAGCAACTGTCCCTGCGAGTTGTACTCAGCCGGAATCAGCCAAATGCCAACGACGAACAACGGGATCAGCAATAGGGTGATGACCACCGCCGAGCGGCGATGGCGGGCGGCGGCTGACGCGAGATCGCCGGCGCGAAGCGAAGCGAACCGGTCGTAGGAGGTGTCACGTGGCACGAGGGACAAACCTGGAGGACAGACCGAGAAAGCGAAACGAACAAAAATCCCACCGCCTGCTAGGCCCGAGTCTAGTTCACGCGTCGTTTTTCTTCAGGGCTGGGTGACCAAGAACCGAAAAATTCACTGAATCCGCCTCTGTCCCGCACTGTCGTCACCCCGGATCGATGTCGAACTCTTCCAGCCACCGTCGGACCTCATCGGGCGGCAGATCGCCGGCGGCTCGTTTGGCCTGTTTTTCGGCGTCGACCGCATCTCGTATCGCGGAATCGCTGCGGGGGGCTTCGTCTTCGGATGCGGCTTTCCGTTGCGCCGATTTCTTGGGCCAAGCGACCAATCGGACTTTGCCGTCGAGCAGAGAATCGAACCAAGGATCCGAATCGTACCAGCGTCCGCCGCGACGCGAGATCGCCGTTTGGATCCGGTGGTCCGACGACACCACGGTCAATCGCTTCGGCGAATGATGCGCCGCGATGATCTCCTCCAACAAGTCATCGGCTTCGGAATGATCGACGGCAAAGCGGACGTCGATGTCTCGGTACCGAAAACGACTGGGACGATCCGGCGGCGGGTTGGCGGCATCAAAGACGACACAGCTTCGCCGGCGAACGTCGACGGAAAGCTGGTCGGCCAGTCGATCCAACAGGCGGACGCGTTCGTGGTGCAGCCAGTTCGGATCCGCTCGGCCCGCCGGCCCGGCGACCGGACCGATCACGTTGTATCCGTCGACCAGCAGTAACAGGGAAGCGGACATGACGGGTCGAACGGGTCGAGGCGACTGGCAACCATCGCCGCACCGAAGCCGATCAGCGATCCGAACAGTCAGCGTAGACGATCGCCGAGATCCAGACCAGGCAAACGATCTGACCGACCAGCGCGGCAACGGCGATCGCAATCGCGCCGACTCGTCCGATCAAGGCAAACGTGACGATCAACATCACGATCGCCGCGAGGATGCGACAAGTGATCGACGCCAGCGGACGGCCACGGCCTTTGACGTAACTGTCCAAGCCTTGCAGGATGCCTTTGAGCGCGGACACGGGTGCCAGCCACCAAGCGAACGTGACGGCCGCGGAAAATTCTTCGCCGTAAACCAAACGCACCAGCGGCCCGACGACAATCAAAAAAGGGATCAACGTCGCCGCCTGGACCGCCAACGATGCCCCCAAAATGCGATGCACGTCGCGTCTCCGCAAACGCTTGCTGGAATCCGCCCCCGCGTTGAACAGGAACAGACCCAGCGTGTTGGGAATGACCGTCAACGGATAAACCACCGGAACCATGGACGCATACAAGCCCTGCGTCGCCAGCGGGACCATCCACATCACCAACAACAAATCCAAACGCTCGAACAAATCCGTGGCCAACATGGATAAGCCGTAAGGTCGGCTTTCCTTCAGCAGACGCGGCACCGGTGGCGCGCTTTCGCCACGAAAAGGCTCGGGCAATCCGATCAAGCAAACCAGCATCGAAAGCAGTGATGCGATCACGAACAACCCGCACGCGATCGGCACGTCGACCTTCCAAACCAAAAAACAACCCAACAACAAAGTCGGAAACGCGCCGGCGGCAAAGACGCGTCGCCAGTTGTACGCCGTGAAGTGCCCGCTGCCCCGATCGACCCCCGTCATGATCAACATCACTTGTTGGCCGATCAGACTGAACGCACACAGCGCTGCCAGCGGTGCCAAGAACTCTTTGCCCGCCGGCATGCCGAACAGACTCAGCGGCAGCGCGATCAGGGTCGTCGTCACGCCGGTGGTCAATCCCAGCCACAACGCCGCGCGGCGCAAGCGATACTGGCGGCGATCGGCATCTCCGGACGCTTGATCGTGAGCGGCCGCATCCGCCGCGTAACGACAAACGACTTCCAGGCCGCCGAACAGGCCGACGTACAGCAAGATCTGCACGTAGGTCACCGTGGCCGCGTATTGGCCACGTCCTTCGACACCCAGCAGCCGGGCCAACAGGATTCCCTGAGCCATCTGCATCGCGACGACGGCGAAGGCAAAACCGACGGTCGCCACGAAGGTCCGACTGCCACGAGCCTTGGTGACCGCACGGCCCAGCAGCGAGGTCGACCGGGGATCGACCGGATACCCGTTCTTTTCGTCGATCTCCGCCACGGGCGCGTCAAGCGATGTCGGCGAAGATGAAAAACGTTTGATCATGGAGCGACGAGTATAGTCAGTCGATCCCTTCGATCACCTGGACGTCTGGTGGTGAACGAAACTCCACGAGTTTGTAGACGAAAAAGGCCAACACGACGATCGTCACGATCACCGCCGCGATCAGTTTCAGGAAATCGAGATCCCAGGAGCGAGCGGCCGACGGTCTTCTGGGAAGCTTGCCGAATCGTCGGGCGGGTTCCGCTTTCGTCGTCGCCTTGGCCGGCATTTCGGCCGACGATTTTCCGGTCCCGGCGGCGGCACCGGTCACCGCATCGATGTCGTCCGAATCGGCGTCGATGCTTTCTTCTTCCAGGCCGTCCTCGCCGAAATCGTCCTCGTCCTCGGCCAGGCGACTGCGAATGTCCTGGTAGCGTTTTTCGCGATCGACGTTGTCTTGCGCCTCCAGAAAATTGGCGATGTCGAACTCCTGCCAGGCTTCTCCCTGGACCATCGACGGGGCGGCTTTGCCGTCGGTCGCATCGATCGCGACATCGAAGGCGACTTTGCCACAGCGGATCTGGTCGCCGCTGCTGACGTCGACCCACTGCAGGGGTTCCAACTTTTCGTCGTTCAACCGCGTCCCGCTGGTACTTTGCAAGTCCAGCAGTCGCACGCCGTTCGGGGCGTGATGGACCAAGCAGTGTCGCCGGCTGACCGAACGGCTTTTGGGACGGATCTGGCACTCGTCATGGCGGCCGATCATGTAGTAGCCCGTCTGAATCTGGGCGATCGTCCCGGCACGGCTTCCTTTCGCCAGGATCAGTTGGACGAGCATGGCGGAGGGGGTTTTAAGGCGAGTCGTCGACGATGATCACGGTACCGCCCTTTTCGTCTTTGGTTTCCGTCATTTTCAAACGTGGTTTGGCGTTTTCCAGAGGGCGATTCAAAGTGTACGCCATCATTCCCAAAACGGCCATCAGCGCCAAAACGGCCAGTGCCAACCCGATGCCCAGCAGGATCTGTTGGCCACCCTGCGATCGGGGTTCCGTCGTCGACGCGGCCGAGCGACCACCCCTGTGATGTGGCCCGGCCGAAAGCGATCCGGCGGTTGCCGGTCCCGGACGCGAAACCGGCAGACTGCTCGGAGCCGGGACGTCGGGCAGATCCGAGAAGTCGAAGCCGTCCAGCGAATCGGCCAGCAGCGGCCCGCTTTCCAACACCGCGTCACTACCGCCCGAGGAAACGCCACCGTCGTCCGACAAAGTGGCTCGAAGCATGACGTCGCTGAGAGAGGTGTCGTCGGAGTCCGCGAAAGACCGCAGCGAAATGGAGCGTCCGCCGTCGACCCCGCGGAGCTGTTTCAATTCCACCAACACGTCGTTCATCGATGCCGGACGATCGATCGGACGCTTGGCCATCATCCGCTTGATCAGATCGGCCACCGCCGCGGGCACTTGGGCATTGACCGAACGAATGTCGGGAACCGGCGCGGTTTGATGTTTCGCCAATCGTTGTTGCAAATTGTTGCCCGAAAACGGAGGCCGCCCGGTCAACAGGTAGTAGAACGTACAACCGAGCGAGTAAATGTCGGCTCGCGCATCGATGCTTTGACTGTCGATCGCCTGTTCGGGAGCGACGAAGTCCGCCGTGCCGGTCAAGCGTTTCATGTTTTCTTGGCTTCCGTCGATCGCGTAGCCGATCCGCGCCAGGCCCAAGTCGCTGACCTTCAACACGCCGTCGCGGCGGAGCATCAAGTTGGACGGTTTGATGTCGCGGTGAACGATGCCCCGCGCGTGGGCGTGGGCCAAGCCTTCGGCGGACTGTCGGATCGCGTCGACGGCCGTCCCCGGTGGCATCACGCCGTCTCGCACCACGGCTTGATGCAAGTTCGCCCCGTCGACGTACTCCATCACGATGTACACTTTCCCACCCGCTTCGGCGCAGTCGTAGGCGCGAACGATGTTGGGATGGTCCAGCTGTGCCGACGCCCGGGCTTCGTCCTTGAAACGCTTGATCCGCCGCTCGTCGCGAAGCTGTTCGGCGGGCAAGATCTTCAGCGCCATCAACCGTTTCATGATCTGGTGTTCGCCCAGATACACCACGCCCATGCCGCCCCGGCCCAGCGGACGCAGCAAACGATAGCTGCCCAGATGAAAACCTTTGCTCTTGCCGGCCAAGACTTTCTGAGCCTGCCAGTCGGTCAGCATCCCGGCGGCGACCAAGCCTTCGGCCAAACGTTTCGGAGACAACCGGCACTCGTCGGCAAGCAGCGAAGCGACGACCTTTTTGACGTCATCCAATTCGACCAGCCCGCCGGCCATCGCACGGCGAACGAAGGCGCGCGATTCCTCGTCGAGCAAATTCGAATGCGGGGCGGACGTGGGAACGGACATGGTGCGATCGATGAACCAATCAAAATTCGGCAAACAACAACCGTCGTGACGGCACCGATATGATCGTCCCGCCCCGGTGGGCCTAGCGACCCCAGTTCACGCCGATCTTCATGAAGTTTGGATGAAGGCGAGATTTCGCGACGTTTTCGGCAAAAAAACGAATCGCCCACGAGGGATCAAATTGAGCCCTCGTGGACCGAAGGAGGGTCCTCAGCCGGCGTCAAAGGGGGCGTAGCGGACGGACAACAGGAATAAACCGTGAGGCGGTGCGGTCGGACCGGCATGATCCCGATTTTTGGCCGCCAGGACCTGATCGACCCAAGCGGCCGGCCGCTTGCCCCGTCCGACTTCGATCAACGTGCCGACGATGTTGCGAACCATGTTGTAAAGAAAGCCGTCCGCTTCGACTTCGATCGCCACCCGGGGTTCGCCCCACGGGCCGTCGGGCAACGGGATCACGTCGCACGCCGAGACGTTTCGCTCGGTCGTCTTGCGTTGGGCGCCGGCCGCCTGAAAACTGGCAAAGTCGTGCCGGCCGACGATCCGCCGCGACGCTTCGGTCATCGCGTCGGTGTCGACGGGTTTTCGCAAGCGATACCAGTATCGGTGCTCCAGCGGATTACGATTGCCACCGTTTTGAATTTGATAGCGATACCTTTTGCTGATCGAATCACGGATCGCGTGAAAGCCCTCGGGTGCGTCGACCGCCTCGGTGACCAAAATCGAATCGGGTAAGTCCACGTTGACGGCCGTCGCGAAACTTTCCGCCGTCGCGGCCCAGTGGGGCACCACGCAACTGGCCGCCTGGGCGATCGCGTGAACGCCCGAATCGGTGCGGCCGCTTCCGACCACGCCGACCCGCTGTCCGACGCGTCGGGCGACCGAACGTTCGATCAAACCTTGAATCGTCGGGCGACCGGGTTGAATCTGCCAACCGACGTAATCCGTGCCGTCATACGCGACGGTCAGTTTGAAAGTGCGTTGCATCAAAGTGCGGTGGGCCGCAGGTCGAGTGTCGAGTTTTCAGCTTTCAACGCTCTGTAACTTGCTGATCAACAGCTCGGCGATTTGGACCGCGTTGGTCGCCGCTCCCTTTCGCAGGTTGTCACTGACACACCAGAACGCCAAACCGTTGGGGCTGCTGATGTCTTTGCGGATGCGACCGACGAACACGTCGTCTTTTCCGTCGCAGTCGGCCGGCATCGGATAGACGTGCGCGTCCAAATCGTCTTGCACCGTGATGCCCGGGGCGGCGTTGAACAACTCGATCGCCTTGTCGACCGAAATCGGTTCTTCGGTTTCGACCAAGATCGACTCGCTGTGTCCGATCGCAACGGGGACGCGGACGCAGGTCGGACAGACTTGGATTTGGTCGTCCTCCATGATCTTGCGGGTCTCGTCAACCATCTTCATTTCTTCGCTGGTGTAGCCTTCGTGTTTCCGCGATCCGATTTGGGGAATCAGGTTGAACGCGATCGGATGTTGAAACGTCTTGGGCGGATGCGTTTTGCCCGAGAGCCTGCTGCGAGTGCTGTCGTTCAGTTCTTCGGTGCCCGAAAGTCCGGCGCCGCTGGTCGCCTGATAGGTGCTGACGACGACGCGGCGGACACGCGAAAAGCGGTGCAGCGGGGCCAGCGCGACGACCATCTGCGTCGTGCTACAGTTCGGGCTGGCGATCAGTCCCTCGTGGCGGTCGATCGCCTGCGGGTTCACTTCCGGAATGACCAGCGGCACCTTGGGGTCCATTCGCCAGTAGCCACTTTCGTCGACCACGACCGCGCCGGCGTCGATCGCCCAAGAGACGAATCCCGCGGACACCTCATCCGGGGTGCTGGCGATCACGATGTCGACGTTGTTGAACGCGTCGGGTTTCAACAATTCGACCTTCAGCGTCTGGCCACGGAACTGCACCTCTTTGCCGACACTGCGGGCCGAAGCGAGCAACTTCAATCGGTTGATCGGCAGTTCGCGGGCGGCCAGTTGTTCCAGAACGATGCGACCGACCGCACCGGTCGCGCCGACGACGGCAAGGTTTTGATTCAACGGAGGATTTCCCAAAAAAAAATGCGGCCTTGGCCTTCCGAATCGGCGTCGCGAAAGATCGCGGTTGATTGCGGGGCCGACCGGAAAACGGCTTCCCCGGAAGCGGGGAAGCGGGGGTGTGAAGTCAAAAAGACGATCGTGAGTATCGCCGACGAAATCGGAGCTTAGACGAAATCGGAACTTAATCGTCCAGATTCTCGATCGCCTCGGGCAGCGTTTCGTCAGCGATGCCTAGACCGCCGCGTCCGCCGGACAAGCGAGACTGGATCGCGTCCAGGGTTTCGGCGTCGACCGCCTCCCAGAACTTGTCCATCGTCTCTTCGGGCAACGGCTGATACGAACGGAACAACCGCATGCCGACGCCGCGGGACGGATCGCTGGTATGCCACCAGGGGCTGGTCGGGAAATTCGGGTCTTCGCTTTTCCATTCGTCGTCGTCGCTGGCCAAACGGGCGGCACTGCGAAGGTCCGGCGGATCCATTTCCCACGACCCGCCGCGTGCCACGGCGGGCCACGGCGTCGTCTCCCAGACCACCGCTTCGGTCGCGTTGATTTCGCCGTCGGTGGCCAAGTCCGCATAACCGTCTTCGCTGTACTGGCCGACGGCCCACTCCGCGGCGTTGCCGTGAACATCGTGCAACCCGAACGGATTCGGTTTCTTGGTGCCCACCAAGCCGGGGCCGTCCAGGGCGTTGTCGAAGTACCAGGCGTAATCGTCGATCGCGTCGACATCGTCGCCCCAACTGTACGGCGTCTGGGTCCCGCCGCGGGCGGCGTATTCCCACTCGGCTTCGGTCGGCAAACGGTATTGCTGGCCGGTGATCCGTGACAGCCATTTGCTGAACTGTTTGGCCGCGTAGACGGTCATCGTGACGGCCGGTTGCGTCGGTTCTTCCCCGTATTCATAAGTGAACGTGGGATCATACAACTCCGTCGGCGCGGTGATCGCGTCGGCGCGGTTGTCGTCGGTGATGACTCGCTCGCCACGGGCTTCGAAGTCTTTGAATATCGAATACATCCGCATGTATTCTCTGTAGACTTCCCAACTGACCTCGGTCTTGGCGACCCACATCGGATCGACTTTGACGGTCAGCGAGGGGCCTTCGTCCTCACCGCGTCCTTCTTCGTCCTCGGGACTTCCCATGGTGTAGGTTCCCCCGGGGACCGGGATCATTTCGAATTCCAAATCGGTGCCCGGAATCTTGACGGTGTAAGGCACCATGTAACCGGCGTCGACTTGGACCGCCGGACCGTCGGCCGGTTTCTCGGCCACGATGCCCGGCGGAAGTGTGGCGGTCGCCTGATCGGCGACGGCGGGAGCGACAAAGTTGCCCAGGACCAGCGCGGAGCCGGACACGAAAGCTTGCAAAAAACGGTTGGTCAATAAATTCATCGATGGTAAAGGCGACATGAGGATGAGCAGATTCTCGGGAAGGCGGGAAGGCGAACCGAAACTTCGGCGTTCCCCATTGTCGGCAAAACCCATGAAAAAGCCAGCGTCTCCGGCCACAAATCTTGCCGTGGGAATCCATCCCCCCGCCTCGTTCTGACCCCGTGACGTCTTGTCGCATGGCAGGATGAAGATCCGAGCCGCCCCGCCCGGCGACCCCGTGTCGTCACCGATCGACATCCGATAGGCCGCTTTCACCCCCGAACGGCGGCAGGTGCCGCATCAGGCCCTGCGTTGCGGACACATTCGGCCGGGCGAAATCGGGACGGGCTATTCCGTACGTGCCTAGCGTGGGGCCGTGGCGGGTTCTTGAGAATGATTCTCTCGTGATCCAAATTTTTCGCGCGCCCTCGCCGAACGCCGTCCGTTCTTTGCACCAGGCGGATACCCAAAGCTCGCGTGGTGACTGCCGATGCCGAACACGCTTGCTCGTTCTTCGGG
>Ga0102938_10002004_pt1 | contig 15499 bp, 16 predicted proteins | sample SalPonR2_B_D2_MG_FD_84516 | JGI IMG/M metagenome (GOLD analysis project Ga0102938, IMG submission 84516) | Salt pond soil microbial communities from South San Francisco under conditions of wetland restoration - Salt Pond MetaG R2_B_D2_MG | ecosystem: Environmental > Aquatic > Marine >...
ACCGATATCAAGGCGATCTGCTGTTATACCGAATCGGGCACCACCGCGCTCCTGACCGCGCGCGAGCGCCCGCACGTACCGATCATCGGGCTGACCAGCCTGCAAAGCACGGCGCGAAGGCTGGCGCTGACATGGGGGGTGAACTGCGTGATGACCGAGCAGCTCACCCGCTTCAAGCTGGCGGTGCTCAACGCCGCGCGCGCGGCGCGCGCGCAGGGCTATGCCGACGAAAGCGACCAGATCGTCGTCACCGCCGGTGTGCCCTTCAACGTGCCGGGCACCACCAACATCCTGCGCATCGCGCCGTGCAAGGAAAGTTTGATCTACGCCACCGATCCGGGATAATCACGCCGATGCGGGCCGTCCCGCGGGAGGTGTTTCGATGGATGCGGATCTGGCGATGGCGATCGGGCTGGTGCTCGGCGTGTTCTCCGTGCCCGCCCTTCTCTCGGCCATCTCGGAGGCCCGCCCGCCACGCGTGGGCGCGCTCGTGATGATGATCGCGGGCGGCATGATCCTGTGGGCGATCACGCAAAAGCCCGGCGGCTACACCTTCGCCGAACTGCCCGCCGTCATCCTCAACGTGATGGCGCGCTACCTGCCGTGACCGGCGCGCGCGGCTCTTGCACAATGCCGGGCGCTGGCGTATACGGCGCGCTCAATCCGCTGGTCCGGCCCGGAGAGGCATGCCGAGGTCAGCGGGACGATCGACCGACAAAGGAGCCGGAAATGCCCAAGATGAAGACCAAGTCGAGCTGCAAGAAGCGGTTCAAGGTATCCGCCAATGGCAAGATCATCACCGCCCAGGCAGGCAAGCGCCACGGGATGATCAAGCGGACCAACAAATTCATCCGCAACGCGCGTGGCACCACCACGCTGAGCAAGGCTGATGAGGCGATCATCAAGCCGATGATGCCATATTCGCGCTAAGGAGGATTTGAGAGATGTCACGCACCAAAGGTGGGACCGTCACCCACGCTCGCCACAAGAAAGTCACCACCGCGGCCAAGGGCTATTACGGTCGCCGCAAGAACACCTTCAAGGTGGCCGCTCAGGCCGTCGACAAGGCCAACCAGTACGCCACGCGCGACCGCAAGAACCGCAAGCGCAATTTCCGCGCGCTGTGGATCCAGCGGATCAACGCCGCCGTGCGCGCACAGGATGATACGCTCACCTATTCGCGCTTCATCAACGGGCTGAGCCTCGCCGGTGTCGAGGTCGATCGCAAGGTACTCGCCGATCTCGCCGTTCACGAGCCGGCGGCCTTCGCCGCCATCGTCGATCAGGCGAAAAAGGCCCTCGTGGCCTAACGCCGGTCGCCCACGAGGGACAGGACAAGCGCCGCCCGGGGATCATCCCGGGCGGCGCTTTTCGTTTTAGCCGTCTTCGCCGGTGGCGACAGGCACGTAGAGATCGCCGCCGTCACGGTATTTCTCGGCCATCGCCGCCATGCCCTCCTTCTGCGCCTCGGCGCGGATGTCGTGGCTGATCTTCATCGAGCAGAATTTCGGACCGCACATCGAGCAGAAATGCGCCACCTTGTGCGCCTCCTTGGGCAGGGTCTGGTCATGGAAATCGCGCGCCGTCTCGGGGTCGAGCGACAGGTTGAACTGGTCCTCCCAGCGGAATTCGAACCGCGCGCGGCTGAGCGCATCGTCGCGCCGCTGCGCGCCGGGCAGGCCCTTGGCAAGGTCGGCGGCATGGGCTGAGATCTTGTAGGTGATCACCCCGGTTTTCACGTCGTCGCGGTCTGGCAGGCCGAGGTGCTCCTTGGGCGTGACGTAGCACAGCATGGCGCAGCCGAACCATCCGATCATCGCCGCCCCAATACCGCTGGTGATGTGGTCATAGCCCGGCGCGATGTCGGTGGTGAGCGGCCCCAGCGTGTAGAACGGGGCCTCGTGACAACAGTCGAGCTGCTTGTCCATGTTCTCCTTGATCTTGTGCATCGCCACGTGCCCCGGCCCCTCGATCATCACCTGGCAATCCTTCGCCCAGGCGATTTTCGTGAGCTCCCCCAGCGTCTCCAACTCGGCGAATTGCGCGGCGTCATTGGCATCGGCGATCGAGCCGGGACGCAGCCCGTCGCCCAGCGAAAAGCTCACATCGTAGCGACGGCAGATGTCGCAGATCTCCTCGAAATGCTCGTAGAGGAACGACTCGCGGTGGTGATGCAGGCACCATTTGGCCATGATCGAGCCGCCGCGGCTGACGATCCCCGTCACCCGCTCCACCGTCATCGGCACCATATGGAGCCGCACACCCGCATGGATGGTGAAATAGTCCACGCCCTGCTCCGCCTGCTCGATCAGCGTGTCGCGGAACACCTCCCATGTCAGGTCCTCTGCCACGCCGTTCACCTTTTCCAGCGCCTGGTAGATCGGCACGGTGCCGATGGGCACGGGGGAATTACGGATGATCCATTCGCGGGTGTTGTGGATGTTGCGACCGGTGGAGAGGTCCATCACCGTGTCGGCCCCCCAGCGGATCGCCCAGACCAGTTTTTCCACCTCTTCCTCCATCGACGAGGTGACGGCCGAGGTGCCCATGTTGGCGTTGACCTTCACCAGGAAATTGCGGCCGATGATCATCGGCTCAAGTTCCGGGTGGTTGATATTGGCCGGGATGATGGCGCGGCCCGCCGCGATCTCGGCGCGCACGAATTCGGGGGTCACATGGTCGGGGATTTGCGCGCCCCAATCCTCGCCGTCGCGGGCGGCGACGCTGGCCTCGCGCAGCTGGTTCTCGCGGATCGCGACGAATTCCATCTCCGGCGTGATGATGCCCGCGCGGGCATAGGCGAGTTGCGTGGGAGCTGCATCTTGGGTGCCGCGCAGCGGCTGCACCCGCACCGGGAATTCCGGCACCAGCCGGTCGCCCGTGACAAAGCCGTTATCCTCGGGCTTCACGCGGCGGCCCTCGTAGCCCTCGACAGCGCCGCGCGCCATGATCCAGTCGCGGCGCAGGGGCGGCAGGCCGCGCGCCACCTCGATCACCGCCTCGGGATCGGTATAGGGGCCGGAACTGTCATAAACCGGCAAGGGCACCTCGCCCGCCGTCGGATGGGTCGAAATCTCGCGCATCGGCACGCGGATTTCGGGATGCAGCGCACCCGCGACGTAGATCTTGCGCGAGGCCGGCAGCGGGCCGGTGGTCACACTGGGGGCGGTGTCTCTGGTAGGGATGGTCATGCTTGGTGCTCCTCGTTGCACGGTGCCAAAGAGACCAGATGAGCCGTGGCCGGGGAGCATCGGGGCGTGGAACGCGGCCCCTTGTCGGACCGGGCACACCCGCAGGGGCGCGCGATGGTCCTCAGCTTCCTACGCCAGTATCAACTGGGTCAGGTTCAAAGGGTCGCGTCGCCGGTGTCGCCACCTGTCAGCCTCTCAGTCCCCTGGGCGGGACTCCCCTGCAAGTACCGAGGCTAGCCGATGCCCCGCGCCCGAGCAAGCAGGATGACACGCCTGCCTTGTCTCCGCGCGCCATTGCTTGCTAGATCACCCGACAGGGCACTGGCAGGGCGGGGAATGACGCAGACGAGCGTAACGGATACGGCACAGCACTCCATCCTTCTCACCGGGGCCTCGGGGCGCGTGGGGCAGATGCTCTGCTCCTGCTGGCGGGATGCGGTGCCCGATCTCGCCCTCGTTCCGCAATACCGGGGCACCGCGCCGCAGGGCGCGCTCTCATGGAACCCGCTTGAGGGGCCGGGCGCGCTGCTCTATCACGTCGCCCATGCGGGCCGCCCATTGGCCATCCTGGCGCTCGCGGGGGTAACGCCGGGCCCCGGCCGCGATCTCACCCTCAACCGACGCCTTGCCGAGGCGACCCTCGATGCCGCCCTGCAGGCGGGCGTGCGCCGCGTGCTGCTGGCCTCGTCCTCGGCGGTCTACGGGGCGGGCGACGGCACGCCCTTCTCCGAGGATGCTCCGCTCGCGCCGGTCAATGCCTACGGTGCCGCCAAGCTGGAGATGGAGGCCGCCTGCGCTCCCTGGCGCGCCCGCGGGCTCGACATCTGCGCGCTGCGGATCGGCAACGTGGCGGGGGCGGATGCGCTGTTGCTCAACGTGACCCGCGCCGGGCCGGGCGACGCGGTGGTGATCGACCGTTTCGCCGATGGCGGCGGGCCGGTGCGCTCCTATATCGGGCCGTCCACGCTCGCCGCAGTGCTCACCACGCTCTGCCACCACCCCGGACCGCTGCCCGAGGCGCTCAACATCGCCGCACCCGAGCCGGTGGCGATGGCGGGGCTCGCCGACGCGGCGGGAGCACGCATCGAGATGCGCCCCGCACCGCAGGGCGCGCATCAGCGCATCACCCTCGATTGCCGCCGCCTTGCCGCGTTGCACCGCTTCGCCCCCACGGACAGCACATCGACAGAGATGGTGCGCCAATGGCGCGCGACGCATGTCGCCTGAGCGCCCTGCGCCCGCCGGTCTCAGCTGCGCCGCAGGACCCGGAACGCCGCCGAAGCGCCCCAGCCCGCGGCGATCGCGATGGCCAGCGACATCAGCCCGTAGACCAGCGGCTGCTGCCGCGACAGGGTAAAGAGCCAGCGCTCCAGCCCCACCTTGCGCACGTCGATCACCGTCTCAAACTGCGACACCACGCGCCCCTCGCGGGTGAGGAAAATCCGCGTCTTGTAGGCCCCCTCGGTCAGGTTGGCGGGCAGGCTGATCGCGGTACGAAACAGCGTCTGCTCATCGAGGGCAACGGCATTCTCCAGCAGTTGGTAGGCATCCTTGCGCTCGCGGATGCGGACCAGCGCGTCGGTAAAGCTCTCGACATCCTCGGCCATGCTCGCCGCGCCGACAGAGCGGATCGCACGCGGGATCGAGACCCGGTGGCGCAGGTCCTCGGTATTGGTGAGCACCTCCTCCAGCGGCCCGCTCGCAGCCACCGCATAAAAGGTGGGTGCGGCATCGAGATCGACCATGTCGGTATTGATCCAGATGCCGAAACGCCGCTCCTTGCGCCGCACCGTTACCGGTCGTGACGGCCCGGCCACGGTGATGACCACGTCGAGCGGCACCTCCGAAATCGGTGCCTCACGCTTGACCGCGCCGAAGATGAGGATGTCCGAGCCCTCGAAGGTGGCGGTGATCGCCACCCGGTCCTTGGACAGGCCCAGCACAACCTCCTCGGCGCGCAGGGGCAGCGCCGCCAGACACAGCAGGAGCGCGAGGCGCAGCATCAATGCCCCCCCGCGCCCGACGCGATGGAATAGAGCTCCGACGGCATCACCAGCAGATCAAAGGCCAGCTTGCCACAAACGGCGAGCACCATCACCGCCAGCAGGATGCGCAACTGCTCGGCCTTCATGCGGGTGCCGATCATGGTGCCGAACTGCGCCCCGATCACGCCCCCCACCAGCAGAAGCACCGCCAGCGCCACATCAACCGTGAAGTTGGTGGTGGCGTGCAAGAGCGTGGTGAACGCGGTGACGAAGATGATCTGGAAGAGAGACGTGCCCACGACCACCTTGGTCGGCATCCCAAGAAGGTAAATCATCGCCGGCACCATGATGAAGCCGCCGCCCACGCCCATGATCGCCGCGAGTACACCCACCACCACCCCGACCAGCAGCGGCGGGATCACCGAGATATAGAGCCCGGAGGTGCGGAACCGCATCTTGAAGGGCAGCCCGTGCACCCAGCCGTGCTTCTTGCGCTTCGGCGCGGCACCCCGGCGGGTATTGCGGATGGCGCGCAGGCTCTCGATGAACATCATTCCGCCGATCACGCCGAGGAAGACGACATAGCAAAGCTTCACCAGCAGATCGACCTGCCCCAGAGATTTCAGATAGTTGAACAGGATCACGCCCAGCCCGGCCCCGATCAGACCGCCGATGAGCAGCACGGTGCCCATCCTCAGATCGACGGTCTTTCGTCGCAGATGCGCCAGCACGCCAGAGAAGGACGAGGCGACGATCTGGTTGGCCTCGGTCGCCACGGCGACGGCGGGCGGGATGCCGATGAAAAACAGCAGCGGCGTCATCAGAAACCCGCCGCCAACCCCGAACATGCCCGACAGCACACCCACGATCCCGCCAAGCCCGAGAAGCAGGAAGGCGTTGACCGAAACCTCGGCGATGGGGAGATAAATCTGCATGTCGATTGTTAGCCCCATGCCGCCGCCATATGCAAGGGAGCGGCGCGGTTTGCGCCCGGCACGGGCGGTAAATTCTTGTTGCCGAAAAGCGTGTTTCGCAATGCGCGGACGGGCGCGGCTCAGCGCAGGCTTTTCTCCAGGATAAGCGCATCTGCGGCGCGCCTTGGAGCACGGGGGTAGTAGGCGGCGCGGCGCGCGCACTCCCGCCATTGCGCCGCAGCATAGAGGGCACGCGCCGCCGCATTGTCATCGGCCACCTCGAGAAAGCCGCGCACCGCCCCGCGCTCCCGCGCCCCGGCCTCGAAGACCGCGAGGACGGCACGGGCGAGACCCTGCCGCCGGTAAAGCGGATCTGTGGCCAGCGTCAGCAGTTCCGCCTCGTCCGCGATGACCCGGCCGAGGGCCAGGGCGCGCGCATCGCCCGCGACGAAGGTATGCGGGCTGTCCAGCAGATCCGCGAATTCTGCCGCGGACCATCCCCGCCCCTGCCCCGCGAAGGCGCGGGCGTGGGCTGCGGAAAGCGTCTCAGGCGTCATCCAGGATCACCGGCGGCGTGTCACGGGCCGGTGCGGCATCGGCGGGCCGGGCATAGAGCGGCGCGGGCGGCGGTGCATCGGCGGGGGCCGCGCGCGCCAGCAGTGCGATCCGCCGCGCCATTTCAGACGGCGCGGGCGGTCCGTCAGGGTCCGGCACACCAGAGGCTGAGACCAGTGCCGGGCGCGCACCCTGCGGGGCGACATGAACCATGCCGCGTGGTGCGGGTACAACGGGCGTGCCACCCGTTCCACCCGCGCGGATCACGTCGAAGTTACTGATTCCAATGGCAGAAATATCGAGCGACAGAGCCAGCCCGCGCGCGGCTGCCACGGAAATCCTGATACCGGTGAAATTGCCGGGACCGATGCCCACACCGATCCGATCGAGATCGCGCCACGTCGCGCCGCCCTCGGCCAGCACCTCTTCCAGCAGCGGCATGAGGCGCTCGGCCTGTCCGCGCGCCATCTCTTCGGCGCGGCAGGCCAGAACATCCCCGCCCGACAGCAAAGCGGCCGCGCAATGCGCGGCCGATGTGTCAAAGCCCAGTGTCAGGGATTCAGAGCCCAATGGGGCGCACCTCTGTCACCTCGGGGATGTAATGGCGCAGCAGGTTCTCGATGCCCATCTTGAGCGTGATGGTCGAGGACGGACAGCCCGCGCAGGCCCCCTGCATGTGCAGGTAGACCACCCCGCGCTCGAAGCCGTGGAAGGTGATGTCGCCACCGTCCTGTGCCACGGCGGGGCGCACGCGGGTGTCAAGCAATTCCTTGATCTGGAAAACGATTTCCGAGTCTTCGCCGCTGTGATCGGCATGGCCCGACGCGCCGCCGCCCTCTTCGGACATGACCGGCTGACCGGATTGGTAGTGCTCCATGATCGCGCCGAGAATGGCGGGCTTGACGTGGTCCCACTCGGTGTCCTCGCCCTTCGTCACTGTCACGAAGTCATTGCCCAGGAACACGCCCGACACCCCGGGCACGCGAAAGATGCGCGCCGCCAGCGGCGAGGCGTCGGCCCCGTCCGCGCTGGGGAAATCTGCGGTGCCGCCCTCGAGAACGGCCTGGCCGGGGAGGAACTTGAGCGTTGCGGGGTTGGGCGTGGATTCGGTCTGGATGAACATGGGAGGCCCCTTTTTCAGCTAGCCAAGATATGCGCGCGGGCAGGCCGCGAGTCAAGGTTTGGAACGATTCTAAAACAGTGCGGGGGTTTCGAACCTGCAGGTTCGGCGCGCGAACCGCACGGTTCGCGCCCACCCGGCGCACGGTCAGGTAATCGCTTCGAGTCGGTCCTTGCTGAGATCGCCCGGCACGATGGTGATCGGAATGGGCAGCCCGCCCGCGTTGCGGGTCAGTTGCGTGACCAGCGGCCCCGGCCCTTTCTTGTCCGCGGCGGCACCGAGCACCAGCACGCCGATCTCGGGGTCGTCCTTGACCTGCGCCATGATCTCGGCCACCGGCTCGCCCTCGCGGATGACAAGCTCGGGGTCCACCCCCTGCTTGTCGCGCATCCACTTGGCGAACACCTCGAAATGCGCCTCGATGCGCTCCCGGGCCTCTTCGCGCATGATGTCGCCCACGCCGATCCAGTGGTTGAACTCCTCGGGCGGGATCACCGAGAGGATTTCCACCCCGCCGCCGGTACGCGCCGCGCGCATCGCCGCGAAGCGCATGGCGTTGAGACATTCGCGGCTGTCGTCGAGCACCACGAGAAACTTGCGCATTCCGGTCGCCTCCTCAGGCGGGCATCATGACGCGGAACGCAAACCGGGGCAAGAGAGGTGAAGGGGACACAGGGGCCACGCGATTGCCGCTCAGGCAAACGTCCCGCTGACGCGCCCCAGAAGCATGAAGGCGCGGGCGGTGCGGGTGTCGGCGAGGTCGGAGAGCTCGGCATCGGTGGCGGTCTCGGCGAAATCGGACACCATCCGGTCGAAGAGCCGCAGGAAATGGTGCGCCGCGTCGCGGAAGATCGTGTCCTGCTTCATCCGCGCGGCGGTGAGCGCCAGAGACGAGCGGTCGCGGATGCCGCCCAGCGCGGCGATGGCGCGGCCGCGCTCGCCAGAGGCGAAGCGGCGCCAGATCTCGGGGCGCGCCATGTCGGGGCGCAGGTCGTCCATGTAGATGCCGTCCTGCGCCAGCAGCGTCAGCACGTCCTGCGCGGCGCGCACGAGCTGCGCGGTGGGCCGGTCCCTGAGCGCGCGGCGCAGCGCGTTGAACCCGGCCTTGTCCTCGGGGCTCTCGGGGAAATTGAGCGCCCGGATGAAATCGCTGCGCTCGAGCGGCGGGACGATGTCCTCGGCTTGGGTGCCCAGGGGCAGCACCACCTGGCCCGATGCAGTATCGGGCGGCGGCGGCGCGGGCTGTACAGGGCGCGGCGGCTCGGGCGCACGCACCGAGGAGAAGGTGGCGAGCGCCGTCTCGGTCTTGCGCTGGGCGGCCACGATCTCGTCGAGCTTCTGCGCCACGGTCTTGTCCACCGTCGCGCCGAGCGACTGGTTCTGCGCGATATAGGCCTCGCGGATGGCGTCGATGGCGGCGCGCAGGCGCGCGCTCTCCTCGCGCATGGTGCGGCTGGCGCGGGCGGCAGTCGCGCCCACCCACAGCATCGCCACCGGCATGAACACGGCGATCAGCACGGTCACGAAATGCAGCGCCTGCCCTGTCTCCGCGGCTCCGGGCGCAAACAGCAGGAAATAGGCGGCTGCCCCGCCCAGCCACGCCACCGACAGCACGGCCGCGACAACCTCGACCGCCGTCAGCCCCTCGCGCGGCGGCGGGGCGAAGAGACGCGGATCGGGTTCGGTTGAAGGGGCCATTGGACGGGCCTTTGCCTCAGATATAGGCCACCTTGACCACCTCGTAGGACCGGTCGCCGCCGGGGGTGCGCACCTCGACGCTGTCGCCCTCTTCCTTGCCGATGAGGGCGCGGGCGATGGGTGATTTCATGTTGAGCAGGCCGTTCTCGATATTGGCCTCGTGCTCGCCCACGATCTGCCAAGTGTGTTCGGCCTCGGTATCCTCGTCAATCAGGGTCACGGTGGCACCGAACTTTATGGCACCCGAGAGGCGCGCGGGGTCAATGACCTCGGCGAGGCTGAGGATGCCCTCGACCTCCTTGATGCGGCCCTCGATGAAGGACTGCTTTTCCTTGGCCGAGTGATATTCGGCATTCTCGCTGAGGTCGCCGTGCTCGCGCGCCTCCGAGATGGCGCGGATGATGGCGGGACGCTCGACCGACTTGAGGTGCTTGAGCTCTTTTTCCAGCGCCTCGTGACCGGCGGCTGTCATCGGTATCTTTTCCATCGCGCGTCCATCATCGCAAGAGGGGCCGCGAACCCGCAGCCCCGTTGGTGGTTTCCAATCGTGCGGGCGAGATTGCACGAAGCGCGCGCCCGATTGCAAGAGGGGATCGCCGAAGGGGCCGGTTTCGCGACCGCCCGCGTGACAAATTGCCGGTTTCGGGCGTTCGGGACGTCGTGTTTCAATTGACGCCTCAAGCGGGCGCACGATAGTCACTCACGACACTTTGTTGCGCGGGAGCGAGCGAAAGCGGCGCGCGGACCGGGAAGAGGATGGAGACGATGAGCGAAGCGACGCGCGAAGCGATGGAATACGACGTGGTGATCGTCGGGGCGGGGCCCGCGGGCCTGTCCGCCGCGATCCGGCTCAAGCAGCTCGACGAGAGCCTCGAGGTGGTGGTGCTCGAGAAGGGCTCGGAAGTGGGGGCGCATATCCTGTCGGGCGCGGTGCTCGACCCAAGCGGCCTCGACGCGCTGATCCCCGACTGGACGGAAAAGGGCGCGCCGCTCAACACGCCCGTCACCGAGGACAATTTCTACATGCTGGGCGAGGCGGGCCACATCCGCGTGCCCAACTGGCCGATGCCGCCGTTGATGAACAACCACGGCAACTACATCGTCTCGATGGGAAATGTCTGCCGCTGGATGGCAGAGCAGGCCGAGGCGATGGGTGTCGAGATCTTCCCCGGCATGTCCTGCTCGGAGATGGTCTATGGCGAGAACGGCGAGGTGCGTGGCGTGGTCGCGGGCGAGTTCGGCCGCGAGCCGGACGGCACGCCGGGCCCCTCCTACGAGCCGGGGATGGAGCTGCACGGAAAATACGTGTTCCTGTCGGAGGGCGTGCGCGGCAGCCTGTCGAAAGAGGTGATCGCGAAATACGACCTGAGCGCGGGGAAGGAGCCGCAGAAATACGGCCTCGGGATGAAGGAAATCTGGGAGGTCGATCCCGAGAAGCACCGCGAGGGCAGCGTCACCCACACAATGGGCTGGCCGCTGGGCAAGAACGCGGGCGGCGGCAGCTTCATCTACCACCTGGAGAACAACCAAGTTTACGTGGGTTTCGTGGTGCATCTCAACTACGAGAACCCGCACCTCTATCCCTACATGGAGTTCCAGCGGTTCAAGCATCACCCGATGGTGGCCGACCTGCTGAAGGGGGCCAAGCGCGTGGCCTATGGCGCGCGGGCCATCTCCGAGGGGGGCTGGCAGGCGATGCCCAAGATGGTGGCACCGGGCGTGGCGCTCTTGGGCTGTTCGGTGGGGATGGTCAACGTGCCGCGCATCAAGGGCAACCACAACGCCATGCTCTCGGGCAAGGCGGCAGCCGAGGCGGCGCACGCGGCGCTTCAGGCGGGCCGCGCGCGCGACGAGCTGGACGATTACGAGCGCGAGGTGCGCGAGGGTGCCATCGGGCGCGACCTGAAGAAGGTGCGCAACGTCAAGCCGCTGTGGTCGAAATACGGGCTGCTGGCCTCGCTCGCGGTGGGCGGCTTCGACATGTGGACCAACACCGCAGGTTTCAGCCTGCTGGGCACGCTGCGGCACGGCAAGTCCGACGCCGAGGCGACGGGCAAGGCCGACGATCACAAGACGATCGACTATCCCAAGCCCGACGGCAAGCTGAGCTTCGACCGGCTGACCAACGTGAGCTTCTCGATGACCAATCACGAGGAGAACCAGCCCTGTCACCTGACGCTCAAGGACCCGGAGGTGCCGACCCGTGTCAACCTGCCGAAATACGCCGAGCCGGCGCAGCGCTATTGCCCGGCGGGCGTCTACGAGGTGGTGCAGGAAGAGGGCAAGGAGGCGCGCTTCGTCATCAACTTCCAGAACTGCGTGCATTGCAAGACCTGCGACATCAAGGACCCGAGCCAGAATATCAACTGGGTGACGCCGCAGGGCGGCGACGGGCCCAACTATCCCAACATGTGACGCAGGCGTGACCGGGGGCGGCACGGGCCGGGGCCCGCGCCGCATTGCCTTGGGCCCGGGGGCACACTAGGTTCACTTGGTAATTTGCAGCAAGAAAGGGCCCCATCGTGACGCATCGCAGGTTTCTCGCCGCGCTCGCCGTGTTCGTGACGCTGGGCGCGCAGGCGGCGGCGCAGGTGCCCTCGGGGGCGTATCTCGCCGCGCAGAACGCCCGCGCGCAGGGCGATGTCGCCGCGGCGGCAGAGTATTATGCGCAGGTGCTGACCCGCGATCCGGGCAACCCCGCGATCCTCGAGAACGCGGCCTTTGCCTATATGGCACTGGGGCAGGTGGATCGCGCGGCGGCGGTGGCGCGCAAGATGGAAGCCGAGGGCGCGCAGAGCAGCATCGCGCAAATCCCGCTCGTGGTCGAGGCGGCACGCGACGAGGACTGGGCCGCGCTGATCGAGCGTATCGAGGCGGGGCGCGGCGCGGGCGACCTGGCCGATGGCATGATCGCGGCCTGGGCCGAGCTGGGGCGCGGCGACATGTCGGCGGCACTGGAACGGATCGACGCGCTGGCCGGCGAGCGGGGGCTGCGCAATTTCTCGCTCTACCACAAGGCGCTGACGCTGGCGGCGGTGGGCGATTTCGAGGCCGCGGACCGGGTGTTTTCCGGCGAATCCGACGGGCCGGTGCAGCGCACGCGCAGCGGCGTGGTGGCCTGGGCGCAGGTGCTGAGCCAACTGGGCGAGACCGATCGCGCGCTGAGCGTTCTGGACGACACGTTCGGCAGCACGCCCGCCCCCGGGATAGCCAATCTGCGCGCACGGCTGGAAGCCGGGGAAACGGTGCCCTTCTCGCTGGTCGAGGGGCCGCGCGACGGGGTGGCGGAGGTGTTCTTCTCGCTGGCGCGGGCGCTCACGCAGGAGGCCAACAACGAGTTCGTGCTGATCTATGCCCGCGCCGCCGAGGCGATCAATCCGGGACATGTCCACGCCACCATCACCGCCGCCGAGACGCTGCAGAGCATGGAGCAGTACAAGCTCGCCATCGACGCCTATGCCAGTGTGCCGCGTGACGATCCGGCGTTCCACACCGCCGAGCTGGGCCGCGCCGAGGCGCTGCGCGCCACCGGCAAGCCCGACGCCGCGGCGGAGGTGCTGGATCAACTGGCCGCGCGCTTCCCCGACATCGTCGACATCCACGTGGCGGCGGGCGATCTGCACCGCGAGCAGGAGGAGTACGAGGCCGCGATCACCGCCTATGATCGCGCCGTCGCCCTGCTGGAGACACGCGACAACCCCAACTGGTTCGTCCATTACGTGCGCGCCATCGCCCATGAGCGGCTCGACAACTGGCCCGAGGCCGAGGCCGATTTCCGCCGTGCGCTGGAGTTCAACCCCGATCATCCGCAGGTGCTCAACTATCTCGGCTACACGATGGTCGAGAAGCGGGTGAACCTCGACGAGGCGCTGGGCATGATCGAACGCGCCGTCGCCGCGCAGCCCGACAGCGGCTATATCGTGGACAGCCTCGGATGGGTGCTCTACCGGCTGGGCCGCTACGACGAGGCCATCGGCCACATGGAGCGCGCCGCCGAGCTGATGCCCACCGATCCGGTGGTGAACGATCACCTCGGCGACGTGCTCTGGGCCGTGGGCCGCAAGACCGAGGCGCGGTTCCAGTGGAAACGGGCGCTGTCGCTTCACAAGACCACCCCCTCGCCCGATTTCGAGGCCGAGCGCGCCCGCCGCAAGCTCGAAGTGGGGCTCGACAAGGTCTTGGCAGAGGAGGGCGCGGAGCCGCTCAAGGTGGTCGATGACGGCGGCTGACGTCGCCGTCGAGGAGGCGGCCCCGGCCAAGATCAACCTCGCGCTGCACGTCACCGGCCAACGCGCCGACGGCTATCACCTGCTCGATTCGCTGGTGGCCTTCGCGGATGCGGGCGACCGCGTGACGGCCCGCGCCGCCACGCGCACGCGGCTGCGCGTGACCGGACCGATGGCGGCGGGCGTGCCGGAGGATAACGACAATTCCGTGCTCCGCGCCGCCGCGCTGATCGGCGTGAGCGCCGACCTCACCCTCGACAAGCACCTGCCCGCTGCCGCCGGGATCGGCGGCGGATCGAGCGATGCAGCGGCCACCCTGCGGGCGCTGGCGCGATTGTCGGGGCGCGCGCTGCCCGGTGATGCGCTGTCGTTGGGCGCGGATGTGCCCGTCTGCCTGCTGGCGGGGGCGGCCCGGATGCGCGGGATCGGCGAGGACGTGGCGGCGGTGGACGGCCTTCCCGCCCTCGACGCGGTGCTGGTGAACCCGCGCGTGCCGGTGGCCACGCCCGCTGTCTTTGCCCGGCTGGAGCGGCGCGAGAACGCAGGGATGCCCGCGGTGCTGCCGCGCTGGCGCGATGCCGCGGACTGCGCGCACTGGCTGGCGGCGCAACGCAATGACCTGGAGGCCCCGGCGCGGGCGCTCTGCCCTGAGATCGGCGCGGTGCTGGAAGCCTTGCGCGCGGGCGGGGGCTGCACGCTGGCGCGCATGTCGGGATCGGGGGCCACCTGTTTCGGCCTCTGCCCCGACGCAGGCACGGCCCGCGCCGAGGCGGCACGGATCGCGGCGGCGCGGCCCGATTGGTGGGTGGTGGCCACCCGGCTCAGCTAGGCGTGCTCAGGTGAGCCGTGCGACCACGTAATCGGCAAGGTGATCGAGCATGTCGCGCACCGGGTGCTCGGGCAGCACCCCGAGCGCCGTGCGGGCATCCGCGACCCAGCCTATGGCCGCGCTGCGGGTGGCACCGAGCGCGCCGCGGGCGTGCAGGATCTCGAGCGCGCGCTCGAGGTCGCCATCCTGCTGCTGCCCCTTCTCGATGGTGCGCCGCCAGAAGGCGCGCTCGTCCTCGTCCGCCTGCGCCATCGCGCGGATCACCGGCAGCGTGACCTTGCGCTCGCGGAAATCGTCGCCCACGTTCTTGCCGGTGGCCTTGGCGTCGCCCTGGTAATCCAGCAGGTCATCGACGATCTGGAAGGCGATGCCGAGCGCATCGCCATAGTCGAAGAGCGCACTGATCTGCCGCTCGGGCGTGCCTGCGATCACGCCGCCCACCTGCGTCGCCGCCGAGAAGAGCGCCGCCGTCTTGCCCCGCACCACCTGCAGGTAGAGCGCCTCGGTCGTGGCGAGATCGCGCGCGGTGCTCAGCTGCAGCACCTCGCCCTCGGCGATGGTGGCGGCGGCATCGGACAGGATGTCGAGCACGCGCAGCGATTCCGTCTCGACCATGAGCTGGAAGGCGCGGGCGAAAAGATAGTCGCCCACCAGAACGCTCGACTTGTTGTCCCACAGGAGGTTGGCAGTGGGCCGTCCCCGGCGGCTGCTGCTTTCATCCACCACGTCGTCGTGCAGCAGCGTCGCGGTGTGGATGAATTCGACGGTGGCCGCGAGCCGCACGTCGTGATCGCCCGCATAGCCGCACAGATCGGCGGCGGCGAGCGTCAGCATCGGGCGGAGCCGCTTGCCCCCCGCCTCGACGAGATGGGCCGTCACCTCGGGGATGCGGGGCGCGTGGCGCGAGGCCATGCGGGCACGGATCAGTGCATCCACATCCCCCAGCTTGGCAGCCAGATGCGCGGCCAGTGCCTCGTGCGG
>Ga0102938_10002005_pt1 | contig 15494 bp, 17 predicted proteins | sample SalPonR2_B_D2_MG_FD_84516 | JGI IMG/M metagenome (GOLD analysis project Ga0102938, IMG submission 84516) | Salt pond soil microbial communities from South San Francisco under conditions of wetland restoration - Salt Pond MetaG R2_B_D2_MG | ecosystem: Environmental > Aquatic > Marine >...
CTACGGGGTAGGACAAACTCATAGTGTCCACACAGTGATCGTTTCAGAACCCTCGCCGAAGTCTATATCAGGGCAGCGCAAGCACCACTCGAAGAACCTGTTGTCCACCACCCACTCGTAGCGTAGAGTGAACTCGGTGGCTCTCTCCTTGATGAACTTACCCCATCTTTCTCTCGCAGCCATTGGAATCTTCATTCCCATCGCTTTGCGGAGTTTTTCTTGAAGCTCTTCGTGATCCAAGTTACTACCCTCTTCTCAGATTGAGATCCACATGGAAAATCGGATGGACTCTGTCGGCGATTTTTTACTTCGGCAGAATTGGCACAGGATCCTTCCTGCTCTTGTTTCCCTTTCCGTGATTTTCTAGGAACCAATCGATCCCATAAAATTTCTCACCATAATCATGGAACGCTATGAACTCCATCGGTAGCGAGAAGTAATTCTCATGATCTGGTGCTAAAGCCATAAACACGTCGTAGAGTTCTGAAAGAGGATTGAACATCATTCCGACGGAACAGTTTCTCATCATAGAGAGCTGCCCGTAGCATTTCTCCCCACTCTCTGGGCAGGTATGACAGTTGCTGAACTCTCCTTCCTCACTCTCTGATAGTGCATCATGAACGAAGTCAAACGGATCAACACCATCTTTACCCAGAGAGGGGCTTGAGTCCCTCCTGAAAGGGCAATCCAAGCAAGAACCTTCCATCATGATTAGTATGGCTCCTCTATCTCAGATATGTCTAGCTGAATTGGATCTGGCCAATCCTGGTCTCCATATATCTCATCCCAAGCCCTACGACATTGGTCAAGAGTTCCAAAGTCTGTGAAGTATGGTCTCTTCACAACTCTCTTATCTCGACCTTGCGATGGATCATATTCATCCATCGAAACTCGCCGCTGAACTTTCCCCATATGAGGAACGACCCTAGCAAGGAACCTACCTAGAGCAGTCTCGTTGCCTCTCCGAGAGAACTTCCACTTGTCGGCATACTCTGTGAAGTCCTTGGTTATTTCATCGGTCATAACCCAGCGCTCCCAGCTTTCGTGCTTCTCCAGGATCCTGCCGTCTCTTATCTTTCGATACCACCACTCTTCATCGATGGACATACTTAGAAGTTTCTGCTCTTGCAGTGCATCGGTGTGAGGAACATCTCGAACTTGGAAGTCATCGAGGTTAACATTCTGAAGGTGAAGTAGCAGCGCCTCGTATCCACCATTCTCCATCTGGTTCATCATGTCTTTGAACTTTTTCTTGTTCTGCTTCCAACCGTCTCCCACTTGCAACACCAGATAGCGACGTTCATCTCCAGATGCACGGACCACGTGTGGATCATTAGACGCCATGATCAGGTGAATGTAGTTGGGGAAGGTCTCAACGTCGAAGCCCTTAGCTTCAATTGGAATGCTGTCCTCTGTAACCAGCATCTTGAGAACACTCTCATGCTTCTTGTCACCAGCAAAGAACGCTTCATCCGCGAACAGAACCAGTGCATCTCTCAGGTGAGCATTGAAGTTTCCGACTAAGTGGGATGGGTTGGAAACATGGAGAAAGTGCCTTCCGAATATCTTGCCGAACACTGTGGCAAATATGGACTTGCCCGTGCCCTTACCACCCCGCAGCACTATCGCGGTTTGTCCTGGGGTGGCCGGTTCTTGTATTGTCCGAGCCATCCATCCTATCACATAGTCATATATCTCCTGACTGCTGTTGCAGATGTTCTCGAAGATGTGCTGTAGGTAGAGTGAACAGTCTCCAGGCTTGGGTTCAAAGTTAAACCCTCGCCATAGATTATAGACACCGGGAACATCACCTTGTGGCATGAACTTCATCGTATCATACTGACGACGCATCCTGTGACCCAACCAGTAGTCGCCGAGTTTCACAGTTTGATCAGCACCGTCCTTGGTCTGTCCGACGACTACTCTCATATGAGAATATCTGTTCTTGATGTTATCGAATGAAGACATGGTCAGCTTGGCACGCTTCAGAACATCGTCCGGCATCTCTTCGATCACGACACACTTACCGCTGATATTTCCGATCACGGCGTGTCGGTCGTTCATGAATGTTAAGTTGGGATCTTCAGAGTATTCCTTAGCGCGTTGTATCTGACGTCTGGCGTAACGATCACCCCCTCCTTTAAGCTCCACAACGCTGCTAGAAATACCCCACTCGGGATCAGTGACAATGGCGTAGATAACTCCGTCGGGAACGCCACATCTTGCGAGCGAACATACAAAGTCGAAGAGCCACGCTGATCTGGAGTTATCCTTCTCCTTGGGCTGATCTGGGTGATGTCCCTGGACCATGATGACCTTAACGCGATCAGGGACGTTCCATTCATCAAGCTCTGAGACATCTTGAACTCTCTCGATGTTGCCGGGTATATCTAGAGTTGTTCCAGCGTGAGTGCTGCCTACACCATCGCTAGAAGTCTGAACAGACTGAGCTCTCTTGAAATCATCAATCTCATACTGTTTATTGTTGAACTGGATCAGCCGAGCCAGCTTCTCCGTTCTACCCTTCTTGCGTTTCTTTGCGTCAGGGATATTGATTGTCCCCGGGAGACGCATGATGCGGTCGACGTTGTGACAGTGGTCTCCCTGAAAGACCTGCTCCATTCTCTTGTTGTAGAGCTCAAACTCCTCGCACTTGGTAACTGTCCCCTCCAGTTTATATGGAGTTCTCAGCTTCCAGAAAGCCTGAAATCCACCACCAGAATATATGATGACGGTAGGGTCAGGAATGCCTTTCGGCAGACGATCAGTGAACAGGTCTAGTATCCGACGCTGCTCGTCATCTACGTCAGCGTTGTCCTCAGGATCAACATCTACATGAAGCCAGTTCGCTGACTCTATGTCTACCTTACCTGCTTTCTTCTTGTTCTTTGGGTCATCCTTCTGGTTGAACGCATCCGTTGGTGTGTTCACCAGAAAATAGATATTCATCTTTCCGTTGTGCTTCTCAACCCAAGAGAAGGCAGCTTCGGTGGTAGTCAGAGTCGCAGAGTCAATCGACTTACGGTCCGGGCTGATTGCCATCAAGTTCCACGGGCCGTCAGACTTCCACTTCTTGAGGAAATCAATTGACTTCTGTGTCTCCCCCTCTATAGTCTCTGACATAGTCAATCAACCTCTGGACTTCTAGCCCTTTTGGCATGTAGAGCACAGCCTGCTCGATCATTTGTGGCCTTGTCATCTGATCGAAATGATCCCGGATGGTATAGCCGCTGAAAAAGAACCACTCTCGTCCACCAACTTGACAGACGCACATGGCTAATCCACCACGCATTGATCGACGATAAAGCCATAGACCTTGCTCCTTCATCAGCGGGTGTTCGAACTTCACTGGATTTGTCTCGCATCCCTTCGGCCACCTTCTTAGCCACTTGCATTCGAACCATGCTCCAATGCAATTTACATCTGGAATGCCGATACCCGTTTTGGGAGACTCGATAGATACTGCGTCAAGAGGCGTTAGCTTCTTAACGAAGTTAGATCTCATGCTGGCTTCTGACATTTCCCGTGAACCCTACATTAGCAGCACCAGTAGGCACAGACAAGCTCTAGGCGTCGTGCCGCGCGCTCTGCGGTCCGGCTTCCTGGTCCTGATATTTTCCCTCGTATCCATCGGTCATCTGATCGACGAAGTGAAAGACAACCTGAGCGATTGGCATACCAGATTCGAACTTGATTGGAATCCTGCCATGGTTAGTGATCTCTAAGGTGAGATAGCCACGCCAGCCCGGTTCGATGACTGTGTTCTGACAAGCGATTCCTTGTCTGGCCCAAGTAGACTTGTCGTGAACGATGCCGAGAACATTCTTCGGCATCAAGAATTTCTCCACGGTAGCGGACAGCATGAACTCTCCAGGCCAGAGACTATGTTCTGTTCTTGAAGATCCGTCTATGTTGGTTCCAAGATCAAGTCGGACATCGTAACCCGCCGGTCCCTCACCGTAGGTCATTCCGTGAACTCTCGTCCTCTCCTTGTGTGGATGAATGATCGTCATATTTCTGATAGTCTTACCAGAAAGTATCATGCGCCTATCTCCTCATAGCCATGAACAACAGTGACGAAGTGCTGGTCGATAGGTCCCGACTGACTTACAGTTGCGATCGGTATGCCGTGAAAGGTCCAGATTCTCGAGTGACTTTCAAGCTCAGTGAACCCACTCTTCGATTGGGCTCCCTTCCGCAGAGCATCTAGAGTTGCTGCGTCCATCACGAAGTATTCAATCTTCGATGAAAAGAAATTTCTGTAGACCTGTCTGATCATATAGATCATATCGTCATAAGGATTTGTAATCTCACTGTATTTAACTTTCACTTGATCTCTCCCCAGCTTGGTCCACACTCTGTATCCACTTTGAAAGGAACCTGCGGATTGCAATAATCAAGGATGCAGTCGCGCATGATGTCACCTGCCGCCCTAGCTTCTTCAACAGATCCGAAGCTGCCATCCGTCTCGTCATGAACCTGTAGCTGGATGAAGTAGCCAGCGCGATCGAGCTCAACAATAGCGAGCTTAGTCTGGTCAGCCGAGGATCCTTGAATAACGCGATTGAGCGACTTGTGCGTAAAGTCATAGCTGCCATCTTCACGTTGCTCAAAATGAAGTCGCCGGCCAAGGATGGTCTTTACGAAACCACGAGCATTCGCTGCATCTGAAGCTCTGTTGGCAAGTTCTCTGACATACGGAACCTCTGTATCAAAATTATCAAGGATAGCTTGACCTTCATCACCAGCTATCTCCTTGACATATCCAGAACCGAGCTCTGCTCTCGCGGCCATTGCATCCATCTTGTTCGCAAACTTGATGATCTCACGCTTACGACCCCATCCAGATATATGTGCCCAGAGGGTGGGCTGGCCGATGTCGTGGCAGAGCTTGGCTCCACCCTCACCGTAGCACAGTCCAAGAAAGATATTCTTGGAGTAACCGCGATTTACCTTGAACAGCTTCGGCTCTTCTTGTAGCCATCTCTCTACCTGCTCATCACCATGGATGAGCCGTGTCATCATTTCGTGGTTGTCTGTAGAAGGATCCTCACGATACCGACGAGCAGCCTCTTGGGCCTTGGGTAGATCCATAACCGCCGCAAAGTGAGTCGTCCATCGGGGCTCTTGCTGCGAATAGTCATTACAGCCCCAGATCGCGCCATCCTCAGGGATGAATATCTTCCGCCACTCGCCAGCGATCTCAGGGTCGCGATCAGGGCTAGGTTGCTGTTGAAGGTTAGGATCTGCGGCGGAGAGCCTTCCGTATCGAACTCCAACAGTTGAGTCCTCATCACTACCCTCCTGCGTAGTTGCCATCTGACGGAAAGAACAGTGTATTCTACCGTTGACGAGATACTTCTCTATAGAGTCTCTGAACTGACCTATCTTGCTGACCTTACGACCCCTGAGAATAGCTTTCGCAACTGGATGATCGTAGGATAGCACAGACTTATCGATCTGCGGTGCGCCTGTGCTGGTCTTGTGCAGTCGAAGACCTATTTCTTCCAAAGCAGGAGCAAGAACACCGGGCTTCCAGAAATTACCGAACCCTACTTCGACTCCTGTCTCTCGCTTAATTAACGCGGAGGCTTGCTTCTCTTGCTCTACCGACCAGTCTGAGATCTGCTGGAGTTTGTCCTGGTCAATCCGAACACCACGACGTCGCATTTTAATGAGAACTGGTAGCAGGTCGGACTCAACATCAAAGATCTGCTGTAGTCCTTGAGACTCAATGATATCCCGCTGTCGGCGATAGATCTCCAGAGGGCTCGCAACGTCTTGCTCAGCATATTCACCGACATACCTCCCCGGCATCCGCCACAGACCTCTCTTTGGATCAAGCCCTAGAGAGCGAGCAGCCTCGTAGAGTTGTTCCTCGTCCTTGGCTTCTATGCCAAGTCTCTCTCCTATGTTCTTAAGACTATAGCTGCGATGCAACTCGTTGATTAGAGGAGCCGCGATCTGAACGTCCCTGAACTTCAGGTCAGGATGAAACTTCAGATCATCGTTCAGTGCATAGTCATAGTCATATGCGAGATTGGCCCCAACCAACTCTCCATCAAAGTCTTTGAGCTGGTGCCGTAAATAACCAAGGACTGCTTCCTCCGGAAGGTTATCACCACCCTCGTGCCGAAAGGGAAGGTAATGCTTGGGGCCTCCTTCGATAGCAAAAGCCCATCCCACCGTGCGTCCGTCTCGCATGGTCCCAGGACCCAAGGTGGTGAGGTCTCTGTCGAAGGTCTCAGCGTCGATCGCAACACGTTTCGCTCCTCTCCAAGAAGGTAAGTCAGAGATATTGGGGAGCTTCCACTTAGACTCTGGCATGAAGAAAGACATTTGGAGAGCCCCACCCTTGTTTGGGTCTGTCTTTTTTCTAGCTCTAGCCATCGCCGGGATAGCCGAAGGGTTTGTCCATGCCATCAAGGTAGTTGTGGGCTTCCGGGTTGCCGCTGCCCACCTTTGCAGCCATGGTTTCCCGACCCTGTGCTTGTCCGCTGCCGCCCTTGGAGCCGCTGGCTGGGGTAGTGGTGCGGCCAGCCTTACCGCCCCCCTGTGCGCCCGCTGTGGCGTCCATATACAGCACATCAATTTCCTTGATTATCAGCACAAGGTCGGTGTCGTTGCGCCAACGAGCGATAGACCACATGATGGACTTTTCAGTGGGAGGAATTGCTGTATTGGTGCAGAACATCTCAAAGTGATGCTGCGCTTTGTGAGTATCTTGCTCGTAAGGAGCCGTGTGCAGACTGCGGTTCATGTAGCGACGCTCACGGACGAGCTCCAGCATCTTGAACACGTAGTGATACGCTTTCTTGATGTCCTCAGGACCACCCTTCTTCCAGTGGCGGCTGAGATATTTGGTAGCGTTCGCCTCGAAGTATCCCACTTGGGCGTCTGCCACCCAGTCCCAATGCTGGTATCCAGCAGAATAGTGATCTCCGCCGACTTGCATCAGATTAGCGTCGCTCATCTCAAATCCTCCATGCCGATATCAGGAATAGGTGCCCAGTCGAACTCACGAAGCTCGTAGAAAAAGTCAACGAGTTCCTCGGGATACTCAGCCTTTCTGCGATCCATGACTTGCTCGACGTCTGAGCATTTGTATTTCATGTTGTGATTACCACGCATCACTTCGTCTCTGCAGAAGCAGTAGAACTCTATGAGATCGAGTCCATGAAGCCACTTAGCTTCTTCTTCAGAACAACTTCGAATAGAGTCATCGCCCCAGATAGCTGAATTGATCTCCATTTCAAGATGAAGCACTGCATCGGTGTTCGTGACTCCGAACCACTTCGCGGGCGCTGGTATGTCTCCGGAATATCTTTCTGCGGGAACATCGTGCTCAAGGATAGCCCAGATGAGATGCCTTGGTGCGTTCGGCCACAAGATCCTCAGCATAGCGAGCATGTTGAAGGTGTGCAGACCATTCGGACATTCACGCAGAGGTGGAGTGGTGTGAAGTCTCAAGACGTCTGCACCTTCACGAGTCATCTTGACTCTCTTGGCGATGGTATCAAATGACTTGTTCATTTGATTCTCCTCTCGAGCCATTCCGTGCAGGCTTGTCTCCAGTCAGAAGCGATACACTGCCTCATGATGTCAATGCCCTTCTCCGGGTCTTTCTCCTTCCATGCTTCCCATGCGTGATGAATGGGGGTCGCGACCTTTCTGAAGAACTTGTCGCGAAATCCAATGATAGGTCCATCTTGCAGGAAAATGTTGAGATCCTGTTGCCATGTGTCCATGTCTGTGCTGACCATAGGGTAGGGCGAAACAACACCGAGCTCATATGGATCGTCTTTCATCAGATTGGACTTGACGCCCTTGTGCTTGACCATGGTTTCGTCGTAGCCATGATAGTTGTTAGAGACCTGCCAGTATCGACCGACCGGCACATTGATCCAAGCAGCCATGAACTCTTGGAGCATAGACATGTGAACAGCGTTGGCACCGTATGCTCCCCAGATGATGTCGTTGCTGCGGTTGAACACAGTCATGTCCAACTTGCCATAGACAGACACACGGAACAAGATCTCCGTGTTGCACGGGAAGTCTTTTCCCTCTTGACCTAAGTCTACATTTGGATCCCACATCTGAACGACCACTCGTCGATCATCAGGGTCTGAACGAAGCAGATCACCCGCCAGACCAAGCTGGTCTCCACCGAAGTGATGTCTCCACCTATAACCGTAGGCACCATGCAGAGTAACGCCGTCGTCGGAGAAGTTGAGCATGTTCTTGGCGTAATGAGAAACGAAGTCTACATCGTTCCTGCCAGCGATCATCCACAACGACTCCATGAAGTGGAAAAATGGATTTGCGTCTCGCTCAGGCCAGAATAGCACCCTCTCTCTGGGTTTTTCGTAGACTGTTGTGACTGGACCATCAGCGACGTAGACTGGACCGTTGCGACTGTCGCGCTTCTTGCCGTGCTCCAAGAGCCAGCAGAACCCAGTGACAAGAGCGTCGTTGACGTTGCGAGCTTCTATTACTTTCATGCGAGTATCCCAAAGTGATTGAACAGTAGGTCATCAGCCTTCTGCCAAATATCCTCCTGTCTCTGCGGTGTTTCAGTGGCTCTGATACAATCGAGCTCACCCGTCGCTAGGGCGATGGTTCTTTCGGCAACAACGGCTCGATCAAACTTAGGAAGCAGATCAGTAGCAGCGTTGCGATAATGATCAGCAAGATGAGCATCCATCGACCAAGCCATCTGAATGATCTCAGAATAGTCCTCTGCATCCCTTGCCTCCGACAGATCGATGTAGTGAACACCCGGCACGAAGAACTCAGTCCCCATGCCGAGCTTGTGAGCAACTGGCACGCAGCCACGGATCATCCCATCTACGACCACCCTGTTCCAGTGTCCTCCGAACTTTGAATACTTCTTAGACCACGAGGGATCAACCAGCACACGTGCATCGTTGAGAATATCATCGACTGCATCGTCGTCCCAGTAGTCGTGGTGAACCATTCCATTTTTCAGAGCAGCATCCCAGAACTTCATGCTCGAGAACCACTCATCAGTCTGGTCGTGGAAATACTGAGGCTTGCACTTATCCTCACTCGTCATGTATTGATATTCAATGCCTTTGCCGGCGACTTCACGATACTCAGTTGAACCTTTCTCTGGCATATAGGCGATTGCCTCAATCAGCTCGTGGGCGTGCTTCCAAGCCTTGAAGGTCTGCATGTTCACGAAGCCACGTCTCTTGATATCCCAAGGAGTCTGTGGCCTTATTGGACGAAACTGCGGATTAAGAACAAGTGCGCGGGGAACATCAAGGTGCCCTGTGGACCCAAGTGCGGCACCATGCACACACGCCAGCCCGGCGAGCTTGTCCGTAACGTGCATCAGGTGGGGGTAGCCTTGAACCGCGTTACCGTCGTGGCTGAATGCGATCTGTATGGGGTTCTTCAAGTCGTATAGAGCTGGCCAGCGGTCGTTGCCCTTATTCTGTTGGTTCTTGCTGGGAACAGGGACAGTCCAGACTACAAGATCAAAGTTCTCCAAGATCTGCCTTGCAGTCTGTAGACCGGCTGACGTCTTGTAAGGAACCCTGTTTCTCCTGGGGAAGTTCCAGCCCTTGCCCTGATGGTATGGAATACCTGTGGGTCCGACCTTGAACATCGCGTCCTTACGCTGGTCGTGAGCATTGTCAGCATAGACAAACTCTAGCAGTTTGACCTCATGACCTAAGTCTTTGAAGCCACCTGCGAGTTGTTCAGTGTGATTGATAATTCCACCAAGATCCATGCACTGGTGGAGCGCGATGCATATCTTCATGATTGGCCCCGTGTTTATGCAAGCCACCCTAGCCCGTGGCAGCGCAATCTGGCTAGTTCATTTTGTCTTCATGAGACTCTTAAGAACATAGTATACCAAGAACAGTATATAGGAGGGACTTACTAAGAAGGTGAACAGGGCGTGCTTCGGACCATTAAACTCCTTGCCTCTGCTTCCTAGGTTGATGACAATCAACAAGTAAGAACAGAGCCAGAACACAACTATCCAGTAGATCACTTCCATCCTTGCACCACATGAGGAGGAAGCAGCCCCCATTGTTTAGAGAAAGCCTGAGCTATACCCTCAAATGTCCTCGACTTCTCAGTTGATCTGTCCATACTGGGAGGCATGTTGTGCATCGTCTTCTTAGATACACGACTATGTGTTGGAACGAGTCGTGGTAAATTCTTGAGCCAGAGACACGTGGACTTCTGCATGTCATCTCCGAACATCCAAGGATGTATCGTCTGGTCTGGTTGTCGCCACAACGTAGACATCTTGGAGATAGGATTCTCTATACAGATCCTAGGTATATCTGCTTTGACTAGCTTCATGAAGAAAGACGCAGCCTTGTGCATACGACCATCACGCTCTTTCGCAGCCATGGTCGCACCGCTTGCCGCTGCTATGTCGTAGCAGGGAGGATGGGCTATCATCATATCCCAAGGAAAGTCGAGTATGTCTTCAACTGGTCCTTCGTAGTGTGGTCCAGGAACCTCTGTCGGCTTGAGATCACAAGAGATCGCTTCATGACCCAAAGCGAGAAAGGCGTCGCGAGAACGCCCACTGCACTCACAGGCTATGAGGATCTTAAGCGGCTTCATACTCCTGGGTAGCCGGAGCGAGGCTTTCCCTGACCTAGCCTGACCCTCTCGTATTTGTCAAACTCGCAGAGCTGAAATTGAATATCGTGAGGACACAACCCTCTGATCTCAGTCGGTGAGCCAAGAGAGTTAGACATCTCCAAAAGTTCCGTGATGACGTTGAACGCAGATGCTTCCTTTACTGGCTTGGCATCTTCATCACCAAGAACTCGGGCTGCTCCTCTGCGGGCACCGGGTCCAATGGGAGTCCACTTCATCCAATCATCGGGATAGGAGAAGGTTCCATCAGTTGGGTGCTCGAAAGTCTTGTCCCAGAAGCCGGTGTAGGTGGTGTCCACGAGGACCTCTTTCACCATGAATCCACTGCCTCCGAACCCGGTCAGCTTCTGCATCTCTCTGCCGACACGCTCCCAGGATTGTGTCACCGCCGCCTTTCTGACGAGCTCCGGCGTCGCTGCATGAAGGCCCTTGAGAAAGATATCCACCACGACTTCTTGCTTCGGAGCTGAGATGCCTTGATTCGTGATGACGTATGCTCCTGTGAACACACGTTTCTTGGATGCGAGTCTTTCTGATGCAAGATTCTTGATTCCCTCGAAGTCGAAGTTATCATATTCCTGCCAGCCTACGGCCTCAGCGAACTCCCAAGTCCCAAAATAACGGGAGAGAGCACAGTTCATCAGAATTGCTCTTCTATCCTCGTTGAAGTTGGGACCATACAGACACTCTCTCAGCTCGCGGCTGGTGCGATCATGGTGGCGTCTCAGATTGGTGAATTTGTATCTCTGGAGGATGGGGTCATCTGTCCAGGGTTTGGGCAAGCCCGCCTCCTTGTGGAGGCGGACCCGCTCGCGTTCCCAGATGAACTCCAGGAACTGCTCGCTCTTGACGAGCATTAGGCTTCGGCCTCAGCCTTGGCCTTCTCCTCAGCCTTAGCCTTCTCCTCAGCCTTGGCCTTCTTCGCGGCTTCCTTCTCGGCCTTCTCGACCTCAGGATCCTTGCGGCCCTTGGCTTTGAACCATGCCGCGCGGCGCTCGGCATACTGCTCGTCGGTCGGCTCGTTGACCTTCATCAGGCCGAGACCTTCCCACATATAGACGTCGTAGGGTTCGGTGCCATTGCCCTCGATCACGTCGGCAATGGTCATGCCGTCCTTGTAGTTCGGCCAGCGCTCAGCGCGACCATGCTTGCCGGTGCCGTCGTGCTCGCCGATCTTCTCGATCGTGGCGAAGTGCTTCCTCGTCGGTCGCTTGATCTCCTTCGGCTGGGCCGACTTGGGGATCACGTAGGGACCCTTCTCCTTCTTGGGCTTCGCGGCCTTTGCCTTCTTGCCCTTGGTCTCGTCGTCGCCGGCCGACTGTGCCTTCTCGAGCGCCTTGAGGGTGCCGGAGACTGCGGTGTCATGATCCTTGAAGGACTTCACTTCTTGGACGCCGAGAGAAGCGGCGACCTCGTTGCGGAGAACCAGGAGGTCATCGGTCGACATCGCCTCGAGGGTTTCCTTGTCGTATTCCTTGTCATTGAAGGTCAGTTTGGTCACAGGTGACTCCTTTTCTGCAGATGCTACCTTGGTCAGTAGGTGCAAGCAAGTTATGCGGTCCGGCCCAGAGAAGCAAGCACTATTTGTCTCCGGGCCGGACTTTTTGTTCAGTCGGCACAAGCTCCCTGCTTCTGACCATTTTCATCGAGCCAGCAGGCAGCGCCGTCCATGTTCTCGACCACTTCAACGACTTCGTTGGGCTTCTCCTTCGCCTTGATTGGCTCGTCATACTTCCCAGCCGGGCGATAGGTGGTGCAGCCCTTGCAGCCTTCGTCCCACGCGAGCCTGTAGAGCTCCTTGAAGTCCTCGTAGGGGTGGTCGGCTGGCACATTGCACGTCTTGCTCACGGCGCTGTCCACGTGCTTCTGTGCGGTCGCCAGAACGGCAACATGCTCTTTCGCCGTGATGCCACCATTCATGACTGTGCGGCCCTCAACACCAAGATATTCAACGCCGTAGTCAGGCACGTCGTATTTCTTCGGACCTTCCAGAGTGATGATGGTGCGCTGCTGATGGTATGCAACGACCGGCTCAATTCCTGAGGACACGTTGTCGGCGTAGAAGGAGATCGTCCCGGTGGGGGCGATGCTGGTCAGGTGAGAGTTACGGATACCATAACGCCTGATGAAGCCGATAGTATCCTCGTCCATCGTTTCGATGAACTTGCCTGCCAGATATCGATCCTCGTCGTAGAGAGGGAAGGCACCCTTCTCCTTGGCGAGAACAGCCGAAGAGCGATAACACTCTCTCGTGATGAAGCCCTGAACTCGGTCCTGCATTTCGACGAAGCCGGGAGTTCCGTATGGAAAACCGAGAGCTTCGAGGGCATTCGCAAGGCCAGTCACACCCAGACCCATGCGGCGCTTCCTCTGGGCTTCCCGCTTCTGCTCTGGTAGGGGATACCTGCTCCGATCAATCACGTTGTCCATGGCGCGAACCACAATGGGAACGTCTTGACCAAGGAGATCCCAGTCGAACGAGTATGTCCCATCGGCTGCTTTGATGAGATACTTGGTGAGGTTGAAAGAGCCCAAGAGGCAGGCACCATAGGGAGGGAGAGGCTGCTCTCCGCAGGGATTCGTGGCGGCGATCGTCTCGCAATAGTAGAGATTGTTCATGCGATTGATTTGATCTATGAACAGAACACCCGGCTCTGCATAATCATAGGTGCCACGCATGATCATGTCCCAGAGAGCCTGAGCATCAACCTCTCGGTAAATTTCTCCACCGAACTTCAGAGAGAAGCTGGTTCCCTTGTCAACCGCTTCCATCAGTTCATCGGTAACACCGACCGACATGTTGAAGCCACGGAGCGGACGCATCTCCCACGGTATCTTGTCGTCCATGACCTGCTTGGCTCGAATGAAACCCTCGATGTCAGGATGATCGCAGCGTAGAACGGCCATCTGTGCGCCTCGACGGTTGCCAGCCGATGATGTGGCCTTACCGACGCTGTCATAGATGTGCATGAAGCCGATGACACCATCGGTCCTGCCACCAACTCCCTTGATGTTGTCACCAGAAGGTCGCAATGTAGAGAAATCGTAGCCGACACCGCCGCCCTGTCGCATGGTCGTCGCTGCCAGCTCTGCAGTCCTCATGATCGATTCGGCTGGAAAGTAACCCACCGGAGCCATCATTCTCTCTGCTTGATTCGGACCGTGAACGAAACTGTCGTGAATGGTCGGCATCACGAAGCAGTTGTAGAGAGTCACGTTCTTGAGACTGCCAGCACCGGCCAGGACGCGACCCGGAGGGGAGAACCTTTGGGCCGTGATCGTCTCCCTGAACGCCATGTAGTGCTCATGACTGTCGCAGAGGAAGCCAGCGACCCGATTGCACATTTCTCTGTGATCTTCGTTCTCACCACGGTATTTCTCAGCGCCTGTGGCATCGCAAGCTGGATTGATAGGTCCCATCCGTTTTCTCTCCTGGAGATGCATGTTTGTTCCTCTACATTCTGACGATCGTCACAGATTCGGACGCTCTTGTTATCGCTGTGTATAGCCACTTCCACCGATCTTGACGAAAGATGCCACTTTGATCGAAGACGCAGATATCTCGCCACTGACTGCCCTGCGCCTTATGGCAAGTCAGTGCGTAACCGAAGTCGAAAGATTGAGCTTCACCCTTCTCGAACCAAGGTAAATCATTTTCAGTGCCGAGAAAGTAATGCTCATGTGCCGCGACATCTATTGAGGTTATGGAGTCTTCTGGCGTGATAGACATATGAACCTTCTTGTCCATTATGCCATCCACGCCAGTCACGTGGAATATCGCACCGTTTAGCAAGCCTAGTTCATGATTGTTCTTCAGACAAACAATTTTGTCACCGACCACTGGGAGCTTTCCAGGATAATTGTTCATAGTTCGAAAGCGAGTATTCGTCATCCTTCTAGTAGCGTTCTTTCCAACGATTACTTGATCGTATGCCAGTATTCTTTCCTGATCTATCTTATGGCCCTGCGGGTGAACCCAGCAACCATCACCCCAGTCACCCAAGGGGAGAGGGCGCTCGCCCCTGACGTTCGTAGCCATACGGATGATGGGACTCTCCTGGGCTTGCCTGTGGATCTCATGTAGCATGACATCAGGTTCCACACCCTCGGTGAAATAACCAGCGCCTCCGACCGGAGGTAACTGAGCTGGATCCCCTAGGACGAGAACTTTTGTGCCGAAGCTGAGCAGATCTGAACCCATCTTAGCATCGACCATGCTGCACTCGTCGATCACCACGAGACTAGCCCTCTTGACGTCGCTATCGGTGTTGAGCACGAAGAATGGTTCATGAGCATTCTCTTCGAGCTTCTTGATGTCTTGTTTTAGCTCGTTCACCTTCGGATGGTTATTCAGAACAGCATCCGTCGCGCCTTCTCCCTTCAAATCATGAACAAGTTTTTCAAGAGTATCGCTCAAACGCACCAGCAGTTCGGTGTTCTTGTCCCTACTATGATAGATCATCTTATGGATTGTGGTGGCTCCCACGCATCCCTTAGACTGTAGGACGTGGGCTGCCTTACCTGTGAACGCACCGAACATAACCTGTCCGCTGACGCCCTCTGCGAAATGACGAGCTAGTGTCGTCTTGCCCGTGCCAGCATACCCAAAGAGATGGAACACTTGGGGCGCTGTCGGGTCTTTTAGCCAGCGGTCTACTTTAGAGAGCGCGGCTTGTTGATTTCTGGACCATTCCATGATAAAGCAGAACCGGGAGTTCGCACGGGAACGAACCCCCGGTTCTTACCGCCCTACTTTAGAACGGCATCTCATCATCACCATCAGCCGATGGGGCCGGAGCCTCACCAGCGTCAGCCTGAGACACACTGTTCATGTCCGGCGC
>Ga0102938_10002006_pt1 | contig 15489 bp, 4 predicted proteins | sample SalPonR2_B_D2_MG_FD_84516 | JGI IMG/M metagenome (GOLD analysis project Ga0102938, IMG submission 84516) | Salt pond soil microbial communities from South San Francisco under conditions of wetland restoration - Salt Pond MetaG R2_B_D2_MG | ecosystem: Environmental > Aquatic > Marine > Intertidal...
GAATTAATCGAAACCCTCGACAGCAGGTGATTAATATCGGTACCCACCCGGATTTCACCGGTTCCTGTACCAACCAGATGTTCCTCTTCTCCGGTCTCCTCATCGGCCTCTTCCTGCTCAAGCCCACCTGTTACTCTTGTTCTGAAATAACTGTTGGCATACTGCACATATGTTTGTACCTCGTTAAACTCCGGACTCTGAGCCGATCCCAGGTTAAACATACCGCCAATCGTGAAACCGGCACCAAGTTCATGTGATGGCTCACCACTAATTGCAGCATCAGCTACAAACGCCGCTAATCCGGCAGCCAATACCGCAAGAAGGGCTGCTCTGTCGTCACTTCCAACGATGTCTATAATCTGTTGCCGAAGCGCTGCAAGAGCCGGGTCCTGAATAATCTCCCGGGATGTTTGCTCGAAAGCCCGGGGGATATTCAGAGCAGTAAGTCTCTCCATTGCCGCTGCAGGCCCTTCTGAAGAATCAGCCGACCCTTCGGCGGCCATGCTGCTAAGAGAATTGCCAAGTGATTTAAGATGTTTTTTCAGTGCGTCATCAGATAGTTGTTCTCTTAGAATTCCGCTTACCGCATCAGCCAGGGGATGCGCGCTGGTCTGAGACTCCTGCTCTTCTGATTCTCCGTTTTCCTGACGCTGAATGGCAGGGGCCATTTGAAGCTCCTCTTCCTCTTCCACGGGCGTCATCCGGAGTTCCTCCTCTTCTTGTGCGTGCGTTTGCATTTGCAAAGCCTGATCGGAATCGTTTAGAATGGAGTCGGCAACACTATCAGCCTGCTGTTCAAACCGGTCATTCGGATTGCCAATTTTTAGTTTTGGCATGACACTGATTCGGCCGGATGTCGGTACCCCGGGAATGTTTCTTGATGTATTGACTGAATCTGCCCACATAATAGACCCCACATTTTATTAAAGTGTTCGGCGATTTTTATGATATTCTCGCTTGATGCCCTGCATCAGATCACTCATTCTTATGGTTCTGCTATCTCTCCCAAGTGCTTTTAGTGAACTGTGCTGAATGATATTAATGATAGTCCCCCCCGACAGCTCGTACTCTTCAGCAATAGAACTCAAATTTATTTTGTTTTCCATTTCAACAGCCTTGCTGAAGCCTTTTTGCCACAGCTCAAACCGTTCATTTTTGCCGGGCATGGGAAAATGAATAAGCGACTGGAGCCGGCGCAGGAATGCATTATCGATATTGTTTTTGAGGTTCGATGCCAGAATTACGAGCCCGTCATGGTCCTCGATACGCTGCAGCAGATACGATACCTGCTGATTTGCATAACGATCGTGGGCATCCTTGGTTGCTGTCCGGTTTCCAAAAAGGGCATCGGCTTCATCAAAGAAAAGGATCCAATCTTTATTTTCAGCGCGGTCGAAAATGCGGGAGAGATTTTTTTCCGTCTCCCCGATGTATTTCGACACCATCTGGGAAAGGTCGATCCGGTAAACATCACGTCCGGTTTTTTTTCCAAGCAGTGTGGCGGTCAGGGTTTTCCCTGTTCCCGGAGGCCCATGGAACAGCGTTTTATAGCCGGGCTTCAGAAGTTTTCTCATACCCCATTCGTTCATCAGGGTATCGTGGTGACGAATCCATGTTTCTATCTCATTTAGCTGGTTAAGAATGGCATCGTCGAGGACCAGGTCATCCCAATCCATGAGGGTAGTGAGCAGCTTTGCAGGAAATTCAGTACTAAATTTTGGTTTACGGTGTTCACCAAGTATCAGCAAATCCATTACCTCACCTGAAAGTTGCAGTGCTCCGCTAAGTGCAGGTTCACCTGAATCCATCTCTTCAAGCCGCAGTATGTTCTCTTTATAAAATTTGCGGTCGGGATCAAAGGTGTTTTGAATTGAAAACCGTCTCTCCAGGTTATTTCCGGCCAGAATAAATGCTGCCGTTTCCCCGGTTGGAAGAAATCCAAGATGTTGCCTGCCTTTTTTTCCGCCAAATTCAGTGTATACCTGATCCGTCGTCTTGTTTTTTGCAAGAAACAGATCGAGCAGCTCCGGTTTTATATGAGGAACCATTGCCAGGATAAGTATAAACCGCTCTTCGTATTCAAGGTTATGTTCTTGTATAAACTGAGAGTACGATGACCCGCGGCCATTGAACACAGGTGGATTAATCTCATAGACATCCTTATATCTTGTCTCTTTTCCGCTGTTCAGCCTGGATCGGGTTTTCAGAATTTCCCGGAACCAATCAAGTTCCATCTGAATATCGTGGGCATTATGGGATATTGAAAAGGCTACCATTGAACGTGTATCAGGTGGTTATTCCAGGGCAGGTTGATGACGGAAATTGGCCAGGGAAGTTTATCCAGAAGAATATCGTAGCTCAGTCGATTCACCTGCAGCCTCCAGCCGTTCAAATCCGAGGTGATTATTCCATCACGCTTAAGAAAAGTATCCCGGAATCCCTTGAGCGATGTCCCCTTAAGGGCGGTCCAGTTTCTGATAGCCGCTTTCATCATAAGTTCGGCCTCATCGGTTTCCCGTTCCGAAAGGTGAATATCATCCGGCACAAAGTGTTCCGGCGATAGTCCGCAAAGCAGTTTATTTAGTGTCCAGTCGTATTCATCTCCCAAATTCTGACCAGTACTGATAAAATGCAGCAGTGTCACCGCTCGGTGAGTAGCCTGATTATCTGAAAAGGCTTGGTTGTTTAAGTAACCAAGGGCACCAAACAACCTGCTTAAATTCGTCCAAAGTAAGATCAGGCCGGCGTTATTGATTTCAATGAATGTTTCCTGACTTTGATTGGGCCGGGGCCTGGATTTGGGATGGGTTGATGCAGCCGGCGGCCTCGTGTAATTTAAATGTCCATCTTCATTCGGTGTGATAGATATTTCTTGAAACACTGATTTCAATTCTTCGGGAGAAAAGAGTGAATCGGGCTTAGAGAGCTTTTGTATTGCCCGCTCCACCATTCGCCTGTCAAGAAGATGTGATTGTTTCAATTGGTTCAGAGTGCGGGCCAGTGCTCTCTTTTTAATAGCCTTGCTCATAATTTTAGTCTCGGCCTCCCGGGATCTCTTTTCTGGCAAATTGTAGGATGTATTCACCCACAGTTGCTCCAGTAGGATGTCCATCAAGGCATTTCGGACCTGCTGCCAACGGGCACCTTTTTGATGTGAGTTTTTTTCCTGATGCATCTCATGTTTAAGGGCCAGGTAGAATTCAAAGACGTCATCAAGCTTGTAATGACCAAAAAAAGAGTGAAGCTGATGATCAGAAAAATGCCGAACCAATCTGCTGCGGAAAGCCGGAGTGCTCAGCTCAGCTCCAACCGCCGTGATAAATATATGCCGGTCTTCATTAAACTGATCTTTCACCCATTGTTTAATATCCCGGTTAGAATAGGGGTTCCACCAGGGCACGGTTCCATGCCGAAAGAAGTGAATAAGCAGCTCAACACGGCTTCGTGCCTTCTGATCCGAATCGGATGGCGATGTGGGCCGATGATTGGATCTGAGCTTCAGTTTTTTAATCTCTTCCTCAAATTTGACAAGCAGCCGCTGTGGAAGCTCCTGCATCAGATCATTGTCATTGATTATGCCGATGTCGATCTCCAGCGTATCCACAATCAAGCGCCGGTGCCCGTGCGACAATTCATCGCATAGTTTTGACAGGGCGGGTATGATCTGCCGGCTGCAAATATTTGAAACGCGTTCCTGAATATCACCTGCTTTCTTCTGATCAGGAACGTGCAGGTCTAACACGCAGCTTCTTATGATATGTGCGTTTTTTGATTCGATTTATTTGAGTTTGAGATGTTGTTTTACGTTGCTTTGAAATTCCTTGCTGACGTACCCTTTAGATTTTTTCTCCCAATCTTCCACTACTTTAGTCATATCAATATCCTCTGAACTTTTGAATATTGTTGCAGACTCGGTCAGTACATCTTTGGTGGTGCTGGTCAGGTTTTTCGGCTGGGTATAGGCCAGGCGGTTCAGGTAGGCCTCGGTCGTATTTTTCAGGGCTTCCTTATAGAGCTCTTTATCAGAGCCTTTTGTTTCCTGGATTTTGTTAACCAGCTCATTTCGGATGTTGTTAAATTCATTATTGAGACGAACCACGCTGATTTCTTCCTCATCGGAAAACTCTTTTACGGCATTTTGAGCCCTCGTGATAGGTGTTACTTCTCCTTTTCCTTCCAGCTGAACCAGCTGGTTTGCCCTTGCTTTTGCATTGTTCATGGATGTGGAGTAATATTTTTTGATTTTTCTCTCCTGCTCCGGTTGCTCCATGATATCCAGAGTTTCCATTATCCGGCCGTAATTAATGATAATATCATCAGCCGGGCTCATGACAAAATCGACGGAATTGGTTCCCGTAGTAATCGTCACTGTTTTTTGATTGTCTAAATATCCCACCATTTTAGCTATCAACGTTTGTTTGCCTGTTGGAACATTTGAAAGCGTGTAATTACCATTTTGATTCGTGGTTGTTCTCGCTTTATCTGAATCCTTAACAGTGATTGTCACCCCGGTCAGCGGTTGCTCATTACCTTCAACTCGTGCCTCTGTAATGGTGCCGGTTACGGTGCCCACCTGTGGTTTTGTCTGAAGTGATACAGGAATAAAGATCGTGATAGTATCACTGCCCACTATTTCATTGCGATTGATATCCTTGATCTGGTATTCGAACTCATCAATAATGAAAAATTTATTTCTGCGCTGTATTTCCTCCGTCAGTTTCTGAGGGTCAACATCATAGACCAGAATTTTTTTCGTTTTGGTGTTGTCCGGTTCATAGGGCTCGTCCCGGAACATCGTAGTGCCAAATCTGGCGCTGCTTGTCAGAGCGGGTTTGTAGATATCAGGATCATAAAGATCATTAACCAGCTGAATGTCTACGCTCTTGTAGTTTGCTATCTCAATGGCATTTTCTGTCATGGCAATTGCGGTAACCGGAGGTGCAAAGGGATCGAGAGTGACGGCGTCAACGGGTATATCCTCACAAGGATTGCAACAGCTGAATGGCAGCGTAAAATCAGCAACCACTCGATTCTCCATTTCTGAGATGACCTCCAGGTATTTCTGAATATTGAAATCTCCATTTTCAAACCCAATATTTAATTCCTCCATGGATGTTACCCGCTCTGCAAACAGGTTTCCGTTTTCATCAAGAAATTCACCGAACTCATGCGGCAGCTGGTACGCCAGCAGAAAAGTTTGGCCGGGTGCTACACCCGCTTTATGCTCCAGTCCCGGGTGGTCACCACGAAATCGGGATAATTGCAAAGCCTCAGTAAAGGCCTCCCGGCGCTCTTGCAGCGTATCATTAAGAATGCGGATGGTGATATAGGGATAAATAGCCAGGAAGTTTACGATCCGGTGAATCAATACGGCAGCGAAAAGATAAATGGTGAGCGTAACGCGGTTCTGTGCACTGTTAGCATTACCGGCCAGCCATTTCATGATGTCTACAAAAACCCTCAGAACACATTTGTAGTGTTTTAGCCACACAGGCATATCAAAATCTGCAAAGTCCCGGGGCATCGCATCAATCAGATTGTGAATGCAGGTATTGAATGATGCAAAGAGCTCTCTAATGGTAGTCTCAGTATTGCTTTCGTAAGCCGCCGATAGCGGCACACTTTCTCGGCGGCCGGCTCTTTCAAAACTATTCAGTGTGTTGAACAGGCGGGAAGCGGAATCGGTGAAATTAGTGGGGTCCGCCCCAAAGATGACATTTGAGAAGTCATTCGTATTAATGTTAAAGGCACTTCTTCCGGAAAAGTCTCTTTTTTCTGAACGGAAAGCAGTGCTTTCACCAGATCCGGCAATCATGGCACGGTTCATAATTGTACGTTCTGCCGTTTGGCTGGCCTGAACAATATTTTTTAAAAATAGCAGAATCTTATTTCGCCAGATGGAATACTGGGGCTGCAGGTCTTCGATCAGGCATGAGGGGAGAGGTTTTTCCTCCATCAAATCACCAAAATATACTTTTTTGATATCGAAGGAGAGGTTGTAGCGCATTTTCATCTCTTCGAGTTGTGCTTCCGCTTCTTTAACATGCTTGCTGATATGCCCTTCTATTCGTAAAAAGTTGAATGGGTCAAGATCATAATTTAACGGCGTGGTGACGGGATGGAAATCGGTGGTGTCGGTGGCGTGGTTGTCGTAGGAAATTTGCTGGGGATAGTTGCTGGTTCTGCACTGGCGCTGCAGGGCGAAGTTCCAGTTCTCTTCAAGCGTACCGATGTCAGCAACATCACTTTGTTTTTTGGAATCGTAATAAAACGGAATTGCACGGTCAGTGAGGGTGCTTTTTTTCTCGCAGCTTGGTGTGATTTTGATTTCCCGGTCATCGGTATCCCTGAGCCGGTCAAGATCAAAACTTTCCCAGAGCAGAACCATTCTCTTGTGGAGCATTTGAACGTTCTCAGAAAGCAGCCGCTGATGACTCAAAGCCGGTGAAGCTGTGAATTCGTTGCGATACTCAAGGTCGGCACACAGTCCTGCCGACTGCCCGCAATCTTTCCCAAGCATCAGATGCTTGGGAAAGCGATTCATATCCGGGCAGCAGGCTCCGCTGAGGTCAAGTGCAGTCAGCCGGAATTCCTCGTACGCAAGGATCAGATCCTTCACAAAGTCGTAGAAATACTGGACTCCGTAAACTGGCTCAGAAAACTCCCGGTAGGAGTTGTGGTAAGCTTCCAGCTCTTCCCTCATTTGCTTGATGGCATCCATTTCAAATGGATTTCCATCACCGTAGATATCCTCAAGCACAGGCTGATAGACCCGGTACGTTTTGCCCATCGCGTCCCAGAGCGGATCCCAAACCTCGTCGATCGCGTTTAAATACTGGGCGGCCATGCCAATATAGAAAAGTGTGGCGGGGGAGTTTGGCTGCAACAGCGGCCGGCGAAGGCGCAGGGCGGGGAGAGTGTTTCGGTCAGGATAAGATGCATCGGTTTTTCCTCCGTTGATCCGCTGTTTGACCTTACTGTTATACTGTTGTTCAGAAATCAGCAGCTTGCGAAGTGTGAAAATACGGTCGATACCAAGCTCATCGCAGCTTTTGCCGAGACACGATTTCAGGTCTTTGTCATAACATTCCAGGAACAGCAGCACAATTTTGCCATCAAGAAATCCTGCGTTCAGATCTGTCGTTTCACCCGGCTCAACGTCAGCCTCGTCGGTCAGTAATTCATAAAGCTCAACATCCTGTTCCTGAGTGTTTGGATCCTCAAATGCTTTGTAACGGACGGTGCCCGGCTTATTGTAAGTGCGATACTTGGTGGTTTTACATTTTTCTCCAACTTTGATAAGAAACCCTTCGGACGTAACGCCTACACCCCTGGTGATGGTCAGTTCGGTTTGCGACGGGTTACAAACGATATCCAGGCCGCACACAATTCCGATGCCTACAAGGCTGACCCGCGACATTCGATTTTGCTGGTCGAGGTAGGAGTGCATCTGGTTCAACTGGGAGCTGGTAAGAACCTGGTTGTCTTCAAATACGGGATGGTTTTTGATTAGAGTGCTCATAGCATCGATGGTTTAAAAGGTTCCTAAAATGGTATTGTTCAATATGACTGCGCCTTCCAGTGAGTCGTCATCCTCGCAGTTGTGCAGGGTGCCGGTGGGGTAGACATTGCGCATTCGGGCCAGAATGTCGATCAGATCATCCAATGTTTTGGATACGGTTTCCGCACCCGCATCTTTCGTATTAGTGGCAATAAGCCACTGCTTATATGAATATTCAAAATCAGCCATATGCTCACAATTGATCCAGCACACATTCAGAAAAATATGAGCAGGCGCTTCCAGCCGTAGTCGCTTTTCAGCGAATTTTCTGAAATCCATATTGATAAACCGGCCCGGCCAGTAGGGCACAACTACTGTGGCAATTTGGGAATAGGGATCGGTGATTTTACAGGATTCACACTCTTCCTGATCCAGGTGGATGGGCAGCAGTCGATCTTGAACCAGCTGCTCGATTTTTTGAAGAGTAATGATAACGTCATCACTCCCTTCCTCCCCGGAACTTACTGCGGAGTCAACAAGGTATTTGCCATCATGGCTCTCACCTTGAGATCTGTCGATTTCAACCGGGTCATCCTTGGCAAGTGTAGCGGCATCAGCATCTGAAACGATAACTTTATGCTCAGCTGCTATAACACTGTCGATGGCCGCCTTTTTGCGATATGAGAGCAGCCCCGCCTCAAAAGGGTCAGCCGGCAAATCAAAAAGGATGGCGTCTTGTCCTTCAGCGGTTTCCACCTCAATTACAGTATCTCCATCCTCAAGACTGATAGCTTTAATAATATACTTTCCATCATTGAAACTGCCGCCGTTCACAATAATATTACTGCCCTCAATTTCTGGCTGAATATCGCCCTCTACGGTAATGGTGTTAGCTTCGGCTTCCAATTGCTTGATTTCCAGGGTTTTCCAGAAGTATAAATCACCCAAGGGTGCAGCGCTTTCATCCAGCACTTGATTTTCGATATCTACATAATGCAATTCATCCGTACGGGGACGCAGCAGGATGTGCTCAAGGACGTGAAACCCCTCGTGAGAGAAGAATTTACCGGTGATGAAATTGATGGTGTCGGTTATCGCCTGTTCATCTTTGCCACCTTTAATGAAAAATGCGCTATCAGATATATCAACGTCCGTTATTTGATAGGCTTTACGCAGCCCTCCACCGGTTTCATCTTGCGAAAAAGGCTCGGCGGTTTTCAGGTATATTTTTCCGGCTGAATGACGAATGGACTGCACTAAATAAAATCCGTCACTGTTTTCAGTTCCTGCCAGACTGATGGTGTCACCTTCATAAATTTCAGGGTCAATATCGGTGAGTATAATATTGCGGGAATTCTTTTCTATAAAAGAGATGTCGTAGGTGCTGCCCATCATCATATATCCATCAAAAATGGCGGCAGGGGGTTCGGGATTCACCTCAATTTTTACATTCGGTCCCAGGTCTGAAGCGGTGGCATTTACGATGTCGTAATCACCATCATTACCGGTGGAACCGGCCACCTCCACTTTAGCCGGAGTGAGTGTATTAATAGCATCAGCCAGTGCCGTATTAAAGTCAGTTTCAATACTTTGAGCTATTTCCTCTCCACGATTATTGTGAATCTTGAACAGGTAAGGCGATGTGAAAGGTGCATCGTCAGGGTCAAAATAATAAGTGTGTCGGTGTGCGCCGTGATTTACCAATTCCCATAACACGCTATGCAGGGCGTCTTCAGCCTTTGTCTTTACGATCGGTTCGGTATCGTCGGTTTCAGTCTCCCGGGTGACAGAGCCTGTAATTAGTTCATGGCCGGAGGAAAAATCGAAGGGTTGTTTATAGAGCGTATAGCTGATGGTGTAGGTCGGCGGGTCATCAGGGGCAGGAGACATATCCACTGAAATATCGTAGTCGATATAATTAGTGAGAGGACAGGCCAGGTTTTTACGATTAGACTCCGGATTTTCAAGCAGTTCTGACCTGAAAATTTCAACAAGCCGGTCGATCACGGGATTCGGATCATCGGCCGGGTCAGCCCCGCCGGACAGATCATAATCATGTCTTTCAGAGGCTGCCAGTACATCGTTATTACAGGTAAGTACAAAATGAGAGCCGCCTCCATCCGAAGGCCGAATTTCAAAATTTTGTCTGAAAACACCTGCCACCACAATACGCTCCAGCCGGTCTTTAGCATCGCTTTCGATGGCAAAATCCTGTTCAGCGGTCATTAAAGTATTGGAGGAGCCGTCTTTAATTTCTATCTGGTAGACGTCAGACGACGGGTTCAGTATAAAAAGCGGCTCCCTAAACTTTAGCTCGTCCGGTGTTTTTGGCGCCATACCCAACAGCAGCTCACCGCGCTTGTCGAGCCCCGCCACATTATCAACGTGCCAGATGTTGCAGGTGTCGTGATAGTCAATGGCCATGCCTCTACCGGTACTTAGTGCCGGATATTGCCCCAGGAATTTCAGCTTGTCGTCTATGAGTTCGCGGGGGGCTTTGGAGCCGTTAACTTTGGTGACCAGCATTGCATAATCTGCAAAAGATTCGGCAAATCGGCCGAGCATGTGGTCGAGGAACTTATTGCGGCGCTGTTCAAAAAGACGGGTGTCTTCGGTGATAAGCTGAAGTGTTTCAGCGTGATCCGTCGTATCGCGATATAGCATCTCATCGCCGGGAAGTGTGCCCGAAAGCGATGTTGTGTAGTATGTTTTGTCGATCCGGTCAGCACCCACCAGATCCTGCATGGTAAACAGGTATTTTACGTTAGACAGCTGCGCCAGGTAGTTTGCAAGATATTGATCAAACAGAAGTAAATAACCTTTTAGCTGAGATACCTGAATTTTCCTCGTCTCGCGTTCCTCATCGGATAATTTGTCCATTCCCGGTATGCCTTCAGAACCCACTCCATATTCCAGCGGAAATTCTTCGCGGATACTGGTATAATCGGCAGGATTGCGGTATCGGCCCGTGGGTATTGGCAAATCCATACGGGGATACCGAATTTTCTGCTCGCGTTCGGCATCTTGCAATTCCTTTATCAGGGTATCTACTTCTGAATCTCTGGATAGAAATGGCAGCTGCTCTTTGAAGAATGTTATTTTTGAGCCATCCGCATCCAGCCTTGGAACATAGTTGTGATCAAAAGCAAGCTCCAGGCACCAGCGCACACTTTTTGTTTTGATATCAAACTCATTATTCTGGGGCACGTTGGCGATCTGGATATCCCTGACAGCAATGACGCCCTCAACATCCATGATTATTTGAATCAGGTCCGACACGCGAATCACCTTCTTGCGGCCGGCCGCTGCAAGTTCGTCATCATCGATGAAGCCGTGTTTCAGCAAAGGTCCTTCAAAAATTTCGTCAACAGACGGACAATCCCCCTCATCAAAACGGCCTTTAATTACGTAGGACTCTTCCTGCAATTCGTCACCGGGAAGTTCCTCCATCACTTCAAGGTCAAACTGGTTGACTTCATCGGGGTTGTCATTCACGCAGTGCACAGTCAGCTCTAATGGGTTTGCCCCAAGCCCGAATACCGTGATCGTATCGTCCTTGCCAACCGGTGATTTATCGTCTGCTTCAATTGTAATTTTTTTCCGGGCCGCATCTACACTTACAACCGTAAACCTCGCGGCTGAATAGCACCTGTTGCGCATCTCATCAAGCGTATAGAAATAGACCGTGGGAGACAGGAAGTTCGAAATAAGATGGAAAATATGGGCCTCTGCCTGTTCGACGTCAGCAGACGCCTCAATTTCTATATCGGCGCAGACTATGATTTCTTCCACACGAACCGCTCTGAACCGGAAGAAATCTTCACATAAATTTCGATTGGCATGGAGCCGAGCTTTGGCCGCCTCCACAATCATAAATATTTTGTTCACTTTTTCGATGTAGATCGTCAACAGCCCATTGTCACCATCATAAAGAAAATTGTTAAGCTGATCGATGATATCGGTGAGGCCGGCAATGGCAGAGGTGGTGGCCCCTTCAGTTTTGCTGCCTTTCAGGATCACTTCATTCAGGTTCGTAAGTTCCGATGACAGATTGAATGCCCCGGGCAGGTTATCGATAGTTACCTCGATAGACTGAATCTTGCTGCGCACGCTAACTGGGTCGTTCCAATCTACGTTTTCATTATCCCATGCCGGAAACTGAATTTTGAAATTGAATATGACGCCTTCCAGATCCTTGTCCTCATCATGCTCGTAAAGTGTGAAATCTTCCTCTATCGTATTTTCATTGAGATCACCGTAGCGCTCGCATTCGTCAAATTCCAGAAGCACATCATAAAGAGTCTTTACAAAAAAGCTTTCCTGTATCGGAAGGCCCGGCACAGGTTCGAGTGAAAGTTTGCTCTCTTTTCGATTTACAAATATTTTCTGCTCAGCTTCGTCCGACTTTTCTATCCAGGCGTTTTTTATACCTGCATACATGCATTCGCTATCTTCCTGGTCCACCACTTCCACATCTATCAAAAGTTTTCGATAGTCATTAAGTGTAAGCGATCGGTTGGGCAGTATTTGTGCGGCGGTGTAGAAATTTCCCGGGTCAGGATCTCCGGGTTTTGCCTTCGCGAGCAGATCCTTGATATCAAAACCGGAGCGATAGCCCAGGTCGGTAAGAGCGTAACAGAGCACCTCTAAAATAGTAATGCCGGGATCGTGTACATTATAGTCGGTCCAAAGCTGACCGGCCATCTCCTGAATATGCCGGATCGCGAGCTCCCGGAGTTCATCGTACTGCATGCTCTTCAGTTCGGGCGGCTTCTTCGATATGGTTAGTGAGGTATTTGCCATGCTTTTCTAAATCTGTTTACCCGTTGACTACTCGCCGGGAAGTGATGTAATCTCTTGCTGACACCCGCAGTCGTCGGCCGAGGTCAGCTCGCTTGTACTTTTAATCTCGTTGTTTTTACAGTCGCACTCCTCAGAGCCGAATTCAATGGCGTGTATAGTATGCTCTTCCACGGACCCCAGAATTGATACAGCGGTCGAGGCCTCCGCTTCATCCACATCATCGCTTGGGTTATTGTCCGGGTCTGTAGGTACGATGTGGTACATTTTAAAGTAGGTGACGTAATCCACATAGGAGCGCTCTTCTACAAAATTCAGGATCATTGACTTATGGATACGTCCGCCGAAAGTGATGTCAGCCCCACAGTCGGATGACCAGGGAGCCAGGAATTCCCTGATGTCCTGGTTTAATTTCTTAAGGTAAAAGCCGGTATCTGCAAAACGGAACAGGACGTTGAATTCTGCCCTGATCGATTCATAAAGGGGGTTTTTGATATACAGCTCCACACTCTCCGAAATAATATTTTGCAAGTACTCGTCAATTCTTGTCAGCGTATCAAGGCTGGTCATGGGCTGGAGTTTGTCAACGGCATTCTGATTCTGCACATTGGAAACCACGATGCAGGTAACATGGCCCGGTGCAATTTCAGAATAGTTTACAAGGTCGCCCTCAAAACGTGTGTGGTTGATACATTTTACTTTATATACCGATGGAAACTGCTGAAGGATAATATGTTCATAATCCCATATAGATATGGCCCGCTGCTTGTGGCGTAACCGCTCGCTGGTGCGCGTGTAAAAAGCCGACTGTTGTTCCTCCATTTCTCCCCCAAATGATGCATACGGCTGTATCACTTTATCGATTGAAGAATCACTTTTCTGCAGTTTGCCGACGGATTCTGCCGCTAGCGGATTTTGAAGGTGCTGCGGATCGTTGCCCTGATCTGTGAATTCTGCAAGAACGGCCTGGGCACGCACATCAATCAGGCGGCATATAGCGTCTGAATTATTTGGTACCGAGGCTTTAATCCAGTGCTGTCCCGCAGGCATCCGGGTATTGTCGCTGGTGGCATCCTCAGGAATTGCAAACTGGATGATGCCGGAGGTGAGAAGCCCGTTTGTTGTATTGAACAAAATCTGTTTATCCTTATCAAAGGCTTTCCATATATCGCCGGATAGATAACTCCATTCGATTTCAGGTTTGGCTTTAACGGGATTAGCGCTCCCCTCAGCCACCTGGAACAGTACGGATAAACTTGTGGGCGGCATCATATTGCTGATGCCTAAATAGAGGTTCCCCTCATCGAGCCGGTAAGCAGAGGCGTTGTTAAATCTTGGCAAGAGGTAGGTATCGGTCTGGCTTGTATCGATGGGCCAGACGCCAAATGGCTCGATGTGGAAGAACTGCTCTACATTGCTTTTTTCCCCCGATAAATTGTAATTCAGCTCTGAAACATAATTCAGCGACAGGTTCTGAATAGTGGGCGTGTAGGGTTGGTTGGGTAAAGGATTTGTACTGGTTTTGTTTGCAAGAGCTATTGCCTGTTGCGCATAGGAGTTAGGAAAAGCTTTATGACCAAAATCCTGATCCCTGAGGGTTATGCGTAAAAAGCCTTTTTTAGTGTCTACATTAAAGCTCGAAAATGGCTTCAATGCAGGCTTACGGGGAATATCTTTGAGATCTGTATCGGTTGTTTCCGCTACGATAATTTTACTTGGATCCGCATCGGGAGCAGGGAGCGTTCCAAAATTGGGTATAGTAGCCCCATCTGAGTCTGTTAACAGGAAGGTATCCTGTTTTAATGGCTTCCAGTCTTTTTCGTGTAAAAGACCAATGTCGGCTTTAAACTCAAAATTACTTCTATTTATAATTCCGGAATGGTCATTATAACCTGAATAGTATTCATAAAATCCATCCTCATCCTGCGGCAGATCATTCCATTTGAATTCAATCTCCAGCGAGGAGAGCCGTTTCTGAAAAACCTCCCAGCTCCCGATATAAAAATTACTGCCCACAAAGGGCCGGTTGCTAAACGGCAAAAATGGCTTGCCGGCATCGAGTACAGACTGGTCATTTTGCAGTACAAGATTTTTCACACCTTTAACATCTACGGAAATTGTCACGCTTTGAACAGTTCGTTCCCGGAAAAATTTATAGGTGAAGGGATTGCGCTCAACATCCGTGTTGAGCAGGATTTTCATGACCGGCCACTGGGTTGAAAATGATTCTGTCAGTGATTCCTGATTGTACCCAACGACGGGAGGAGATTCCGGGGAAAGCATGCAGGTAAGCTCAAGATACTTATTACCGCCCTCGGATTTGTTCGTTACCGTTTCAGGCGTAGCGGTAATCCACTCTTCTTCTCCACTCAGCAGAAATTTGAAATCAGTTGTTGTGAGTTCATTGCCATCTTCATCTATTACCTCCTGGTTGAGATGAAAATTCAGGGTGATGGTCCGTTTACCTTCTGCGAGATACAGGATGGGAGACGCGAGCGCAAATCCTACATCTGCCTGTTCGCGATCAGCTGTGGTTGTTCCATTGCCGGTAAATTTTGGTTCGCCAAAGGTTCGCCAGCTTTTATCTTCGGTTTCAATTTTGGCACCCTGGCCGTCGGCAGAGTTGGCAATTGGCGATTTGAAAATGCGGTAATCTACTTTAGGGTCAGGTGAAATCTCGCTACTGAATCGTTTATTTGTATCAATAAAGACGGATTTTAGTGACGTAATCTCTGCTTTGCCGACCACCAGGTCGCGTGTCAGAGTATATATTCGTTCCACACCAAGTGCATCCTTACCAGCCTTCAGGGCGGTACCCGCTTTCATAAGATGCTGATCAACATGCCTGGCCAGTTTAAAAATTATAGCCACCTGATCGGGGACGGCTGGCTTTTCCCTGAGCTGCAATACATCGCGGTAATAGAATTCGAGATGGCGGCGTGTTAGTGTGTTAAGGTCATCCTGAGCGGTTTTAAATATGTACAAAAACCCCAGAAACAGTGCGATATGGGGATCAGATTGCCCTTTATCTTTCAGTTGGGCGATGAAATCTTCGAGCGAGAATGATTCCCAGTCTTCATCAGTAAATTGGAAATATTCACCCCACTGCCCGTCTTTTGAGGTACTGTCTGACTCGTAATAATTTATCTCTCCCGTAAATTTTCGGGCAAAAGTAACCAGGTCTTTCA
>Ga0102938_10002010_pt1 | contig 15446 bp, 14 predicted proteins | sample SalPonR2_B_D2_MG_FD_84516 | JGI IMG/M metagenome (GOLD analysis project Ga0102938, IMG submission 84516) | Salt pond soil microbial communities from South San Francisco under conditions of wetland restoration - Salt Pond MetaG R2_B_D2_MG | ecosystem: Environmental > Aquatic > Marine >...
CTCGCCGCGTTGCATCGCGGCCTCGACGCGTTCGCGCTGCACCCGGTCCAGACTGCCGTGATGGATCCCGATGGGCAGGGCGTCGTCGTTGGCAAGCCACAGATTGCGAAAGAAAATTTCCGCTTGTGCGCGAGTGTTGTGAAAGATCAGCGTGATCTTGTGACGCTTGACCTGTTCCAGCACGGCGGGAATGGCATAGGCCGCCCCGCCACCGGACCAGGGCGGCGCCTCATCCGTTTCCAGCATGGCGATATCCGGGTCCGGCCCGGGGTCGGCGACCAGCACCTCGCAAGGATCGGGATGCCGCGCCAGCAGCCGGGCGATGGCGCCCGGATCCTCGACTGTGGCCGAAAGGCCAACGCGGCACAGGTCGGGACATAGCGACTGCAACCGGCCGAGCGCCAGAAACAGCTGATCGCCCCGTTTGCTTTCGGCCAGGGCGTGGATTTCGTCGACGATGACCCGTTTCAGTCCTTTGAAGATGCGCGGCGCATCTTCGTAGGAGGTAAGCAGGGCCAGGCTTTCGGGGGTGGTCAGCAGGATATGCGGCGGGTCGGCCCGTTGCCGGCGTTTGCGGCTGGATGGCGTATCGCCGGTCCGGTCTTCGACCCGGATCGGCAGGCCCATCTCCTCGATCGGGGTGGTCAGGTTGCGCCGGATATCGGCCGCCAGGGCCTTGAGTGGCGAGATATAGAGCGTATGCAACCCCTCATGCCCGTGCTCGGCGATGTCGATCAGCGTCGGCAGGAACCCGGCCAGCGTCTTGCCCCCACCGGTCGGCGCGATCAGCAAAAGCGCGGGATCATTCGCGCGCTTGAGCATATCCCTCTGGTGCGGGTGAATGGACCAGCCGCGTGCAGAAAACCAATGCTCGAACCGAGAGGGCAGGGACGTCATGCGCCAGACATGACGCCAGCCCGGGAGATTATCAAGCCGCCTGTTGCGTCGATGGCGCGGGCGCGATGTTCAGTCGCTTCAGGATCTCGGCAAAGTCCGGTGAATTGCGCAACGCCGCGATCTTGGCCTTGTGGGCCTCGACGCTCTGGACGTGCAGGTCCGCCAGATGCGGATCGCGCTTGAGGCGTTCGATCTCTTCTTTCAGGCGCGGCAGCATCGCGTGAATGGTGGTGTCGTCCTCTTCGTTCCTGTTGCGCTGGCGGAAATACCGCAGGTTGATGCGTTCCGGGGCAACGGCATCGCCCCGGGCCATCTTGACGAGAAAACTTTCGGTCGAGCGCAGCGTGTAATGGTTGATGACCGCAAGCTCGGTCGCGTCGCGGCAATCGGTACCTTTCTCGTGCACATGCCGCAAATCCAGCGGGAAATCGCGCCCAGACCCGTCGAGCCACCGCAGATCGGCCGCCAGATGCGCGGGCGCCGTGGGTCGGTGATTTCGGATTTTCAGAACACCGGGCTTGTTGCGGGTAATGGATTTCAGCCCGCGGCGCGTTTTCTGTCGGCCCAGTGGATTGAGAAGGCTGCGCTGCGTGAAGGTTTCCGTGATCATGCTATCCGTGTAGTGAACCTGACCCGAGGTGCCGAACAGCATTTCGTTCATGGAAATGACATCCGGGTAATCCGTCTTTGCCAGCAAGGCCTTGAGAGAACCATCGCCCACCCTCACCACAGGGAACTCATCGACATCGGACAGAAAGATGTAATCGGCCTCGCGCCATTCGCGCAACTGGCGCGCGTAGCCGATCCCGACGATATGCGGTTTGGTCGCCCCGGGCGTGCCGGGCGCGAAAAGCGCGCAGGGATTGGGCAGGTGCCGCACCAATCCCATGGCATCCAGCCGGTCAAGGATCAGGTCGGTGCCATCGTCGCAATCATTGGTCAGAACCACGATGTGATCCACGCCCACAAGCCGTTGATAGGCCAGCCATTCAAGGATGAACGGACCTTCGTTCTTCATGACCGTGAAGGTCAACAAACTGGGTTTTTTCATGCTGTCCTGCTCTTTTTTGCAAGCAGGTTAGCACCGTTTGCCTGCCCCCACTATTGCAGGTGGGGCACAGGGGGCCGAAAAGTGGTCGGGTCGGGCCGTTCGAGGCATCCTGCGTGTCTTGCAGGCAAGGCGCCCTACTTCACGATCTTTTCGTCCTTGACGAACATGTTGGCCCACGCCCGGTCGAGCAGATCCGGGCGCATCTGGTAGGGAATTCCCTCGAACTCGCAAATCGCGATCATCTGGTCGATCAGGAAGATCGGCTGATAGTTCGCATAGACGTTGTTGATCGTGGGATATTTCACCTTCAACAGGTGCAGCAATGTCTCTTCGTCCAGCGGCATCTTGCGCTTCTTGGCCACCATGGCAAAGATTTTCAGGAAATCCTGCTGGTTGGGGCCGTCGATCTTGATCTTGAAGAAGATCCGGCGCAACGCGGCCTGGTCGAAGATCTCGTTGGGGTGGAAGTTCGTCGAGAAAATCACCAGCGTGTCGAACGGCACCTCGAATTTCTCACCCGATTGCAGGGCAAGAATATCCTTGGCTTCCTCAAGCGGCACGATCCAGCGGTTCACCAGGCTTTGCGGTGGTTCGGCCTGACGGCCAAGGTCGTCCACGATGAAGATACCACCGGTCGATTTCAGCTGCAGTGGCGCCTGGTAGGTTCGTGCCGTGGGGTTGTAGACCAGGTCCAGCATATCGAGGCTGAGTTCGCCCCCGGTGATCACCGTGGGCCGTTCACAGCGCACATAGCGGGTATCGAATGTCCGTTTGCGCCGCAGGGAGTTGGGATCATCCACCTCGACCTCGGCCTTGGAATGCACGATCGGGTCATAAACGGTAATCACCTGGCCTGCGTATTCGATGGCGCGGGGCACGTAGATCTTGTCGCCCATGGCGTCGCGTATGCCGTTCGAGATCGAGGATTTGCCGTTACCCGGCGGGCCATACATCAGGATCGAACGGCCCGCGGACACGGCCGGGCCGAGGTGATCGAGCAGGTCATCGGGCAGAACGAGGTGCCCCATGGCCCCGGTCAGTTCGTCCCGGGTGATCTGGATGTTGCGGATCGACTGGCGTTTGATCTGTTCGCGGTACACGGCCAGCGGCACCGGCATGGCGCCGAAATATTCGGATTGCGACAACGCGTCGAGGGCGCGTGACTTGCCCGCGTCGGTCAACTGATACCCCATTTCGCCGCCCGATCCGGCATGCAACGTCCCCGTCGCCTCGAGCAGCTTTTGTTCGCGCGCGAGATCCACCAGTTCCTGTGTTACCGCGCGCGGCAGGCAGATGGCCTCAGAGACCTCAGAGACCATGTCGACATTCTTGCGATACATGGTCTTGAGCAGGATATCGCGCATCATGACGATCGGCAGGCGCATATCATCGAGGCCAACCGGGGGCGGGGGCGGCTGAACGCCCTGGGTCACTTGCATGTTCATCGTTTTTCTGCCCGTTCTTTACAATGTGACTGTCTGGTCGGCGCAACTCACGCCGGATTTGGGACAGTATCGCCCGTAAAGATGCAGAAATTATGGTGCGGTGCGGGCGTCGTTGGGGCAGGGCGCGTTTACTGGCCCCACAAGATCCCGAAGGCCAGGTACATCACCAGCGTGCTGCCCAGGGCAAAGCCCATGGGAAACTTGCGCCCTTTGTCCCAGCTGTCCCAGTCGGGGGCCATGCGGCGCAGCGGGGTGTATTTCGCGATGCGATGTGTGACGAAGCAGGCCAGCAGGTTGGCCGCGAAGATGAACAGCAGGATGCGCGCGTCGCCAGGATGGATGAACGGGGCCGCGGCGGCCAGGAACTTGGAGTCGCCGGCCCCCATCAGGCCCGCCGCATTGGCGATGATCCCGAAGATCAGCACGATGACGATGGCCGCCAATCCCATGACATAGGCCGGCCACAGGCTTGGCATCGCGATCAGCCCGACAACGAGGTAAATTCCTGTCAGCGTCATGACCGATGTGTTGGGAATGCGCATGGCGCGCAGGTCACTCCAGATGACCCAGGCACAGACCGGTAAAACGAAGGGCAGAAACCAGGCTGCCGCCCAGCTGGTAATGTCAAACGGCATCTGCGCGGTTCCCGGCGTTAGTTCGAGACGTTGTTTTCAAGGGCGCGCAGGCTGCGCACGGCCGCCTCGAAATGCTGCGGGTGGGTTTCGATCGCGTCGCGCAACAGGCCCTTGCCGATATTGGTATCGCCTTGCTTGATCGCCGAAAGTCCGAGCGTGTAAAGCAGTTGCGCTCGCTCCACCTGTGTCGTCTGCATCACCGGCAGAGAGTATTTCTTCTGGGCGCCGCGGGCCAGGACGAGGTTGTTCTTGGCGGTGAACAGCTTGTCGTCCTGCCGGATCGCATCCGAGAACAGACGCTCTGCGGCGGCGAAATCTCCGCGCGTCAGCTTGGAATATCCCCAGTTGTTCATCACGCTGGCCGGGCGGGTGGTCAGGCCGATGGCGGTTTCATAGAAACTGTCGGCCTTTTTCCATTCCTGGTTGCTGTCGGCGATCATGGCCTCCAGCCGGTAGCGCTTGAATGTCTCGAAGGTCGGCGGGATGCCGTCCAGCACCTCGTCGGCGCGATCCCATTCGCTGTTGCGGATCAGGGCATCGGCAAAATCGACGCGATCATCGTCGGTGGCGTCCTTGTGATCGACCACGCTTTTCCATGCCGATACGGCCTCGGTATGCCGCTTGGCCCGGATCAGCGATTGGGCAAGGCCCCGTCGCACATCGATCCGGTCCGGGCTTTCCTGCACGGTGCGCTGGAAATAGGTCACCGCTTCGTTCGGGTCGGCCACGGTCAACATCACGTCGTTCAACCCGCTTCCATCGACCACGTTGAGGTCCTGGAATGCGCGTTGCACGTCTTCGGAGGATTGTTTCTGCTCACAGCCTGCCACGGCAAATACGCCTGCCGCGCAGATGCTCAGGAAAATGGGATGGCGCATTTTTGCGTCCTTTTACTGCCTTCGCCTCGTCATGGTATCGAGCGGATTACGAAGTCGCTGCTCCCGCGTCGTACCAATTTATAATCTTGTTCTTGAACCTCAGCATAATCCGAAACTTCCGAATTTGCGAGGACTAACCGCAAATTGTCCCGAATTGAGTCACTTTCGCCATTGTCGAGCGCGTAGGCGCGTTTGAAAACCTGCTCGGCTTCGGCCAGATCGCCCTTCTCCATCAGGACAACCCCGAGGTTGTTCCACACTTCGGGCGCCTTCTCTTCCTTCTCGATCGCTTCGCGCAGAAGCTTTTCGGCGGTGCCCAGGCGGCCAAGCCCCAGATTGGCGCTGCCCAGCCCCGCCAGCACTTCGGCGGTCATGCCGTGGTCAAGCGCGGCGCGTGAAAAGGCTTCGATCGCCAGTTCGTATTCGCCTGCGGCCATCAGGCGGTGGCCGACGATCATGCCATCCACGGCCTCTGCGTTGCGGGCGACGCCGGGGGCAAAGGGGTTGTCGTCATCACGCGAAGCGCTCTGGCCGCAGCCCGCGACCAGAGCGAATGATATCAATAGCCAGACACCTGCTCGTGCCATGTTGCCCTTTAGTTTTACTGGCCGGCCATCGTGAACAGTTCCATGATACCCAGAACCGACGGGCCCACCAGGATGATCAGCAATGGAGGAACTGTAAGCATCATCGTCGCCAATGTCATCTTCGTAGGCAGTTTGTTGGCTTTTTCTTCGGCGCGCATGACACGTTTGTCACGCATTTCGCCCGCATAGACCCGAAGCGCATCGGCGATCGAGGTGCCGAAGCTTTGCGATTGCACCAGAACGGTCACGAAACTCGAGATGTCCTGCACACCGCAGCGTTCGGCCATTTCATTGAGAACCGACGGCTTGTCGCGGCCCGCCTTGATCTGGTGGGCAACGGTCTCGTACTCCTCCGAAAGGGCCGGATAGGAGGCGCGGATCTCGTGTGCCACCCGGATGATCGACTGGTCGAGCGATTGCCCGGCCTCCACGCAGGTCAGCATCATGTCGAGGCTGTCGGGAAAGCCATCGGTGATTTCTTCCTGGCGTTTCTGCTGGCGCTTCGTGACCCAGTACTTGGGCAGCATGTACCCTGCGCCGCCCGGGCCGAGGATGTACATCAGCGTCTGCTGGGTGCTCGTTTCTTCGCCACCGGCGACGAAAACCACGAAGTACAGAACGCCCAGGATCAGGAAGCCGAGGCCAAGCGCGAACTGCGCAAAGTGATAATAGCGCACCGCATCACGGTTGCGGTAGCCCGCCTGCATCAGGGTCAGGCGGATCTGGCTGAGCTGCTTTTCGTCCTGCGGCTCGAGGAAGTTTGCATATTTGTCCAGCTTCTCGTTGCGCTGACCGGCGCGCAGTTTCTTCTTCGTGTCTTCGGGGGCCTTGCCCGTGCGCGATGCCTTCTTGATCTTGTCCAGCGGATCTTGCGAGTCGCGGATCAGGATCGGAATGGTCATCAGAACCAGCAGGATACCCAGCGTACCGACCGCGATCAGCGGCCCGAACGGCCCGAGCGTGTCGGTCAGTGCCTGAGATATACTATCGATGAAGCCCATGATCTGATCCTCACACCTTGATGTTCACGAGCGCGCGCATCACGAACAGGTTCGCGACGAGAAAGGCGCCCACGGCCAGACAGGCCGGGATGAAGTAGGGATGTTCCATGGCTTCGTCGTAGTAATCGGGCTTGATCAGCTGAATGCCGATCAGCGCCATGATCGGGAAACCCGACAGGAACTTGCCCGACCACTTGGCCTCGGCCGTGATGGCCTTGACCCGACGGAACAGGCGGAAACGGGCCCGGATCACCTTGGCCAGACCATCGAGGATCTCGGCCAGGTTACCACCCGATTGCTGCTGGATCGTCACCGCCACGGCAAGGAAACGCAAATCCTGCATGTCCAGGCGTTCGGCCAGATCCTTGAGCGCCTCGCCCATGTCGCGGCCGTAGGCGGCCTCGTCCGCGATGACGCCGAATTCCGTCGCCAGCGGGTCGGAAATTTCGTTGGCCACGATCGAGATGGCCGAGGAAAACGGGTGACCCACGCGCAAGCTGCGCACCATCAGTTCGATCGCATCCGGCAACTGCTCTTCGAGCATGGCCATGCGCTTGCCGGCCTTCATGTTGATCCAGACGAAGATGCCGCCCACGCCCATTACGGCCGACACGAAGATCCGGACCGGCACAGCGGTACTTGTGCCGACGGACAGGCCGATGAAGGCCAGAACGCCACAGGCCACCATCAGCATGATCAACTGCTTGGGCGTGAACGCGATCGCGGCTTTCTGCGCCTTGGTCGACAGGATCGAGTAAAGCGGGATCTTGCGCGCCTTGAGATGCTGTTCCATCTCCTTGCGCAGCTTTTCCATCACTTCTTCGCGGTTCCCCGTCTTGTCCAGCATTTCCAGACGGCGGTTCACGCGGTTGTTGAGGCTGATAGAGCGCCCGAAGACGGTCAGGTAAAGACCTTGGACCAGCACGAGGATGCCGACAAAGATCAGGCCATAGATAATCGGCTCTGCACTGATGGACATTTCAGATTACTCCGCTGCAATTGGTTCATAGATGCTGGAGGGCAAGTCATAGCCCCACAGGCGGAACCGTTCGGAAAAGTTCGACCGCACCCCGGTGCCGGTGAAGTGGCCGATGATTTTGTGGTCGGGCGTCAGGCCCACGCGCTGAAAGCGGAAGATCTCCTGCATGGAGATCACGTCGCCCTCCATCCCGGTGATCTCGGTGATCGAGGTCATCCGGCGCGAGCCGTCCTGAAGGCGGCTTGCCTGCACCAGCAGGTTCACGGCCGACGCGATCTGGCTGCGCACGGCCTTCAGCGGCATTTCGATGCCGGCCATCGCGACCATGTTTTCCAGTCGGCTGATCCCGTCGCGCGGGTTGTTGGCGTGGATCGTTGTCATTGAGCCGTCATGGCCGGTGTTCATGGCCTGCAGCATGTCGATGACTTCCTCGCCGCGCGTCTCACCCACGATGATCCGGTCCGGGCGCATCCGCAGCGCGTTCTTGAGACAGTCGCGCGGGCTGACTTCGCCCTTGCCTTCCACGTTGGGTGGGCGGCTTTCCATCCTGCCCACGTGAACCTGCTGAAGTTGAAGTTCCGCAGTATCCTCGATCGTCAGGATGCGCTCTGAATTGTCGATGAAAGAGGACAGCGCATTGAGTGTGGTCGTCTTGCCGGACCCCGTACCGCCCGAGACGATCACGTTCAGCCGGCAGGCCACGGCGGCCTGCAAATAGGCGGCCATCTCTTCCGAGAAGGCACCGAATTGCACAAGATCGTCGATCCCCAGCTTGTCCTTTTTGAACTTACGGATCGAAACCAGGCTGCCGTCGACCGCGATCGGGCCGACCATCGCGTTGAAACGCGATCCATCCTGCAAACGGGCGTCCACATAGGGGTTCGACTCGTCCACGCGCCGACCCACGGCCGACACGATCTTGTCGATGATCCGCAACAGATGCTTTTCATCCTTGAACGTGGTGTCGGTCAGCATCAGCTTGCCGGCGCGTTCCACGAAGACTTGGTGCGGGCCGTTGACGAGAATATCGTTGACCGTGTCATCCTTCAGCAACGGCTCAAGCGGGCCAAGCCCGCGCACCTCGTCATAGAGGTCCTGTGTCAGCGTCGTGCGGTCTTCACGGTTCAGAACGATGTTGCGTTCTTCCAGCGCTTCGCCTGCGATGGCACTGATTTCGGCGCGCAGATCGGCCTCACTGGCCCCGTCGAGGGCCCCGAGGTTGAGATTGTCCAGCAGTGAGCGGTGCAGTTCGATCTTGATCTCGGACAGACGTTCCTTGCGCTTGCGCTCCTTGTCCTGGGGCGCGGCCTGCGCCGCGGCCTGGGGTTGCGGGCGACGCAACGAGGTGTTCTGCACCTCTTCGACTGGTGCGGTTTTGGGTTCGTCCGTATTGGCAACAGCGTCTTTTGCCAGGGGCTTCGCCGGCTTTGCCGGCGCGCCAGACGGTTTCTTGTATCGAGAGAACATGTCTGACGACCTTCCTTATGCGGCTTCTTCGGTTTCACTTTTGCCCAGCTCGTGCAGCGACGTCGCGAGCTTGGCGATTTCCTTGCGCAGCGGGTTTTTCGCCGCGGAGCTTGCCAGTGGGCTGCCATGGTCGGCCGCCTGCGTGATCTGGCGACCGCCGTCGGGCAGCTGCACTTCGATGCTGATCTCAAGGCTTTCGCCCATGCGCTTGACCCGGCTCTTGCCGTTCAGGTCGGTGAACTTCGGCGCGCGGTTGAGGCAGAACCGCAGCTTTTCGACCGGCAGTTCCTCGGATTTCAGCGCGCGCTTCAGGCGCAGCGTGTTCTGGGCCGAGCGCATATCGAGTTCGAGCGTGGTGAAATAGATTTGGGCCGCGTTCAGCACCGTTTCGGTCCACAGGACCAGCGTGCCCGGCATGTCCACGATCACGTAGTCGAATTTGGATCGGGCCAGTTCAAGCACGCGGTGCACGTCCTCGGGTGTGATCATATCCAGCGGCAGGATGTCGGGCGGGGCTGTCAGAACCCACATCTTGTCCTCATAGGACACCAGTGCCTGCCGGAAGATGTCATCGTCCATGCTGTCGGTATCGGACCACATTTCATAAACGACATCGCGTCGGGGCAGATCAAGATAGGTCGCAACGGTACCCGTCTGAAGCCCCAGATCGATCAGGCAGACGCGGGGGGCGTCATTTTTTTCGACGGTGGCCAATTCCCAGGCGAGGTTCACCGCGAGGGTCGTTGCCCCGGTGCCGCCCGCAATGGGCTGCACGGCCAGAAGCACACCATCGCCCGGTACGGTGTCATGCGAGAACGGGGCGGACGCCTGTGCGATCGCCTGGGCCTCGCTGCGGCGCAGGCGTTCGATCGCGGCCTGCAATTCGTTTTCGGGAAGCGGGTAGGGCACGAACTCGTCGGCACCCTGACGCAGCAATTGATGCAGCGCGGCGGGGCTGACATCCTCGGCGATCAGAATGACCTTGATCCCGCGCGCCTTGGCCAGCGTGATGATTTCGCTCAGCATGGTCAGCTCGTCTTCGTCGCTTTCGTCGATCGCAATGGCGACAAATTCCAGCGTTTCGGCCTCCGGCTGATTGAAGAAGGCCAGGGCCTCTGCAAATCCAAGGTCGCCCCAAGCCTCGCCAAGGGCGGCTTCCATGTCCTCGATCAGAAGGTCGAAATCCTGCACGTCACGGCTGATCGTACAGGCTGTGATCGGGCTGGGGTCCGGATTTTTGCTCACACTACTCGTCATTTTTTGCGGTCCCGTAATCTGTTGCGGCGTGTTACCTGCCGAAACCGTTGTTTTTTGGCTTTTCGCTCGGGCGATTCCCTTGCCCGCACGTCTGGCACTGTCGTGAAACTGACCCACAATCTGGGCAACATTTGGGCCAAAAGATCGTAATTGTGCGATTTTGCTGAACAAAAAAAACCCGCCGGTGAGGCGGGTTTTGGAAGGTGGCCCGGCCGTGGCCGGACAGGGAGATCTATGGTTACTCTTGGCTTCCCGAGGTCACTTCGCCGCCTTCGGTGACCATCTGGATGGTCGAAGCGGGTTCCGCGCTCGTGATGTATTCGCGGTGAATGACCTCGGCATATTTGCCGTCGATCACGACCGGATGCGACTCCACGAAGCCCGATACCTCGGTCACCGTGCGGCGATTGCGCCGTTCGCGGCCCTGCGTGACGACCAGCGGCTGGGTTTCACCGAACGAGGCCACGGCCTCGAGCCGGTTTCGACTGATCCCCTGGCTGACGAGATAGTTGACGACCGTATTGGCGCGGCGCAATCCCAGCGACCGGTTGTAGGTATTCGATCCCACCAGGTCGGTATGACCGTAAACCCGGAACCGCACCTCGGGAAACTGCCGGATCCACTTGGCCTGTTCACGCAGCGTGTCGCGCGACGTGGCGTCGAGGGCGGCGGAGTCGAACCCGAAGTTCACCGTGCTCAGAACCTCATTCGAGAACCGGTTGGCGAGGTTGTGTACGTAGCTCCGTTCCCCGGTCATCACCATCTGGTTATGCATGTTGGCGTTGCCGAAATCGCCACTGTCGACAATCGAACCGGCCTCGCTCAAGTATGAGCGGTAGACCTGGCCCTGCTGTGAACAGGCGCCCAGAGCGACCAAAGTTGCAGCTGCAAGAAGATGTTTCATGGCCTCTGCCTTTCCCTAGTCCATCACGTAGCCGTAGGACCCGTTGAAGTCCTGCTGCGCCACTTCGCCGGCTGAACCGCCCTGTCTTGCTTCCTTGGCCACGCGGCCATTGAGGAACAGGTCTTTCTCGGTCGGCAGTTTCACTTTGTCCGTGGGCAGAACATAGGCGTCGCCATTGGTGGGCGTTACCAGATGTGCCGTCACGATGATGACGAGTTCGGTCTGCGCACGCTCATATTCAGCGCTGCGGAACAGGGCGCCAAGGATCGGGATATCTCCGAGCCATGGCACCTGGCCGTTGCTGTCGCGGAAATCGTCCTGCAACAGGCCCGCGATCGCAAAGCTTTGCCCGTCGCGCAGGACCACCGTGGTCGAGGTGTCGCGGCGCCGGAACGCGTCGATCGAGAAACCATCGGCCTGAATGCCGTTGGCCGGGTCAAGCGAGGACACCGCTGCCGCCATTTCAAGGTTGATCGCGTCGTCATCCGTGACGCGAGGCACGAAGTTCAACTCGACGCCGAAGGGTTTGAACTCGATCGAGGTGGAGCCATTGTCCTGGGCCACGGGGATCGGGTATTCGCCGCCTGCAAGGAACTTGGCCTCCTGTCCCGACAAGGCTGTCAGGTTGGGTTCGGCCAGCGTGCGCACCATGCCCTTGGTTTCCAGCGCCTCGAGGAGGATACCCACCTCGACGGATCCGATGTCAAACCCGATGGCGAGCGCGCCCGTATTGGTCTGAACGTTCGGAATGGCACCTGCCAGCGTGTTCAGAACGCCGGTTTGCGTGTTTGTGGTGTTGGTGCCGCCGATGATGCCGACACTGTTATCCGAGCGACCATCAAGCGAGAGCGAGGTTCCAAGCGCCTTGGAGACCGTGCGCTGCATTTCGGCAAAACGAACCTTCAGCATGACCTGCTGTTTGCCCGAAACCGACATCAGGTTCGACACGCGTTCCGGTGCATACCGCTCTGCCAGTTCCAGTGCGCGGTCCATCTTGGTGATGCTGCTGACCGTGCCCGACATCACGATGCCGTCATTGGCCGAGCGTACTTCGATCCGTTCGCCGGGCAGAATCTGTTGCAGGCGTTCCTTGAATTCAGAAATGTCCGGGCTGACATGCACCTCCACATTGGTGATCAACCGGCCCGTTGCATCCAGAAGGGTCAGTGTCGTGCGTCCCGGTGCCTTGCCCAGAACGTAGATCGTCCGATCCGACAGGGTCGAGAAATCGGCGATGGAGGGGTTGGCGATACTCAGTTCCGCGAAGGGAACATCACTCTCAACCACAACGGCCCGGTTCATCGCGATACTCAGATCGCGATCCGCGCCCTTGCGCACGACTTGTATATTCTCTGCCAGAGCCGCTTCGGAAAGCGGGCCAAACAGCACGGCAAAGCCCATCAGGGCCGCCTTAAAAAAGCGCATATTTTTCATGTGACCTGCCTTTCCGATCACGCCTCATTTGTCGGGTCTTTTCGCCCGGATTGTTGCCGACCTTGCGGCAATTCCGAAATTTTTTCAAGAATCAATGGTTTTTCTTGCACAATTACCGTGGTTTTCGGGTCACCGTTGCCAGAATGAAACGAGGCGCCCTGTGGCAGGACGCCTCGAAACCACAAGATGTTGTGTTGACTTAGTTCGTGCAGGGGATCGGGGTCGAGATCACCTCGCCACCACGGCGCGTCTTGATCGTGCAAATCTCCGGCTGAGCGACTTCCGCAGGGGCCTCGACTTCGACGATCCCGAGCAGGCTGCGCTGGTCGACCTCGATCGCGTCCGCAACGGAGTCGTCCTCGGCGCCGACCAGTGACAGCGACAACCGGCCGGTCGACTGCGCCTGGGCGAGTGCGGCCACCTGATGCGGTTTGACGGCCACGGTGACGGTTCGGGCGATGATGGCCTCGGTCGTGTCGCCATTGGCAACCTGATCCACGGCGATCAGCCGGACACCGGTTTCGATCAGCTTGGTCACTTCGTTGCGCTCACTGCGCGATTCCGCGCTGGCGCCGGCCAACCGCACTTCGCCTGTCCAGTAGATGTCGACCCGGTCGCCCGGACGCAGGAAGCCCGAGACACCACTGGACACATCAACCTTGATGGCAAAGGCGCGCATTCCACGCTCCAGCTGGGACGTGATGCCGGCCTCTTCGCCGGGGCCTGTGACCTTGGCGGCAAGAATGGCTTCCTTGGCTTCCATCGTGCGCAGAACGGTACGGGGTTCATCCTCGCCCTCGGGGAAAAGATCCTCTTCGGTGGAATACGTTCCCTCGGGCAGGGCATGCACCGGGAAACTGACCAGCGAGACATGCTTTTTCAGCAGGCGCTGTCCATATTCCATCTTTTCCTTCGCGACATAGATATCGACCGTGTCGAAGGCCGGTCCGCGATTCGCGCGTTCCTGTTCCAATTGGGCCTGATAGGTCTGGATGTAGTTCTTCGCCATGTAGACGGCGAACCCGGCCAGTCCCAGCCCCAGGATCAGTACAAGTCCGAATACCAAACGCATGGCTTGTCCTTTCAGTTTTCTGCTCTTGCTGCGATGTTACGCATGCACTCACTTTGCGTTGTGCAATGAAATTATGGCCAAAACATGCCGGGCACATGGCCGTTTTTCGCAAAGGTGAACCAGTCGTTAATGTGAAGACCATGAGTGTCACGTGCGAAAGGGCGCCGTCATGCCGGGCGCCCTTTTGCATGTGTGCCCTGCCGGTGCACCGCGTTGGCCACGCATGACCTGTCCGCTGTCGGCAAGGTGGCTTCTGACTCAGTCGCCGTTGTTCACGGATTTTGTCGAAACCGATGTGTTGACGGTGTTGGCCGCCGCGTTGATGCCGGCCAGGGTCGTTGCGCCTCCGCCGGCCGCAAGTCCGACCATTGCAGCCGTCAAAACGACCCAGTCGACGGTGACCGCGCCCTCGTCGCGCCGGAAAAAAGCCTTCAGCATCTTTATCATATCTTACTCGCACCAATTGGGCTTGGACACATCCAAGATTGCGAAAGAAAATGGCATAAATATGACCAGTTCGCATTTCAGGGGGTCACCAGCCGTTAATGTTTTGCACGCCTGTTTTTCTGCCTCTGGAATGCAAATGGCCGCAAATCGTACGATCCGCGGCCAAGTGCATCGTTGAACGTCAGCTGACTATTAGTCGCCGTTGCTCACCGTCTTGGTGCCAACACCGGTCTCGATGCTGGTGGCCAGCGTGTCAACGCCGCCCTGCACGGTCGAAACGCCGGCAACGCCCAGGCCCACGACAGCTGCGGTCAGAACGACCCAGTCAACAGTCACGGCGCCGTCTTCTTCCTTGCGGAATTTTTTGATAAACTTGATCATGGTTGGTCCCTCCAAAGGATCAGATACTAAGGTTTACAACCGCTTCGCCAACTTGGTGGGCCGCCTCTCTCATGGCCCGCTGCCGTTGCGGTATGAGCAGATATAGCCAGTGGATTCGGGCAGGAATTAGGCAGCTTTATAACCATTTTTGAGTTGCCGTTAATTTCCTTGGTTAATAATTGTAAATATATGAAAGTGAACAATTTTAAAATCTTGAGCCATGTAATTTACTAGGTTTTTCAGGCATATCCGGTTGCGTTTTTGCTGCGGTCTGTTGCCGGGTCGGAGACAATGCTGGAAAACTTGAGCCACTTTTGAGATAATCCACGCAAATTAGAATAATGGCAGAGCAGGCCGGTTTCATGCGATTCACGATTCTTATGGCGCTGGGCGTCAGCTTCGGCCTGTCCGGGCCGCTTCTGGCTGGCGATCCGCCGCCTTTTCCCGAATTCACCTTCAAGATGGGAAAGCCGCCCAAGCCGGGGAAGGGTAAACTGATCACCGTTCAGATCGATCCCGAAGAGCAGCGGGCCGCGAAACCCGCCGCTACAGAGGACACCACGCCCAACGTGCCCTCGGTCAATGCCGCCTATGGCTGGTTCTGGACAAAAGTGTCACCCGGTTTGAACGAGGACGGTGCCGCGCGTTTGCGGATGGCCCTGGACAATCTGGGCGAGGGGCCGGGCGGGGCCTCGGTGCGCGGTCCCCGTCTTCAGGTGTTGCAGGATATCGCGCGCGCCCGCGGGGCCGACATTCTGCGCGCGACCGTGGGGACCGACGTGTCGCCTGCGCTGGTCCTTGCCGTCATCGCGGTGGAATCCGGCGGTCGGCCGAATGCGGTCAGCGGGGCCGGTGCCGAAGGGCTGATGCAGCTGATCCCGGCCACCGCTGCGCGGTTCGGCGTCAACGACAGTCTGGACGCCGCGCAGAACATCAAGGGCGGTGTCGCGTACCTTGAATGGCTTCTCAAGGAGTTCGACGGCGATGCGGTTCTGGCGCTCGCGGGCTACA
>Ga0102938_10002011_pt1 | contig 15444 bp, 6 predicted proteins | sample SalPonR2_B_D2_MG_FD_84516 | JGI IMG/M metagenome (GOLD analysis project Ga0102938, IMG submission 84516) | Salt pond soil microbial communities from South San Francisco under conditions of wetland restoration - Salt Pond MetaG R2_B_D2_MG | ecosystem: Environmental > Aquatic > Marine > Intertidal...
CCGAGGCTTCGCCCGAACGACAACAGACGGTCGATACCGGGCACACGATGTTGGCGGGTCGGGGTCGGTCCGTAGATCTCCAACGTCAGTCCCACCAGGTCGATTCGGGCGTTCAAGGCCACGAAGCCGTCGAGGCGGGCCAAGCGATGGTTGATGTCGGCAATGTCACGGCGGAAGGCCGACTGCTTGGCGACGATCCCCGCGCCGGCGGAAGCCACAAAAGCGGCGTACTCGGCTTCCAAAACCCGATCGGCGTTGGTGCGTTGTTTTTCGCTTTGACCTTGTCCGAACACGAATCCTTGCTCGTGAGTCGCAAATCCGTCTTCGCCGGGAAAGAAAACGCCGATGCCACCGACCAAATTCGGTCCCATCGCGCCGACTTTGTAAAGCGGAATGCCGCCGGGCAACGTCGCGACGCCCCGTGGAACGGCCGAGGGATCGATGCCGGACTGTTCGCCAAAGCTTTCCGGCCAAGTGCGAAAAAATTGATCGGCGACTTCCGGAACGAAGGCCGGGTCGGCGTTGAAGCGTTGTTGCAGCTCGAAATCATCGTCGCTGCCCCGAACGCCGTCCCCGCCCGGATGCGTCTGGCTGTCTCGACTTTGGTGTTCGATCGCGAACAGATCGACCTGTGGTGTAAAAGGAATCTCCGGCGGAAACTGACCGCCCACGCCGATCGGTGCGACGAACCCGGGGCCTCGATACAGCGGATCGTCATGGGTCGGGGACGATTCGACTTCACGCTGGGTCACGGTCGACTGACTGATGAACCGGATCGTGCGACTGGTCAGCGGCGCGGCGTTGCTGCTAAAGAAAGCGGCCGTGCGGGCCTTGGCGACCGCGCCGTCGATCGCAAAAGCGAACTGTTGCGGGTCATCGCGTAGCGTTTGGGAGACACCGGCTTCGACACGCACGCCGAGAATGCGTCCGCTGCGATCGACCACCGCGATGATCGCGTCCTCGCTCGGTGTCGCCTGGGAGGCTCGCGTCAGCAATCGATCGACGTCGTGCTGATTCAACCGATCGTTGGCAACGGAGTCTTTCGCCGAGAAACCGAATTCAAACACGCCGCTGCCGACGCTGGGATCTTTGGGGATCGCGGCGACCTCGGCGTCGGTCAACGTGACCGACGCGGGGGATCCGCTGGTCGCCGTCGCGTTGAGATAGTTGATGATCCGAAGCGCATCGAGCGAGGTCACGTACCCGTCACCGGAGACGTCGGCAACGTGGTAAGCAGGGGACTCGCCCGAAGCCTGTCCGACTTGCGTGCGATGGAGTTGGTTGATCACCATCAATGCGTCACCGGCGGTGACTTTGCCGTCGCGATTGACGTCAAAAAGCTGAGCCGGATCGACGCCGGTCCCCGCCTCACCGGCAAGCAATTGCCGAGGCTCCAGGCACTCATGGCGAAGCGGACCGCGGCGTCTCCGGCGGTGGTGGCGAGGGATGGCGGTCATGGGGCGGTTCGGAAAAGCTCTCACAAGACCGGGATTTGAATTCGCACGCGGGGCAAAGTAACGATCCCCCCGTAAGCGGTTTCAGACTACTCGGCGACTTGAAGAGTCGGTAGGAAGAAATCGCCGCCGGTGCCAAAGCAAGATCAAAAAAACCCGCAAAGTCGATGGTTTCGGTGCAGCCGACCTAACCGTTCCGACCGATACCTTTACCAAACAACGTCCTCGCGGGGGGGATCCATTTCACGTTTGCGGCTCCGAGTTCATGCGAACCTGTTCTTGGCTGACCGGCGCACTGGCATTCACCCTTGGGTGTTTCTGCGGATGCGCGGCGTCCTGGGCGGAGGAGTTCGAGGCGATGTTACAGGAAGGCCCCGCCGGCGAGATCCGGCCGCAGGTGTTGCGTCCGCCCGACGAAGCGGTCAACGAGCTTCCGCCGATTCGCCCCGGGGAAGATCACACTGATCCTTTGTATCAACTGGACGGCGGTCACCCCTACGGATTCACCGGTCCGAGCGGCATCCTGCCGACCGAGCCTCAGACCAGTCAACATTTCGTCCCGGTTTCTGACCTGTGGCGGATCGGCCAACAGGACAGCGATCGTTACGGCAAAGGCCATCCGATTCTGGACGACTACCCCGGCGTCAAAGGGGCTTGGTGGGATCCTTATAACCAGAACGTCCTGAAAGGTGACTATCCGATTTTGGGCGAACACACGTTCATGAAACTGACGGCGAAAAGTTTGAACCTTTTCGAAGGCCGCCAGTTGCCCACGCCAACGACACCTTTCGAAGCGACGCAAAATCCCGGTGCCGCCGCTTTCTTTGGCGATCCCGATTCGTTCCTTTTTCAATCGTACAACTCGCTGGCGATCGACCTGTTTCACGGCAACACGTCGTTCAAGCCGAACGATTGGCGAATTCGGTTGAACGGTTTCTACAACATGAACAACCTGACCGCGGATGAACTGGGCGTGGTCAATCCCGACGTGCGTGCCGGCCGCAGCCGTTTTCGCGACGACTTCGCTTTGGAAGAATGGTTCGTCGAAGGAAAGCTTGCCGATCTGAGCCCCTATTACGACTTTGTGTCGGCGAGGATCGGCAGTCAGCCGTTCGTGAGCGATTTTCGCGGCTTCATTTTCGCCGACATCAATCGCGGCGTTCGATTGTTCGGGACGCGTCATGCGAACCGTGATCAGTTCAACTTGATGTGGTTCGATCAGACGGAAAAAAACATCAACTCACTGCTCAATCAGTTCACCGAGGATCGTCACCAAAACACCTTCATCGCGAACTACTATCGGCAAGATTTCCTGTATCCAGGTTTGAACGCAAACGTCTCTTTTCATGCGAACTTTGACGGTCCGTCGTTCAAGATCAACGAAAACAACTTTTTGGTCAGGCCCGACCCGGTCGGCATCGCGGTCCCACACGAAGTCAATTCGTATTACGTCGGGACGGCGACCAACGGACACATCGAGCGATTCAATTACTCGACGGCATTTTATTACGCCTTCGGGCGGGATGATTTGAATCCGCTGGCCGGTCGGGAGGTGGACATTAGCGCATCGATGGCGGCGTTGGAAATCTCCTACGACCGCGACTGGGTGCGATTTCGAACGTCCTATCTATACAGCAGCGGTGACCGAGACCCGAACGACGAAAAAGCGACGGGCTTCGATGCGATCCTTCCCAATCCGAACTTCGCCGGAACGGAATTCAGCTATTGGGGGCGACAGGACATGCGGCTGTTCGGTGTCGAGCTGACCAACCGATTGAGTCTGTTGCCGAGTCTGAAAAGCAACAAATTCCAGGGGCAAACGAACTTCGTCAATCCGGGGCTGCATCTGTTCAACTTGGGGCTCGACGCGGATCTGACCCCGCGTCTGAAGACGATCAACAACGTCAACTGGTTGTGGTTCGATGAAACCGCCCCCCTGCAGACCTATCTGTTCACCGGTGAAGTCCGCAATTTCATCGGCACCGACATTAGCTCTGGTCTTGAATATCGGCCTCTGCTAAACAACAACCTGCTGTTATTGGGTGGTCTGTCCGCACTGATAGGCGGGGACGGGTTGGAAGATCTGTACCAGCGTTTCGACGGGCAAGTCGACACGCACGTGGCGGGCTTCCTGGAGGTGATTTTGGAATACTAGCGTCCGACGACCGACGGGGGATCCGTGGTTCGCCGGATGGCCCCTCGGGCAGCCACTCTTGCTGGCCGGCTACGGAAAGCGAAGACGTCGATGAACGGATACTTTCGATTCCCCCTTGCGATCGTGTGGGCCCTGTTTGCGACGCGAACGCCGACGATCGGCCAAGAATTTGACGCCAAAGTCGATCGACTGTTGAACCTCTTGAAGCGGGTTCATGCCGTCGAACCGGTCGGTGGGGTCGAACCGGTCGGTGGGGTCGAACCGGCCGGTCACGACGAACCGGTCGAGTTTTCTTTGACCGATCAGCCGTCGCCGACCGCACCGGCGGTGCATCGGGCATCGCCGCGGAGCGGTCATCCCGCGACGGCACCCGGCAAAGCGGCGCTCGCCCCGCCGGCACATGGCGGTGGCGGACGACCGTCGTATCACGGCGGTTCCAAGTATCACGGACAGGACCCGACCCGCGTTCCCGGCGCGTCCGAGCCGGACATTCCCGGCGGTGGTCGAGACCCATGGGACTTGGCCCGGCGTCTCGGCGTGGCCGACAACGCGACCTATCCGATTCCCGATTCCATGCGTTTCGACAACTTGGCGACACAAACCGCGGCGGCGGCGCATGCCAAAAGTCACGGCTGCATCACCTGCCACACCGATGTCGGCAACATGCACCCCGAGAACACGGTACAGATCGGCTGCACGGACTGTCACGGCGGAAACGCCGACGCGCGATCCATCGCCCAGGCCCATGTCCAGCCACGTTTCGCCCCGGCTTGGAAGAACAGCGCCAACCCGGTCCGGTCCTACACCCTGCTGAATCATGAATCGCCCGAATTCGTTCGCTTCGTCAATCCCGGCGATCTGCGGGTCGCCCACATCGCGTGCGGCCAATGTCACGCCAACGAAGTGCTGCAGCTTCGCAAATCGATGATGACGCACGGCTGCATGCTGTGGGGCGCGGCTTTGTACAACAACGGCGCGACGGACGAAAAATACAGCCGTTTCGGCGAATCGTATTCGATGAACGGCGAAGCACAGATCCTGCAAACGGTGCCCACGCCGACGCCGCAGCAGATTCGCGACAAGGGCATGCTTCCGCGGCTGCAACCGCTGGTGAAGTATCAAGTCAGTCAGCCCGGCAACTTGCTGCGGATTTTCGAGCGTGGCGGACGTTTTCGTCCCGAGATCGGCATTCCGGAACGCTTGGAAGAACCCGGCCGACCGCGTGAACGGCTAAGCCTGCGAGGGCTGGGCACCGAGAACCGGACCGATCCGGTCTTCATCGGCTTGGCCAAGACGCGATTGCTCGATCCGACGCTCAATTTCCTCGGCACCAATGATCACCCGGGCGACTACCGCAGCAGCGGTTGCAGCGCCTGTCACGTGTTGTACGCGAACGACCGCAGCGAAACGGCCAGCGGCTTTTTGGCCAAGTACGGCAACCGGGGGACCGCCGCGGCGGCGCGCGACGAATGGGTCAAGTACGTCGATCCGACGATCAACAAGAATCAAAGCGGTCATCCGATCCAACACAAGTTCGAACTACGAATGCCGACCAGCACGTGCATGGTCTGCCACGTCCACCCGGGCACCAACGTGTTGAACAGCTATCTCGGTTACATGTGGTGGGACAACGAAACCGATGGACAATGGATGTACCCCGCGGAACAAAAGGAGCTTTCCGCGGAGGACTACATGCGAGCGACCGAGTCGAATCCCAACGAAGCGGCCGCGCGAGGCCATTGGTCGGACCCGGAGTTCCTGGCCAACGTCACCGATTTGAATCCGCACTTGCGTCACACCCAGTTCGCCGACTTTCACGGACACGGCTGGGTCTACCGCGCGGTGTTCAAGAAAGACCGCAAAGGACAGTTGCTGGATTGGAAAAACGATCCGGTCGCAGACGTCTCCAACCCGAAACTTCGCGAAGCGGTCAAGCCGAGCACGCCGGACGAACAGCAACACGGCAAATGCCGCCCGGATGCCCCCGTCCACATGATGGACATCCACATGGAAAAAGGCATGCACTGCAGCGACTGTCATTACTACAACGACAGTCACGGGAATACGATTTTGTACAACGAGGTCCGCGCGGCGATCGAGATCAAGTGCGTCGATTGTCACGGCACGGCGGATCGATCCTTGGTCGAAAAAGTGGAAGCCCAGCTTCGATCCGGCGCCCCGCCCCGATTGCCCACGACCGGCCCGGCGGCTCCCGAGGGCGGCACCAACCTGCTGGCATTGCGGACCACTTTCGGCACCAAACGCTTCGAAATCCTTCGCGAACCGGGACAAGAACCGAAACTGATCCAACGCAGCACCGTCGAACCCGATCTGTGGTGGGAAGTCACCCAGACCGCCGACACGGTGCGTCCCGGTCGCCCCGACTACAACGTTCGATCCCACGCGGCCAAAAGCGTGCGACTGGACTTCGACGGTGCCCTGACTTGGGGCGGCACGTCTCAGGACGATCTTTCGCAATGTGCCCACCAAAATAGCGAGGTCTCCTGCATTGCTTGTCACAGTTCTTGGAATCCGTCTTGTTTCGGCTGTCACCTTCCTCAAAAAGCCAACATCAAATCGCCCGAGCTGCACTTCGCCGGTGACGTGACGCGAAACCGAACCAGTTACAACTTCCAAACCCTGCGTGACGACGTCTTCATGCTGGCACGCGACGGCAACGTGACCGGCAATCGCATCGGGCCGGCACGCAGCAGCTGTGCGATCCACGTGACCAGTTACAACGCCAACCGCGAAGCCATCTACACGCAGCAGCAAACCATCAGCGGCGACGGCATGTCGGGCATCGCGTTCAGCACCAACGTGCCGCACACCGTTCGCGGTGGCCCCGGTTGGTCCAACGAATCCGACCACGGTGCCCCGGGGGTTTACGAAACCAAAAGCTGCACCGACTGTCACTTGTCCGACCGAGATGACAACAACGCGACCATGGCCCAACTTTTGATGCAGGGTACCGGTTACACCAACTTCATCGGCAAGTATTGCTACGTCGCCGCGGGCGAACACGGATTCGAAGCGGTCGTGGTGACCGAAAACACCGAGCCGCAGGCGGTCATCGGCAGTTCCCTGCACAAGATGGCCTACCCGCAAAATTACGAACGACACGTCGAACACCAACGTCAGTTGGAGCACGCCCACGAACATCCCGGACGCGACATTCTGGATACTTTGTCGCTACGGTTCCGCAAGCCGGAAATCTTGGACCTGCAACACCGTGGCGAGTACTTGTATGCGGCCTGTGGTGAGGGCGGGTTCCGTGTCTTTGACGTCGCCTTCATCGACCATAAAGCGTTCAGCGAACGCATCACCACGGCGCCGGTCTCGCCGCTCGGGCAACGTTTGTACGTTCGCACGAAGTTTGCCACCGGTGTCGCTTCCCCGGCGACGATCGCGGCGGACCCCACCCGAAAACAAGACCCGGCCAACGAAGAATCCGCGATCCATCCGATGTACGGTTACATCTTCATCAGCGATCGCGAAGAAGGTTTGATTCTGGTCGGGGCCGGGACGCTGTTGGACGGAAATCCGCTGAATAATTTCCTGGAGCGCGCGTTGACGTTCAATCCGAACGGCATCCTGGACGGCGCCGAATCGGTTTCCATCGTGGGCACGTACGCCTACGTGTGCTGCAAGGCCGGATTGGTCGTCGTGGACCTGGACGATCCGACCCGTCCGGCGGTGACACACGTGATCGGACACGATGAATTGAAACATCCGCACAAGGTGGCGGTTCAATTCCGCTACGGCTTGGTGACCGACAAACACGGCGTCAAAGTGATCGACACGACTGATTTGGCGCACCCGCACGTCGTTCACGAAATTCCCCTCGAAGACGCCCATGGCGTCTACATCGCACGGACCTACGCCTACGTCGCGGCGGGTTGCCACGGCTTGGCGATCATCGATTTCGAAAAACCTCGAGAAGCCCACATCGATCAGATGTACAACGCCGGCGGCCTGATCAACGACGCCCACGATGTCAAGTTGGGCATCACCAACGTCAGTCAGTTTGCCTACGTCGCCGACGGCAAGAACGGGTTACGGGTGATTCAACTGACCAGCCCCGAAGTTCCCGGCAACGACGGATTCAGCCCGCGGCCGATGCCCTTTCTGGTCGCGACGTACGAATTGCCCAAGGGCGGTCACGCTTTGGCCATCAGTCGCGGGATCGATCGCGACCGTGCGGTCGACGAAAGCGGCAATCAGATCGCGGTCTTCGGACGTGTCGGCGCGCGGCCGTTGTCCGCCGAAGAAGCGAACCGTCTGTACCGTCGCGAGGACGGCTCCCCGTGGCACGTCACCGATGACGTGATGGACGAAAGCGTCTTTCGAATCAAGCGTTGAAGGCATCACAGGAACCGTCAGTCCGATTATTTCCCGGCTTCCAACGATCGACCCAAGTCATCAAGCACGGCCTTCAGCCCGGTCGGTTCGAACGCGGCGCGTCGCTCGAACGCGTCGTTCAAGTAATCGGGATAAATGAATTGCCCGCGACCGGCCGGCAGGTCAACGTCCAGTCCGGTCACCGCCGGATCGTTCAATTGACTCAAAGCTCGACGTGTCGCCTCGGAAAAAACCACACCCTCTCTTTCGGCTTCCTCGATCATCACGTTCATGGCCCAAACGATTTGACGCGCCGCGTCGTAGGTCAACAAACGTGACACGTCGGTGTCGCACAGCACTTTGATCGCGTTGACCGTAAGCGTCCCGTTGAACGGACGCCGGGACACGTCCGAGACCGTTTCGTCGATCGCATCGATCAATTCGCGACCGACCTGCCGGACGGCGGCGGCCGATCCGAACGGCTTGGCGTCGAAACAGTCACGCAAACGAGATTCGAGCTTGCCGAGATCGGCGTAGGCCTGTTTGCCATTAAGTCGATAGGCCACATCGGTCAGAACCGCGTGCCACTCGGGTTGGCGTGGACGTCCGGGCACGACCGACCGCGTCGCCGTCAGGTAGCGACGTTGACGGGCGCTTTCACTGCGTAGTTCGTGATGGCAAGCGGCACAGTCGTACAACGCGTAATCGCCCCAGTCATCCGTGGCAGCCGAGTCGACCAACAGCTTGACCGATTTGCGCCGTGCCTGGAGTGCCCCGATGAACAGTTTGCGAGTGTCGAAATAGGTCTCGCTGAATTGCTGCGGCCCGCCCTCGGCGACGCCGGGGTAGTTGATGGCAAAGTACTCGTCACGTGACTTACCGTCTTGCAGATTGTCGTGAAGCTGCGAGGGTGTTTGCCAGTGCATCGGCAATTGATCACAAAACGTCTGCACCTCGATCGCCGGCAACGGCGGGTGACCGGCCGCGTACATCTGATGCGTCACGAACATGTTCTTGTCTCTGTTTCCGACGTGGCAATCCAGGCACGTCGACGCTTGATTGGCAGTGTCGACCATGTCCGACATCCCGCGAGATTCCTTCTGTCGCGGCGACGACAACCGCCATCGGTCTTCGTCAAGATGCTCTTTTTGCCAGGCGTCTTGCTCCCCTTGCTGATGGCAATACAAACAATCGATGCCGATCGGGTAATCGGACAGTGATTCGGCCGATGCGGTTTGCTCTTGGGACACACCGCCGTGACACGTCAAACAGGCTTCGCGGAATCGTTGATAACCTGCGGCGGTTTCGACGGTACCCTCGCCCCAAAGTTTGTCGCACATGCGGCGACTGAGAAGATTGCTCGTGCCGATCCACTCCGCGGGAACCTCACGCAATCCGATCGCGGACCGATCCAGCGTGTATCCCTTCGCTTCCTCCTCGGCGGCCTGCTTCAACGCCAGTCGATTCAGCCGCGTGAACAGGTCGAGCAGTTCGGTTTCCTGATTCTCGGGACTGAACGGCTCGACGCGTTGACGGGCGATCGCGTGTTTGTCCCTGTCGATCCAGTCTCGCATCTCACGCTGTCGGCTGAACTCGGTGCCCTTGTCGTTCAGGTGACAGCGAACGCACTGGGCGACCGACGGTTCGGAAGTCCACGCGACGTAAACGGGATCGCTGAGACGATCTTCGATCTTGATCGGCCGTGGTTGCTCGGACGAAGACGGCTTGGAGGACTGCGCCAGGACGGGTGAGATCGAAACGAAGATCCACGCCAGCGCGATGAAACGTTCAATCATCGAACGGGTTCCCGTCTTGACGTCGTCTGTTGCGCAGTTCTTCCAGCAACTCTTGCGGTGTCTTGATCCGTGGCTCCGGAGAGGCCTCGGGGTCCGGCGGCCTGGCCGTGTCGGGCTGGGATTGGGACGCGTCGTCGGGATCCGGTTCGTCGTCTCGGTCACGTTGATCTCGGATCTGTTGATCGCGTTGTTTTCGCAGCCCGTCATTGACTCGATCGATGATCGCATCGAGTCGCTCACGCAGCCGTGGGCTCTGGCCTGTCTCGTCATCGAATGAACTCAGCTCCGGTCGCCGCGACCCACCCATCCACGCCGCCAATTCGACCGTCAATTCGGCGACTTGAGTCCGTGTCAGCGGGGTCGATTCGCGACTATCCGTCTCGGGCCGCTCGGCGTAACGAGGGCCATCGGTCTGATTCGCATAGCGTAATCCGTTTCTCAGACGCGTGGCAGTCAAAAACGCCGGACCCCGCGGTCCGGCGGGCCAACGGTTCCGAGCGGCGACGGCTGCCAAGTAAAGCTGAGCGGCGGATTCCCACGTGCGATAGCTTTCCGTTTCACCGGTGGCGAACGTGACCAGGGACGCAAGATCTTCCGCGTCGAATTCGATTCTCTCCGTCGCGTAGACGTGATCAACCCATTGCGACAGAGCCCGGCGGACGCCCGTGGCGGTGATCGCGATCTCGGCTCCCCGGGGGATCGGTTTCGATTCCAACACCCGGCGCATTTGATCGATCCGGGCGACCAATTCGTGGTCGTAAGTGACGGCGACGCCCGACCGGATTCGCCACCCGAGGATCCATCGAATGCCGATGTCGTTCCACATCGAGGCGATCGCGGTGGCGGGTTTGCGGTCGGGGGAAGCAACGGAGGCGGCAACCGCCGAAGAACTCAAGGGACGACGCCGGCTATCGAATCCGAGCGAGTGATGGCAGGACGCACAGTCGTAGGCGGACAATTCCGGCCAGCGGCCGACGCCGTTGTCGTGCACGCCGTCGCCGGCGGTTCCCCGTTTTTGCAACAGCGTCATCGACGCGTCCAACGCCGCCACTTGGCCGGCCAGCCAAAGCTGTGCTTCGTATCGCCACGCCGCGGCGGATTCTTCGTCACGCCAATGCTTGGGCTGCCGCGCATGGAATGTGGCGAACTCGTATCGCAGCGCCGGATGGCCTGCTGCGATGATGTCGTGATTCACGTCGCGATCGGAATCACCGACATGGCAACTCGCACACGTCCGTGACCGCGTCAGCAGATCGGCCGCGTTGACGAAACCGTCCGCCCCGGCGACCTCGGCGTTCCAACCGTCCCGGAAGTGCGTTCCGATCCAGCTTTCGGCCGGTCCGTGACAGCCCGAGCAACCGACTCCCTCGCGTCGAAACTCGGAAAGGCGATCCGTTGCCCCTTGATCGGCGGAAAACGAAAACCGTCGGGTGGAGTTGTGGCATGCCAAACAGTTGTCGTACCCGGCCCGATCGATCACGGTTCCGTTTCGATCGAGAATGTTCAGCCGCCGCATGATCGCAACGCTGTCGTCGGAACAGAACGTCCGCCAACTCTGGGCGTGCGGATCGTTCTCCAGCCACAAGGGATACGCATTGCCGCGGGACACGCGAGGCTGCACCACCGCCGGTCGCGGTCCGCCGTGACAACTGGCCGACGCGCACGACTGGGCGCCCAGGACTCGCCAGGATCCGGCGAGCATCGGCCGGTGCAAGCGGTCCAGCGTCGCGGGATCGAAGCGATCCTGCGCCGCAACGCCGCCGCCGACAAACAGCATCGCTGCCAGCGGGCCGATCAAACATTTGGGTGACATGGATCAACGCTCCGTTTCTGCTTCCGACGAAGCGACCGTGTCGACCGGATGGTGGATCGCCGCCGTGAAAAAGATCGACGTTTCGGCCGGTGGGGCTGTGTCAAAGCAGAATGATTGGATTTTTCTCCCCGTGAAATGGTGCGCGATCCTTACAATCGGACCACTTCACCAGCCGGCGACCTTGGAAACCCCCGTGGGTCCGGGTAAAACGGGGCCGGTTTAAAACACCATCCCCCTGCGGCGAAACGCGTCTGCGGCTGGCCCAACTTCGACAGATGCCTGAATTCGCCGTGCTGCTCGATCGCCATCAAATCCATCTTCATCTGCTACCGGCGACCGTCGCGTTCGCCATCGTTCTGGCCGCGACGACTTGGTACGTCCGGGATTCCGTGGCGGCGGATCGATGGCTCGGCGGCGGCAGCACCGTGGGCTTGGTTTGCGGTGTCACGTCGGCGTTGATCATCGCCTTTGAGATGCTCCTATGGCCGCGAAAAGCTTTGCGGCGGATGCGGTTGTTTCCCACGAAGTACTGGTTGGCGGCTCACCTGTGGATCGGACTGGCCTCGCTACCGCTGGCGATTCTGCACTGTGGATTTCATTTGGGCGGCTACCTGCCGGCGATCCTGATGCTGTTGTTCTTGGCGACCATTGCCAGCGGGGTGTACGGCTGGACCGTCCAAAACATCTTGCCCAAGTGGATGCTGCACAACTTGCCCGCCGAGACGATCTACAATCAGATCGATCACGTGTCCGGCCTGTCGGTCGAGGACGTTCGGCACATGTTGGTCGTGTCGTGCGGTCGACGTCCGACCGTCGAGGATCAATTGCGACTTGATCTGCAAGGATTCGAAGACATGGACATGAATCAAACGATCATCATCGGAGCGGTCCGAGACGCGGCCCGCGGAAAGACGACCGGACGGACTTTGCAAACCGGACAAGTGGCCCGGGCCCAGGACGATCGCGAACGGCTTTGGACCGCCTTTGACAATCTGGAGGGTTTCCTCAGACACGGTGCGATCGCGACCAGCCCCGTCAACGATCGACGCGAATCCACCATCTGGTTCAACCGCTTGAGGAAAGAATGCGGCGAAGAAAGCCGAAATCTGATCGACGTTCTGGAACAGCAGGTCGAACAAAGGCGGCAATTCGACACGCAACGCGTCGTGCATCGCTGGCTACACGGCTGGTTGCCGCTGCACGTCGGCTTGTCGATGTCGGTTTGTGTCTTGTTGATCGTGCACGTCTGGACGGCTTTGAGGTATTGGTAGCCGCCCGGCGGAAGCATCATGAACCAGCCAAACCAGACCAGCAAACAGCGTGCGCAACGCATCCAGATCGACTATTACAAACAGAAAACAGATTTGGATCGATACCGCCGATACGCGGTGATCACCGGGATCGTTTCAGCCGGGGCTTATGCCGTATTTTTGATTTGGAACATGCCGGCGGGCTCGCGGGCGGATCAAGAATCCGGCAACCCGCTGGCCGGTCATATCAGCACCGGTCCGTTGGCGGACGCCCACGCGTCCTTCGAACATCAATGCGAATCTTGCCACGCCGACTTCACGCCGTTGGACGCTGCGGCACCGGTCCATTGGTTGCCGCTGATCGGCATCGACGAAAACGCCGCGCGGGCCCACTTGGAGTCCAGTTGTCAAACCTGCCATCCGGTCGGAACGCATTTCCGAACGAGAATGAACGACGACTTTGCCAAGCTTGATCAGAATTGTTCGCTCTGTCACGAAGCTCATCGGGGGCGAGACTTTGAACTCACAAAGATTGATCAGCAAAAGTGCGCGGCCTGCCATCGTGACTTGCAACGGGTCACGAAGGACGCGGTCGCGGTCCGACGACGCGTCGGAGGTTTCGACAAAGATCGACACGGTGATTTTTTTTCGCTCCGCCGAACAGACCCCGGCCGGATCCGTTTCAGCCACGCTCAACACTTGATGCCCGGTCAAGTCGGCGTGGATGTTCGCGGCGGCATGACGCTGGATCGCCTGTCACCGTCGGACCGCGCTCGTTATCGGATCAGCGAACAAACCGATCAGGATCTCGTGCGGCTTCAATGCGACGACTGCCATCGAATCGTCGGGCAAGATATTGTCGGGCGACTCGGCGACGATTTGAAATCCGTCGATGTCGAAATGCTGGGGCGATCGATGAGTCCGATCGACTTTGAACGGCACTGCGTCGCATGCCACGTGATTTCGCCGGGTATCGCCGATGCGACGACCGACGGCCGAACCTCCGGAGAAAATCTCCGGTTGCCGCACGCGGAAACGTCTGGCGTCATGACAAACATGATCGCCGCCGCGATTGACGGGGCGAGAGCGACGGGCAGATCGCGACATCGCCGTGACAATTCCAAATCGAAACCCCCGCCGGGCTTTGGTTCCCCGGCCGATCCCGTGTCCGATTGGCGCGTGACGCAACCGGAGATCGCCAACGCACGGCGGAACGTTCGACAGCAGTGTCTGGAATGTCACGACGCGGGATCGATCACCGATGAAGCGATCGAAGCGGCAAATTCGGATTTGACAAGCGACATGATTCCGACGCGATGGTTACGCCGCGGGCTGTACGATCACGCCGCCCACCGGCAGATCGATTGTCGGTATTGCCATGCCGAGGCGTATCCGCCGAACGATGACATGACGCAATCGGAGTTCGACCCGGACGCCCGCGAAAAGCCGATGATCGCCGGCATCGAGAGTTGCCAAGGTTGCCACCGGACCGCCGGCACCGCCGCACCGGTTTCCCTAAACGACCCCTTGCTGCGAAACATGCCGACTTGGGCATCGGATCGGTGCACCACTTGCCATCGCTATCACGCTCCGATGAAGGGCTCTGACGGATCGAAACGCGAAACCGAAACGACCGAGCCCGGTGACCTAGCGAGGACGCCGTGAAATTGCCGAACCCATCGGACGGTCTGTTTCGCTGGTCCCTGGTGGTCGTCCATCTGTGGTGCGGCGGACGGATCTTGGCGGTGCAGCCCGCCGTTTATTTGGGATCTCCGTCTTGTGCCACATCGACCTGCCACGGTTCGACAAACACCACCGGTCCCGCTTGGACGCGTGCGTTGTCCACCCATCGGGCCGACGACCCGCACGCGACGGCGGGGTTGTTGTTGCTTGACGAAGACTCGCGACGAATGGTGCAACGTTTGGAACCCAAATCAAGATCGTCGGCGGCGGACTTCGTCGACGTCCTGCAAAGTCGCTGTTTTTCCTGTCACGCGACCGTCACGCCGGATCAGTGTGACCCGGCCAACGAATTGACACCTCAACGGTTACAAGAAATCGTCGGGGCCGGCGTGTCCTGCGAAGCCTGTCACGGACCGGCGGCGGACTGGATCGACGGACATCTCCTGCGGACTTGGGACGAGGACAGTCACAGGAAGGAAACCGGTTTTCGCGAAACGAAGTCGATCATCGACCGGGCGGAGAATTGCGTTCGCTGTCACGTCGGTTCGCGGACCTCGGACGGTTTGGTCCGCGACGTCAATCACGATTTGATCGCGGCGGGCCATCCGGCGCTGCGATTCGATTTGTCGATCTATCACCAAAATCTGCCGCGGCACTGGGATGCCGATGAGCCGAGTGAACGGACGATCGATGCGTCTTCGATCCGACTGCGGGAAGTCGGCCGAGCCGTCGGACTGGCGGCGGCGGCAGAGCTTTCGTCCGAGCGAGCGGCGGATCACCTTCGCGCGCCGCGATCGACGCCGTGGCCCGAACTGGCCGATTACGACTGTTTCGCCTGTCATCAACGGCTTTCTACGCGGTCCTATCATTTGCCTGCCGCTCAAGTGCAGCACTCTGATCTGCACATCAGCGACGGCCTGCCGGTCTGGAACGCTTGGCATTCGATCGCTCA
>Ga0102938_10002014_pt1 | contig 15438 bp, 8 predicted proteins | sample SalPonR2_B_D2_MG_FD_84516 | JGI IMG/M metagenome (GOLD analysis project Ga0102938, IMG submission 84516) | Salt pond soil microbial communities from South San Francisco under conditions of wetland restoration - Salt Pond MetaG R2_B_D2_MG | ecosystem: Environmental > Aquatic > Marine > Intertidal...
GGACGTCGCATTGGAGGTAAAAGTTACTCAATAGATTTCGTGACCGGCGGCTTGTTTTCACTTGATGGAATACACCTTACAGGAAACGGCAACGCCATTGTAGCCAACGAAATAATAGAAACCATCAATCTGCATTTCGACGCTGCATTACCCAAAGCCATGGTAAATAATTACACAGGTATTATTTACCCGTAAAAAACATACATTAAACAATTTAAAACCGGGTTACAGCAGTATCCCGGTTTTTTGTTTCAGGCAGATTATCAAGGAAAAGTATGGTTTACTGTGAGTAAAAGCATAAATTTGTTATAAAATACGTTATACAAGAAAAAAATGCAGCGACTCACAATACTTTTATTAATTATCTACATTTTTACAAGCCCGCTATCAGCCCAAAAATACACCACTGACTCAAAACGTGCCATTAAAATGTTTAAAGCGGCTACAGGCGCATTCAGGTATACACAGTTCGATAAAGCCATTGAATATCTTGATGAAGCGCTAAACCGGGATGACCAGTTTATTGAAGCATGGCTGCTAAAAGCACAGGTTTACAATGTACTTAACAAGCCCAAAGACGAAGCTCGTGCTTACAGAGGCGCAATAGCAATAAACGAACTGTTTTTTAAGTTCACCTTACTCAATAGTGCCAAAGCCCATTTTCGCTCGGGCGATTACGAAATGGCACTTAAACACGCCCAACAATTTCTCAATGTACCAGAACTGGAGCCCAAAGACAAGCGCAATGGCAAACACACAATTAAACAAATAGAATTTGCCATAAATGCCAAACAGAATCCTGTTAAGATCGACCCTGCACCTGTAAGCAACCTTATCAACAGGCTTGGGGATGTGTATTGGCCATCGATGACAGTAGACAACAGCATGTTTTACTTTACGGCCAAATTACCACTTTACCGGACCTCATTTCAGGAAGATATTTACGTAAGTCACATGCGCAACGACACATTTGGGAAGCCCTACGCCATAAGCGACGAAGTACTCTCACTCAGCAACGAGGGCGCCTCGTTCATTTCCCCTGACGGCCGCTACCTGCTTTTTACAGGCTGCAGGCGCAGCGATGGATATGGCAGTTGCGACCTGTATATGTCTTTAAAAAAAGATGGTAAATGGCAGCAGCCGGTCAATCTGGGCAGTAAAGTAAATTCAAACGTCTGGGATTCAAGACCAGTAATAACCTCCGACGGCAAAACACTTTATTTCAGTAGTAACCGTAAAGGCGGTTTTGGCAAAGCTGATATTTACATGTGTAAAAAACAAGGTGACCGCGATGATGGATTCCCAAAATGGAGCGAGCCCATAAACCTGGGTGACTCAATAAACACACCCGGAGACGAATTTGCACCTTTTATTCATGCCGATAACCAAACATTATATTTCTCATCAGACTATCACCTGGGACTAGGCGGTCAGGATATATTCATGACACGAAAAACCGGCGACAACCAATGGGAAAAACCGCAAAACCTCGGATACCCGATTAATAAACACACCGACGAAATAGGCCTTTTTATTGATGCGCCGGCCGAATATGCATACTTTGCCTCCGATGACAACCAGGACAGGCGCAGTATATTCCGTTTCAGGGTCCCCGAAAAAATTAAACCACAGTACGTTTCTTACGTGAAAGTGTTTGTAAAAGATCAGGAATCATATGAACCACTGAACGCAATGGTTAACCTCTTTGACATTGAAACTACCGAAACCATAACAGAGATAAGGGCAGAAGGCAAAAACGGAAGTGCATTAATCAGCCTGCCGGGCAACAAGCGGTATGGTATGATGGTAGAGAAAAAAGGATATATGTTCTATTCTGGTCACTTCGATCTGAAATCGGGAAATAAAAACAACATTAAAAAATTGGATATCCTGCTCCAGCCAATAAAAACAGGGCAAAGTGTAGTTTTAAACAACGTATTTTTCGAGTTCGATTCATTTAAATTAAGCTCCGGGTCAAAAGCTGAGCTTCAACGTATTAAAAAGTTCCTTGAACAAAATGATAATCTGTATGTTGAAATCTCAGGACACACTGATAATCAGGGTAGTTCCGCATACAATCAAAAATTGTCTGCCCAAAGAGCAAACGCTGTATATGAATATCTTATTGAACAGGGTATAAATGCTGAAAGGTTAACACATAAAGGTTACGGAATGAGTAAACCCATTGCGAATAACAACACAAAAGACGGAAGAGCACAAAACAGAAGAACAGAAATGACCATAATCAAGATAGAATAAGCATACATTGCCTTAACGCAAAGCGGTAAAAACCAATAACATGAAAACAATCATACGGCTGGCAATTCTAACCATACTGGTACTCCCCTATTCCGTGTTTGCACAGGGGCAGGCATTATCCGGCCAACAACTGAACAAATATTATCAAAAGCTGCTTGACACCTACGATGTTCCGGGGCTGGCTGTTGCAATAGTAAAAAAAGACAGCATAATTCTGCAAAACGGATATGGGTACCTGAACATTGATAACCAGCATAAAGTAGACAAAACAACACTATTTGGAATTGCCTCCCTCAGCAAAACTTTTACAGCAGGCCTTGTTGCAAAAGCAGTAGCTGAAGAAAAATTAAAATTCGACACCTGCATAAAATCCATATTGCCCGGTTTTAAGCTCTACGATCCTTACGTCACAAAAAAAATTACAATACAAGACGCATTATCGCACCGCACCGGCCTTGGCAACTTCAGTGGCGACCTTATTTGGTATGGCAGTTCAGTAGCAGATACTACCATAATAAATAGGTTACAGCACCTTGAACCAGAACATGGTTTCAGAACAGATTTTGGTTACTCCAACATCATGTATCTAATAACCGGCAAAATATTAGAGCAGGTATATCACAACACCTATGCTGAAATTCTAGACAGCATTATGCTTACACCTTTAAATATGAGATTTACAACCCCGGACTACAATGCAGCAATGATGCATAGAAATCTGGCCCAACCACACATAAACTATAAAGATAAAACCATTAAACAACCCTATTTATCATGGGATAACATGCAACCTGCAGGTGGTGTCTTCTCCAATGTGGAAGAGATGAGTCGTTACATACAAATGCTTTTGAATTCGGGCACCTATAAAAACGAAGTGCTCATAAACAGTAAATATTTAAAAAAATTGTGGCAACAGCAAACACCGCTAAATCTATCATGGCTCGACAAGCAACTGCAAACACCAGTAAACTTTAAAAGCTATGGCATGGGCTGGTCGTTAATGGATTACAACGGACACAAAGCACTTTATCACAGTGGAGGGCTCGACGGCATGGTAAGTCAAATGGTTATTGTTCCAGACAAGGGCACCGGGGCCATTTTTCTGGCTAATAAAACAACTGCCCTGCCCACCGTATTAATGTACGATTTTCTTGACCGCTTGCTTGGTAATGATTCTCTTCATCATTACCCGACCAGAACGCATGCATTACTTGAAAAAATTAAAGAACCCGAAGTCAACAAAGCTGTCACTTACACATCGACGCAAAACTTTGACACTGGCTTTTATTGCGGAAAATACTACGACTCCCTCGTTGGTCCAGCAACAATTTCCTATGAGAATGATTCTTTATTCCTGAAATTTAAGGAATCGCGCATATTTAAAGGATACCTGGTAAAAACAGACATGCTCTCTTTCGACCTGTACTGGCCCAATGTACCCTCTTTGCACAAAGGCAACATCGATTTTGAAGTTAATGGATTAGGAGAAATTAAAGGTTTTACTATAAATTTGCCTAATCCGGATTTGCATTTCGATGAATTGCATTTTTCTAAACAAAACTAATGGAGAAACATGCCCTCACATTTCAAAAGCTTGGTATCGATCCTACTGAATGGGATGTAATTTACGCTGACACACAGTCTGGTTATACATTCATAACCCCCATTGAAGGTGTTTTACTACTGAGGTCGGCTGGTGTACTCACACCAGACATACTGGAAAAACAGCTACAATTCATTAATAATTATGTGATCCAGGTACAGAGCAAAATCCTGAACTTCAAAACAATACTAATACTCGACGTAGCAGACCTTTATAACATATCCTCTCTCGACCTGATACGCAAAAACCTAAAACGCATCAATACAGACCTCATATTTTTGATTCCGGGTAGTTTATTTAAAAAGCTTTATGTAAAATATTACAGGTTAAAACAGCATAAGGAGCTACACGCAACTTTCGAACACTATGCCGATGCAGTAGAGTTTGCAAGAAACATTAAAAAGAAATCAGCTCAGGATCCGTTCAGCACCGGTAAATTCATCGAATGCTGGAGCCACGATCAACAAAAAACAAAAATTAATGGCGTAAAGTACAAGTTCTTAGAACTACCGGCATGGCAGTATCGAAACGAGACCCAAAAGCTCAGTGCCATAGTAAGGTGTTACGATTCAGGTATTTTGCATTTCAGTATTCATGGCAGAATGAATGCTTTGGACATTCAGACTCTGCAACAAAGAGTGTTCGACATTGGGAATACATTAGGAATTGACTTTGTCAAAAATCCATTTTCAATTGTTTTCGATCTTAGAAATGTACAAAGCATTACTCCAGATGGCCGAAAATTGCTCCGCCATATGGAAGAGCACCAACAAAAAATTGCAGAAACCGTTATTGTACTCGGGAACCGGTTTATACGTTTTTTACTGCAAATAAGGAAATCGCACCAACCTGTAAAATACAGCCATTGGCACACAGCAAGCAACCTTGATAAAGCATTTAAGAAAATTGAAAACATAAAATTCGAAAAAACGAAAAATAAAGAAACCGAGGTACTGCAAGAAGAACCTGCAGAAGATTATAAAACACTGAAATCACAGTATCTCAAAACCCTTGCTGAGCTTAAAAGACAAAAGAATAAAGAAAAACAAACAAACAAAAACATCAGAAAAATTCTTGCGTACATCCACACAGGAGATTTTTTACGATTGCCATTCCACCCGCGTTACAGCGATTACTCTATTGAGGGCGAAATATACAACTCCATAGCCCTTTTGCACAAAGACCTGCAAAATGCTAATTTACAAAATGGCAATACCAAAACACACAATTTAACACTATCACGATCAAACGTTGAGAAGATCGTAGACAGTATTTCAGACCCCACAATGATTTATCAGGACAACAAAATACTGGCTGCAAACCACCATTTTGTTGATTTATTGGGGTACCAGTCTCACGAACTAAACGGGCAACCCATAGGTGCCATAATCAACCCCTTTGAGGTAAACCGTATTGTACGCCAACTCGATGAGATACATACCCGCAACGAAATTTATTGCGACCTGCAGGATGCTATGGGCATAGCCCATTCAGTAACAATGATTTCTGAATTGGTTATGATTGACGGATTACAGGCTCAATTTGTATTCATCAAACCACTGGCAACACACACAAAAACGCCAGCGACCCAGCATAACCAGCCGGTTATGTCTGTACAAAATTCTCAGTTTAATTCAGAATATATCAACAAGGCCCTGGCAGGTATTATTGCATTTCATCATGCCATGCTGAAACACATCAACAACCAGGTGCTTAACGAGTACAATGCACCTGATAAGCATGACTCCTACCAGGGACTGCAATCTTTATTGTGGGTTTCGTTTTTTCTTAAAAACGCATTTGACCAGGCTGCAACCATTGACTTTTCAGAAAACAAAAACAGGATGATCTCTCCCGGAGATTTGATGAAAAACCTGTTTACGCTTTTCAGCGATTACCTCGCGCTAAGCAAAGAACATATCAGACTTGATGTAAGAGAAGACCACTCCATGCAAAAACTGGCCCTACCCCTTGACGCTTTTCTGATAAAAGCCATCCTGGTACGCTTATTACACCTTGTAGCAGACAATGCCAAAGGCAACCACCTATTGTTTGGCTACCGGCAACGATCCGATGAGAAAATCGAATTTTTTATACATGAAAACGGTCCCGCATTAAACCTCGTAGAAACTGATGTGCAAAAAGGGCAAACCCTAACCGGATTTTCATTCGCCGAAATTGATCAGCTTATGAAAAAAGCTGATTCAAACCTATATTTAGAAACCTCTGACACAGAGAAAAATCAAATAACACTTGTTTTCCCGATTTACGAGCGAGGTACCGGTTACGAAGGATCAATGATGGACCTTGCCAACCATAAAATTCTGATCCTTGGCCCCGAAAATGAGTTTGAACTAATCAGCAAATTACTGGAAGACACCGAAATAAATCTCATCCCAACGAATAATATATTTGAATCGCAAAAACTACTAAAGCGGGAAAAAATAAGCTTGATGATGATTGACATACAAAATAAGAAAACAGATATCTCTGAGTTAATAAAAAAAGCTAAAGAAATAGCACCTGACATACCCATCATTTTTATAGTAGAATCTGAATCGACCATGCAAAGCAGATACAGTAAGCTCAAAGACCTTGAAACATACCTGACAAAGCCCATAGACGGCGAAAGACTGAAAAGCACCATCAAAAAGGCACTATCTTAACTTGAGCAGATCAGTTTTACAGGTCCCAATTTTTCCTAATTTTGCACCTGAAACATAAACACTGGAGACCATACTTGTGAACTATCCTCAAAATATAGAACAAAAATTAGGGTTCGATACCATAAGAGAAAAATTAAAAGGCTACTGCCTGAGTGAGCTTGGACGAGAGCTAGTGCTGAAAATGCAGTTTTCGAACAATTACAAATCAGTTAAACTTTGGCTCGAACAAACTGCAGAATACAAATCGCTTTTCAATGAAGACAAAAGCTTTCCGGTTGATAATTACCACGATCTGAGGCCAATGCTTAAAAGGCTCAAACCCGAAGGCATGTTCCCCGAAACAGAAGAGGTAGTAAAACTGAGAAAATCGCTTCAAACCATGCGTGCCATTCACAAATGGTTTTCAGGCGAATTGGGCCAAAAGTATCCGGAACTGGCACGGCTTGCGGCCAGCTTTGAGGTTTTCCCCTACCTCTTTGAGCGAATAGACCGCATTATTACAAGTGCAGGTCGTATTAAAGACAATGCATCTGCTGAATTACAACAAATAAGAAATTTTCTCGACAATGAACGAGGCCGTGTTTCAAAACAAATGCGCACGGTTCTTAAAGATGCAATCCAAAAAGGCTATGCCGACGACGAAGCCCAGGTTGTTGTGCGTGAAGGCAGATTGATGCTCCCGGTTAAAAGTTCTTTCAGACGTAAAATTAATGGAATTGTACACGATGAATCCACCTCGGGAAAAACAGTTTATATCGAGCCACAGGCAATTATTGAAATCAATAATGAAATTAGAGATGCCGAATACCGCGAAAAGAGAGAAATAATCAAAATCTTAAGAGATTTGGCCGACGATGTCAGGCCCTACATTCCAGATTTAATAGATTTCTATAATAAACTGGCTATCTTTGATTTTATACGGGCCAAAGCAATACTCGCCAAAGAGATGCAGGCCATACAAATCCCGGTGGACAATACACCCATTATGTTTTTCAGAAAAGCACTAAACCCGCTTTTACTATTCTCGTTCAAAAATAGCGAACGAAAAGTTATTGCCAACGACATCATACTCAATGAGCAGCAAAGAATACTGCTGATTTCCGGACCAAATGCCGGGGGTAAATCAGTGGCAATGAAAACAGCGGGATTACTGCAATTTATGTTGCAATGCGGCCTGCTTTTACCAGTATCGCAGGATGCCACAGGAGGCATATTCAAACAAGTACATATTGATATTGGCGATGACCAATCCATCGACAATGACCTCAGCACCTACAGCTCACATCTGATGCATATGAAGCACATGCTGCGCAATGCCGATAACCAGACCCTGATTCTCGTGGATGAATTTGGAAGCGGAACAGAACCGGTAATAGGTGGCGCCATTGCTGAAGCTGTACTTGACCAGTTCCGGCAAAGTGGCTTATATGGTGTAATAACTACACATTACAGCAACCTCAAACACTACGCAGCCAACAACGAGGGTTTAGTAAACGGAGCCATGCTCTTTGACTCCGGTAAAATAGAACCGGTTTATAAACTTGAAACCGGCAAACCCGGAAGCTCTTTTGCCATAGAAATAGCGCATAAAACAGGTCTGCCCAAAAACGTAATTGAAGATGCACGCAACAGAGCAGGAACAGACCAGGCCGATTTTGACAAACATCTCAGGGAAATTATGCGTGATAAAAAATATTACGATGAAAAACGCACCCAAATAAAAAAACAGGAAAAAGAACTGGAAAAATTACTATCGCAGCAGGCCTATGAACTGGAAAAAACAAAGAAAATGCAGGATGAAATCCTGAATGAGGCACGCACAAAAGCAAAGGAAACGTTAAACAGCTCGAACAGACTCATAGAAAACACCATCAGAGAAATTAAGGAAGCACAGGCAAACAAAGAAAAAACAAAGGAGATAAGAAAAGATTTCGAAAAAGGGAAAGCTCAGATAGCAGACGGAAAAGCTAAGAAGGCATCACGAATAGATAAGCGCATAAAGGGATTTGAAAAAGTTTCAAAAAAGCACCATGTGGATTTGCCTGAAAAACAAGAAAAAGAGAACGACGTAAAAACCATAAATGTAGGCGATATGGTAAAACTAGAAGGGCAGGAAACAGTAGGAGAAGTTATTGAAATAAATGACAAAAACGCTGTGGTAGCTTTTGGTGCACTGATGACCTCCGTATCGAAAGACAAACTTACCAAAAGCAGCAAAAAGGCTCAGCGCCGTCAGCAGAGGAGCTCAGGCAAATCGAACATAGGGTCGAACCTCCTGGAAAAGCAACATGCTTTTAAAACCGGAATAGATATCAGGGGTAAATATGTGGATGAAGCCCTGCAGGAAATAACAGATTATATTGACGAAGCCATAATGCTGGGTGTAAATGAGGTGAAAATATTACATGGCAAAGGAAACGGGGTTTTGCGTAAAGCTGTACGGGAATACCTTAGCACAGTACCCGAAATTACCCGTTTCAAAGACGAACATATTGACCTGGGAGGTGCTGGCATAACCGTTGTACAGTTCTCCTAAAGGTAAATTGTATTTCCGGTCTTATCTTCCGGCATAACAATCCAAAGTACAATATAAACCAGGATACCCGGAAATGCAACACTGAAAACGGATAGTATTAAATAAACAAGTCGTACCACGCCCTTGTCCCATCCAAAATATTCAGCAATACCAGCGCAAACACCTGCTACCATCTGGTCTTTTGATCTGTATAATCTTCTAGAAGTCATATCTTTATTTTGCTTTATTCTTTGAACAGTTGCAAAAGTACAAAATATCATGCATTTTTACTGTGATAAAAACTCATATCCTAATTCACATGAAACCTCCATGTTAAAGCTTTTAACATACACGAGCATGATTAAATGCAAAAAAAGAAGTAAAAAAAGCTGTAGAACAGACAATAAGAGGTTCATCCCGATTAGCATCGGTACAGGTAATGACCACTAAAATCAAAATTATAAACACATGAAGCATTCATTGTTCGCGACAATAATCTTAACGCTGTTTTTCTATTCATGCACCCCCGAAAAAGTTAAAATCCAGATAATTGAAACTACTGATGTGCATGGCAGGTTTTTCAACTACGATTTTGCAACCGACACGCAAAAAAACGGATCCATGGGCCAGGTAGCTCAGTATATAAAACAGCAACGTCAGCAAAACGGAGAAATTTTACTGCTCGACAATGGCGATATTTTGCAGGGCACACCTACAGCATATTATTCAAATTTTGTAGATACTGTGCATAAAAACATTATGGTTCGCATATTGGGTGACCTGCATTACGATGCAGCCACCGTTGGTAATCATGATATTGAAACCGGACCCAAAGTATACAACAAGGTAAAAGAAGAACTCTCTTTTCCATGGCTTGGCGCCAACATTATTGACATAAAAACAGGGAAACCCGCTTTTAGGCCCTATACCATAGTAGAAAAAAAAGGAGTAAAAATTGCTATTTTAGGGATACTCACGCCGGGAATCCCCAATTGGTTGCCACACAAACTATATAAAGGCTTAAAGTTTGCCGATATGGTAGAAACAGCCGAAAAATGGATGCCGGAAATAAAGAAAAATCAGCCGGACATCATCATAGGTTTATTTCATGCAGGACTTAACCCGGCTTATGGAGGGTTCAAAAAAAACGCTTATAAGAACCCAAACGCAACCCTTCGCGTAGCTAAAGAAGTGCCGGGATTCGATATTGTTTTTGCCGGTCATGATCATCGGAGAACTATAAAAAAGGTGGTCAACACTGATAACGACACCGTTACTGTAATAAACGGGGGGAGTCACGCCAAATGGATTGGCTCGGCAGAGTTGGTTTACGACAATAAAAACAAACGCATTGAATCTATTACACCACAAATTGTCGATCTTTCGCAATACAAAACCGACAAAAGCTACGAAAGCAAATATGGAACTTACCTCGATTCCGTAAAAAATTACTTTAAAGAACCCGTGGGCTGGCTTGGAACAGAACTTTGCCCCCAGGAAGCACTTTTTGGACCATCGGCTTTTATGCAGTTCATACATCAGGTGCAGCTATCGGCAACTAATGCCCGGGTTTCACTATCGGCTCCGCTCCAAATTTATACCTGCATTGATACCGGCACCATTTACCGGAGCGATATTTTTGCACTTTACCGTTATGAAAACTACCTGGCTGAAATGAATATGACCGCAGGTGAAATTGACAGGTTTCTGGAACATGGAGTTAGTAGTTGGTTCAACACTATGCAAAACAAATCAGACAATTTATTAAATTACAACGAAAAGGGCCACCTGGATGCTCCCTATTATAATTTCAGTTCTGCCCTTGGTATTCACTACAAAATAGATGTAACGCAGAAACCAGGCAATAGAGTGACCATTACGCAAGTGGATGGAAAGAAAGATTTCAAATCAGAAGATACTGTCAGGGTAGCACTAAATTCATACCGTATGGTTGGAGGTGGCGGCCATATGCCTGCTGGTGCAGGCATTGACCTCGAAACGCTAAAAGAAAGAAATGTATTGTTATCTGAAGTCCCCATAAAAAACATCATGATGAAATACTTTAACAACCATGACTCTGTGCGGATAGATACAGAGATAAATTGGCAACTGGTACCGGAAAAATGGACAAAGCAAGCCAAACAAAAAGAGATTCAAAATTTTTAAAATATATTGAAAAGACCTAACTTTAACAAAAATGAAAACATTAGTGCGCAAACTGTTTCAAATAACAATTCTGTTTTGTCTATCGGCCACAATGCTGACAGGGCAAAACATCGACAGCTTGCGTAAGGTTGCAGACACTGTTCAGGGCAGGGAGCTACTACATACCTATAGTGAAATATCGCGCTATTATTGGAAAAGAAACGCTTATCTCAGTTTTGAATATGCAGAAAAAGCACAAAAAATTGCTAAAAACTATCCACAGGATACATTACTGCAAATTGAAGCACTGCATACAATTGGCGATGCCTATTGGTATTTAAACAATATACCCAACGCACTTGAGTATGATTTAAAAGTACTACGGTTGCAGGAAAAAATTAAGGACTCGGCCGGCATTGCCAAAACCCTCAATAACCTGGGCGTTATTTACACCCACCAGGGCAAATATGAAAAAGCGCTCGAATTGCTGGAAAGATCGTTGGCAATAAGAAAAGACCTTGGACATACATTTGAAGCATCTTCTAATTACAATAATCTTGGTCAGGTTTATTATAAGCTCAATGATCTGGAGATGGCTATGGATTTTTTTCAGAAAAGCATCAGGATCAGAGAAAAAAACAACAAACAAGAGCTACTCATCAGTGGCTATAATAATGTAGCCGCTGTACACATAAATAGAAACAACTATGCCAGCGCCATTAAATACCTCAACAAAGCACTGAATATTGCAGATTCTTTAGACATACAAAACCAGGTGCCAACAATATTACTCAACCTGGGTGATATTTTCAGGGAGCAAAATGATCACAAAAATGCAATAGGCTGGTATTTAAAGGCATATAAAATTGCCAGCCAAATTAAGAACTACGATATTTTACTCTCCATCAGCAAGCAGCTTGCTAAAACATACGCAGAAAATAATCAGTTAGAAGAGGCTTTAAAATATAGTAATTATGCACTGGAAGCCAAAGACAGTATAAACTCAAAAAACATACACTCAAAACTTGAACAGCTTCAATACACCTATAATACAAAACAAACCAGGCTAGAAAATAAAGCACTGAAACAACAAAATGAGTTAAGCGAACTAAGGCTCAATAAAGAAAGAAACCGTACAAACTTATTGATCATACTGGCCATTCTTGCCCTTATTATTATAACGCTGCTCATTAATCTTTACATGCAGCGCATAAGGCATAACAAACAACTCAAAAAAGAAGTTGAATTCAGAACGCGTTCTTTAAGGAGAGAGATCAATGAGCGCAAACGGCTTCAAAGCCAAACACTTGAAGCAAACCTGCAATTTTCCAGCATTTTTCATAACTCTCCACTTGGAATTGTGGCACTAAATAATGATGGCAGCATACAAATGGCAAATCAGGCCTTTCAGGATTTCGCAAATACCGATGAAGAAGAACTAAAAACAAGAAATCTTTCAACATTATTAATCGAAAGCGAATTTATTCAGAAATTAAAGGCATCGCTTCAGGGAAACGATACAAGATATGAAGGCAAGCTCACATTCAAAAAAGCTGACAAACCGATATATGCGAGAGCCTTTTTTAATCACTATACACTCAGTGAAAAAGAGGTACATGGGGTCTTTGTAACCATCGAAGATATCTCTATAAGCGTTGAGGCGCAGGAAAGAATACGCCACAGTGAAGAACGATTCCGTACATTGGCTAACTTACTGCCTGAAATGCTGGTAGAAACAGATCTTAACGGAAATGTACTTTATGCTAACAAGCAGGCACTCGAACACTTTGAATTTAGCGAATCACATATACGCAAGGGGCTTTCAGTATTTAACCTTTTTGAACCCGACGATAAAGCGCTCATTAAAAAACGCTTCGAAAACTTCAGGGTAAAGGAAAAAACAAGCATCAACCGTGAATATGATGTTACCACCCGTACTGGAAAGAAACTATCAATTCTGGCAAGCATAAGCGTCGTATTTAAGGATGCAGAGCCGGTAGGCCTGCGTGGTATTCTTATGGATATTAGTAATCGTAAAAAGTACGAGCAAGAGCTACTTAAAGCCAAAGAGGAAGCAGAAAAGGCTGATAGTCTAAAGAGCAAATTTCTGGAAAACCTCAGCCACGAAATTCGCACTCCAATGAATGGAATACTGGGATTCTCAGAGCTCATCAAGCACGAAGAAATGTCTGAAAAAGAGCGCACAAGCTACATAGACTTCATTATTAATTCGGCCAATCAGCTTCTAAGTATTATTGATGATGTAGTAAATATTTCGCGCATTGAATCGGGTGATATAAAAATCAGGGAACAGGAAGTAACCGTAGACAACTTCTTCAATGATTTAATGATTTTTTTCCATGGCTACCTTATGAACCGTAATGATCAGGTTTCTTTACGTCTACAAAATAAACTAACAAGCTATGCTAACCATGTGATTCTGGCCAAAAAAGAAGTACAGCACGTATTGTCGAACCTGATATATAATGCCATAAAATTCACCAGAAAAGGTTATATTGAAATTGGCGTTCAAAAGGCTAATGATAAACTGGAGTTTTTTGTTAAAGACACCGGAATTGGCATCGAGGAACAGGAGCAAGAACGAATTTTTGAGCGTTTCTATCAATCGCACACAGAAGGGCAACAAAGTTACGGAGGTACAGGTTTAGGTTTAACCATAGCCAAAGCACTCGTCGATTTAATTGGTGGAGAAATGAAAGTAAAATCAAAGCCGGGCGTAGGCTCCACTTTCTCCTTTACCATACCTTATACACCTGTGAAAAAAGAGCAGGATAATAAACTGAATATACCCGAGAAAAAAGCAATTTACCCTGATTGGTCAGGCAAAAAAATATTGGTTGTAGAAGACGATACCAATAACTATCTTTTTCTGGAGCAGTTACTAAAAAAGACTAATGCCCAGATTGAACATGCAACCGACGGTAAAGAAGCAGTGAACTTTGTGAAAAACAACAGTAAAATCGATGTTGTTTTAATGGATATACAAATGCCGGTTATGGATGGTTATGAAGCAACCAGAAAAATTCGTGAGTTCAACAAAGACCTGCCCATACTTGCACAAACAGCTAATGCCATGGTTGAAGATAAAAGTAAAAGTCTTGACGCAGGATGTAACGATTATGTAGCAAAACCGGTCAATAAGAAGGTACTGCTTAATAAAATTGGTGCACTTATTGAAAAATCACATTAAAAAAGGCCTCTCTATATCGAGAGACCTTTCTGAATTACATACCATTAATAATCACTGTTATAGAAAAACCTACTTCTTAATTCTCGATAAAACCGACTTTGTAAGTTCGGTTGAAATACTGCTTTTACCGGAAGCAACAACTGGAGACTCCCCATCTTCATCGTAAATTACACGTCCCTGTCCGTTCTCAATCCATGCTCCGCTTGGGTTTCCGTTATTATCTATCATAAAAAGTGCGGCCTGAAGATCGACAATATGATCTGATGCAAGTGTACCGGAAATAACCTGTACATTTTCAGCCAGTTCCCCATAATAGTTTTCAGAAGTTACACCCACAAACACAGTAAAGTCATTGTCCTCGCCAACAATAAAACCACCAAGGCCTGATCCACTCTCGCTGCCATTTTCATAGCTATATTCAATAGTCAGGTTATTGTTATCCTGTTCCTCAAAAGTGGCATAAAAATCAGGAAACGTCATACCAACATAATCCGTAGAAATATTGCTACTTTGTAGTATAAATGGGCTTGCAAGGTAAGTATTCTCTAATGATGGTGGATTTCCTCCCCCATTGATTTGCAATCCCAGATCCTCCATCTCGTCAAGGATGTCTTGCGGTACGAGATCTGTAATATCCTGGGTTAAACCATCTTCATTCAATTGTGTGTTGTCATCTTCTTCATCTTTTTCACAGGCAACAAAAATCATGGCTGTAGCCAAAAAACCGATTAGTAAAGTCTTCATTTTCATAATACAATATTTAAAGTTATTAATACCCGAAACTATTAATTAAAATATAATAAAAAAAATATTTAACAGATAAATAACAGCATAATAGCTAATTACACACTTGAACCTTAACTTAAAATTCATTCAATATAAACAAGGCCTCCCTGAATTGGAAAGCCTTATATTACACTAAATAAATATTATTGTGTTTTTTGAGGACTTAAATTTCTCTTCTTCTCAAATTTACCATAATCAAATTGCAATACACTTCTATAATTTTTCATCATAGATGAATTAACATCAATGGTCA
>Ga0102938_10002017_pt1 | contig 15434 bp, 11 predicted proteins | sample SalPonR2_B_D2_MG_FD_84516 | JGI IMG/M metagenome (GOLD analysis project Ga0102938, IMG submission 84516) | Salt pond soil microbial communities from South San Francisco under conditions of wetland restoration - Salt Pond MetaG R2_B_D2_MG | ecosystem: Environmental > Aquatic > Marine >...
TATTTCAATATGAAAATTTTGATTTTACGAAAGTGGAGGTAGACGCACATATGCTTCGACAGAGGTGGAAAGAAATTAGTCTACTCCTTCTTACTATTCTAGTTTCGGTTTTGGTACTTTTGAATAGTCAACGCTACTTTACCCGTTTTGATCTAACGGAGGATAAAATTTATACTATATCTGAAGTATCAAAAAATTTATCCGACCAGATTTCCGAACAAGTAACCATAACCTATTATGTATCGGACAAGTTGAGAAAGGTCACTCAAATTCCCCGGCAAATTGAGGATTTACTGCATGAATATGCGACATACGGCCACGGTAAGATAAAAGTAACGGTGGTTGACCCGGATAAAACCGGTGTTGCTGAGGAAATTCAGGGCTTGGGAATCCAGCCGCGGCAGATACAGCTCGTTGAACAAAATGAAAAAACCTATGCACAGGTATATTCAGGCATTTTAATTCGGTATCTGGATAGAAAAGAGGTCCTTCCACTGGTATTCAACACACACACTCTTGAATATGATATAACTTCAAATATAAAAAAGCTCGTACATCAGAATGAACCTAATATAGGTATACTTATCGGTAATTCCTCTATGTCTTTGCAGCGTGACTTTAGCGCCCTCTACAATACCTTGGGAAATTCCTTTGAAGTAGAAGAGCTGGAGCGCGGGAAAATGATTCCGGAAAGAATCGATGTGCTCTTTCTGCTGGGAGGAGGAGATTTGAACCGGTACGAGTTGCTGCATATCGATCAATATGTAATGAAGGGTGGAAAAGCTTTTTTGGGTGTCGACGGAGTGGAGATACATTTTGATCAGAATCTAAAGGCCTCTAAGTATGAGGCCCCTCCCATATTTGAGATGTTGGAATCCTACGGGGTAAAAATAAAAGAAGAGCTTGTATTGGACCGTTATGCAAAAAACTTTCGCATACCTAGACAGGTGATGGGGGGAATGGCCTGGGAAGTGATTGATAGGTATCCCCATTGGATCAATATTCGACCTCAAAATGTCGATCCTGAGAACCCTATAACCGCCCGTTTCAATGGCCTTGATTTACTGTGGGCGAGCCCTTTAAAGCTCTCTGACCAGACAGCTCCTGCTGCGACACCTCTGGTGAAAAGTTCCGACAAAGCGTGGATTATGAAAGATAGGTTTACCACAGATCCCTATAAAATGAGAAATTCAGAGCTTCTTTCAGCCGAATCGGCTGAGTCCGCAGGGCAGTATACCCTAGGGGTAAGCATAGAAAAGGGCTTTGAAAGCTTTTTTTCACCTGAGACTTTCACTCCCCCCGCGGGGGTAGTGATGCCCTATGAAGAGCTAAAAACCGAAGGTAAAACAACCCGAGTAATTGTATTCGGTGACTCAGACTTTGCTTCAAACATTATTCAGTATTCCGACAGCATGTACAATATGGATTTTCTTTTGAACTGTGCCGATTGGCTGGCAAAAGAAGATGACTTGATGGAAATACGCAGCCGTGCAGTGAGGGATACCCGACTGAACCGGCTTGAACCGCAACGGGCGCGGCGGCACTATCTCTTTTCGCAAATAATTAACCTGGTTATTATTCCATTACTGGTAATTGGCTATGGTATTGTTCGCTATATAGTACGAAGGAAGAAAGAGCATGACCTACAGGACTAAAGTTATATTGCTTATAAGTTTTGCTTTTATACTCTTGGTGATTTACTTTGCCGGTGGAATTATACATCCATCCTCACACATAGAGATAGAACCAAAGCAGTGGCTGCCCGATATAACGAAGGACACTATTGAGAAACTGGATTTTAGTAACAAAAATTACTCACTGGTGCGTAAAGGAAGGGGGGCCTGGGATATTATCATTGATGATGAAGAATTTCCTGGGAACAACGAAAAGGTCGAGGCATTTATTGAATCACTGTCGGAATTGAAATATTACTCTCGTGGGGGAAATAAAAAAGAGAACTGGTCTAACTTTTCTGTGGACGAGAGTGGGGATAAGCTGGAGCTTTACACCGAAGGTAATAGAGAAGCTGCTATGACAATACTCTTCGGATCAGCTTTAGAGGGCAGCGACCAACAGTACGCCCGGAAAGAAAATGAAGTTTCTACGTATGTAGTTGATGATATGCGAAATTACCTACAAAGCAATTCAGCATATTGGTCGGACTTGTCACTCTTTCCCGAGGGTATTTCAATCCAGGATGTAATATACTTTGAGTATAGTGATGACCGAAGTTCCCGATTTCGACGCGAAAGCGGCGAAAACAATCAGGGGCGATGGGTCTTGCTGGAAAACAGAGATAAAACTATCGATCAGGATATTATGGATAGACTTGTAAGAAATGTGATCGAACTAAGTGGCGAGAGGTTTGCCGGTCGGCAGGAAAGGGGAAACTCCGGGATAACTGATCCTCGGTATACCTTTTTTTTTGAAACGGAAAATGGAGATACCTTTGAAATGCGTGTGGGAAATAGAAACAGTGAAAAACAGTTCTATGTGAAACCACGCAACTCTCAGCACACTTTTTTAGTAAGTGAGTGGCGCATGAATACAATTCTTAATCCATACTTTACGGTTAGCCGGAATTAGCCAGAAAAGAACGAAACTTGCCCGGGTCCGGACGGAAGCCGATCAAATTGGTTTCAGAATCTTTTTCAGCCTTATTCAAGGCAACTCGGGCTTCTTTTAATATGCGCGGACTGTTTATAAGACGCCCGTTACGTGAGCTTATACCTATTGAAATATCAAAAGAGCAGAAATTATCTGAAGCTCCGTTAAATAGTTCTCTCTGAAAATCGGATAATTCATTTATACCCTGTTCGAGGTCTGTATTTGGGAGTATTACGGCTATCTTATCGTGCTCAACTTCAAAAAGAAGGTCGTGAAAGGTAAAATGATCTTTTACTATGTGTGCAAGCTGAATATAAAGTGCTCGTTCTTCCAAGCCGTTCCGACATTTTATAAGGGCCGCCACAAGGTCTTGATCAAAGGCAGCTGCTCTGCGAAGCTCGTTGCTGAGCCGCTCTTCAAGGTACTGTTCGAAGCATAGACCGGTATCCGGGGTGTATAACGCATCTTCAGAAAATACGTCATGCCCTTCTTCTTCAGTGCTTTCAGTGTCGGATGATATTTCATTGGTAAAAGTATCTGACTCAGAGGATACTACCTCCGAGGCTACAGCGCTTCGTTCTTTGTGGGCTCCTACAATACTGAAAAGGAGAACTAAGAATAAAGCACCTAGGGCGAAGAATAGAATTTTTGAAACTGAAAACAATCGGTGCGGGGTAAATACTTGATATACACCTTCACCATACATATTACTATTTTTGTCAATAGAAACCTTTTGGGTTGTTTCAAACAGGTTGTTGTAAGGGAGGTCAATTGATGCACGAAGGTACTGGTCGGTGGATTGAGGCTGCAGGACCCTTACATACGAGGGATTTCGGGCGTATATATATATAATTTCTCCGTTTGAATTATAAAGTACAAAGCTTTTGAGTTGTGATAATTCGGTGAGACTCTTACGCAACGTATTTAGTTGTGAATTTTGTTCAGATACTACGCCTTGGGTACCCCTATTTTGACTTTCGAGGCTTAAGAGGGTATAGGCACGTTCACTAATCCGGGAAATTGCAATCTTTGCATTAGAACTACCCGAACGGTAGAAAGATGTAAAAAGAAATGCAGTATACGCGAGGATAGCAATAAGTACTACAAGTGCGCAAATATTGACGGCCTTCAAAGTCTTTCGTGTCATGGGTGTATTATAAATAAAAAACAATGAAAGTAAAATCGTTTTTTTAAAAGCAGCTATTCTAAATTTGAAAATTTCACCAAAATTTTCAAATTTAGAATGCTCACATTTTGTTTAAGATAAGTAAATTAGCTTAAAGAGTTTGAGGTTATTCTAATTTTGGAAGTCAGAAGACATCCAAAACTAGAATTCCTGTTTTAAAAGTTAATGCCCTTGAGAAACACCTCCTCCATGTTCTACACTAGAAATATGAGTAATGATAAGGTAAGAAAAAGAGTTCTTCCCCCAGGTTGGTATCCTAACAATCAAAAAGAAACCGAAGAAAAATTCGAGAAATGGGAGAACGGAATTAATACTGTCCAGGAACAGACCGGTATTGCTGCCATTGTTCCCCATGCGGGCTGGGTTTTTTCCGGTAAGCTTGCCTACAAAACTATTCGAAGAATCAATCCGGAATGTGAAGTAGTACTAGTCGTTGGGGGGCATTTAAGAGCCGGTGATGGGGTAGCCGTGGCTGAAGAGCAGTTTTTTGAAACTCCCCTAGGTCCTATTCAAGCCGCCGATGAATACAGAAATAGGTTAATCGATCAGCTGGACATAAAAGCTGATAGTGTACCCGACAACACAGTTGAGGTACAGTTGCCAATTGTGCGCTACCTATTCCCAAGGGCCGAAATCGTATGGCTCAGAGTAGGGGCCGGGGAGGAGGCGGTAAATCTGGGCAAAGTATGTGCAGGTATTTCCGGTTCCTTTTCTGAAAAGGTCTGCATGATAGGTTCTACCGATCTAACCCATTACGGACCAAACTATGGATTTGCCCCAAAGGGAATAGGCCAGGAGTCGTTAAAATGGGCGCAACAGGAGAATGATGCGGGAATTATCCAGCAAATGCTTGAGATGAACTCGCAAGAGGTCCTCAGATGGGGAAATGAGCGGAAAGCTGCCTGTTCCGCCGGAGCTGCTGTGGCGGCAATAGAGTATGCCTCTGCCTACGGATGTGAAGAGGGAGTCCTGGTCGGTTATGAGAGCAGCTATTCTTTTAATCCAGACAGCTCCTTTGTAGGGTATGCCGGAATAACTTACTCCAATGCCGAAAGGTGAGAGGTAATTGTTGCCTGGGTCCACTCAATAACGTCCTGTAATATCTCTGCTCCGTCCTTAGGAGTACCCTGTATTTCATGTTCCCTTCGAATGGCTGCGGCCGCCGGCAGAAGAGTGGTTACTATATCTTTTTGCTCTTTTGATAGGCTGGATCGGTAATCACTGAGGGATTCCTGTGGAAGGGGAAGCTTATTTACCTCAGCAGCGTAATTTAGTATAAACTCTCGCCAAGTAAGGGATGCAGCTCCTGCTGAAAAAAGTGTTCCGATTACACCGGAAGAACGACGTTCTACAGTGCGTGGGGCCGGTTTCAGAGTTTCACCTTTTCCGGTCATAGGGATTAACTTTGCTGTAAGCTTTGCGGAGGCTTGTTCAAGTCTTTCTTTGTAACTAATCATCGGGCTTGTAGTGTAGCGTAGGAATCCGTCTTCCTTTACTTTAATAATATTATCGTTTCGAAGAAGAAAAGAAAAGAAATGATGCTCCAAAGGCTCCTTTCTGGATGTAAGGGTATGAAAATAGGGATAAAGGTAGGTCCCCCGGGTGTAACTCTTGCCCTCGGGGAAAGAAAAATCGGCACCGAATAAGAGTATGTGCTGTGCTCCAAGGGCTTCTGCAAGACTTACCGCTGCATGACTTACATTGCCGCCGGATGTATCTATATAGGGAAACTGCCTCCACACGTTGTTTACATATTTTGAAAAAGGATGACCGCTGGTAAAAAAGACCAGTTTATTGGTTCTATTTGTAAGATGGTGGGGTGATGCTAAATCTAAGACTAGAGGAACTTCTTTAGGATACCCATACATAAAGTGATGGTAGGTAATATGCTGACAATCAATTGAGATTACCAGATCCGGTACGATATCATTTTTAAGTAAAAAGGGAAGTGAGGTATCGGTTGCAATTAGAGTGCCCCTGGGTATTTGTTTTTTTAGCTCCGGTAGTTGTGCCTCAAGCGAGGGGCCTGCCGCGGTGATGAGTGCATTGCGGACTGGTGCTAACGTAGTGGTGGATGTTTCCGCAATATTGAGGTTTCTAATGCTGTTGGTAAACCAGCGTTTTCCAAAATAGGACTGTACGGAGTAATCCTCGGAAATAGATTTAATAATCATCTGTATATGTTTTTGAACATTAGTAAACTTTTCTCGTTCCATATGAACCCGTGAGCGTAATTGGAGCACCTGCAGGTTTCCGGATACGGCGGGTAGATAATTATCAAGCATTTCTTTGGTAATTTCTTCAGGGCCGGGGTCGATTAAAAAACGAACTCTTTGATCAAGAAAAAAATCCCGCAAATCAATAGTAGTAAGCAGCGATTTAAACAAGGATGAATCAAAGTCGATAATGATAATGCCGGAAATATTTGAATCTCTTAAAAACGGGCGAATGTGGTACCCGGCCCCAAAACCTAAAAAAACAAGATATCCACTGCTTGGAGAAGATTTAAAAAAACGTTCTCCCTCCCTTACCGGATCAATTTTTGAATGCAAACTGTATTCACGATTTTCGTGTTGTAAAACGGGTACTGGTAGGCCGGACCTGCTGGTCTTAATTGTTACTGCCTGAGAGGGGGGCTCTTTTCCAAGTTTAACCGACAATGTTGGTTGACTTGAGGAGAGGGCAAGCATATTGACATTTAATAAGGTTGTATCGGACATTACGACAGCACCGCCTGGCTAATAGATTGTAATTCTCCGATAATTCCAGGGTATGCTTCCAGTAAGTCTTTTTTATCGGCTGAACCCTTTTGTATGCGAAACAGCAAAGGAAGATTGGTACACTGGTATAACTCGAAGAGTAAGGGATTTTTTTTCAGCTGAGTAATAATGTGATGAGACTCCGTATCTTGAAGAAGGAACTGTTCATATTGGGATTGAACTGCAGCCTCGAGTGATGAAAGAGATGCACGGATCGTTTTCTTGTCGATTCTTGCAGAAGTGTAATCAAAAAGAGGTTTACTGATATTTTCGCACATTTTGCGCACCCCCTCTTCCCCTAGAGTTGTGAATGCGGGTATGGTAATGCTGGAAGGCTTAAGACGATAAAAACGGGAATGTGTTTCCGGTGGTAATCGCTGGAACCATTGTGAATAGCGCTCAAGGGAAAAGTTTTGATTTGGTGTGGGGGTACTCTTTTCTGCTGCCCGGGGTGAACGTTCATAGTAAAGTCCATGTATGTTCTTGTATCTATGGGTGACAGATTGAAGAATTTCTTCAAAGCTATGAGGTCTTGCATGACTTTGGATATCATTAAAACAAAAGTCGAGTCCCGCAAAAATAATAGGGCCGGAACTTATTTTCTGTGCAAGCTGATACGCTAATCCGGCAACCGTCCCGTGGGGGCTGATCGTTTCTGCGTAGGTGTTCAGGGTTTTAATAAAATAATTTTCCAGAGGGGAACCTGTTGCTAAAATGAGGAGGGTATCAGTTAGTCTTGTATACCCAGCTGCATATAGAGGTGCTGCCTGTAGAAATGATCCGGTTGACAGTTTTCGTAAATGATACTCAGCGTAATATCCCGGGTCGGAATGGACTACAATATCAGGACTAATTCCATGATAAGTAAGAGTTGCCAAGGATGAGGGAAGTGAAATTATAAAAAGAGCATGTTCTAGTTCCTTCAAAAGGGGAATCGATTGATTCAGTGTAGGTCCTGATGCTGCAATAAGCACAGGAGCATTTACTGTTAAACCAGTACACACAGAGGGAAGCCGGGCGAGCCGTTTTAGGGTATTTTTTATCCACACACGGCCGAATTTTCCGGTGGTATGAACAGTAGCCCTTCTTTCTTGAAGAAATGAACGGAGGTATTCCTTGGTGCGCACGTAGTCATCTCCATACACACGTGCGGCCGGCGGCCATTCTACAATTTTAATTTCTCCAATTTCAAAATCAGAAATATACTTAGATAAAAAGGATGAAAGTGAACCAGGGTAGTCCGGATGCCAAGTCTTAATAGATTCATGCAGCCTGGAGTCTCTGTTTTGAAATTCACTACTGCAATGTACTTCAAGTATTTTTGCAGAAGGGTTTTTATAATGTAGAATTTGAGATAAATATCCTTTCCCAGGTTCAAGTAAAATGTAGATTTTACTGTCTGTAGGAATTTCTGAATGAGCTAAAAATTTTTCAGCTTCCCGCATCGGGTCGTAGCGGGAATGTAAACCGCTTGTATGTGATGACGAAATACTCATTCCTCGGATAATAGGGTTTTGCTATTCTCACCATCCTCAGGCCAGGAACGTGTGGACACACTGAGTTCGGGGAGGGAGAAGCTTTTAGAAGAGAACCGTTCATTCAGTAACTGTCTCATCTGATGTATAAGCACGTTGCCATGTTTTAAGCCCCTCGATTTAAGGGCCAAAATTGTAGTTTTACTACCCAGGGTGCTGCAAAAGCCTCCCTCACCGCTAAGAAGTGAAAGGGTTCCTTGGATATCCTTCTGCAGGTAGAATTTTTCTATAAAAGGGTACTGGGTAGATATGTAATCCACTAAAGGATTAAGGTCAAAAAAGAATAAATGAATTTTACTGTTATCCCGTTGAGCTGATGATATAAGGTCATCCAATTCTATCTCTATATCTGATAATTCGAAATGCTCTTTTAGTTTATGACGGCTCAAATTCTGCCGTGATTCAACGAGAAACGTACCGATATCTTGTGCTTCGGTTTCTCCTAATTCAAAGGGAGAACGCCCTTCCTCTTCAGTTCTTAATTCAATAAGTACTGCTGAAAGCATTTGAGAAGAATGAAAGAAGTACATACCGAAATGATCCGTTGCTTCATAAGTGCGGAGAGAAAGGTATTGTTCTAAGAACTGAAATGCGGAGGCTTTTCCATGGAGAGAATACAAATTATTACTTCGACTCAGTAGTTCTTCATAGGGTATCCGTAATCTTCTTGAGCTTGATACATCAAGGTTCTTGCTTATTCTAGGAACGAACCATTCAGTATCAAGGTCAAGCATAAGAAGTGCGCCCCGGATAAAATCGTCTGACTCAAAAACAGTGTGTATCAGGCGGAGTGAATTAAGAGGAGTGGGGGGGAGATTTTGTATGCCCTCTTCAAACCCGTAAAAATGGTTTTGAATTAGTTTTTTTTTTTATGGGTAGTCTGTTTTATATCTATCGCCGAATGCAGCAAACCGATTTTTTGTGAATGAACTTCTGTAGTCATACTTCTCTTCTCCGGTTTCAAATTAAGAATTTAGCCCGAGCTCATCGAACAGTCGCTTATAGACATCAAAATGATCGGAGTTTGCAAACTCCTGTATTTTTTCTTCGGGCAGGGATTCTAACAACTGGTCCATATAGGAAAGTACTGATTTTATTTCAGTTCTTATTCCTTCAGGAATTGCCTCAACGCTGCTATCGTCATTTTCATCTGTTTCTTCTTTAAGATCGGTGAATTGCTCTGGTTGGCTCTCCTCGGTCTCTGTAGGCCCAACCGGAGAAGTTGCCTCCTCGGAGACTTCTTCCAACTCAATCTCTTCAGGTTCGGCCTCTGCAGGCTGTGGCTCGGCCTCTGGTTCTAATTCTAGTTCTGGTTCAGCGTGTTCGGACGGTCCACCCTGGAGATCTTCCGGCTGCTCTTCATGTTCCGATTCTATTTCATCATCAAATAAAATCTCTTCCTCAGGGACTGCTTCTTCATCTTGTTCTACCTGTTCGGAAGCTATTTCTTCGAGAGTTTCTTCAGTGGGTTCCTCGGAAAGTCCCTCTTCAGTTAACTCAGTGAACTCTGTTATTTCAGGCTCAGCTGTTTCAGCCGGCTCTGAAAGTTCATCCTCAGCCGGCTCAGCAGTAACTGCATCAAGGCTTTCAGCCTCTGAAACCTCCGGTTCTTCTTCGTTCTCATCGGGAATGTCGATTTCAATCTCGTCAAGAATATCTTCGTCGAAATTCGTATCAAACTCATTCTCTTCTTCTTCGGAAGATTCTATAGTCTCCTCTGTTGATTCAGAGGGTTCCTCCAGGCCTTCAAGTTCGTCGAGATCAATGTCAATAATATCATCTTCATCAATAGAGCCTTCCTCTTCTTCTTCAAGAGCTTCCGCTTCCGGTGATGGAGTTTCTGTATCAGCTAGAACGATTTCCTCTTCAGGCTCATTTTCAGGCTCAAGAGTGATATTTTCTCCAGTAGCTTCCTCAGCCTTTTCAACTAAAGAGTCCTTCTGCTCAGGAGATTCAGAAGAAGCTTCCCCTTGCTCGTCCTCTTGTTCGGTGAGAATATCTTCCTTATCAAGTAGAAGTTTTTCCTCTTCGCTTGTTAGTGGTTCGGGAAAATCGCCTTCATCGTTCAATTCTTCGATATCGGATATGTTGGGAAGTTCTTCAAAATCAAGCTCTTCCGGTTCTTCCAGTTCCTCGAAATCCTCATTGTCCTCTTCACTAACGGCTTCGGATTCATCGGTGTCTTCAGAAAATGCTTCAGTGTCTAATTCAGTGTCTAATTCAGTGTCTAATTCAGTGTCTAATTCAGTGTCTAATTCAGTGTCTAATTCAGTGTCTAATTCAGCAAGTTCTGTTTCACCCTCACTGCTGAACTCATCTGAATAGTCATCGGGAAGATTTTCAGCGGTACCGTTCTCTTCCGTAATATCAGCGGTATTGAGGATATTATCAAGCTCATCTCCGGTCAGTGCGATTGTCTCATCTTCGTCTTCTTCAAAAAAACCGGCCGCTTCATCTGCATCAATCTCTTCCTGAGTTAATTCCTCTTCAGCTTTGGAATCTGTCGGTTGTGCCGGTTTCTGGGCACGTAAAGAAGAAAGTTCGCTTTTTAAAGAAGACAACTCCTCTTTTATTGAAAGAAGTTCCTGTTCGATTTTAGAGAGGATTTGTCCGGATCCGGATTCTTCAGAGGGTAGCGATGCTTCTTCCTTATCTTCAAGGGAGAGGTCTTCCTCCAACGCTTTAAGATCATCAAACTCATCAAGATTTTCTTCTGTGGAAGGCTCCTGAATCTGATCTAATTCCTGTAGGCTTTCGCCATAATCAGATTGTTCAAGATCATGAAGGTCGATGTCCTCAATCTCCTGCTCGATGAGAGGTGTTTCGGCTTCACCAAGCTCCTCTTCACCTAACTCTTCCGTATCCAAATCAGTGTCGGCTTCCAGACTGCCTAAATCTTCAAGTTCAGTATCAGGTTCGGTGCTAGTTTCAGTTTCAGGTTCGGAAGCGTCAAGTTCCGAGAGATCTTCCTCAACCAAACTATCAACATCAAGGTCTTCTATATCTTCTAGTTCTTCAGTATCAAGGAGGAGATCTTCATCAATGTCGAGTTCGTCGTCTTCAACTGAGGTTTCAAGCTCTGAATCACTTTTAGATTGTTCCTCTTCAGTAGTTTCTTCAGTATCTTCCTCAGGTAAATCTGGTAACTCATCGAGGCTTTCAATGTCGAGATCTTCGATTTCGTCAAAATCCTCATGAGAAATACCTATCTTGCCTTCATCCTCTTTATCATCTTCCTTCTCTTCGACTTCTTCTACAGCGGAGGAATCTTCTTCCTCAAGATTTAATTCTTCTAAATCGGAATCAATATCAAGATCGGTGCTAAAGTCTAGGTCTTCTAACTCGGTATCATCCTCAAGCTCCTCGGACGTATCCTGTTCAAGTTCTCCCAGGAGCTGTTCTTCTTCATCCGTGAGGGCACTATTTTCTTGGGATTCAAGATCGTGTAGCTCAAATTCATCTTCGATACCACCTTCTTCTTCTGAGGTGATTTCTTCAGGACCTATTTTCACCCATACGCCGTACTGCTCCAATTCCTGTTCTTCGGCTCCGGTGTCGTTATTTTCATCCTGAAATACATCGTCAAAGGCCATATTGCTCTCCTACACTCAACATCACGATACTTAATTGTCGGAAAAGAAACTAGATGATTTAACCCCTTCTTACAATAAGAGTATCAAAAAGATATGGAAATAACAAGATTAAATAAAAATATCATTATAACTCTTACTCAAGTGAAACCTGGGAAACGCCGTTAACGATACTATGAAAAGGGGACTTACTTTAATTGCGGCTATCTATATTGCCTTTATGACTTACGGAATTCAGATCTATATATGGGGTGATCACGGAATTCTTGCATACCGTGATCTATCCGTATATAAACAAAAAATAGAGAACAATTTGGAATCCCTAAAGGAAACTGGAATGAAGCTGAGTCGTGAATCGGAAAGCCTTCAGTACAGCGAGGAAAAGGTTGCTCTCTATGCACGAAAACTTGGATATTATGCTCCTGATGAACAGCATCTTCGGGTTGAAGGTATGAATATAAAAAAGGAATATTATTTAGTTGGAGAACTTGTGAAACCCTATTCAAGGACATCTATTAATCCTGCTGTATTTCGTATAATTGCGCTGTTAACAGGTGCAATTGCCTACATTATGCTTCGTTATAGAAAGCCGCTTTAAAGGTACCTAAAGAAAGAAGGGCCGCCTTGATGTTCCCCCTTGGAGAAGCTTCAGAACAGCCCCTTTCGAAAAGCACTGCAGAGTTTTTCAGTGATACCCTAGTAGTACCCAGGGTTGGGTATTTTTATCAGGATTTAATTCTACGGGCTTCAACATAATAGCGCTTCTCATTCGCTTCGCCCATGGAAAAAGTTTTTCTGGGTAGAGCGCCGTCATGAATTACCGTTCGAAAAAAATCTGATTTATCAAGGGCGGGTAAAAAGATACCGAAATTGCCCGGTTTACGACCGATGTTTTCAGTAGATTTTTGACCGTGGATGTAGTCTACGGTTGTATTTTCCTGTTGTACCAGGGAATCAATTGCTTCCTGAGCGGTACCCGCTGCAATAGTTGAGTTCGGTTCTTTTACTGTGAAAACACCAATGCGTTCTCCGTCGACATATCCGATTATATGTCTCCCCTCATCGGTGGAAACCCGTTTCATTACCTCATCGGTAGTAGAGAGGGAGGTAAACTCAACAGGACCGATCTTTTCAAGCTCCTGGGTAAATTGATTAAAATCGGAATTGAAAATAACCCTGTGAATCGGTTCAAATACCAACCCTTCATCATAGATATTTTCAATTTCAACAAGGGCCCAGCGTGCAGGATGCTGCATTACATCGCCGTCTCCGCTGTGTGTTCTTTTAGTATCCTCCCATACGGATTTTGCAGTGGCGAGTGAGTGGTTTCCGTCTCCCATGGCAAATAGAAGCACATCATTGTTCCCATATTTTTTAGAAAAAGCCGACGGATCGGACAGTTTTTCAAGTGCATCGGCAATCTGATGCAAGCTGCTTTCATTTTCTATTTTATATCCGGTAATGTGTCCTCCGTTTTTCATAAGATCAAAGTCATACACTTTTTCCAGGGAGGATGCATTCCTAGTAAAGGGTTCAATCACTGTTTTTTCCGGATCGTCAATTAAAACCATAATATGGGGAAGCTCGATAGAAGCGTTTTTACGGATTTCTTTTCTCGGTGGAATACGGTCTAGAATTGTGCCTTCAGTTGCCCGGATTAAGCTGGTGGAATCTTTGGAAAAATCGTACTGTTCAAGGTCCAGTGCAGCCATCAAACCCCAACGGGTAGGAGTGTCGGGGGTTTTTCTCTCTACCAGAAAAAAGGCCTGACCCTGATCTTCCAAAATCCCTTGTGAAAGATATTCTTTCATTGCAGCATTGATGTGCTTTATTCGCTCTTCCTTATCGTCATCTTCTAGATATACCTCCGGGAAAATGAGATTCAAGGTAGAAGGTGAACTCCCGACCTCCTGGGCTACAGAATCCCAGTATTCTGGTTCGGAGGTGTATTGGTCGCAGGCCACCACCGCCCATTTCTGAAGGTTAATGTCCTTACGGGGCATCAGGATGTTGGGAATGATCATTCCTACCTTAGAAAACTTATCTTTTAGTGAATTCATAGGCTTTCTCCTTTCAAAATGCACAAATATTTAAAAATTTGTAGTTTGATTGTACGGACTTTATACACTAAAATAAAAACGTATACAACCTGCAACAAAATGGAATGGAGGATGGAGGAAACAAATTTGCACGGAGTACTGATATTAGGAGGTGAACACCCCTCTATCGAAATAACAAAAAAAATTATAAAAAATGCCGATCTAGTGGTCGCGGCTGATTCAGGTTTTGATTATCTTTGGGAGAACAGTCTGAATTACGACTATATAGTAGGAGATATGGATTCAACCCGTTACGGACATATACTTACGGAAATCCCGGAGGAGAAGGTTTTAACGGCACCCGCCGAAAAAGATGAGACCGATACTGAACTGGGTTTGCAGTTTTTGAAAGAACGTGGTATTGAAAAGATTACCATGATCGGCGGGGGAGGAGGGCGTTTAGATCACTTATTGGGAATTGTTGCCCTCTTTGATCGGGAAATTCGGCCGGATGAGTGGTACACTCGAAATGAAGGGGTAGTCTCAATCGACAGGGAGAAGTCATTTCGGTGTTTGAAAGGAAAAACAGTTTCTCTTTTTCCTGCTGGGGTAGAAGAATGTACCATGAAAAGTGTCGGACTAAAATGGCCCCTGGATGAATTAGTATGGCAACGGGGGAGTGCCGGTATTAGTAATGTAGTAATTGAAGAGGAAGTACGCATAACACCGATAACCGGAAGATTGTTGTTTATATATTCCCTTTAAGCTGAAATAGGAAACTTTAGAATGGAACAAAAAACATGGGTATTGGAAAAACTCGCCAGAAACCTCACCGAGAATGAACGAAAACAGTTTTTAAAACAGATACATGCAAGTCTAAGGGATGAAGCAGAAGACCAAATAAAACTTGAAAGGGTAGGCACCGATCAGGAAGAGATCAAGGTGAGGTTACGCCAGGAAATACGTAAAATGTCTCCCTTCCGCTATATTATTATAATGGTGAAAAGAATATTTAGCGGTAAAACAATAGAACAGCTCGTCCTTGACCACAAGTTGAACAGGATGAGACGTGTAGTAAGACATAAAGAGCCGGGGATTGTAAGTTTTGAAACACGGACAATAAAACCCTTGCTGGCGGAAAAGGTCTTTGATTTGTTTGTCGCCACTATACCGCTGCGAAGCTTTTTTGAAAAACTGTGGAAAGAGGACGGTGAAATCGGCAGATTTCACCAAATGGTGTTTAATATTATCGAAAAACAGATAGGTGTAGAGGTAAAGAAATCCTATGATCTTCTTCCCCTAGAAGAGATGGTGAAGTTATACCGCAGCAGCGGTTCAAAAGATGCAGTCATAGAGGAAACGTACAATCGTCTCGACAGTTATATAGAATCTATTGATAAAAAACAGTTTCAAAAAATTGAGGAGATCCTCTCGCCTTTTTATCACTTGCGTGATCTGGTGATGTTCCCCTTTTCAAGGTTTTTCGGAATGTTCCACGGTACTATTCGCGCTGATGATCCGGAATATAAGCCGCTCTTTCAAAAAACTTCAGCCCTGGCCATGCTGGATGAACTGGAGGAGCTTTATTATGCTTTGTACAATGGGTCACACACAAATATATCCCGTAATTTTAATAAAGAGGTAGTTCAAGATATTTTTGACACCCTGTATCCAGACTCCTATTTACAAGAGTCGGAGGAGCCCGAGGAGGAACAGGA
>Ga0102938_10002020_pt1 | contig 15414 bp, 12 predicted proteins | sample SalPonR2_B_D2_MG_FD_84516 | JGI IMG/M metagenome (GOLD analysis project Ga0102938, IMG submission 84516) | Salt pond soil microbial communities from South San Francisco under conditions of wetland restoration - Salt Pond MetaG R2_B_D2_MG | ecosystem: Environmental > Aquatic > Marine >...
CTGTGTCATACCGATGCGTTCACGCTTTCCGGGAGCGATCCCGAGGGGCTGTTTCCGTCCATCCTCGGCCACGAGGGCGCAGGTGTCGTACTGGAGGTGGGGCGCGAGGTCAAGTCACTGAAAGCGGGCGACCATGTCATTCCGCTGTATACGCCGGAATGCAGGGAATGCGAGTATTGTCTCAACCCCAAGACCAACCTGTGCCAGGCCATTCGCGAAACCCAGGGCAAAGGCCTGATGCCCGACGGCACCAGCCGTTTTTCGCTGGACGGCAGGCCGCTGCACCACTACATGGGCACGTCGACTTTCGCCAATCACACGGTGCTGCCTGACATCGCGCTGGCGAAGATTCATCCCGACGCACCGTTCGACAAGGTCTGCTACATCGGTTGCGGCGTAACGACGGGCATCGGCGCCGTCATCTGGACCGCTGGTGTCGAACCCGGATCGAAAGTCGTGGTGTTCGGCCTGGGCGGCATCGGCCTGAACGTCATCCAGGGCGCGCGAATGGCCGGCGCCGCCCAGATCGTCGGCGTCGACCTCAACCCCTCGAAGCGCGCGCTGGCCGAACGATTCGGCATGACCGACTTCGTGAATCCCGGTGAAGTGGAAGGCGACCTGGTGCCCTATCTCGTCGGCCTCACCGGCGGCGGAGCGGATTACAGCTTCGAGTGCATAGGCAACGTCAAGGTCATGCGCGAGGCCCTTGAATGCTGTCACAAGGGCTGGGGAACATCGGTCATCATCGGCGTAGCCGGCGCCGGCGAGGAAATCTCCACCCGGCCCTTCCAGCTGGTGACCGGCAGAAACTGGCGCGGCAGCGCCTTCGGTGGCGCCCGCGGCCGCACCGACGTGCCGAAGATCGTCGACTGGTACATGGATGGCAGGATCAACATCGACGATTTGATCACGCATACGATGAGCCTGGAAGAAATCAACGCCGGATTCGACCTGATGCACCGCGGCGAATCGATCCGCTCGGTGGTGGTTTACTAGGCAGAACAGGTTTCAGGTTTTCAGTTTCAAGTCTCAAGTTGAAGCTTCAAAGCAGAAAACCGGCTGAGCGTTCAAACGATCCGCTGACAATGCGACCAAACGACCAAACGACCAGGCGACGAACCATGCCATCAGATCTAGAGACCCGTTCGATACACCACTGCTTCGGCGGGCGCCAGGGCTTTTATTCACATCAGTCGAGCGCATGCAGTGCACCGATGAGATTCTCGGTGTTCGTGCCGCCGCATTCGGCAGGTGCGCGCCTGCCGGCGCTTTACTACCTGTCCGGGCTGACCTGTAACGAAGAGGTGTTCGCGATGAAGGCGGGTGCGCAACGGCTTGCCGCCGAGCTTGGTCTGGTGCTCGTCGCACCCGATACCAGCCCGCGCAAGACCAGCATCAAGGGCGCGACCGACGACTGGGATTTCGGAGAAGGGGCCGGCTTCTATGTCGACGCCACCCGCGCGCCCTGGTCAGATCATTTCCGGATGTACAGTTATGTCACCCAGGAACTGCCGGCCGTGATCGCGGAGCAGTTCCCGGTAGACCCGACGCGAGCCGGCATCTTAGGTCATTCGATGGGTGGACACGGCGCCCTGACCATCGCCTTGAAGAACGCGACCACCTATCGATCCGTATCCGCTTTTGCGCCCATCGTGGCACCGATACGGGTGCCCTGGGGCAAAAAAGCCCTGCCCCGCTTCCTCGGCGATGACGCCGACGCCTGGAGGCGCTACGATGCCTGCGAACTGGTGGCGCAACACCGGTTCCACGGCACGATTCTCGTCGACCAGGGGCTGTCGGACCAGTTCCTGGAAGAGCAATTGCAGCCCGAGCGGTTCGAGCAAGCCTGCGCCGAGGCCGGGCAGTCACTTGAACTGCGACGCCACCACGGTTACGACCACGGCTATTTCTTCATTCAGACCTTCATCGCAGATCACCTGCGTCATCACGCAGCGGCGCTCGCTTAGCAAAGTCGTGAAAAAGCTTTCTCCGGACGCTGCGCCGCGAAGCCCGTCAAACGGGTATCTCAGCCCTGAAAGAACACCAGAAGCCCGCCCATCAGGACCAGTCCCGAGACAAAGGCCAGGAAATGGACAGCGCCCAGCTGCCAGCGGCTGTAGGACTTGATCTCCGGAACCAGGTCGGAAGCCGCAATGTAGATGAAATTTCCGGCGCCGAAAAGCACGAGCCAGCCGACATCGAAGTCGCGGGAAATTGCCCAGGCACACAAAGCGCCCACGGGAAACGCCAATGCCGAGACGAAATTCCACGTCAGGGCCTTTCGGCGTGACCAGCCACCGTGCACCAGCACCCCGAAGTCGCCAAGCTCCTGAGGCACTTCGTGGGCAGCCGCCGCCAGCCAGGCGACCATGCCCGCCGACGGTGAAATGAGAAATGCGCCGGCCACGGCAAGGCCGCCGACGAAGTTGTGAACGGCGTCGCCGATGAGGATCAGGTAGCTCACCGGCGTCTCGTCCGAACCGTTCGATGAATGGGAATGGTGCCAGCGCAAAACCTGTTCAAGCGCGAGAAAGGTCGCAAAACCGGCCAGCAACCAGCTACCGGAGGCCAGCCGCCCCATCGACGGCGCCGCTTCCGGGATCATGTGGAAGAACGCCCCGCCCAGCAGCGTGCCGGCGGCAAGCGCCACCAGCGGCAACAGAAGCTGGTCCAGCACTCGACGCGAAAACAGCAGTGAAATCGCGCCGCTGAGCGCGATGATGCTCATCAAGAGGCCGCCCGATAGGATCCAGCCGAGCTCGCTCATGGCGCAGGAACTCAGACGCGCTTGCGCGCGATGGTCAGGCCGTCTCCGATCGGCACAAGCGAAAGGTCGACCCGGGGGTCGGCGTGAACGTGTCGGTTGAATGCGCAGATGGCGCGCGTATCCTCGTCCTGACTTGCGTCAGGCTCGACTACGTTGCCGTCCCAAAGCGTGTTGTCGACCAGGATCAGTCCGCCGGGACGAACCAGCGTAAGGCAGGCCTCGTAGTAATCGACATATCCGGTCTTGTCGGCGTCGATGAAGGCCATGTCGTAGTCGCCCGACCAGCCGTCGCGAATCAGCGACGCGAGCGTTTCGGCCGCTGGACGCAGGTGCAGGTGAATGCGATCGGCCAGCCCGGCCCTTATCCAGTACCGTTGCGCGATCCTGGTCCATTCCTCGCTGACGTCCAGGCAGGTCGCCTCCCCCTGCGTCGGCATGGCCTGCACGACGGCCAGCGCACTGTAGCCGGTAAACGTGCCCACCTCCAGATAGCGCCTGGCGCCGATGATCCGGGCCAGCATCGCCATGAACTGGCCCTGTTCCGGCGCAATCTGCATGTTGGCCTCGGGCATCTCCGCGGTTTCGGCGCGAAGCTCGGCCAATAGCGGATCCTCGCGCAGCGAGTGTTCCTTCAGGTAGCGATAGAGTTCGCCTTCGAGACCGATGCTTCGCGTCGACATTTTCAGAGTCCTTGTGCGTGTGCACGCCGGAAGAACAGAAGGTAAATCAAACGACCGCTTTCGGGGGTTGTACCGAAGCCGGGCCCGGCGCCGTGCCAGAACCACGGCCGAAACAGAATCAGCCTGTTGAATTTCATCGGCACCAGCATCGTGGATTCCCATTTGGAGCGATCGCTGGAATGCGGCTTAATGATCTTTTCGACCACCTCGTCGAACGACTGCATGCCGCACCCCTGCAATTCCGCCGGTGTGACCGGCACCCGCTCCATGTCGGTGGGCTTGTGGCGGAAGAACTCGGTACCGCCGCGACAGTCCTCGGGCCGGGAAAGATAGAAGATGCCGGACCAGTGGCACTGACTGTCGATGTGGATATCGCCACGGCCCTGGTCATCCTCAAGGGTCAGGCGGAACTTGCCGTGACCGGTGCCGGGAACCGGCTCCAGCGGCTCGCCGGTCAGGCGCGAGACCTGCTCGGTCACGCCCTGCAGGTTGGCCCGCTGGGCCGAATTCCGGCCAGAGTAATAGGCCTCCGACGGCGGCTCGGGATATTCCAGTTTCAGCGCTGCATCGCGAATCCGGTCGGCGTTGTCCATGAAATCGTCGACAACGATCATCGTTTTCTGCATCTTGCGTCTACCCTGCCTTGGTTCGGTTTTGCGGCGAACCCTGTCTCAGGCGCTATTGGTTGAGTTCCCGCCATTTCCAGTACTTGCTGGCGCCCACGGTGGCCTGCAGCGCAATCCCGGATTCCATCATCTGGTAGGTCGTTACATCCATGTCGATGGACTGTTTCCCGGCTGCCGAACCGCCCTGGTTACCGACCTGGGCCGTGGCTTCGGCCTGGCCGCTGGCCTCCCAGCCCGAATCGCGGAAATTCTCGAAATCGGACCGACTCCGGAAAATGATGACTTCCCGGTAATCCTTCAGCCCGATGCCGAATCCCACGCCGGCGCCGCCAACCTTCATGAACGTCGTGTCCCCGCTGGCCGAAGTCAGCACGCCGTAGCCGCCGCCGGTCTGCAGCAGGATCAGGTTCTGGCTGGCCGCGTCGAACACGCCCCATCCGGCCGCCTCGGCGATCCGCTGCTGCGCCCCGGGCTTCTCGCGATACAGGCGCGCCAGTGTCTGATCACGCATCTCGAGAACGGCCTGGCGCTTGTCGGCCGGCGTGTCCCCAAGTGAAGCGCAACCGGCACCCGCCAAGATGGTCACGACCGGGATCAGTGCGACAAGGCTACGAAACGCCATTTTCGAATCTCCAGGATATTCATGCCTGCAAGCCTACACGGTAAGCTCACGGATCGCAGGGCGACCCGTCAGCGCATCCCTCGGCCCAGCTTGACGGCGAAACTGGACAAACCCAGCATCAGCAGCCCCATCAGGATCAGTGCCACTGGCCAACTGAGCATGTCGGCGAAATATTCGTTGGTGAAGTACCCCAGGAACGCAAGCATTGCCAGTACTCCGGCGACCAGCAGCGAACGACTTCGGGCGACGACGCCGGCGTAGATCAGGGCTGCTGCCACCCCGACCAGGCAGAAATCCAGCGGGAAAGTGCCCTCGACCAGGTCGAACGCGCCGAATGCGACAAGGGCCGCAAAGATGAAAAATGCCAGTGGCGTGATCGAGCGGTGCGCCGTGGTATTGATCTGCCAACTGACCAGCAGCCCCGAAATACCGATCACGAGTGCGGCGAACCCATCATCCACATCCAGCCAGGCCAGCGCCGAAGCCAGGAACGCAAAGCCGAAAAAAAGCGACAGGAATACCATGCTGGTTTTTCGGATCGCGGCGAACAGAAGCAGCGACTGAATCATCATCACGCCGAATACCGCCAGGGCGCCGAGTGCGGAGTCGCCACCGGCGAAATATTCTTCCAGGAAAACAAACAGGCCCGAGGTCTGGAACAGCGCCGCAACCAGGAAAAGCGGCGTCGATGCAGCGTCGAAGCGGCTGTCCTTCAGGGTTGCGACAGCCAACACCAGCGCCACAATCCCGGTCCCGAGGCTTGCGATGACCCGGCCCGCGCTTCCGAGGTCATCCCAGAACATGTTGACAGCCGTTACGGCGCCGGCGAGCATGAAGATCGCTCCCAGGTAGGCAAGAATTCGTCTGATCAAGCGTTCACTGCCCTGAACGCCGGCACTGCCAGTCGCCCCGCTTAGTCGCTCGACGACTTCTTCGGTAGAAAGTCCGTGCTCTCCAGCAATTGCCGCGATGCGCTCCAGCGCTTCATTTTTACTCACCACGTGAGCTCCCTTGGTCGTCGATCACCCAGCCGACAAAGGCTTCATGGGATGAATAAGAGGTGCCGGCGACATCCGGCACGGCGAAGGAAACACCGTCCTTGATCAGGCGATTATGCCGCGACCGGCTTCCGGTACCGAAGATTTCGCGCAGCAAGCCGCCGCCGCGATAAGCGGCCAATTCGAGGCGATAGCCATCCGGTGCAACCTTCTGGTCGCTGAAGGTCAGCGCAGACAATGCATCGGGAGTGGCCAGATCGATGCGCTGCCCTTCCCGCGTATCTTCAGGTGCTTCCAGTCTGAAAGTATCAAGCGTATCCGAACGCGCGTCGAACAAGGCCATCGTGGCGACGGGCTGGCGACCAGGTGTGCTGGCGTTCTCCTCCGGCGACCGAAATCGGATCTCGAGGCGACCGGCGTCATCTATGTCGAAAGTGTAGAAATGGTGGCCGAAATAGTTGTCGAAAGCTACATAAAGCACCGGATAGGCGGGCCTGGTTGCCGTCATGCGCGATATGCCGTGAACCAGCAACAGCGCGGCAATCAGCAATAACGGCAACAATATGCCCAGCACCAGCACGAAGTTGCGCTTCAGGAACTGCTTCATTGACCGAACGCCATATTCCCGATTGACCTTCCCATTTTCCATCAACTCTAACCAATGCCGAAGAGCGCTACAAGCCTCGACGCAAAAAACGCGTCGTCACCTTCAGCCCCGAGCGCAATCCCGGGGTCCTCGCGCACTGAGGCAACCAAAGTCCATCAACCAATGCCAACGGGCATCGATTCAGGACTCGAGCAGCGACTCGAAGCTGGCGGGAGTCAGGAACAAGTCGTCGAATCCATGCGCTGAATCATCGACCACGTTGTCGCGTTGCATCAGCATGACCTGATCACGCGTCAGAAGCGCCCCTGGAAGTCGTTCGAGGACGACTGCCAGCGCGCGCCACAATGCAAAAGGCACTGGTATCAGAATACCTCGGCGCCGGTGCTTGCGCAGCACTAGCCGGAGACATTGACGATAGCTGTATTGCGCAGCCCCGCCGAATTCGTAAGTCCTGCCCCGAGCCTTTTTCGACCCGATGACGCCCGCAATGCCGGCCGCGACGTCGCGCACCCATACTGGCTGCAGACGGGTATTCCCGCTTCCGAAAAGCGGAATCACGGGCAGTCTCGACAGCAATTCGAGGCTTCTGACGAAACCGGCGTCCGAACTCGTGATGACGCTTGGCCGAACCACAGTGGCATCGGGGAAGGCTTTGCGTACCCGCTGTTCGCCATGCGCTCTGGCACGCACATATCGGGACTTTGCCCGGCGATTCGCTCCAATACCCGAAACGTGGACCAGATGCGATACACCGGCGTTTCTCGCACAGCGCGCAACGTGTGCAGCACCCTCGACGTGAATGGCTTCGAATGTGGATTGTCCACGTTCGACATACAGCGAAACCGCATTGACGATCGCCGTTGCCCCTTCCACGGCGCTGTCCAAGCTGGATGCATCACGCACATCGCATTTCACCGGCACCACGTTTTCGATAGCCGCGGCTTTCGGATGCCTGCTGGCAACGCGAACGGCCCAGCCGCGCCGAAGCAGGATTTCGACGACTTCCGTGCCGAGAAAGCCGGTACCCCCGAACACCGTCACGATTTGTTTGTTCATGGCCCCACCGGGAATTTGCCGCTTCAGCCAGAAGTCGAATCAGCGTTGCCAGCGCGGACTGCGGCTGTCAGGTCGTGCGCAATTGCTACAGCCATTGACCGCGAATCATAATCCCCTGGCCCAGTCTGGCCGGAGCGGCGCAGTTGCAGGACGATTTATGGCCTGATCCAGCTGCCCCAGCATTCGTGATTTGTCGGCACCCAGGGTGCCCTTGAGCACCAGCCAATTCGAGGCATGATCGGAGCGGAATACGGTATCGCCGAGTTCCAGACCCTCAATGAATCTGTACATCTCGCGGAAAAGTCCGATCCGGTCCAGCGGCTCGAATTCGGGGAAAGCACTGCGGAACCTCTGTGCACCGTTGGGAAAACTCACCACCAGGGTTGCCAGATATTCCGGCTGGGTGGCGTTGACCAGGCGGGCCGAGTTATCGGCATGCTGATTGCTGTACCGGTCGCCACCCAGCCCGTTGAGAATCATCACCGAGCGCTTGATGCCCGCCTTTGCCAGCTTGTCCAGCGCAGCGCGGGTGGACTCGAAGGTTTCGCCCTTGTTGGCCTTCTTCAGCACCGCATCGTCACCCGATTCGGCGCCAAGATAGGCCATCTGCAACCCGGCTTCGCGCAAGTCGGTCAGTTCCCCGACCGACTTGCGTCGCAGATTTCTCGCCAGGCAGTAGCTGGAAACCCGGTCGACCGAAGGCATGAACCTGGCAATGGCCTGGAGAATTCGCGCAAGCCTGTGGGTAGGCAGCATCAACGCGTCGCCATCGGCAAGGAAAATTCGACGCACGCCAGAGCCGTAAAATTCGCCGCAGCGTTCGATCATCTCCATGACCTCGCTCTCGTCTCGTGCCCTGAACTTCTTCTGCGGCGCGGTATACATCTCGCAGAAGGTGCACTTGTTCCAGGAACATCCATCGGTCACCGGCAGAATCAGCGATTCAGCCTCGCTGGGCGGACGAAATACCGGATCGACGTAGCGGATCGGGTGGTTTTCCATAGCAGTCATTAAATGCGTGGTGCCTTGCAAATGGGTAAATACGACGATATGCATTCTAATGCACCCTGCCAGCCTTTCTGTAGATTCAGCCACTCCGGCTGGGATCGTCATCGGGCCGCCTGCAAGATCATTCGGCCATGCTGATAGACTTCCGTCCCTGAAATGGCGGCTCGCGGTGATGTCAGCGTTTCGCCGATCGGGAATTCCCAGCGGGAGAGACTCATTCGCTTTTTGACAGCACTCAAGGATCACGTGGCGTTTCGAGTGGCCACCAGCTACTTCATCGCTGCCTGGCTGTTGATTCAGGCGGGCGACATTCTGCTGGAAAACTTCGGTGCGCCGGGCTGGATCTTTCGCGCCATGGTCGTCGTGCTGGTGGTCGGTTTTCCGATCGCGCTGGCGATCGCCTGGGTCTTGGAATCCGGCAAGAATCGGCCCGGTCGCATCCAGGATACAACCCGGACAAAAGGCACCGGGCTGGCCTTCGCCCTGCGAATCGGCGCGGTGGTCGGCATGGCGACCCTGTTGATCTGGCTGGGTTGGGACAAGATACGCTCCGGGGTTTCGCTGGCCGAGCCGGAGCGCCCGCCATCGATCGCGGTTCTTCCGTTTTCCGATATGAGCGCGGACGGTGACCAGGAATTTTTTGCGCACGGATTGTCCGAGGAAATTCTGAATCTGCTGGCCGGAATCCGCGAGCTGAAGGTTTCCGGGCGCACTTCTTCGTTCTCTTTCAAGGACAGAGACGCATCTATCCCGGAGATTGGCGATGCTTTGGGCGTGGCGCACGTTCTGGAGGGCAGTGTGCGCAAATCCGGCAAGAAGGTTCGCGTCACGGCCCAGTTGGTTGCCTCAGAAGACGGTTTTCACCTGTGGTCGAAAAACTATGACCGTGAACTTTCCGATATCTTTGCCATTCAGGACGAAATTGCCGGCGCAATCGCATCCGAACTGCGACTGAGTCTGGTCGATGCCGAGGGCGAAGCCGTCAATCCCAACAGCACGTCGTCGATCGAGGCCTACGAACACTTCCTCGAGGCTCGCCAGCTTGTCCAGGGGCGGTCGGTGGAAGGGTTACGGCGTGCGCTGGAACTGCTCGACAGGGCGCTCGAACTCGATCCCGGGTTTGCGCCGGCACTGGCCCAGTCCGCACTGGCCTGGTTGATGCTTTCGGATGCCAGAATCACACCCGGCAGTGCCCCGCTGGCCTCCGCAATTTCCAGCGCCAGACCGCTGCTGGACAGAGCGCTGGACCTCAACCCGCGCCTGGCCAGCGCGCATGCCGTACAGGGTCTGCTCAATATCCTGCAGCGCGATTTCGACCAGGCCGAGAAATCGCTGGCGCACGCGCTGGATATCAACCCCAGCCATTCCGACGCGCTGAACTGGCGCGCCATAAATCTGAGAAACGCCGGCCGTCTCCGGGATGAACTCAACGCCCGGCAACAGCTGGCGGAAATCGACCCGTTGCACCTCAGCAATCTTTTCAACCTGGCCATGGCTTATCTTCTGCGGGGGCAGCCGGAACTTGCGCTGGACACCGCGCGCAGGGTGCAGCGCGATTTCCCCGGCAGCCCCTGGGGCGACCTCGCCGAGGTCGAGGCGCTGGGCGGCTCCGGAGAACTGGCGCGGGCCGAGCTGCTCGCGCGTGAACACTTGGCCGACGGCAACAGCATGCTGGTCTCGGCCGCCAGTAGTCTCAACATGACCCTGGGGGAGTTCGATCAAGCCATGAAGGTGACCGATTCGGAGTTCGGCACCGCTCTGGTTGCCATGGGCCATGTCGAGGAAGCGCTGGATATCGCCCGCGACTTTGCGGCCTCGGCCCCCGACGACAGCACCTCTGCGCTCAGCCTTCTTCGCGTGCTGAGTCTGGCGGGACGGCACGAGGAGGTGTTGAAGTATTACGAAGTCCGATGGGGCGGCCTCAAGGCACTCCAGCGGTATTTCGAATTCGGCAGCATGACCGCCGAGTTGGCGCCGATTGCCGCGGCGCAATCGATACTGAGCCGCAACATCGCCCTCGAAGCAACCCTGGACCATTGGCGACAAAGGCTCGAGGCCCCGCGCGAACATGGCTACGGCATGCCGTATTTTCGATTCCTGGAATCGGGCTTCGAAGCGCTTTCCGGCAACCACGACAAGGCCCTTTCCCAACTCGGCGAAGCAATCGAAGGCGGATACCTCAATCCGCTATTGCACTGTGAGCCGGTGTTTCACATGCTGCGCGACGAACCCACGTTCCGGGGACTTGTCGAGCGCAACTTCCGGCTGATCAATGGCGAGCGGGAAAAACTCGACCTGGCGCCGATGGCCTCGACCATCGCCTGCCCTGTTTCCGGATCCCGATGAGCCCCCGCCGGGTTGAGACTGCTGGCATCCTATGCGTGACCCCTTTGAAATTACGTGCCTCAGCTATCGTCTGGTAAGCTTCGGTCTTTAAGCCAGACAGGCCCGGATACCGTGCTCGCTTCGAAAAATTACGCCATGGACATGCCGCTACGCGCAGCGCCTGGACCACTTGAATGAGCAAGAAATTCGACCTTGCCGAATTCGGCTTCGTTCGCGCCGCCGCGGTGGCCCCGGTTCTGGCGCTGGGCGATCCGGCGACAAATGCGCAGCGCATCGTCGGACATCTGCGACAGCTGGCCGATCAGGACGCCGGCATCGCGCTTTTCCCGGAGCTTTGCCTGACCGGCTACACCTGCGAAGACCTGTTTTTCAGCAGCGGCCTGCATCGCGCCGTACGGCAGGCGCTGATGACCGTTGCCGAAGCCACCGACGGGATCGCGGCAGTGATCGGAGCCCCGTGGCGCTCGCCCGACGGGCGACTGTTCAATGCGGCCGTCGTGATTTCCGGCGGCCGCATCCGTGGCGTGGTGCCCAAGCAGGTTCAACCGAACTACGGCGAATTCTACGAATGCAGGTGGTTTGCATCCGGCTCCGACGTCTGCCAGACCGTCGACGATCCCGACTTCGGCCAGTTTCGTATCGCCTGCAATCAACTGTTCCGCGCGGGCTCCGTCAGCTTCGCCATCGAGATCTGCGAAGACCTTTGGTCGCCCCATCCGCCCGGCATCAATCACTGCCTGGCAGGCGCGGAGCTGATTCTCAACCCGTCCGCCAGTCCGGACCATGTTGCAAAGGCCGACTTCCGGCGTTCGCTGGTGCACATGGCCAGCGCCAGGGGTATCAGCGGCTACCTCTACGCCGGTTGCGGACCCATGGAATCGACCAAGGACGTGGTCTACGGAGGCCACCTGCTGGCCTTCGAGAACGGCAAGGCGCTGGGGGAAAGCGAGCGCTTTTCGTTCGACGCTCAGACATTGATCGCCGAATTCGACCTCGAGCGCCTGCATCACGATCGCGCCCAGAACACCACCTTCGGGCACTGGCCTCGAACCGCCGAGTACCATCGCGTCGAGACTCTGGGCGAAACGCCGACTCTGCAATCCCTGACGCGGCCGGTCGACGCCCATCCGTTCGTCCCCGATGACGAGGCGCGCTTTGAGGCCAGGGCGCTGGAAATCATGCGCATTCAGGCGACCGGGCTGGCGCGGCGAATGATGGCCTCGGGCGCGCACGCACTGGTGCTCGGGCTTTCCGGCGGACTGGACAGCACGCTGGCGTTCCTGGTGTGCCTGGAAGCGCTGGAAAAGCTCGAGCGCAGCCCCGACCATTTGCACGCGCTGACGTTGCCGGGCCCGGCCACCAGCGACCATACCCTCTCCTCGGCTCGGCAACTGGCCGAAGCCGGCGGCGTCAAGCTCAAGGAGATTTCCATTCGTGCCGCCGTGCGCCAACACCTGGAGGACCTATCGCACGAAGCCGGGCACGACGTCGTGTTCGAAAACGCCCAGGCCCGCGAGCGAACGCAGATCCTGTTCAACTACGGCAACCAGGTCGACGGCATTGTTGTCGGCACCGGTAGCCTGTCGGAACTGGCACTGGGCTGGTGTACCTACAACGCCGATCATATGGCGAGCTACAACGTCAATGCCGGCGTGCCCAAGACCATGATCCGCTACCTGGTTCGCTGGTACGCGGCCAATCGCGCCGGAGACGCGCTTTCGGCGGTTCTGAACCGGGTGCTCGAAACCCCGGTATCGCCCGAACTGCTGCCGGCCGAAGAAGGCCGGATTGCCCAGCATACCGAGCAGATCATCGGGCCTTACGAGCTGCACGATTTTTTCCTTTTCCATTTCATGCGCAACGGCGCGCGGCCGGCCAAGATCTACTGGCTGGCCTGCACCGCGTTCGACGGGCAATACCTGCCGCAGGAAATCCATCGCTGGCTGGTCACGTTCGTTCGCCGCTTCTTTTCCCAGCAGTTCAAGCGCACCACGCTGCCGGCCGGACCCAAGGTGGGCACCATCACGCTGTCGCCGCGGGGCGACTGGCGGATGCCCGATGAAGCCTCGTCGGCCGGGCTTCTGGCCGAACTCGAAGCGCTTGATCCCGGCGACCAGGACATGCATACGTAAACCCGTCATTTGACCTCGACGGAGTCAGTCTCTACACTGATGACATGGAAAAACGCAACGCAGTTGTCGAATTCAGCATCACGCCTGTAGGCACCGACGCCCATATCAGCGAAGCGGTCGCGAAATGCACTCGGGTCGTCCGCGAGTCCGGTCTGGACAACGAGTTGCACGCGATGGGTACCACCGTAGAAGGCGATCTTGACCAATGCCTGCGCGTGATTCGCGAATGCATTGAAGCGGTACTCGTCGAAGCCCCGCGTGCGAGCACCTCGGTGCGCATCGACTGTGGCGAGGGCCGTTCGGGCATCGCCAGTCGGGTGCGGTCGGTCGAGGACAAGCTCGGTTAGTCAGATCAATTCTGGTTCCGCCATGAACCGCTAAAGCAAACCGGTTCGCGACCGGTTTTGGGTGGTCATGCGAACGTCAGTTCACCTTCGGCGACGTCGATCTTTACCGTATCGCCCGGCCCGTACTCCCCGCCCAGGATCTTCTGCGCCAGCGGGTTTTCGAGTCGCGACTGGATGGCCCGCCTCAACGGCCTGGCGCCATAAACCGGGTCGAAACCGGCCTCGCCCAACAGATCCAGCGCCGCTTCGCTGATTTCGAAGCTGATGTCGCGATCGGCCAAACGATGCTCCAGGTACTGCACCTGAATCCCGGCGATCTTACGGATCTGCTTTTGGTCCAGCGGATGGAACACGACGATCTCATCGACCCGGTTGACGAACTCGGGGCGGAAGTGCTGACCGACGACTTCCATCACGGCCGCCTTCATGGACTCGTAGTTCTCCTCGCCGGCCATGCGCTGGATGCGGTCGGAACCGAGGTTTGAGGTCATGACGATGACGGTGTTGCGGAAATCGACCGTACGCCCGTGGCCGTCGGTCAGCCGCCCGTCGTCGAGCACCTGCAGCAGAATGTTGAACACGTCCGGGTGGGCCTTTTCGACCTCGTCGAGCAGAATGACGGAATAAGGCCGGCGCCGGACGGTTTCGGTGAGATAGCCGCCTTCCTCGTAGCCGATGTAGCCCGGCGGCGCGCCGATGAGTCTCGCCACCGCGTGCCTTTCCATGAATTCCGACATGTCGATGCGCACCATCGCGTCTTCGGTATCAAACAGGAAGTTGGCCAGCGACTTGCACAACTCGGTCTTGCCCACGCCGGTGGGCCCGAGGAACAGGAAGGAACCGTTGGGCCGGTTCGGGTCGGCCAGCCCTGCCCGACTGCGGCGAATCGCATCGGCCACGGCCTTGACCGCCTCGTCCTGGCCGATGACACGCTCGTGCAGCGCCTCTTCCATTCGCAGCAATTTATCCCGCTCGCCTTCCAGCATCTTGGACACGGGGATGCCGGTCCATCGGCTGACGATCTCGGCGATCTCTTCGTCGGTCACCTTGCTTTTGAGCAGCTGGAAGTGGTCGGTGGTCTCGGCCGATTCGGCCTGTTCCAGCTGCTGCTCGAGTTCAGGGATTCGACCGTGCTGCAGTTCGGCCATGCGCGACCAGTCCTGGGCGCGGCGGGCGTTGTCCAATTCGGCGCGGGCGCGTTCGAGCTCTTCCTTGACGTGTGTGGCGCCCTGCACCGACGCTTTCTCGGATTTCCAGATTTCTTCCAGATCGGAGAACTCGCGCTCCAGCGCTTCAATTTCATGTTCCAGATCGGCCAGGCGCTTCTTGGAGGCCTCGTCGGTCTCGGCCTTGAGCGCCTCGCGCTGGATCTTGAGCTGGATCAGCCGACGCTCCAGCCGGTCCAGCGCTTCGGGCTTGGAATCGATTTCCATTCGAATGCGACTGGCCGCTTCATCCATCAGGTCGATGGCCTTGTCGGGCAGCTGCCGGTCGGTGATGTAGCGATGCGACAGCGTCGCCGCGGCCACCAGCGCCGGGTCGGTGATGTCGACGCCGTGGTGGACTTCGTAGCGTTCCTGAAGGCCGCGAAGAATGGCGATGGTGTCTTCCACGCTGGGCTCGCCGACCAGCACCTTCTGGAATCTTCGCTCGAGCGCGGCGTCCTTCTCGATGTTTTCGCGGTATTCGTCCAGCGTGGTGGCGCCGACGCAGTGCAGGTCGCCGCGGGCCAGCGCCGGCTTGAGCATGTTGCCGGCATCCATGGAACCTTCCGCCTTCCCGGCGCCGACCATGGTATGAATCTCGTCGATGAACAGGATGATCCGGCCTTCCTGCTTCTTCAGATCGGTCAGCACGGCCTTGAGGCGCTCCTCGAACTCGCCGCGGAACTTCGCACCGGCGATCAGCGCGCCCATGTCCAGCGACAGCACGCGCTTGTCGCGCAGACCCTCGGGGACCTCGCCGTTGACGATGCGCTGAGCCAGGCCCTCGACGATCGCGGTCTTGCCCACGCCGGGCTCGCCGATCAGCACCGGGTTGTTCTTGGTCCGGCGTTGCAGCACCTGGATGGCCCTGCGAATTTCCTCGTCGCGGCCGATGACCGGATCCAGCCGCGACTGCTCGGCTTTCTCGGTCAGGTCGATGGTGTACTTGTCCAGCGCCTCGCGGGTATCCTCGGCGTTCGGATCGTCGACCTTTTCACCGCCGCGCACCGACTCGATGGC
>Ga0102938_10002023_pt1 | contig 15404 bp, 13 predicted proteins | sample SalPonR2_B_D2_MG_FD_84516 | JGI IMG/M metagenome (GOLD analysis project Ga0102938, IMG submission 84516) | Salt pond soil microbial communities from South San Francisco under conditions of wetland restoration - Salt Pond MetaG R2_B_D2_MG | ecosystem: Environmental > Aquatic > Marine >...
CTGGTACGGCATCGATGCCGATGGCGGCGCCGTGCACGACGTCATCGGTACGCGCTGCGATCCGTATACACATCACCTCCTGAGCGGCGGCGACAGTTACCATCATTGCTGCCACTCGAATCTCACCCGTGCCCTCGTGCGCCATACTGGGCAACCGGTTGCCGATGTCGAGGCCGAGATCCACGATGTCCTCAACGTGTTCATGTGCACCGGCTTCACCCGCGATACGGGCCAGTATTTCATGAAGGCGAGCCCGGTGCGCCCGGGGGATTTCCTGGAATTCTTCGCCGAGATCGAGATTCTGGGCGTGCTCTCGGCCTGTCCCGGTGGCGATTGCTCCAGCACGCATTCCAGCGATGCGGCGCGCTGTTATCCGCTCGAAGTCACGATACTGGAGCCGCAAACGTCTCCCGCTGGCTGGAAGTCTCCGCCTTTGAACGGCTACGACCGCAGTCACGGCATGTAATGCACGGACGACAATTCAGAGCGCCCGGCCTGACTCCGTCGGGCCGGAACGCGCGCTAATTGCGCACTACCACCCGCGCCCCGACGCGCACCCGGTCATACAGATGCCTGACATCGGCATTGGTCATGCGGATGCAGCCGGAAGACACCGCCTGGCCGATCGTGTGCGGCTCGTTTGAGCCGTGGATCCGGTACAGCGTGCTGCCGATATAAAGGGCGCGCGCGCCCAGCGGATTGGCCGGTCCGCCCGGCATATGCACCGGCAGATCGGGCTGGCGGCGGCGCATGGCGGCCGGCGGGCGCCAGTCGGGCCATTCCCGCTTCATGCTGACGCGGTTGCGCCCGGTCCAGGAGAAACCGTCCCGCCCGACACCAACGCCGTAGCGATAGGCCTTGCCGTCTTCGAGAACGAGATAGAGCGCGCGCTCGGAATTGCTGACGACGATCGAGCCGGGCGGCTCCCGCGTCTCGAAATCCACAACGCGACGCGGTTTCGGAGCCGAGACATAGCTCGTGATATGCCGGTCGAGGTCATGCACGCTGGCCTGAACGCCACCACGCACATGTTCATCCGCAGCATGCTGTGTACAAGCGCCAAGCGCCATGATCAGCGCCGTCAGGCCAGCCATGATCAGGCCCCGGCGTCCATACCCCGCTGTCATTCGCATCACTTGTCCCCCTCGCCCCGACATGTCCGGAGCGTCCGACACGCAGATCTGTCGGGCGTTCCCGGTGATTGTCTTGCCACATCGTTTCATCCGTCGGCGCATATCGATCCGGCAGAATCCCGCGCATATGGCATATCGGTAACGGATGGTAAGCGAGAATGGTTAACGAAGCTATCCGCACCGCCTTTGGCCCGCGACAAGTGTCAGTTTCTTGCAAATACGCAAATTATCATCGGCGTTGCACTGGTAGAACTGGCTGCTGATCCGTTTATCGTGTGCACCAGCGCAAGATCTGCGTGCTGCGACCCCTTGATTCCGGAGATACTCCATGCAGTCCACATTCCGCCGTACTACCCTTCCCCTGATGCTCGCCATCGCCCCGCTGCTCGTCGCGCCTTTCGCTTCCGGCGCCGCAGCGGCCGAGCGTTACGTTCTCGATGCCAGCCACAGCCAGATCCTCTTCAGTTACGATCACCTGGGTTATTCCACCACCTACGGCCTGTTCTCCGGCTTCGACGGCGAGATCGTCTTCGATCAGGACGACCCCGCCGCCTCTTCGGTCACGGTGAGTTTTCCCGTGCGTTCGATGCTGACCGGCTGGGAAGCCCGGTTTTCGCATTTCATGTCGGAGGATTTCTTCGACGCTGCCGATGACGAGATGGTCAGCTTCGTCTCGACCGGTATCCAAGTCACCGGCGAAGATACGGCCCTCATCACCGGCGATCTCACCCTGAACGAGATTACCCGCGAGGTGGTGCTCGATGCCCGGCTGAACGCTGCGGGCATGCATCCGATGGAAGAGCGCGAATGGGCCGGGTTCAATGCCACCACAACGCTCATGCGCAGCGATTTCGAACTCGGCATGTTCGCCCCCTTCGTCAGCGACGAAGTCGACGTCGTGATCTCGATCGAAGCCATGCAGGCCGAGTGAGGCCTCCCCCCTGCGTGCCGTTCGCCGGCACGCAATCAATCGTGAAAGAGGCGCCGTCATGGCTCGATCATCCGATCAGGCAAGCCCGGACAGAACTGATGCGAATGCGGCAGCGCAGGCATCGAAGTCGGCAATCTGGCGAAACAGTGCTGCGCGTTACGGGCGTGTGGCCATGGCCCTGCACTGGCTGACGGCGCTGCTCATCCTGATCGCTTTCCCGCTCGGGCTGATCGCCAATGCCTGGCCTTACGAGACCACGGCGCAATTCGCCCTGAAGGCCAATCTGTTCTCGGTTCACAAGACGCTGGGCATCGCGGCCTTCTTCACTGCCGTTGCCCGCATTCTCTGGGCATTGACGCAGCAGCGTCCCGGACCGCTGCGTCCCGAACGCAAGGCCGAACGGTTCATGGCGGAGACGGTGCATTGGTCGCTCTATCTCGCCATGGTGATCGTGCCGCTGAGCGGCTGGATGCATCACGCGGCGACAACGGGCTTCGCACCGATCCTGTGGCCGCTCGGGCAGGGCCTGCCGCTCGTGCCGCAAACGCCGGCTTTCGCCGAGGCGGCCGGCGCCGTGCACTGGCTTTTTACCAAGATTCTTGCCGCGAGCGTGCTTCTGCATGTCGGTGGTGCACTCAAGCACCATCTCCTCGACCGTGATGACACCCTGCGGCGGATGCTGCCCGGCAGCCGGGTTTCGGTATCCGGTCCCGCACTGCCGGGCGTCGGGACCGGGCGTGCCGGTTTTGCGCATGCCGGGGCGCTCGCCGCTTTCGTCATCGCCTTCCTCGCCATCGCTCTCGCGCCGGCCCTGCTGACGCGCGATGCGCCGGTACAAGCCGCGCTGGCGGCAGATGACGCATCCGTCTCCGGGCAGTCCGTGACGGAGGGGCCGTCATGGCGTGTCGAGGAGGGGCGGCTCGGTTTCGACGTGACCCAGATGGGCAGTACCGTTTCCGGCAGCTTCGCCGATTGGAGTGCCGAGATCATCTATGATCCGCAAGCCCCCGCCGAGCGGCGCGGCAGCGTCGCGGTGACGATCGCCATCGACAGTCTGAGTCTTGGCTCGGTGACCAGCCAGGCCAAGGGTGCCGATTTCCTCGACGTTGAGAATCACCCCCGCTCGCGTTTCGAGGCGACGATTCGTGAAACCGATGACGGCCATGTGGCAGACGGCATGCTGTCTCTCGCCGGTGCGCAGGTGCCGGTCAGTCTGCCCTTCAGGCTCCGGCAAGACGGTGACCGTGCCTCAGCCGAGGGGGCGGTGCGGGTCGATCGCCGGGATTTCGGGATCGGAGAATCGCATACGGATGAGAGCGCTGTCGGCTTCGGAGTCGATATCATTGTTTCGCTCGATGCCGTTCGCGTCCGGTGACATCACCGCATCCTGCACGATTCCGTGGCAGGCTCCGGGGGGGCGATTGCCTTGGCGGTGAATGGTTTGCGGCGCAGATGACGCTTCGCCGCATGCCCTGTCTGTCGGGACGGGGCTGGCGAAGCGGGGTCCGCCTCTCTACATTAGCGTATCAACGGGATTGATCCTGCGGCCCGATCGTTTCATCATTGGGGTTCGTAATCATTCCACAACGGAGTTCAAGCCGTCGACAATGATGGGGTCGTTTGTGTTCAACCGGGTCGTATCCGGCATAGTGGAAGTGCATGCCAGCGACCCGCGTGCGCCGGATGATGGCGACGACGGGCGCGATGCGACCGGAATCATTACCAAGACGCAGCCCCGGACGAAGCGTCCGAGCCTGTATCGGGTTTTGTTGCTCAATGACGATTACACACCGATGGAGTTCGTCATCGCGGTTCTCGAGCGGTTTTTTCACAAATCGCGCGAGGACGCCACGCGGATCATGTTGCATGTGCACCATAACGGGGTGGGAGAGTGCGGTATCTTCACCTTCGAAGTGGCGGAAACAAAGGTGACGCAGGTGATGGATTATGCCCGCAAGCATCAGCACCCGCTGCAATGCGTCATGGAAAAGACCTGATGATGTGCCCGTGATGGAAGGATCGGCAATGCCATGAGAACCCTGAACTGCCAGTGCCGTCCTTCACATCTCAACCGCGTCCGACCGTAAGTCACGCAAACCGATCAGAGGCCAGCCTTGCCGAGCTTTTCCCGCTCCCTAGAACAAGCGCTCCACCGGGCCCTCGCCCTCGCCGGCGAACGGCGGCACGAGTATGCCACGCTGGAGCATCTCCTTCTCGCACTGATCGACGATCAGGATGCGGCGGCGGTGATGCGCGCCTGCAATGTCGACATGACGACACTGAAGACCAATCTCGTCGAATATGTCGACAACGAGCTGGCCAATCTCGCCACCGGTGCCGGCCAGGATGCCAAGCCGACCGCCGGATTCCAGCGCGTGATCCAGCGCGCCGTGATTCATGTGCAATCCTCAGGCCGCGAGGAGGTGACGGGCGCGAATGTGCTGGTTTCGCTCTTCGCCGAGCGTGAGAGCCATGCCGCGTATTTCCTGCAGGAGCAGGACATGACGCGCTATGACGCGGTCAATTACATCTCCCACGGGATCGCCAAACGTCCCGGCGGCTCGGAGCCGCGCACGCCGCGCGGTGCCAGCGAGGAAGAGGCGCCCGAGCGTCGCTCGGGTGAGGAGGGTGAACGCCAGAAGAAGAAGGCGGATGCGCTCGACGCCTATTGCATCGATCTCAATGCCAAGGCGCGCCAGGGCCGCATCGACCCCCTGATCGGGCGCGAGAACGAAGTGCGCCGCACCATTCAGGTGCTCTGCCGGCGCCAGAAGAACAACCCGCTCCTCGTCGGCGATCCGGGCGTCGGCAAGACCGCCATCGCCGAAGGTCTGGCGCGCAAGATCAACGAGGGTGAGGTTCCCGAGGTGCTCGCCGGGACGACGGTGTATTCTCTCGACATGGGCGCCCTGCTCGCAGGAACGCGTTATCGCGGCGATTTCGAAGAGCGCCTGAAGCAGGTGGTCAAGGAGATCGAGGCGCATCCCAACGCGGTCATGTTCATCGATGAGATCCACACCGTGATTGGTGCGGGTGCCACGTCAGGCGGGGCAATGGATGCCTCGAATTTGCTCAAGCCGGCTCTGGCGCAGGGAACCCTGCGCTGCATCGGCTCGACCACCTACAAGGAGTATCGCCAGCATTTCGAGAAGGACCGCGCTCTCGTTCGGCGCTTCCAGAAGATCGACGTGAACGAGCCCTCGATCGAGGATTCCATCGCCATCATGAAGGGCCTCAAGCCCTATTACGAGGAATTCCACGGCCTGCGCTTCTCCAACGATGCAGTCAAGGCGGCCGTCGAGCTCTCGGCGCGCTATATCAATGACCGCAAGCTGCCGGACAAGGCCATTGACGTGCTGGACGAGACCGGCGCCTCGCAGATGCTGCTCCCGGAGAACAAGCGGCGCAAGACGATCAGCGTCAAGGAGATCGAGACGACCATCGCATCGATGGCCCGGATCCCGCCCAAATCCGTTTCCAAGGACGATGCCACGGTGCTCGAGAATCTCGAAACCGAGCTCAAGACGGTCGTGTACGGCCAGGAGGCAGCGATCGGGCCACTCTCCTCGGCGATCAAGCTGGCGCGCGCTGGGCTGCGTGAACCGGACAAGCCGATCGGCTCATACCTGTTCGCAGGACCCACCGGGGTCGGCAAGACCGAGGTGGCGCGCCAGCTGGCTTCCTCGCTCGGCGTCGAGCTCCTGCGCTTCGACATGTCGGAATACATGGAGCGCCACACGGTGAGCCGCCTGATCGGCGCACCGCCCGGCTATGTCGGTTTCGACCAGGGCGGGCTTCTGACGGACGGCGTCGACCAGCATCCCCATTGCGTGCTGCTGCTCGACGAGATCGAGAAGGCGCATCCGGATCTGTTCAACATCCTTCTGCAGGTGATGGATCACGGCAAGCTCACGGACCATAACGGCAAGCAGATCGACTTCCGTAACGTCATTCTGATCATGACCTCTAATGCGGGCGCCGCCGATCTGGCCAAGCAGGCCTACGGTTTCACCCGGACGCGGCGGGAGGGCGATGATACGGAAGCGATCAACAAGCTTTTCACGCCGGAATTCCGCAATCGTCTGGATGCGGTGATCTCCTTCGGCGCGCTGCCCCGCGAGACGATCTACCGTGTGGTCGACAAGTTCGTGATGCAGCTCGAGGCGCAGCTCGCCGATCGCAATGTCACGATCGAGCTTTCAGACCCGGCGCGCGACTGGCTTGTGGAGCGCGGCTACGATCCGACAATGGGTGCACGCCCGATGGGGCGCGTCATCCAGCAATCGATCAAGACGCCGCTGGCGGATATCCTGTTGTTTGGCAAGCTCAAGGGCGGCGGGGCCGTGCGCGTCGTCGTCGCCGAGGACGAAAACGGCGAATCGAAGCTGGATTTCGAATTCCCCGAAGGTCCGGTCAAGCCGCGCAAGGAAATCGAGCCCAAGCCGAAGAAGCCGCGCCGCAAGCGGGCCTCCCCGGCGAAATCATCCAGGTCGAAATCCGGTGGTTCCGGCGGCAAGCCAGGGCCCGATGGCGGCAACAAGGGCGGTGATGGCCCCGGCGGGGTGCGCACCGTTCCCAAGGTGCCTTTGGTGCGCGCATGAGTGGCGCGCCCCAAAGGCCGCCGCATCCCGCAACGCCGCCCGTCGATCAGCAGCGGCGGGAACCGCGGATGGATGAGCCCCGGCCCGAGGACCTTCCGATGGAAGATCCGCGTCTGCGGGATCCGCGCTATCAGGCACGCCTCCGGCAAGGCTTGCAGTATCAGGATCCGTTCCGGCCTGATCCGCCGCCGGCGGGGGCGCCACCGCAGCATGACCAGCCTGATCCGGGCAGGCATGCGCAGCAGGCTGCTCCGCAATCGGCACCGCAGGCCGCGCCCGATCCGCAGGCGCGCTGGCATGATCCGCATGGCGGGACCTACCATCCTGCCTATGATCCTGGCTATTCCGCGCTCGATCAGGCGGTCGATGTGCCGCATCGCCCGAGCCCCGGGCCCGGGTATCTGCCTGTGGATCCGGTCAGTCGGGGCTATCAGGATCCGCATGGCCCGCAGCCGGCCCATGGCTGGGCGCCGCCCGGCGCTCCACCCGCCACCCCGATGCCGCAGGCGCCACCGCGCATGCCCCGCAACGTGCATCCGCAGGCCGAGCACGACGACGTTTCCCGGCTGCCCCCCTGGCTGCGCCGGACGGCTGCGCTGGTCAGTGCGGGCGCAGCATCCGCCGCCGCGACCGGGCGTGCGGGAATCGCCGGATTGCGCGCGCGTCGGTCGGAAAAGGCACGCGAACGCGCGCGGTTGGAAGCCGCCCGAGCCGCTGATGCCGTCGATTCCGGTATCGATGCCCAGGGCCCGGGAAGTCCCGCAAATTCTGGAATGCGCCCGACGCGTCAGCCGGGCCAGAAGCTCACCGCGAAGGAGCGGCGCTGGCAGCGACGGCGCCGTCGGCACGTGGCCGAGGAGATTGCCGGCTGGATTCTGGTGCCGATCATACTGATCGCGCTGTATTTCGCCCTGATCGGCGGGCTCGCCCTGTTCGGTCTGACCCTCGAAGACCTGATGGACGCGCTGCGCACGATTCGTGCCCAGTTCAGCTGATTCGAAGGCGGAAAGGCCAGCGCCATGGCACGCAGCCGCGCCGATACCGTGCTCGTGGCGAGGGGTATCTTCGAAAGCCGCGCCCGCGCCCAGGAGGCAATTCGGGCCGGTCTTGTCAGTGCCGATGGCACCCGCGTGCGCAAGGCCTCCGAAAGCATCGCCGAGAATGCCGAGATCGAGGCGCGGCAGCCGCATCCTTATGTCTCGCGTGGCGGGCTCAAACTCGCCGCTGCGCTCGATGCCTTCGCCATCGATCCGCATGGACGAGTCGCCTGTGATCTCGGCGCCTCGACCGGCGGCTTTACCGATGTGCTGCTGCAGCGGGGTGCGCGGCGGGTGCATGCGGTCGATGTCGGGCGAGACCAGCTGCATCCGCGCATCGCCGGCGATGCGCGCGTCGTGGCGATGGAGGGCTGCGATGCCCGCAGCCTCGACGCGCAAGCCTTTCCGGAAGTGCCGGACCTGCTCGTGGCCGATGTCAGCTTCATATCCCTGAAGCTCGTCATCCCGCCGGTCCTGCCGCTTCTGGCGCCACGGGCGGAAATCATCCTCCTGATCAAACCGCAATTCGAGGCCGGGCGCGCGGCGCTCGGCAAGGGCGGAATCCTGCGCGATGAAGCCGTGCAGCGCGATGTCTGCGACGCCATTGCGCGGCTGCTCGATGATGCAGGCGGGCATATGCTCGGGTTGATCGAATCGCCGATTCGCGGCGGTGACGGTAATCGTGAATTCCTGATCGGAGCCCGTCTTGGCTGAAGCTGTTCCCGCATTCGCGCCTTTCGAGGTCATGATCGAGCGCTTGGGTGCCCGTGGCGACGGTATTGCCCGGCATGGCGATGCCATTCTGCACGTGCCTGGCGCGCTGCCCGGCGAGACGGTGCGGGTGTTTCGCGATGAAGGCAGCCGCGCCCTGTGCGACGGTGACGACGCGATTCGCGTGGCCTCGCCGGAGCGCATAGCGCCGTTCTGCCCGGTTCACGGGCGCTGCGGGGGATGTGTCGCGCAACATATGGCACCGGATCTTTATGCCAGGTGGAAACGCGGGCTGCTCGAACACGCACTGTCGCGCGCGGGTCTCGAAACCGAGGTGGCGCCGCTGGTTCCGGCCGCGGGGGCAGGGCGGCGGCGGCTGACCTTTCATGCCATGCGTGACGATGACGGCGTCCTGCGCGTCGGTTTCATGGCCGCGCGCAGCCATGACCTTGTGGCGATCGATCATTGTCCCGCGGCCGAGCCCGGGCTGGCCGGCGCGCCGCAGATCGCCCGGCTTCTCGCAGAGGGGTATCTCGCCGAGCAGTCGGCAGCGGCCTGCGATATCCACGTGACGTCGAGCGTCAACGGTCTCGATATCGATCTGCGTGGCGGGCGAAGCGGCGCTTCGGGGCCGTCGGCGGGATTGCGCCGCCGCCTGATCACGCTTGCCGATGAGTGTGATCTCGCGCGGCTGTCGGTTGCCGGTGAGACGCTGGTGATGCGCCGCCCGCCGCTGCAGCCGATGGGGCAGGCGGCTGTTCTGCCGCCCGCCGGCGGCTTTCTGCAGGCGAGCGCAACGGGCGAAGCCGTTCTGGCGGCACATGTGCGCGATGCGCTGCGGGCGCGACCCGCACCGGGCACAACGAAGAAGAAGCGCAAGCCCGTCCGCCGCATCGCGGAGCTGTTTGCCGGCTGCGGCGCCTTCACCCTGCGACTCGCCGAGGACGTCGCCGTGCATGCTGTGGAGGCCGATGCGGGGGCGCTCGTCGCGCTTGATCGCGCCGCCCGTGAGACGCCGGGCCTCAAACCCGTCAGCCATGAGCGGCGCGACCTGTTCCGCCGCCCGCTGCTCATGCCGGAGCTTTGCGCCTTCGACGCTGTCGTGCTCGATCCGCCGCGCGCCGGCTGTGAGGCACAGACGCGCCAGCTGGCCCGGGCGCAGCTGCCGCTCGTGGTCTATGTGTCCTGTGATCCCGTGACGCTTGCCCGGGACGCCGCCCTGCTGGTGGCGGCGGGTTACCATCTCGAAACCGTGATACCGATCGACCAGTTCGCCCTGACGGCGCATCTTGAATGCGTCGCCGTGCTCAGAAAGTGATCTTTCCGACCAAAACCGCAGTGTTGTGCGCCGGTTTCCGGCCAAAATTGCCCTGATCCTGTCAATTCCTGCAGTGGATTACGGGGATGGCAGCAACTGCGCAGATCATTGCAGACAATTTTACAGACCCGTTTGACCCGCCGCATACGGCCCGCAACGTAACGTGACGTCATCACAGCCGAGGCCGCGTCGCACGCGGCCCTCATAAGGGAACCGGGCCGGTGCCGCAGGGCGCTGCTCGTCTTGAAACAATGGTGTATGGCTTGATCGAAGATCTCGAATCCGCGATCGCACGCTCGTCGCAATCGCGTCGCACCGACCATCTGCGTCGGGTCACTGATCTGTTCCTGCGCGATGCGCCGGCGCTCAGCGAAGAACAGGTCGATCTGTTCGACGTGGTCATCGCCCGATTGGCCAATGCCATCGAGGCGCGCGCGCGCATGGATCTGTCCGAGCGGCTGGCCGAGGTGCCGAACGCGCCGCGCGGCGTCGTGCGCTCGCTCGCGCATGATGAGATCGGCATCGCCCGTCCGGTCCTGACCCGCTCGGAGCGCCTCTCCGACGACGATCTCGTCGCCGTTGCTCTCGCCAAGGGACGCGAGCATATGCTCGCCATCTCCGAGCGCCGGGCGCTGACGGAGCCGGTCACCGATGTTCTTGTCAAGCGCGGCGACCGGATCGTGGTGCATGCGGTCGCCGGCAATCCCGGCGCGCGCTTTTCCGATGACGGGATGGCGACGCTGGCCGAGCGCGCCCGCGCCGATGAAGCCTTGCGCAATGTGCTCACGGATCGTGACGATGTCGATCCCGAGCGCCTGCGTCAGCTCATGGCCATCGCCAAGGAGACGGTGCGCAACCGGTTGCAGGACGAGACGCCCGAGGGCGCTCTGGACCATGCGCTCGAGATCGGGACGCTCGGCCTCGAAGCCGAGATCGTCCCCGGTGCGCGCGATTACCGCCCGGCCATCGAGATCGTCGATGCGCTGGAAGCGGAGCGACCGCTGGTCGAGCAGGATCTGATGGACTTTGCCGGTGCGCAGAAATTCGAGGAATGTGTCTGCACCGTTGCGCGTATGGCTGATCTGTCAGTCCAGGCGGCTGAGCGGCTGTTTGACGAAGGGGATGCGGAGCTGCTTCTGGTCGTCGCGCGTGCGCAGGACTGGTCATGGCCGACCCTGCGCCTGATGCTCAAGCTGCGCGGCGACGCGGCCACAGCCCCGCATCTGATGCGCAAGGCGAAGGAAACCTTCGAACAGCTAAAGCCGAAGACGGCCGAGCGGGTCTTGCATTTCCTGAAAGCGCGCGAAGCGAGCCAGCAACGTGCGAGCCGCAAGGCCGCGTTCCGGCAGGGCGGGAATATCAAACCCTTGCAAATGTGAGATAGGAGGGGCGCCGCCCCTCCCGGATCGCCTTTGCTTCGTAGCGGGTTCCCGGCCAGCCGCTATAGGGCTCGCGCCAATCATCGGGGCCGTTCGCAAGCCAGCGCAGGCGCGGCTCCTGTGCGGCACGCGCGAGCGTCCAGCCGACATAATCGTCGATATCGGAGGCAAAATGGAACGTCCCCCCCGGCTGGAGCAGGCGGGCGATCGCGTCCAGGTTGTTCTTTGAAACGAACCGCCGCTTTCGCGTGCGGCGCTTCGGCCAGGGATCGGGATAGAGCAGATAGATCCGCGAAAACGCGGCTTCGGGAAGACGTGGCAACAACAGCCCGGCATCCGCGTCCCACAGACGGATATTGTGCAGGTCGTGTGTTGCGATCTCGCCGAGCAGCTTCACCATGCCGTTGATGAATGGCTCGCAGCCGATGAAACCCGTCTGCGGCGCTTCCCCGGCGCGATGGGCCAGGTGCTCGCCGCCGCCGAAACCGATTTCCAGCACCAGCTCTTCAGGTATGAAACCAAAAAATCCCGCGAGATCCTCGCGGGACAGGGAGGTGTCGCCGCGCGGCAACATCAGGCGCGGCAACAATGTTTCCAGTCGCTCCTGCTGCCCGGCGCGCAGGCGCTTGCCCTTGCGGCGACCAAAGAAGGAAGCCGCCGGGGCCTGCGCGTCGGAGGATGGAGCGCTCATGGCCGGGTCGATCAGAAAGCCGATTTCAGCGTGTCGGCGAGATCGGTGCGCTCCCAGGAGAAGCCGCCATCGGCTTCGGGGGCACGACCGAAATGGCCGTAGGCTGCGGTACGGGCATAGATCGGGCGGTTGAGTTCCAGCCTGGTGCGGATGCCGCGCGGGGACAGGTCCACCGCTTCCATCAGAACCGCTTCGAGCTTGGCTTCGTCAACCTGACCCGTGCCGTGCAGATCGGCATAGATCGAGAGCGGCTTGGCCACGCCGATGGCGTAGGAGAGCTGGATGGTGCAGCGCTTGGCGAGACCCGCCGCCACCACGTTCTTGGCGAGGTAGCGCGCGGCGTAAGCCGCCGAACGGTCGACCTTGGTGGGATCCTTGCCGGAGAACGCGCCGCCGCCATGCGGAGCCGCACCGCCATAGGTGTCGACGATGATCTTGCGACCGGTGAGGCCGGCATCACCGTCAGGGCCGCCGATCACGAAGGCGCCGGTCGGATTGACGTGCCAGATGCAGTCCTTGCCGATCCAGCCCGCAGGAAGCGCCTGGTGCACGTACGGCTCGACGATGGAGCGGATGTCGTGCGAGGTCAACTTCTCGTCGAGATGCTGGGTCGAGACGACGATCTGGGTCACACCGACGGGCTTGCCGTTTTCGTAGCGGATCGTGACCTGGCTCTTGGAATCCGGACCGAGCAGGTTGGATTCGCCGCTCTTGCGGGCATCGGCCATGGCCTTGAGGATCTTGTGCGAGAAGTCGATCGGAGCCGGCATCAGCTCCTCGGTCTCGTCACAGGCATAGCCGAACATGATGCCCTGGTCGCCGGCACCTTCTTCCTTGCCGTCGTTGGAATCGACACCCTGGGCGATATGCGCCGACTGCGCATGCAGCAGCACGTCGATATCGCAATTGGCCCAATGGAAGCCGTCCTGCTCATAGCCGATATCCTTGATGGCCATGCGCGCGAGATGCGAGACGTAATCCGCCGTGATGTGCTCGGGACCGCGCACCTCACCCGCGATCACGACCTTGTTGGTCGTGGTCAGGGTTTCGCACGCCACACGCGCTTCCGGCATCGCCGCGAGATAGGCATCGACGACGGTATCGGAAATGCGGTCACAGACCTTGTCCGGATGTCCTTCGGAAACGGATTCACTGGTGAAGAGATAGCTGGAACGAGCCACGATCAACCCACCCTTTCTGATTGGTATGAACCTGGGGCGCACCGAAATGTGCCCGTCGAAATCATGAGATCGACGGGCTTTTGCCATCGCTTTAGCGGAAGGTCAAGGTGACAAACCGAATTCGTTCGGAATAAAGAACGCCGCCATCCGGCCAGGGTCAGCTCAAACCGGCTGATCGACAGGGTTTTTCGCGGTTTCGTCATCGGCCTCCGCCAATGCTTCCACGAGATCGACAATTCTCTTGCGCACACGACTGTCGCGCACACGCACGAAAGCGCGCATCAGCTGCAGCCCGTCCGAGGTCGAAAGGAAATCCGTCATGTAGGGCGGATTGGGGTCCTCGGCGAATCCGCCGGCCAGTTCCCCTTCCGGATTCGGCGCGCCTTCATAGAAGAATTCGATCTGTACACCCAGCGCGGAGGCGATCTGGTGCAGCCGGCTCGCGCCGATTCGATTGGCGCCCTTTTCGTATTTCTGGATCTGCTGGAATGTCAGCCCGAGCGCCTCTCCGAGCTTTTCCTGGCTCATCCCGACCATCATCCGGCGCATGCGTACGCGGCTGCCGACATGGATGTCGATCGGATTCGGATTTTTCTTCACCTGCCTGTCCCCCAGACCTATGTGCCCGCGATGCGACGCGCGGTCAGCGATGCGAGAAGGCACAATAGTAACTGCAACCAAAAAATGCCATTGCCGAATTCTGCAAAAATGGTTGGTGTACCCCGTTCAGGCAGGCCCGAATCGATGACACCCGCGATATTCACGTCGAGTGATGACAGTATTCGCCCGTATGGGTCGATCACGGCGGAAATACCACTGTTGGCTGCGCGGACCAGGGGCAGGCCTTCTTCTACGGCACGTAGTCTTGCCTGCGCGAAATGCTGACGCGGTCCCGGCGTATCACCGAACCAGGCATCGTTGGTGACGTTCAGAAGCATCCCCGCAGGCCGGCTTTCGGATTCGTCCACAGGCCGTACCGCGCCGGGAAAAATCGCCTCGTAGCAGATACCTGCTGCGATGGGCGGCAGCCCGGGCGCTTCCAGCATACGCCGGCGCGTTGCCGCCGTGAAGCCGCCCGGGAGCTGGATGAATTCGCGCAGACCGAGTGCCCGCAAGCTGCCGTCGAAGATGGCCGGAAGATATTCACCAAAGGGGACGAGATGCACCTTGTCGTAGGTGGCGCGGATGCTGCCGTCTCCGGCCACGACATGGATGGAATTGAAGAAGTCATACCCGTCACTGCGCAGCCGCTCCTCGGCCCGCGCCGCGCCCGTGATCAATGTCACGTCGGACGGCAGCAGCGCCGCGATCTGGGCGAGCGCCCGGCGATCGTTGTGGAGCAGGAACGGAAAGGCCGATTCAGGCCAGATCAGATGTGTGACGTCGGCCACGCCGGATGTCTGCGGGGAGGTGGCCCGGTCGGAGAGGCGCAGATAGCGCTCCATGATCTCTTCGCGATTGGCCGGGTTGAACTTCTCGTCCTGGGGCAGATTCGGCTGCATGATGCGCAATTGCACGCCGGCGACGAGAGGGCTCGGGCTCGCAGGCACCCGCATGGCACCATAACCGGTGACGGCGATCATCGCGACGAGTGCCGCGCCCGCCGGAACCCATCGCCCCGCCGGGCGCGGGGCCGTGGCGATGGTCGCGGGGGCGGCGGCGATCGCGACCGCGAGCACGGTCATGCCCCACAGGCCGATCAGGGCCGCGACCTGCATGGGCCAGAGCTGCTGGCCGAGCGCCATGCCGAGGCTGTTCCACGGAAACCCGGTGAAGAGATGCCCGCGCAGCCATTCCGCGAGGCCGAGCCCGAAAGCAAGCGCGAGAATACGCCAGGGCCCCGCGCTCCAGACCAGTCGGGCGGCGAGGAAGCCGAAAGCATAGAAGAAGGCGAGGGCGGCGGGCAGGCCGATCACGCCCAGCGGCAGCGCCCAGGCGAAGCGCTCCGCCTCGACGAGGAAAGCCGCCCCGAGCCACCACAACCCGGCGAGACAATAGCCGAATCCCCAGAACCAGCCAGCACTCGCCGCTGCCCGCAAGGTGCCGAGCCGCCTGCCTGCACCCGCACCGCCTGCGCCGTCGATCAGCCAGGTCGCGATCACGAGCGAGACGATAAGGGCCGGGAAAAAGCCGAATGGCGGCATGGCCAGCGCCGCGATCGCGCCTGCCGCCATGGCCAATGCCGCACGCCGCCAGCCCCAACTGAGAATGATCCAGTGGGCGAGGGCTTGCAACTTTTCGATGATCATGTTTGGGCCACTCACCGCTGACCCGGGGTGCCGGTCACTTGTCGCGAATCGCCTGTAGGTTTGGCAGAGATTTCGGGATCTGCCGCTTTCGGCCCCGGTAGCATCCCGTCCTGCCTCTCTGTCGTGTTGTCTTTCGCCATGGCGCCGTCTCCGGGGACGGGTGCCGGCGAATC
>Ga0102938_10002026_pt1 | contig 15399 bp, 7 predicted proteins | sample SalPonR2_B_D2_MG_FD_84516 | JGI IMG/M metagenome (GOLD analysis project Ga0102938, IMG submission 84516) | Salt pond soil microbial communities from South San Francisco under conditions of wetland restoration - Salt Pond MetaG R2_B_D2_MG | ecosystem: Environmental > Aquatic > Marine > Intertidal...
CCAGGGTTATCTGTTTCAGGTTGTTGCCGCATTGCATCCGGCGTGCGGCTTCGCGAGCCGATTGCACCGCCGGCAGCAACAAACCGACCAGGATGCCGATGATCGCAATGACCACCAGCAGTTCGACCAACGTGAAACCACGTCGGGGCGAAAAGAATTTTTTCATTCGCATCATTGTCGGATCGTTTGGTTGTTTGAATCAAAAGGAGTCCGCGCGGACCGGTAGCCTTCCGCCGGTCCGGCGGATTGATTGGTGAAAGGAAACGCTGAACGCTGTCCGGCCGAACGCCGGAAAAAGCTCCCGCGCGAATCCGAAGCGAAGATCACGTGTTGTGAGGAACGAGCCTTCGTCCGTTTTCACGCGGGAGCGAGGATTCCAACCCGAAACCCACTCAGGCCGTCCCATCAGCGGCTGTGCGGACGCTCAGCGCGCCGGACGGATGGGAGGGGGAATCCGTGACGAATCGATCGGTGTCTCTGGGATGCAGCAGAACGGCTGCGATAGGCGGTCCGCGTCGCGCTAGGGGACAGGCGGTTCCGGCACGGTCGCATCGGCATGGAACGACTCGTCACCGATGATCAGGCGGCCTACGATCGGAGCCGCCCGGTCGGAGCCGCTGAAACGAGTCGGCGGACAAGCCGAGCCGAGCACCGTCCAGAGCGTCTGAATGCCACGACACTCTGCCGCTTTCCACATCAACACGACGTGGGTTTGCAGACGCGCCGTGTCACCGGGGTCGTCCGCGCGTCGGTCGCCCGGCGAGTTGGCGGTAGCATCGGTTGAATCGGCCGAACATCCACAGCAAGACGACTGGCAAACGGACGACCGGCGAACGATTCGGGACTTGGCGACGCGGTCCAACAAAAACTCGGGCGGCGCGACGCCGTTTTCCTCCGCCCAAGCCAGCTTTTGGCGGTCATCGTGGCAACAGCAGTGGTCCCAGCAGAACTCTGCCGTCGAACAACCGCACGGACAATCTTCGCACGGAAACCGCTGACCGGTTGCGTCGGAATCAGCGGGCACAGACGGGCGGGAAAACGGCAGGCCCGTCAGCGCAGCGACCAGTACCGACAACAGCGTCCAGCAGAAGACGCGTTGCAGCCGGCTTTGGTAAAAGATGCTTCGATGAAACGAATTCAAGACGCTGTTTAATGCTTCGAGCACGCGGGGCGGCTCGTTCCTCACGTCGACCAGTCTCCGTTCTCGGCGACTCATCGGCAAGCCCTCGATCTCAGGTGTGTCACCTTGCCGCACGTCATCCGATTGCGTCCAACGGGGGTGTGTCGGGAGGGACAGTGGCACAAGCGGTCACCGTCGGGTCATTGCTCCGGCGAGGCTGTGAAAACACGCCGACTGTCGTACACTGACGGCGAATCGTTTACGTCCTTTTACCGAGTCGCCTGATGCCCGAGAGCCGCCCCCTGCCCAGCGTCCAGCTGAACGCCGTTTCCGAGGCGGACTCGGTCCAACCGAGCGACGTTTTGGTGATCGGGATTGGCCAAGATTTGGCCATCCGAGACAGCGTCAAGGTCGCCGACGACCTGACCGGCGGGGCCATCGGCCGGATGATCGGCTCGGGTGAGATCAGCGGAAAAAAAGGGGAATCTTTGTTGGTGCCCGGCGGGGCTTCCGGCGGCCCGGACTTGATCTTGATCATCGGGACCGGCGAACAGGTCGATCGCGGCGTCGCGTTCGAGGTGGCCGCCACGGCGATCCGCCAGATCGCCAAACGGGAACGCCGGCGGATCGTTTTGGCGATCGACGGGACCTCCATCGGCGACGTCGGCGACGCGATCGTCGCCGGGGCTTTGTCGGGTTGCGAGACGCAGGCCATCTATCAAACCGGCGGACACGCTTTCTTTCCGCCCGCGTCGATCGACTTTGTCGGGCTGACGCAAACGCAGATCGATCGGGGACGCGTGATCGGCGAGTCGATGAATTTCACTCGCCGACTGGTCAACGAACCGGCCAGCGCCGTGTACCCGGAAAGCTTCGTCAGTCGCGTGACGAAACACTTCGCGGGCACGTCATTGCAGATCGAAGCCTGGGACGAACACCGTCTGGAATCGGAGGGATGCCGGGCGATCTTGGCCGTCGGTCAAGGTTCGGTTCGTCCGCCAAGGTTGCTGATCATTCGTCACCAAGGCGGACCGCAAGACCAAGCCCCGCTGGCACTCGTCGGCAAGGGCGTGACGTTCGACAGCGGCGGGCTATCGATCAAGCCCAGTGAAGGGATGGTCGACATGAAGTGCGACATGGCGGGCGCGGCAACGGTGGTCGGTGTCATGAAAGCGATCGCCGAACTGAAGGTGCCTCGCAACGTGATCGGCTTTTGCGGATTGGCCGAGAACATGGTCAGCGGAGATAGCTACAAACTGGGCGATGTGATCGAAACTCGTAGCGGCAAGACCATCGAAATCCTGAACACGGATGCCGAAGGCCGCGTCGTCTTGGCCGATACCCTGGACGTGGCGATTCAGCATCATCCCGGGGCGATGATCGATCTGGCGACATTGACGGGCGCTTGCATGGTCGCCTTGGGAAACGAAGTGGCCGGCCTGATGACCAACAGCGACGACGTGTGCCGAGATTTTCGCGGTGCCGCCGAAGCCGAAGGCGAACCGGTTTGGCAGTTGCCGATGTTCTCGCTGTATGACGAAAAGGTCAAAAGCAAAGTCGCCGACATCAAGAACGTCGGCGAGGGTCGCTGGGGCGGCGCGATCACAGCCGCGAAGTTTCTGGAGAACTTCGTCGGCGACACGCCTTGGGTTCACATCGACATCGCCGGCCCGGCCTTCGTCGACAGCCCTTTGCCGCACCGGGACGCCGGTGCGACCGGCGTCATGGTGCGGTCGCTCGTTCGCTGGATCGAAAACAGCTGAGCCGAGCCCCGAGCCGAGCCGTGGGAACGTTCAGAACGTCCCCTCGTCGAGCAATTGTAACAAGGCTTCATCGATTTCGTCGTCGGCCGACGATCCGCTCGAGCCTGACGCGACAAGCGGCGCGGGGGAGATCTTTTCGAAGACCACGTAGGCCACCTGTTCGGTCGTGTGGCTGCGTTTGCTGTCACGGAGCTGGTCTTCTTGCACGATCAGGGTCAACGTCGACGGCGTCAGCGCGTCGTTCCCGTCAAGCACCGGCCGAGCTCCGTCGTTCCCGTCCATCGCGGCGGAACTGAGGATCGCGGTCGTCGGGGAGGTCACCACGCCGGTCGCCAACTGCGGACCTCCGAGGAGAAGCCGTTCGATGCGAATCGCGTCGGCGTTCAAACGGTTGGCGTAGGGGCTGCCGTTGACTCGGTCAGAAAGTTCGACCACGAGGGAGCCGCTGCTGACAAACACGGGCGTCCCCAAGTTCTGGAATGGCGTGCCGGAATTCACCGCGTCGGGCGTCGGCGTGATTTCCTGGTTGACCACCTCGGTTCGAAGCTCCGAGGAACCGTCCAACAAGCGATAGGGGGCGCGGGTCGCGCGATTGGCGTTGGTCGACCACGTCGCGGAGACTTGATACGGTCCCGGTGGCAGATCGCTGAACGTCCAACGGGCCACGTCGACGCTGCCCCGGGGAATGGCTTCATGCACGTCGCCCTGGAATCCTTGGCCGACCCAATGGACCCAAGTGCCCGAAGTGCTGAATCCGGCATCGCCGTTGTCGACGATTCGTACCAGCGGTGCGTCGCTGAAATCGTCGTTGCGGATTTCACCGACGCCGACACCGGTCAAAATCGTTGCCTCGCTGGGGTCGGAAAGATTGACCGCGAAGGTCTCGTCGGGTTCGGAGACGTCGTCGCCGAGCACCGTGACGTTGATCGTCTTGGTGGTCTGGCCGGCGGCAAAGACGAGCGTGCCGCTCGTGGCGGTGTAATCCCCATCCGCGGTTTCGGCGGTGCCGTCGACGGTCGCGTAGTTGACCGTCACGGTGCGACCGCTGGCGGGTGTCAAAGTGATCGTGAACGAAGCCGTCGTCGTCGCCGGCGCGTCGCCTTCGTCGACCGAAACGCTATCGATCGAAAGGGTCGGCAGCACATCGTTGTCGGTGATGCCGGCGACGACCGGGACGATCGCGACGCCGTCGTAATCCGACCCCGTGCTGGTTACCACGTGGGTGATCGTGCTCTGGTGATCGCCTTCGACGACGTCGTCGTCGAAGGCTCGAACGTAGACGGTCCGAGGGGTCGTATCGGTGATGTCGCTGATCGCGAGTACCGGCGAGAAATCGACATCGTTCAAACTGACCAAGCTCTGCGACGAACCCGCCGTGACGGTGATGTCGACCGGTGCCGTGGGCGACGAACCCAACGCGATTTCGTAGCTGTCCGAAAGGCCGCCTTCGGTGACGTGGGTGCCGCCGTCACTTTCGGTAATCGTGATTTTGGGCCCGATCGCTTCGATGCGAATGGCGTCCGCGTTGAGCCGATTGGAAAAGCGAAAACCGCTCACCTCATCGGTCAGTTCGACGGTCAACGTCCCGCTGCTGTCCGGGGCCAGCACGATCGGATCGCCCAGATGTTGGAAACGCGTGCCCGCGACGACGGCATCCGCGGCCGGCAAGTTTTCCTGGTTGATCTGTTCGCGGTAGACCAACACCGAGTCGTCGAAAACGCTGTACGGCGCGGCGGTGGTCCGGTTGCCGTTGGGCGTCCAAGTCGCCGAAACTTGGTATCGCTGGCCCGGCGTCAATCCGCGGAAGGTCCAGAAGGCTTTGTCGCTGCTGCCGCCGGGGATGGCTTCATGAACGTCGTTCTGGTAGCCCTGCCGCGTCCATCGTCGCCAGGAACCGGTCGTGGTGAAGCCCGCGTCGCCGTCATCAATGATTTGGATCGGCGGAGCGTCATTGTCGGCGATCGTCACGGTGACCGAATCGACGACCAGGGTGTCGCCGTAGACCGGGTCACCGGTGGCAAGGTGGTTGATCCGACTCGTGTGCTCGGCTTCTGGCAAGGCGTCATCGACGGCGGTCACCGTGACCGTTTGGGGGACGTCCCAGTTGTCGGGCGTGAACACCAGGGTGCCCGCGGAGACGTGGACTTGGGCGACGTCGTGTAAGATTTCGATGGTGACGTCGTTGGTCGGCCGCGTCGCCAACACGGCTTGATAGGTCGCCGACGTCGCCCCTTTTTCGGCGACGCGGATGTCGCCGGGAGTCACCCTGACGCCCGGATCGTCGTCGTCGATGTGGACCGTGGCGGTGTCCCCGGTCGGATCGACCCTGACGCCGGTGTTGTCCGTCTCCGACAGAGTAACGATCACGGTTTCGTCGTCTTCGAGCACGGCGTCGTCGATCACGTTGACGTCGATCGTGGCGGTCGTCTCGGTCGCCGGGATCGTGACCGAGCCCGACAGAGACGCGTAGTCCGCTTCACCGTCCGCCGTGCCGGTGACGTCGTAACGGATCACGATGTCCTTCGTGCTGACGCCTGACAGGGTGACGGTGAACAGGCCGTCGTCACCCGGTTCGGCGGCGTCCGGATCGTTCGCGATGATCGAGACGGTTGCGGTGTCGTCGTCACCGATTCGGACGCTGAGGTTGCGGACGGGCAAATCTGTGGGATAGTCCGCGTCGTCGTCGGTGGCGATGATGACATGCGAGATCGCGGCGAAATGATCTCCCTCGATCACGTCATCGTCGGTGGCCGAAACGTCGACCTGATGCCGTTGGGTTTCTTCGTTAAAGACCAAGTCGATCGCTCGGCCGGGACCGGCGCCCAAGTCGATCTGGTCGTCGGCGGGCGTCACGCGGAGCGTCACGTCACCGGCCGGAACCGTGTTGAGCGAGATTTCGTAGCTGTCCGTCGACCCGGATTCGAACACCGTGGTGTCGCCGCCGGTTTCCTTTAAACCGAACCCCGGCCCGCGGGCGCCGAACACGATGTAGGCCAACTGTTCGGGTGCATGGGTGCGGGCAAAGTCGCCCCGCCAGTCTTCGTCGATGGCCAGGTTCAGTTGCGTTTCGGTCAAAGGTTCGGCCCCGTACAGCAGTGGCCAGCCGCCCTGGGATTCGTTCATGCCGGCGCTGCTGACGATCGCGGTTTCGACAGACATGAATCCGTCCAGCGGATAAGAATAAGGCGGCGTGTTGCCCAGCCCACCGATGGTGTTGGTGCCGACGGCGGCGGAGTAACCCAGCGGGCCGACGTTTCCGCTGCCCGATTCGACGACCACGTAACCGATCGTTTCGCCCACGCGGCCGACGACGGGATCGGTGCTGGTGTGCTTGCCGACCGACAGCGACGTCGCGCTGGGCGGATCGCCTCGGGTGCCGTCGCTGGCCCAAAAGACGGAATACAACGGGTCGTTGGTCGTCATCACTTGGCCGACGACCACGGGATCGGTGTAGCTGTTCCGATAGGCTCGGGGCTCGCCGACCCACGAATCGGTGTAGCCGCCGTCGGTCACGGTCGAAGTGAACTTGACCGCTTCCATGTCGATGCCGTGTTCCAGTTGGTTGTAGACGCCTTCTTCCACGGCGACGTAGTGCACGTCGAACTGGGTGCCGGGCAATGCGCCTTCGACCTTGACTTCGAAACTGTTGTCGGTGACGTTTCGCAGCCGAGCCACTTTGGGTTTTTCGGCGATGCCCGACTCGCCGTAGTTGATGGTGGCGATGACGACCATCGAATAAAAGCGATCTTCAGGCGGCAGCTCGACTTTTTTCCAAATGAAATTGCCGGCGGCATCGCGGGTCACGTCTTCGACGACACCGGTGACAATCTTCAACGGCGCGACTTCGTCGTCGGTGATGTTGACGATCACGTCGCCGGCGTCGATGCCGTTGTAGTCCTCACCGGGACTGGCCACCGTGTGGGTGATCGTCGCGGAATGATCAATCTCGATCCGATCGTCGTCGACGCCGGACACCGTGATCGTTTGCGGCACGTCCCAGTTGTCGGGCGTAAACGTGATCCCCTCACTTCGATCCAAGGCGATCTGAGACCCGTCGTAGTCGAATCGGATCGTGACGTCGTCGATCGGCTGAACGTTCAACGAGATGGTGTAGGTGTCCGAAGTCGAGGGGTTCTCGTCGACTTCGGTCGATCCGTCACTTTGCCGGATGATCACGCGAGGGCCGACCGCGACGGCACCCAACGCTTTGTTGACGTTCAAGCGTCCGTCGGTCACCGTCTTACCGGTTCCCGCGATCGGGTCGACGTTGTTCAGCAGCGCCTCCTTGATTTCACTGCCGGACAATTCCGGGTCTTCCGCCATCAACAGGGCGGCGGCACCGGCGACGTGGGGCGTGGCCATCGACGTTCCGCTCAAGTTTCGGTAGCGTCCGTTGGTGTGGGTGCTAAAGATCCCGACGCCGGGTGCCGCCAAATCGACCGACACTTGACCGAAATTGGAAAAGCTGGCGTAGCTATCGGTGTCGTCCGTCGCGGCCACCGAGATGATGTTGTCCAGGTCGTAACTGGACGGGTAATGCGGGGTGAAATCCGTGTTCATCCCGATGCCGGTGTAGAAATCTCCGTTGCCCGACGCGGCGACGAACAGTCCGCCGTCGGCGATGGCGTCGTACAGCGCGGTGGAGTCTCCGCCGCCGCCCCAACTGTTGTTCGTCAAGTCCGCGCCGACCGTGTTGGCGTAACGCACCGCTTCGATGGCGTCGCTGGTGAAACCGCTGCCAGAGGAGTCCAAGAACTTCAGTCCGATGATTTGGACTTGCCAGTTGACGCCGACCACGTTGCTATCCAGTCCGGTGCCGTTGTTGGCCATCGCGCCGATCGTGCCGGCGACATGGGTCCCGTGACCATAGGTGGCGTCGTCGTCGAAGGGATCGTTGTCGTTGTTGGCAAAATCCCAACCGATCAAGTCGTCCAGATAACCGTTCCCGTCGCCGTCGATCCCGTCTTCCCAGACGCCGGAATTCAGCAGGTCGGCTCCGTCGATGTACCCGTTGCCGTTTGTATCGCTGACGAATCCGCTGTTCGCCGGATCGTTCAAATCGATGAAGGTGATGAGCCCATCGCCGTCGACGTCGACCGGGTCGATCGACGACGGGATCTCGCCTTGATTGATCCAGATGTTGAGATACAAGTCAGGGTGCGTGTAGTCCACCCCGGTGTCGATGACGCCGACCGTGCTGCTGGTGCTGCCGGTCTGAAGATCCCAAGCTTCGGGGGCATCGATATCGGCATCGACCGTGCCACCGGACTGGCCCGTGTTGTTCAGTCCCCACAGTGACGAAAAACCCGCGTCGTTGGGGGTCACCGTGGACGTCACGACGTAATTCGGTTCGGCATAAGAGACGCCGGGTAGTCGAGCCAGGGCGTCGGCCACCGCCAAGACGTCCGGTTCGGATTTGAACTGCAGTCGCGCAAGCGAGGAATCGTCCAGCGATGAGTCGGCGAAGGCACGGGGACGCCATCGACCGGGCCGACTTTGGTTCAGAAATTCGGCGACATCGGAATAACCTTGCCGCGTTTGGTCGAATCCGACCAACAACTCGTCAACGCGATAATTCGGGGCCGATCCGACGAGATCGTCGCCGAGCACTTCGGCGGCCAACAGCATTCGACTTTCCAACGGCTCGATCCGCAACGCGAATTCGAATCGGCGACGTGACGAACCGGAGCGACGACGACGGACAAGTGTGGACATGAAATGACCTTTTCGAACTTGAGACTAGCACTTCAAAAAGACGTGCCATGATCCGATGGATCGAATGAATGCGTGCGGCGACACGACCGCCGCAAGAGTCGAACGAGATGCCCGACCACGAAGGTCGGCACCGACAGAAAAGTCGCGTCTCCGTTGGCGCGCGACAAGATCGACCGAAGTTTTCGGCGCGGGGATGCATGAACAGATCAAAAACAGCGAGGATCAGAAAAGAAAAGTCGAAATCGCAGTTGTCGTTCAAGGGAACCGAAGCTGTCCGCGTCGGCGATCCAGGTGGCCTACCCGAACGGGTCTGTGACGCCTGCCTGAAGCCGGAAGCCCCGGTGCTTCGATCTGGACGAAAGCATACCGCGCCGCAGGGGCGCGTATTGCTGCCGCCTGTCGCGGCTGCGCCAAACTTATCAAAACTTCACAGCAAAAAGATCACCAGGTGATCCGCAGCGACACCAAGGCTGTCGTCGAATTGATCGCAGCGGAATCGTTTGATTCCGACAATTTGCAGAGATGGAATGAGCGAATCCGGCCGGTGCGGTGCGGCAATCCGGCGAAGCTTTCGGTCGCCCCCGGGCTTCATCGTTCGCGTCACTGATCGGACGGCGGGAATTCGAATTCGCTGACGACTTCGCCGGTCACGGTACGATGCCGCAGGGTAAGCTTCGGCTGGTCCGTCGACGCGTCGGTCAGATCGCCCGACAGGAAACCACCGGCGACGCGGAGAAAGCGATGGTTGGGGCGTTGGTCGCCTTGCTTCCAGCCCAATTCGTGCAACTCGCTGCCCGGGCCGCAGCCGAATTCCCAGACGCCGGTTTCGCCATCCACCGAAGCGTATTGCCAATGCCGGTCGCCACAGAACACGATCAGGCCCTCGTGCCGAGCGAATTCGCGACGGACTTCTTCGCCTTCGTACTCGAAAGCCACGTTGGCGTGGTTGTCGTTTTTGTTCTTGCGATCGGGACCGACGATCGGCGTGGGGCTCAAGATCAACTTGAACGTCGCGTCGGACGCCGCCAAGGTTTCTTTCAGCCAAGCTTTTTGCTCGGCACCCAAGATCGTTTTCTCCGGTCCGTCGGGGGCGTCGTTGGGACTGCGATAGTCACGGCCTTCCAAGATCCAGACCTGCAGGTCACGTCCCCAACGCACCGTTTGGTAGCGTGTCGGATGCGACGGGAATTGCTCTTCGTTAAAAATCTGCAAGCCTTCTTCGAACGACACGGTGCCGTAACGTTGACCGGCCCAACAATCGTTCTTTAACGTGTCGTGATCATCCTTGATGAAGTACGTCGTCGTGCGGGCGTAGAAATCGCGATTGCTGGTTAGGGAGAACAGGCGTTGCCATTTGAAACGCATCAGTTCCTTGGTGCAGGCCCACGGGTCGGGTTTGTCGTAGTATTCGATGTCGCCGGCGTGCACGATGAAGTCGGGATCGATCTCGGTCATCGTCGGATAAATTTTGTGACCTCGGTTTCCGTCGTCGCGGCGAATGAAGTCGTGACAAGTGGTGATGCAGAATTTCAAATCCCTCGCATCTTCCGACGCGGGGGCCGTTTCAAAGCCGCCGGTCAGTGTGGCGCTCGGTCGGTCCGACCCCACCTGCCTGGCTTCGATGACGGCGACGTAACGGGTGTCCGGCTGTAAGCCGTCGATTTTCCACTGCGCGGTGAAGTCGCTGTCGGCGGCCGTCGTTTTCCAAACCGTCGATTCGGCCGATTCTTTGCGGTCAGTCGGATAGTAAGTCAGTCGGACTTGGCCGATCGCGCCGGGGTTGGCCCCGAACATTTCGTCCAGCGTCGCGCCGCGCGGGATTTGGGCCGCATGAATTTCATCGACGTCGCGAAGCTTGCCCAGTCGCGAAGCTTGGGACCGGCTGATGTCTAGGAACATCGGTCCGTCGGCCACCATGTCGGCTCGCCGCGTGGTGCGAGTCCAGATCACGATCGAGGTTTGGTCGGCCCAGCTGTTCCGCATCCCGTTGCCCAATTGGGGCGAGGGCGGATTGTTTTGCGCGGACACGGGCTCCCAAACCATGCCCCATAAGATCAGCGGAATCAGTGATCGGGTCAAAGTATTCATCGGGTGTTTTCCGGTGGGAAGAACGCGGCGGGACTGTATGCCCCTCACTTGACGGCGACAAAGTTTAGCAGCGCGTACTTGCGTTTGCCTCGTCGAAGGACCAGCATCGTTTCGCTGGCCAAATCGTCGGCGGTCAATCGCAACTGCTGATCCGTGACGCGTCGATTGTTGACGTAGACGCCGCCTTCCTTGATCCCGCGACGGGCGTCGCCGCTGCTGTTGGCCAGGCCGGCGGCTTGCAAGGCTTCGACGATCCAGTATCCGTCGCCGGTGAGCGAGGCTTTCTCGGCTTGGCTGCTGGGCACGTCGGCAAAGATTTCTTTCAATTGGGCGTCGCTGGCACGGTCGATTTCGCCACCGAAAAGAATCTCCGAGGCTCGCCGGGCCGATTGCAAACCGTCGTCACCGTGAACGAACTCGGTCATCCACTGGGCCAGCCGTTTTTGCGCGGCCCGGGACCCCGGATCGGCTTGCGTTTGCCGCTGCAATTCTTCGAATTCGCCACGTCCGATTTCGGTCAGGTAGGCGATGCACCGCATCACGTCGGCGTCGTCGACGTTGACCCAGTACTGATAGAAAGCGTAGGGACTGGTTCGGTCGGCGTCCAACCAGATCGCGCCGCTTTCGGTCTTACCCATCTTGCGACCGTCGCTGGTGGTCAACAGCGGCGCGGTGATTCCGAACAGGGGCCGGCCGAGCATCCGCCGGCCCAGTTCGATGCCCGCGGTGACGTTGCCCCATTGGTCGCTGCCGCCGGCTTGGATGTTGCAGTCGTGGTGCTTGCGCAGGTACACGAAGTCATAGGCTTGCAACAGCATGTAACTGAATTCGGTGTAGCTCAGCCCGGCGTCGCTGCCGAGTCGGCTGCGCACGGAATCCTTGCCCATCATCGCGCCGACGGGGAAGTTCTTGCCGATGTCGCGGAGGAATTCCAAGTAGCTGTAGTCACGCATCCAATCGAAGTTGTTCAGCAACAGCGCGGCACAGTCGCCTTGGAAATCCAAGAAGCGTCGCATCTGTGCGGCGACGCCGTCGACGTTGGCTTGCAGTTGTTCGGCGGACAGCAGGTTGCGTTCTTCGCTTTTCCCGCTGGGGTCGCCGATCATGCCGGTCGCGCCGCCGACCAACGCGATCGGCCGATGACCGGCGCGTTGAAATCGTCGCAGCATCATCAACTGCATCATGCTGCCGACGTGCAAGCTGGAGGCGGTCGGGTCGAAACCGATGTAAACGGTTTGGGGGCCGGTGTTCAGCAGTTTTGCCAAACCGGCCTCGTCGGTCACTTGGTGGATCAATCCCCGCCAGCGGAGTTCGTCCAGCAAGTCACACTTCGTCGTCACGGCGTCCTGGGAGGGAGATTCAGGCATGGGTCCTACGGCGTTTCTTCGGCTTCGTCGCCGCCCAGCAAGGCTCGGGCGACACGGAGGTCTTCGGGGTAAGTGATTTTCAGGTTGTCGGCGGACCCGACGACCAAGTGCACGGGATGACCGGTCGCACCGACCAACTGTGCGTCGTCGGTCGCCGGAAAACCGCGGTGTCGCCGATAAGCGTGCCGGATCAGGTCCAGCTTGAACACCTGTGGCGTCAGGGCGACGAACAAGTCACGGCGATCGACGCTCCGGCAGTCTTCTCCGATCACGCGTTTCAGTGATCCGGTCAGCGGGGTCGCCAAGATCGCCGCGTCGTGCCGCCGGGCCGCCGCGAACACGTTGTCGATGTCTCGGCGAGGCACCAGCGGCCGGGCGGCATCGTGGATCGCGACCAGTTCGATCCGGCCGTCGTCGATCGCGTCCAGCGCCGCCGCGACGCTGTCGTACCGCTCCCGGCCGCCGGCGACGATGTTCATGCGATCGCCGAGTCGCCACCGGGCGGCCTGCTGCGAAAACGTCGGCTCGTCCGGCGGCGATAAAGCGATCGTGACGCAGCCCACCGCCGGATGATTCGTGAACCTTTCGGCGGCATGGACCCAGACCGGCTTGCCGGCGACGATCGCAAAGATTTTGTTGGCCTGATCGCCGAAGCGTCGGCCGCTGCCGGCGGCCGGCAAAACGACCGCGACACTGCCGGGGGTGACATCGCCACGCTCCGGACGGCCGGACCGGGGATCGCCGGGGGAAAAAATCGTCAAGGCCACGCCCGCTGGATGATGGAAAGCCTGTCACGAGTGACGTTCATCGACCAAAACTCGTGTCCGAAACCGCAATCGTAAAGCCACCCCGGATGTCGTACAATCGGAATCCGTGTGTCGGACACGAACCGAAACGCGTCGAACCTGAATCCGACTCGAGTGCCGCCCGTTTGCCTTCTTTTCGCCCAAGAATTACCGGAGTCTGTTCCCGTGATGTCTGCATTTCCAACTGTTGTCGTCTCGCGCCCGTTGAAGACCTTGCTCGCGACCGTGGCGCTCGGCGGCTTGATGGTGGTGGCCTTCTTCGCCGGTCGAACCAGCGTCGGGTCCGACCGGGCGACTTCGCCGGTCGATCAGTTTTCTGCCGGCCGGTTGCCGCTGATCGACGCGGTCGCTTCGGTTTCCAGTGAAGACTATTCGATCGCGACGGGCCAAGTCAGCGACCGCGCCGAAGGCTTCTTCGTGCTCGACCACAATTCCGGACTGCTGCGTTGCAACGTGATCTATCCTCGCGTCGGCAAATTCATGGGCAGCTTTTCGACGAACGTCGCCGATGCGATGGGCACCGCCGGCAAAGGCGGCAAGTACATGATGGTGACCGGCATGGCCAACTTTCAAGGCGACGCGAACAACCGTTTGGCCCCCACCGTGCTGTACATCTTGGACACCGCGACGGGAAATTACGTTTGTTACGGCGTGCCGTTCAACCAAGCGATGCAGAACTCGCGACAGCCCCAACAGGGCCAACTGATCCCGATCGCCCAGGGCGGTGCGAACATGGTTCCCGATCGCGACCGGCTGCGATAAGCCCGTTCATGATGAATCTTTCGGGGCTGAACCCCGCCCAACATGAGGCGGTCAGGACACTTGCCGGGCCGATGTTGGTGTTGGCCGGCGCGGGCACGGGCAAAACCCGTGTCGTGACTTTTCGCATCGCCAATTTGATCAAGCACGGCACCCCGCCGGATCGCATCTTGGCCGTCACCTTCACCAACAAGGCCGCCGGCGAGATGCAGGAACGCGTCGGCGACTTGTTGGGGCATCGGAAAACTCGCCGCAAGCGTGGCGAGAAAGCTCCACCCGCGCCCGTGATCAGCACGTTTCATTCGCAATGCGTCCGGATCCTTCGCCGGCACGCTCCGGCCTTGGGGTATCCGGCAAAATTTTCCATCTACGACCGCAGTGACCAGGAGTCGTTGGCCCGCGGGATTCTCCGCGAACTTCGGCTGCCCGGTACGGCGCTGAAACCCAGCGAGATGCTGGCCATCATCGGCGGCTGGAAGAACAACGGGGTCAAACCGGACGAGGCCGGCAGCGTCGCGGGCACCGACAAAGAACACTTCGCCGCCTCGGGGTACCGTCGTTACCAGGAGGGCTTGCAACTCCGCGGCGCGATGGATTTCGACGACTTGTTGCTGCACACCGAAACGCTTTTCGAACAACACCCGGCGATCCGTGACGAAGAAGCCGCACGGTACGATCACGTGCTGGTCGATGAATACCAGGACACCAACGGATGCCAGTATCGGATCACGAAACACTTGGCCCTGCGTCACCGCAACTTGTGCGTGGTCGGCGACGACGATCAGTCGATTTACGCCTGGCGCGGTGCCGACGTCTCGCACATCTTGAACTTTGCCAACGACTGGGACGGCGCCAAAGTGGTTTGGCTGGAGGAAAACTACCGCAGCACGGCGGCGATCCTGGAAATGGCGAATCGCCTGATCGCGTTCAACGCGAATCGACACGACAAAGTGCTGCGACCGAGTCGACCGGCCGGGCCGCGACCGCGGATACTGCAACACAAGGACGAAGCGACCGAGGCCAAATTGGTCGTCGGCGAAATCAAGCACCTGATCGACAACGAACACATCCAGCCCAAAGACATCGCGATACTGTTTCGCACCAACGAACAGCCCCGACTGTTCGAAACCGAGCTTCGCAAAGCCGACGTGCCTTACGTCATGTTGGGTTCCCAGTCGTTCTTTGATCGGACCGAAATCCGTGACTTGATCGCCTACCTCAAATGGATCTCGCAACCGGACGACGAAGTTTCGCTGTTGCGGATCATCAACAAACCGGCTCGCGGGATCAGCAAAAAATCGATCGCCGCGTTGATCGAACGGGCCGTCAAGCGGGGCCAGCCGGTCTGGGCGGTGATGAACGACCCCGACGCGATCGCGGATCTGGGCACCGCGGCCGGGCGAGGCGTCGCGGACTTGGTCGCCCTGCAGAAAGATGTCACGGCGAGGGCCACGTCCGAATCGCTGGGCAAGGCGATGGAAACGCTGCTGGCCAGGACGGCCTACATGGACGAGATCACGCGGCTGTACGAAGACCCGAACGAACGAGAATCGCGGGCCGCCTCGGTCGGCGAGCTCGCCAACGCGTTGGGGGCGTACGAAGACAACAACAAAGACGGGGATCTGGCGGGATTCCTGTCCGACATCGCCCTTTCCGGACGCGAGCTGGGCAACGAGAAAGACAAGCTGGCGCTGAAAAATTCGGTCTGGTTGCTGACCATGCACGCGGCCAAGGGCTTGGAATTCCCGGTCGTCTACATGGTCGGCCTGGAAGAAGGCGTC
>Ga0102938_10002027_pt1 | contig 15399 bp, 13 predicted proteins | sample SalPonR2_B_D2_MG_FD_84516 | JGI IMG/M metagenome (GOLD analysis project Ga0102938, IMG submission 84516) | Salt pond soil microbial communities from South San Francisco under conditions of wetland restoration - Salt Pond MetaG R2_B_D2_MG | ecosystem: Environmental > Aquatic > Marine >...
GGCCGGCTGGTGACGGAGGACGTCGACTTCCACGGCTGCCCGATGAAGAAGGACGACTGGGTGCTGCTGCCGTTCCCGGCGGCCAACCGCGATCCGCTGAAGTTCGAGGATCCCGACACGTTCGTGATTGACCGTGAGGAGAACCGGCACGCTGCGTTCGGGCTCGGCATCCACCGGTGCGTGGGCTCGAACCTCGCCCGCCTGGAGCTCAAGGTCGCCATCGAGGAGTTCGTCAAGCGGTTCCCGAGTTTCGAACTCGCCGGTGACACGCGCTGGAGTGTCGGCATGGTCCGCGGTCCTCGCGAGATCCCGATCCGCATTCTCGACGTCGCCACCTGACCATCACGCCTGGGGTCAGACCCCAGGCGTGATCACACCAGCGTCGTGCCGATCGAGGCGGCGGCGCAGGCCGAACCGAGGGTGACCAGCGCGTAGATCGTGCCCCATCGCCAACCGAGGCTGCGCGCCTCGAGGACGAACGACGAGAACGTCGTGAAGGCCCCGCAGAGTCCGACAGCCAACACGGTGGCGGTGTCCGGAGCGAGATCGGCGGCGATGAGCACCCCCAGGAGTCCGGCGCCGATCGAGTTCACCCACAGCAGCGCCACCCACGAACAGGCGAACTGTCCGACCAGGTGCCGGCCGACCGCGCCGAGGCCAGCGGCGAGCACGAACCACGCCGGCGTCATGACCGACCCCGTGGCCGGTCCGCGATCATCGTCGCTCCCACCCCGGCCGCCAGCGTGATCGTGGCGTAGAGGATCGCCAACGGCATCCGCTCGGCGTCGGCCATGTCGTTGAGTTCCACCGCCAACGCCGAGAAGGTCGTGAACCCGCCCAGCACCCCGGTGACCACGAACGCCCACGCCGTCGTGTTGCGTGCGACGCCGCGAGCGGCGAATCCGATCGCGACGCATCCCATGAGGTTGACGAGCAGTGTCGCCCACGGCCAGCTGCCGGGGACGTGTTCGGCGCCTGCAGAGTCGAAGATCCAACTCACGAACCAGCGAGCTGTGGCTCCGATCGCCCCGCCGACGCCGACGGCCAACAGCACGCCCGGCGCGAACGGGGTCGCTCGATCGAAGACCTGCACACTGCGTTCGTACCAAACCGGAAGGTCCCGCGGGGGTTTCACACCGCATTCTCACGCCCAGCGACCAGACTGTGAGTTGTGACGGACCCCCAGCACGCCCGAATTCTCGTGGCCGAGGACGACCGTGCCGTACGTGAATCACTCGTTCGGGCCCTGCAGCTCGAGGGCTACACCGTCGCCGCAGCGCACAACGGCGCCGAGGCGCTCGAAGCCATCCGCCAGGTCGAACCCGGCGTACTGCTGCTCGACGTGTCGATGCCGATCGTCGACGGCCTGACCGTGTGTCGGGTCCTGCGGTCGGAGGGCAGCAAACTGCCGGTGCTGATGCTCACAGCCCGCACCGAGACGAGCGACCGTGTCGCCGGTCTCGATGCCGGCGCCGACGACTACCTTCCCAAGCCGTACGACCTCGACGAGCTGCTCGCACGGATCCGGGCGCTGCTGCGCCGCTCGGGTTACGGCTCCGACGATGCCGAAGATCCCGAGGGCGAGCTGGTACTGGGCGATCTCCGCCTCGACACGTCGGGGCGCCGGGCTTTCCGCGGTGAGCGGGAGATCCAGCTCTCGAAGACCGAGTTCGACCTGTTGGCCCTGCTCGTCGCCAATCGTGGCATCGTGCTCGACCACTCGACGATCTACGACCGGATCTGGCACTACGACTTCGGCCCCGACTCGAAGAACCTCGCCGTGTACATCGGGTACTTGCGCCGCAAGACCGAAGCCGAAGGCGAACCGCGCATCGTCCACACCGTGCGCGGTGTCGGTTACACCGCGCGGATCGACGGCTGATGGGCCTTCGTTGGAAGATCGCGCTGTCCTTGGCGGTGGTGGCGCTGATCGCCACGGCCACGGTCGGCCTGATCGGGTACCGGTCGACGAGCGCCCGTCTCCTCGACGAGGTCGACCGCTCGATCAGCCAGGCCACCGGCCAGCTCATCGGGCGGGCGGCCTTCGGCGGTCAGGTCACGATGCCCACTCGCAGCCTGCTCGAGGTGTACTCGGTGCGGGTGCTCGATGCCGATGGCGAGTCGATCGCGTCGTCGTTCCCGGACGTTGCTCCGATCGACGAGGCGGCGCTCTCGGTCGTCGGCGACCCCCGGTCGCTCGATCGTGCGACCGTCGTCGTCTCCGACGAGTCGTTGCGTGTGCACACGATCGGGCTCGCGACCGGGGCGGTGCAGATCGCCCGGTCACTCGATGAAGTCGACAGCGTTCTGGAAGACCTCCGCCGGCGAACCCTGCTGGTGGTGGCTCTCGTCTCGCTCGCAGCGGCGTTGGTCGGCTGGTTGATCGCGGGCACGGTGGCCGCGCCGATCCGGCGGTTGACAGGGGCGGCCGAGAAGGTCGGCTCGTCGGGTCGACTCGACGTCGACGTCCCGGGTGTCGGCGACGACGAGGTCGGTCGGCTCGGTTCGGCATTCCGCAACATGCTCGGTGCGTTGGCGGTGTCGCGAGCCGAGCAGCAGCGACTGGTCCAGGACGCCGGCCATGAACTCCGCACTCCGCTCACGAGTCTCAAGACCAACCTCTCCGTGCTGCGCCGCCACCCGGAGATGTCGGCCGAGATGCGCGACGGCGTGCTCGACGACCTCGACACCGAGGTGAACGAACTCACCGAACTCGTCAACGAACTCGTGGCGGTTGCGTCCGGCGAACTCGATGAGCAACCGAACGAGCGCATCGAGCTGCCCGCCCTGGCCGAGGACGTCGTCGAGCGCGTGGGACGTCGACGCTCGCGCGACATCGTCGTCGACGTCCGGACACCGGCGGTCGTCGACGCGCCACGGTCAGCGCTCGACCGAGCGGTCACGAACCTCGTCGACAACGCCTGCAAGTTCGATCAGACCGCAGGTCCGATCGAGGTGGTCGTCGACGGCGGCTCGCTCACCGTGCTCGACCGGGGACCGGGCATCGAGCCGGACGAGGAGGAGCGCATCTTCGACCGGTTCCATCGTTCCGAGTCGGCGCGGTCGATGCCCGGATCTGGCCTCGGACTCTCGATCGTTCGCGACGTGATCACACGAGCGAACGGCACGGTCACCGCAGCCGCGCGTGACGGCGGCGGCGCCGCCATCGGTTTCGTGCTGCCGGTGTCGCCGGACTGGCCAGGCCGATGAGCGACCCGGATGTCGTCGTCGTCGGGTCCGGCCCGAACGGTTTGATGGCGGCCGTTGTGCTCGCCCGGGCCGGGCGCAGCGTGCTGGTCGTCGAAGCCGAGGGCACGCCGGGAGGAGGCACCCGATCGCAGGCCTTGCTCCGGCCCGACGTGATCCACGACGTGTGTTCCGCGATCCACCCGTTGGCGCTCGCATCACCAGCATTCCGCTTGCTCGCCGACGACGGGTCCTTGGCGGCGCACGGACTCGACTGGGTCCACCCGACCGTGCCGGTCGCCCATCCGCTCGACGGTGGACGCGCTGCGGTGCTCCAGCGGTCGGTCACCGACACGGCGAGTGGCCTGGGCGCGGACGCCGACGCGTACCGGAGCCTGATGGAGCCGTTCGTCGGCGCCGGCTTCGAGCTGACCGACGGGCTGCTCTCGCCGCTGCAGCTCCCGCCGCGGCATCCGCTGCATCTCGCCCGCTTCGGATGGAGCGGCATCCGCTCGGCCGAGCATCTCGCCACGTCGCGGTTCGAGACCGAGGAGGCCCGAGCACTGTTCGCCGGGCTGGCAGCGCACTCGCTGCTGTCGCTGGGTTCGCCGGTCACCGCGGCATACGGGCTGATCCTCGGGCTGCTCGGCCATGTGGTGGGGTGGCCGATGGCGCAGGGAGGATCGCAGCGGATCGCGGATGCGCTGATCGGCATCATCGAAGCCTCGGGAGGCTCGATCGAGTACGACCGACGCGTGACGTCGCTCGACGAGCTGCCGTCGTCGAGCGACGTGGTCCTCGACCTCACACCCCGACAGGTGTTGCAGGTACTGGGTGAACGGGCACCACGGCGGTATGCCAAGGCGCTGCGCCGATACCGGTACGGACCGGGCGTGGTGAAGCTCGACTGGGTGCTCGACGGTCCGATCCCGTGGACGAACGAGCAGTGCGCCCAGGCCGGCACCGTGCACCTCGGGGGTACGTTCGACGAGATCGCCGCATCGGAGGCCGAGGTGGTGGCGGGTCGACCTCCCGAACGGCCGTACGTGCTCCTGGCCCAGCAGACCCTGTTCGACCGGACCCGGGCCCCCGACGCTGTGCAGGCCGTGTGGGGCTACTGCCACGTGCCGAACGGTTCGCCGGTCGACATGACGGGTCGCATCGAGGCGCAGGTCGAGCGGTTCGCTCCCGGCTTCCGTGACCGCATCACGGCTCGCCACGTGATGACGACCTCCTCGATGGAGACCTACAACGAGAACTATGTCGGCGGTGACATCAATGGCGGCGCCGGCGACCTGCTCCAGTTCGTCGCCCGGCCGACCTGGGGCCTGCACCCGTGGCGCACACCGATCGACGGGGTGTGGATCTGCTCGGCGTCGACGCCCCCGGGAGGTGGCGTGCACGGCATGGGCGGGTTCCACGCAGCCAACGACCTGCTGGCACGTCGACGCTGATCGACAGCCGGGGTGCCGGTGCTGTGACCGCCGTCTCACCGAACCCTTACGGCACTCCGGCGCCGCACTCACCGCCGACGTTCACCATGGAAACGTCGATGAGGTTCCTCGTCGGCTCCATCAGTGAAAGGAAGCATCACCATGACCTCCCCAGATTCCACTTCCGATGTGGGTACCACTCCGACCGGCAAGGGCCGGACGGTTGCAGTCGGCCTCGCCGGCGGATTGCTCGCCGGCGCCGCTGCGGGTTTCGTGTTCGGCGTTCCGGGCATGACCAGCGCTGCTCCGACCGACGCTGTGGCGACCCCAGCCGCGGTTGCCCAACAGGTCGATGACGATGCGATCACGGAGCCTTCCGAGACCCGCCCCGAACCGGGCAGCCGGATGCGCGAAGCAATTCAGTCGTTGGTCGACGACGGCACGATCACCGCCGAACAGGCCGACGCCGTCGTGGACGAGCTGCTCGCGAAGGCCCCGGATCGCAGCGAGCGGCGGGAGATTCGGGCAGAGCGACGAGAGGCCCGCCAGGATCGACGCCAAGCGCCCGAAGCCGTGCAGGAGTTGCTCGGTCTGAGCCCCGAAGAACTCCGCGAGCAGCTGCGTTCCGGCTCGACGCTGGCCGACATCGCCACGGCGCAAGGGGTCGATCCTCGAGCAGTCGTCGACGCGATCGTCGCCGAACTGACCGAACGCGTCGATGCTGCGGTCGCCGAGGGCAGGCTCGACGCCGACGCGGCAGCCGAGAAGCTCGCCGATGCCGAGGAGCGCATCTCCGAGCGGGTCGACAACGGCCGCCCCGGCCGCACCCCCGAAGACTGATCTGTAATGTTTGGTGTCAGACACCAAACGTTACAGACGGCTGAGCGGGCGGGGCTGAGGGCCCGCTCGTTCGGTGTTCGGGGCCGTAGGGTCAGACGACGTGATTTGTGTCGACCTCGCCGGTGTGGCGCTCGCTCAGCCCGACAAGGTGCTGTTCGCCGACCTCGCCGTCACCGTGTCGACCGGTGACCGCGTCGCCGTGGTCGGCGTGAACGGGTCGGGCAAGACCACCCTGCTGAAGATCCTGACCGGCGTGCTGGCACCCGACTCGGGCGATGTCCGGTTCGGTCGTGGGGTGCGGATCGCCTCGCTCGAGCAGGACCCGGTGCTCCCGCCCGGCACGGTCGGCGAGTTCCTCGGCGACTCGTGGGAAGTGGCTGCGGTCGCCACCAAGCTCGGCGTGCAGCCGCTGTTCGGCCGGCGCACCGACGAGCTGTCGGGTGGTCAGGCGAAGCGGGTGGCGCTCGCCAAGGTGCTCGCCGACGACGAGCACGGCGACCACGACATGGTGGTGCTCGACGAGCCCACCAACCACCTCGACCTGGAAGCGATCGAATGGCTCGAATCGCGCCTCGTGAAGATGAAGTCGGCGCTCGTGTTGGTCACCCACGATCGGCACGCGCTCGATCGGCTGACCACCGACGTCGGCCCGAGCAAGGTGGTCGAACTCGACGGTGGACGCAGCTTCGTCCACCAGGCGGCAGCTGGTGCGAGCGCCTACGCCACCTATCTCGACGCTCGGGCGGAACGGATCGATCGGGAGGCGCAGGAGGAATCGTCCCGCAAGATTCTCGCCCGCAAGGAACTGGCCTGGTTGCGTCGTGGCGCACCGGCCCGGTCGACGAAGCCGAAGGCGAGACTGCGTTCGGCGAACGAGATCGTGTCCGGCGGCCCGGCACCGCTCGGCGTGCGGGGCAGTGAGCTGCAGCTCGGCACCGGCACGGCACGGCTCGGCAACCAGGTGGTCGAGCTGGAGGACGTCGCCCAACGTTTCAACGTCGGCACCCCCGATGAGCTGACCGTGTTCGAGCACGTCGATCTCCTGATCGAGCCGGGCGCCCGACTCGCCGTGGTCGGCCCGAACGGCTCGGGCAAGTCGACGTTGCTCGACATCGTCGCCGGACGGCGCGAGCCTGCAGCTGGCACCGTGAAGCGCGGCAGGACGGTCGTCGTCGGGTTCGCCGACCAGCACTCGTCCGACCTCGACCCGAACGCCGTGGTGCGCGAGCTCGTCGCCGGCCCCCACCGAGAGCCGGACCACCGCGACCGGGCGCTGCTCGAGCGCTTCTGGTTCGACTCGACTGCGCAGTACGCGCCGGTGCGGATGCTCTCGGGAGGCGAGCGCCGTCGGCTGCAGTTGGTGACGGTCCTGGCGACCGAGCCCAACCTGCTGATCCTCGACGAGCCGACCAACGACTTGGATCTCGACACGCTGCGCTCACTCGAGGCGTTCCTCGACGACTGGCCCGGTGCGCTCGTCGTGGCCAGCCACGACCGTGCATTCCTCGATCGTGTCGCCGACCACGTGCTGGCCATCGATCCGGGAGGCACCGTCCGACGTGTCCCGGGCGGCGTCGCGGGATGGCTGGCGGAGCGATCGGCCAGCCCTGCGTCGACGGCGAAGTCGGTGGCGAAGTCGGTGGGGAAGGCGTCCTCCACGCCGAAGCCCAAGGGTGGGCCGAGTCAGTACACCGTCGGTCGTCAGTTGCGCGAGACCGAACAGGCGATGGTGAAGGCGCAGCGGCGTGTGGACCAGCTCACCGAACGACTCGGTGACACAGCGGACCACGGCGAACTGCACTCGCTCGGTTCGGAGCTGGCGGGCGCTCAGGCCGAACTGGACGAGTTGGAATCGCGCTGGCTCGAACTCGCCGAACTCCAAACCGGCTGACGTCACAATTCCCGACGCTCGAAGCGGAACGCGGCGACCGTCAGGAGTCCGGTCGTCACGATCGCGGTGACGAGCAACGATCGCGCGAAGTCGCCGACGGACGCCCCGTCGACGATCGCGGCGAGACCGCTGACGAGTTCACTCGGCAGCCACGGTTGGATCGACTCGAACAGCCCGATGATCGGCAGTGCGAGCAGTACCCCGAGCGCGCCGAACACGGTCGTGGCCTGCCCACGCGTGAATCCGGCGACGGCTGCGACGGCGAAGGCGAGGTAGCACGCTCTGAGGAAGGTGCCGACGACGACGCGCCAGAACGGAAGTGGGCCGATGAGTGCTCCGGTGAGCACCGAGACGACTACCGTGCCGGTGGCCATCGCCGTGCAGGCCGCAGCGGCGTTCACCGTGTAGGGCGCCACGAGGAGATGGGCCGGCCGCGGGACCTTCGTGCGCAGGAACGCCGCCTGTTCGGGCTTGGCGTCGATCGTCAACCACGACGCGGCGACCACGACCACGGCCAGGATGCCGATCTGGCTGGTTTTGCCCACGAACTGGATGATCGCGTCGACCGGCTGCGGCTCGGCGGCCGTGAACTCGACGCCCTCGCCGAAGCGTTCCATGATCTCGTTGAAGTACCGGGCGGTGAGCGCGCTGAGCACGGCGAGCGAGGTGTACACACCGAAGAGCATCATCCACCTGTGGGTCCGCACCAGGCGCAGCAACTCCAGCCGCCACAGCGTCATCGTCGGTCGGTGAACCACCCGGTCGGTCACATCGGTCATGACGTGAGCTCCAGGAACGCGGTCTCGAGATCGGTGGCCGGGTTGAAGGAGATCAGTCGGGCGCCGTGCTCGGCGAGCACGGCGGCGGTCTCTGCCTCGGCGACGGCGGGGGTCGGCTGCGACGAGGTGGATCCGTCCGGGTGCGTGTTCGTCGGCCTCGACGGTCCACGCGCAACGGCGGAGGTGCTCGAGGATCGGTCCGGCCGGTGGGCGTACGTGGATGCTGAACGTGGCGCTCGTGCGCGCCAGCAGCTCGGTCAGCGGCCCCTGGAACTGCAGTCGACCACGGTCGATCACGCCGACGACGTCCGCGACCTGTTGGACGTCGGAGAGGATGTGCGTGGACAGGATCACCGTCTTGGTGTGGGCGAGCCGTCCGACGAGATCGAGCACCTCGCGCCGTCCCGCCGGATCGAGCGCCGACGACGGCTCGTCGAGCAGCAGGATCTCGGGGTCGCCCACCAGGCAGCCGGCGAGGCCCAACCGTTGGAGCATCCCGCGGGAGAGTCCGCCGACTCGGCGGTTGATCGCCCGCTCCAGGCCCACTTCGAACAGCACGTCGTCGACACGGGACGTCGGCAGCTCCGGGGCGGTGAGGTGACGGGCCAGGTCGACCGCCTCCCGAGCGGTCAGCCATGGCTCGAACTGCGGCGTGTGGACCAGCACACCCATCGCAGTCCGCGGCACGGCGATCTCGACCGTGCCGAGGGTGGGCCTCCGCAGGCCGGCGAGAATGGACAGCAGCGTCGTCTTGCCGGCGCCGTTTGGGCCGATCAGCCCGTAGGTGACACCGCGAGGGGCGACGAGGTCGACGTCGTCGAGTGCCGCTGCGCCGCCGTACAGCTTGCTCAGCCCCCGGGTCGCGACGACGACATCGCCGATGTCGCCGGGTTAGCGAGCGGTTCGGCGAGCCGCTTCGTCGTCGATCGCGTGCGGTCGTGTGGGGGTGTTCGCACGCTCGGTCGGATCTCGATCGCGGGGACGCCGGTCCACGGGATCGTCCACGCCGTCGCCGGTGGCGCGTCGACCGATCACGAAGTAGGCGATCGCACCGAGCGGGAAGTTGCCGAGCACGACGATCGCGGCCCACGCCCACTTCGGCAGATGCGCGACGTCGTGGCGGTACAGGTCGGCGAGCACGAACGCCATCGCGAGCACCGCCAATGCTGCCAGCACGAGCAGCGTCGTCGGTACCGACTGACCGCCGATCTCCATCAGATCGGCCCTGTCCGCGCATCGCTCGATCGATCGATCACTTCACGTCCTCCGACGGTCCCATTGTCGGCGGGAACCGGGCGGTTCGTCAGGGTCCGACGTCCGTTTGGACCACGCGATCGGTCCGGACGGCCCGACCGACGGACGTCGATCGGGCCGTCCCAGGTCACGTCATGCGAGCTCGACGACGGCGCAGGCGACCGGGATCGTGGCCTCGAGCGGCACGCTCGGGTCGATCGAACTCTCGAGATCGCCGTCGTATTCGCCCGAGTCGTCCATGTCCATGCCATGGATGACCACGGCGACCTGCGACCCGGCGAGCATGTCGGGATCGGACACCTCGATGTCACGTGCGTACGTCAGCACGCCATCGGCGTCGGCGGTCGCGAAGCGATCGAGTGCCAGACCGCTGTCCGGGCCCGTGTCGCCGTCGACGGTCAGTGCGAACTGGACCGGTCCGTACGCAGGAACGCCCTCCGCCGTGGTCAGCAGCTGGTCGCCGTCGACGTCGAAGTCGTCGAGGTCGGGGCATTCGCTCGGCTGGCCGGGGTCGAAGTGGACGTGCATCGCGTGCGGCAGGTCCGCACTCACGCCCTCGGCCGAGAGGGTCACGCTCATGATCGACTCGTCGATCACGATGGCGACGTCGCCCTCGACGTCGGAGTCGTTGAGCTGGTCGAACTCGCCGTTCCCGGCGGGGAGACCGGCCTCCTCGACGTCGTCGTCGCCCTCGAGAACGACCACTTGGTCGGCGTCGACCGCGAGGCGCTCGAGGTAGCCACCGTAGATGCCGGGATCGTAGGCGTAGCCGAAGTCGGTCTCGAACGTGTCGGCGAGCACCTGGCGAACGGTGCCGTCCACCTGGACCAGGGTGCCGGTGTCGGCCTCCTCGGGGAGGCCCTCCTCGGAGATGACGAGCACGGTGCCGTCGTCACCGGCGATCTCGAACAGGGTGGAGTCGATGATGAGACCCACGTCGCCCGACACCGTCACGTCCTGGCCGGCGAGCGGGCTCAGTGGATCGTCGACGATCACCTCGTCGACGTCCTGCAGTTCGTCCTCGGCCTCGACGATGTCCTCGACGTCGGTGCTCACCTCCGGCCCGGCGCTGCCGTCATCGTCGTCGCAGCTCACGCCGGCGAGGGCGAGAACGGCGCCCATCGCCACCAGTGTTCGTGGTCGGGAAAGTCGGGTGCTCGAGATCATGAGGTCTCCTCTCGTTGGGGGTTTCCCCGCGCCTACCCGTCGAGCCCGACCTCAAACCGTTCAAGCGATGAGCGAACCGCCCGGATGCCGGCTTCTCGCTCATCGCTCGCGACCGGCCCGCCTGAGCGATGAGCGAGCGGACCGGATGCCGGCTTTTCGCTCATCGCTCGCTGGAGTTCAGCGGTCGGCGGATTCCCGAGGTGGTCCCGAGGGGACCGGCGGTCGTCGTCGCGACGGTCAGTCGTGCGGTTCGACCGACGCCCCGCGGGCTGCGGCAGCGGCGGAGATCTTGCGGGCGACGTCAACGTCGAGGGTGGTCAGCCCACCGGTGGCGTGAGTGGTGAGCAACACGTGGACGCGACCGGGGTAGCGGACCTCCATGTCGGGGTGGTGCTGGTCGGCCTCGGCGATCTCGGCGATCGTCTTGACCAGTTCGGCGCCTTCGAGGTACGTCGCACCCCGGAAGGTCGCATGGATCTCGGTGCCCACGACCGTCCAGTCACCCACACCGTCCAGTGCAGCGAACTCGGCGGGCGTGACCTCGGTGTACTCCATCGGACCAGTGAACCACGCCACCGGCCCTCCCGTCTCTGCCGGTGTCCACCCATCGCCGCGACACCCGCTCCCTAGAGTGGGCGAGACATGACTGACGACGAACTGTCCGCTGTTCGCGACCGTGACGACATTCCCCATCCTGCCGAGAGCTCGTCGCCCGATGCGTTGGCCGACCGTGGCCCCTCGCCGTTCGCCGAGGGCCTGAACCCCGACCAGCTCGACGCGGTCGCCCACGAGTCCGGACCCCTGCTGGTCATCGCCGGTGCCGGCTCCGGCAAGACCCGCGTGCTCACCCATCGCATCGCCCATCTCGTGCACAACGGCGTCCACCCCTCGAAGATCCTTGCGATCACCTTCACCAACAAGGCCGCCGCCGAGATGCGTGAGCGCGTCGGTGCGCTGGTCGGTCCTGTGGTCAAGACGATGTGGGTGTCGACGTTCCATTCGGCGTGTGTGCGCATCCTGCGCGCCAACGCCGACATCCTCGGCTATCCCCGTCAGTTCTCGATCTACGATGCTGCCGACTCGAACCGGCTGACCGGCTACGTCATCCGGGACCTCGGCCTCGACGCGAAACGGTTCACCCCACGGCGCGTGCACGCGATCATCAGCCTCTGGAAGAACGAACTGATCGATCCTGACGAAGCACATCGACGGGCGCAGAACATCTTCGACCGCAAGCACGCCGACGTGTACTTCGAGTACCAGGCCCGCCTTCACAAGGCGGGGGCGATGGACTTCGACGACCTGCTGACCAACACCGTCAAGCTGTTCCGAGAGCACGGCGACGTGCTCGAGCACTACCGCCAGCGGTTCCAGCACATCCTGGTCGACGAGTACCAGGACACCAACCAGGCCCAGAACGAACTCGTGCTGCTGTTGGCCGACGGACACCGCAACGTCTGTGTGGTGGGCGACAGCGACCAGGGGGTCTACGGATGGCGAGGGGCCGACCTGCGGAACATCCTGGAGTTCGAGGAGGCGTTCCCCGACGTCACCACGGTGATCCTCGACCAGAACTACCGCAGCACGCAGACCATCCTCGATGCTGCCAATGCGGTGATCGACAACAACGTCGAACGCAAGCCGAAGTCGCTGTGGACCGACAGCGGGATGGGCGAACGCATCGTCCGCTACCACGCGGAGGACGAGGGCGACGAGGCCACCTGGGTCGCGGGCACCGCTCTGCAGCTGCACGCCGACGATGCCGTCAACTTCCGTGAGATGGCGGTGCTCTACCGCACCAATGCCCAGAGTCGTGTGGTCGAGGAGGCGTTCATGCGTCAGGGCGTGCCGTACAAGGTCGTCGGCGGCACCCGCTTCTACGACCGCCGCGAGGTGAAGGACGCCATGGCGTACCTCAAGGCGGTGATCAACCCGGCCGACGAGGTGAGCGTCAAACGGGTGCTCAACGTGCCGAAGCGGGGGATCGGCGACGCCAGCATGGCCAAACTGGACACGCTCGCCGCCGCCGAGGGCATCGCCTTCGCCGATGCGCTGCGACGTGCCGACGAAGCGGGCATCACCGGCCCGGCCGTTCGCGGCATCGCCTCGTTCGTCGACCTGCTCGACACGATGGGCGTCGTGGTCGCGGATCCCGACCAGGGTCCCGGCGACGTGCTGCAAGCGGCGCTCGACGGTTCCGGCTACCTCGCCGAACTCGAAGCCGAGGACACCGTCGAGGCGCACACCCGCATCGAGAACCTCGGCGAGCTCGTCGGCTCCGCCCGCGAGTTCACGGTGATGGACGAATTCCTCGAACAGGTCGCGCTCGTCGCCGACACCGACGAGCTCCCCGAGGGCGAAGTCGAGGACCAGGTGGTGTTGATGACGCTCCACTCGGCGAAGGGCCTCGAGTTCCCGGTGGTGTTCCTGGTGGGATGTGAGGAAGGGATCTTCCCGCACATCCGAGCACTCACCGAGCCCGCCGAGATGGAGGAGGAGCGCCGTCTCGCCTACGTCGGCATCACCCGGGCGATGAAACGGCTGCACATGTCGCACGCCTGGAGTCGACAGCTCTTCGGCTCCACCCAGTACAACCCGCCGTCACGGTTCTTCGACGAGATCCCCGCCGCGCTCGTCGAGTCGAAGGGCAACGTCAGCGGTCGATCGAGCTACGGGCGCCAGAGCTACCGCAGCCGAGGCTCCGACTACGGCGACCCACCGGCCTATCGCCGGGGGGGCGCCGGCGGGGGTGGCGGCCGCGACATCAACGCCGACATCCTCGATGCCAAGGCCGATCAGGAGGCCCACCGCGACCGGGTGGTCGAGGCGGCGATCCGATCGGGTTCGAAACCGACGCCGGCCCCGCCGAACAGCCAGGAGCTCGGGCTGAAGATCGGCGACGACGTCGAGCATCCGGCGTTCGGTGCGGGTGTGATCATCGACATTTCCGGCGCCGGCGAGAAGGCCGAAGCCACCGTCAACTTCCCCGGCACCGGCACCAAACATCTCGCCCTCGCCTGGGCCCCCCTCAAGAAGCTCTGAGGCGCGACGCCGAGTCGCAGGAACGGTTCACGTCCGTGCGACCAGGACCATCTGGGTGCAGCGGAACAGCGCCATCGTGCGGTCGGTGTCGGCATTGGTCAGCTCGGCGTCCCACACGTGGGTTCTCCGGCCGAGGTGCGCCGGCGTGCAGCGGCACACGACGAGTTGACCGACGGTCGCACTCGACAGGAAGTTCGACTTGAATTCGATGGTGGTGAACGACTCGCCCGGCTCGATGTTGAGCCCGCACCCGATCGCAGCGCAGGTGTCGGCCAACGCGACGACCGCCGGAGCGAACAGGAAGCCGGTGCCGGCGATCAGCGACGGGGTCACACCGATGTGGCCGAGCACGAGATCGGGCGCCGAGTGATCGAACACACAGCCCAACTGCCCCGGCACCAGCGGCGCGAAGAAATCGGTGTCGCGGCGTGCCTGCTCGGCGGGATCGGGGCGCTCGTTGCTCATCCGTGGCCACGGTAGGCGCTCGCCGGTGCGCGGCTGCGGAAGGTTCGGTCAGCCGAGGCCGAGGCGCTCGACGGCGGCTCGGTACTCGATGACCTCGATGCGCTGGTTGCGCGAGACCGACTCGGCGAAGTCGGTGATCTCGGTGCGGGCGCCGTTGGCCGCTGCGTGGTCGGCCATGTGGACACCACCGAGGTGGTGATCGGTCATGATCTCGAAGAACAGGCGGTCCGCTTCGGTTCCGGTGGCGTCGGCCAACTCCTGCAGCCGCTCGGGCGACTGCATGCCGCGCATGTCGGCCACTGGCGTGGGCTCGTCCATCCAGATCATCGCCGTCCGGTCGGCCTCGCCACGGGCGTAGCCCTCCTCTGCCAGCCAGTCCTCCATCCACCCGATGTCGCGCTCCTGGAACATGACGACCTCGCGGGCGTACGGGCCGGCGTCGCCGTCGGCGTTGTCGTCGAGGTAGAGGTTCGAGATCACGAGCGCCTGGTCGTGATGATCGAGCATGTCCTGCAGGAATCCGATGTCGACGGCGTTCATCGGCGCCGGTGGGTCGTCGTCGGCGCCGACGGCCCAGATGGCGGCTGCGGCGAACAGGCCGGCAACCACGGCGATCACCAGCACGACGACCACGAGCCGCAGGAGGCGTTGCACGGCGGCGTCCGACAACGAATCCTCGGACACGCTCTGGGCAACTGCCGTGTCGGAGTCGTCGGACCTGACGGGCGAGCGCATCGCCACAGTGTACGGACCCGTCCGACCGGGTGAACCGCGCCGGTGGCCGTAACCTTGGAGCGCCATGATCCGTCGCTTCGTCACCTCCACGGTCCTTGCATCGACCGTCCTGCTCGCGCTCGCCGGGCCGGCGATGGCCCACATCGACCCCGATCCCGACGAGGCACGAGCCGGCTCGCGTCTCACGGTGGGCTTCACGGTCGAGCACGGCTGCGAGGGTTCGCCGACGACGCAACTCGACATGCGTCTGCCCGACGGTGTCACCGATGCCGTTGCGGAGACCGTCGACGGCTGGGACGAGTCGGTCGACACGGTCGACGGCGACACGATCGTCAGCTTCGCCGGTGGTCCGCTGGCAGACGACGTCGAGGGAACGTTCGAAGTGACCATGACGTTGCCGCCCACGCCCGACACCACCATCTACTTTCCCTTCGTGCAGCGCTGCGAGGTGGGCGAGATCCGTTGGATCGGTATCCCGGCCGAGCCCGGCGACGAACTCGACGAGCCCGCGCCGGCGATGGCGCTCACCGGCCCGGTCGCAACGATGCCGCCGACGTCCGCCGTGACCGAACCGACCGAACCTGCAACCACCGGGCCGGAAACCACC
>Ga0102938_10002028_pt1 | contig 15395 bp, 12 predicted proteins | sample SalPonR2_B_D2_MG_FD_84516 | JGI IMG/M metagenome (GOLD analysis project Ga0102938, IMG submission 84516) | Salt pond soil microbial communities from South San Francisco under conditions of wetland restoration - Salt Pond MetaG R2_B_D2_MG | ecosystem: Environmental > Aquatic > Marine >...
GGCCAGCAGAGTTGTGCACGACAGCGCGACTGCCAGCGGTCGCAAACGCTCTGACAGCTTATTCATTAGGAAAAAGCTGCCGATGCGTTGGCTTCTCAATGTAGGCAAGGAAACAGCGATGCCGGTTTCTCCACGTGGTCAGGGGTGGCGCCAGTTTATACGAATGCGCTGAAGCGCGCAGTAGCCGTGTGTATCAGGCGAGCGTCCGGAGTATTGTGGTGAGGGTGACTCGCTCGCTCAATGGCTCTCAGGCTGCTTTCTTTTTCTTGCGTCGCTTTTTCAGCATCGGCCCGAGAAATTCGCCGGTGAAAGAGCCCTTTGTGCGCGCCACCTCTTCAGGGGTTCCCTGGGCGATAATGCGCCCGCCGCCACTGCCGCCCTCCGGGCCAAGGTCTACAATCCAGTCGGCGGTTTTGATCACGTCCAGATTGTGCTCAATGATCACAACCGTGTTGCCGTGGTCCCGCAGCCGGTGCAGCACATCCAGCAGTTGGCGGATATCCTCGAAGTGCAGCCCGGTAGTGGGCTCGTCAAGAATATACAGGGTTTTCCCGGTATCGCGTTTCGACAGTTCGCGCGACAGCTTCACGCGTTGCGCCTCACCACCTGACAGGGTCGTGGCGGCCTGGCCCAGTCGCACGTAAGTAAGGCCCACATCCATCAGGGTTTGCAGCTTGCGCGCTATGGACGGAACGGGCTCGAAGAAGACCAGCGCGTCTTCCACCGTCATCTCCAGAACTTCATGGATGCTTTTGCCTTTGTAGCGCACCTCCAGCGTTTCCCGGTTGTATCGCTTGCCCTTGCAGATATCGCAGGGGACGTAGATGTCAGGCAGGAAATGCATCTCCACCTTGGTAACGCCATCGCCCTGGCAGGCTTCGCACCGCCCGCCCTTGACGTTGAAGCTGAAGCGTCCGGGCTTGTAACCACGGGAACGGGCCTCCTGGGTGCCGGCAAACAGCTCGCGTACCGGCGTGAAGATGCCAGTGTAGGTGGCCGGGTTTGACCGCGGCGTCCTGCCAATCGGGCTCTGGTCGATGTCGATACACTTGTCTATCAGCTCCAGCCCATGGATACCGCTATGCGCTGCGGGAGTGAGCGTGGTTGCCCCGTTCAGGGCCGTTGCGGCAAGTGGATACAGGGTGCCGTTGATCAGGGTCGATTTTCCGGAACCGGAGACGCCGGTTATGCACGTCAGCAGGCCCAGGGGTATTTCCAGTTCTACCTGCTGCAGGTTGTTGCCGGATGCACCTTCCAGGCGAAGCACGCGCGAGTTATCGCGGGCTGTGCGCTTCGAGGGAATGGCAATGCTTTTCTCGCCCGAAAGGTAGGCACCCGTGAGGGAGTGTTCGCTGACCAGGACGTCCTGCAGTGTCCCCGACACCACAATGTTGCCGCCATGGACACCCGCCCCGGGGCCGATGTCGATAATGTGGTCCGCCGTGCGAATGGCGTCTTCATCGTGCTCCACCACCAGCACGGTATTGCCCAGGTCGCGGAGGTGGGTGAGGGTGGCCAGCAGGCGCGAATTGTCACGTTGATGCAGGCCTATCGAGGGCTCATCCAGAATATACATGACGCCCACCAGCCCGGCACCAATCTGGGAGGCCAGCCGGATACGCTGAGCCTCGCCACCCGAGAGGGTTTCCGCGCTGCGATTGAGCGACAGGTAATTCAGCCCCACGTCTACCAGGAAGCGGTAGCGGGCGCGCAGTTCCTTGAGTATTTTGTCGGCGATTTCCCCGGCGCGCCCCTGAAGTTTGAGTTGCTCAAAGTACGCATAGGCATCTCCCACCGCCAGGGCTGTGATCTCCGGAAGGTTGCGTTCATCCACAAAGACATGGCGGGCATCCTGCTTGAGCCGCGTACCCTCACATTCGGGACACGGCTGGCTGGCGAGAAACTTTGCCAGTTCCTCGCGCACCGACTGCGATTCAGTCTCGTGATAGCGCCTCTCCATATTTGGAATGATCCCTTCAAACGCGTGCGTGCGCTTGAAAACGTCACCGCGATCGTTGATGTAGGAGAAGGCTATTTCCTGTTTGCCACTGCCGTGCATGATGATTTGTACGTGCTTTTTCGCCAGCTTGTTGAAGGGTGTATCAATATCAAAGCCATAGTGCGCCGCAAGGGAAGTCAGCATGTGGAAGTAGTACACATTGCGGCGATCCCAGCCGCGAACGGCGCCTTCCGCGAGGCTGGCATCGGGGTACAGCACCAGGCGGTCCATGTCGAAGAACTGCTTGACACCAAGACCGTCGCAACTGCTGCAGGCGCCCGCCGGGTTGTTGAAAGAAAAGAGGCGTGGTTCGAGCTCGTCAATGCTGTGGCCGCAGGTTGGACAGGCGAAACGGGCGGAGAAGCTTATATCCTCGCCGGCTCCGTCCATGTGGCTGACCGTGGCGAGACCATCGGTCAGCTCCAGTGCGGTTTCAAAGGATTCAGCCAGTCGCAGACTCAGGTCCTCGCGCACTTTGAAGCGGTCCACGACGACTTCAACCCGGTGTTTGCGCTTCTTGTCGAGGTCTGGAAGGTCATCCAGGTCGGTAACGATGCCATCGATGCGAGCGCGCACGAAACCGCCCGCGCGCAACTCCTCGAATACGTGCAGGTGTTCGCCCTTGCGGTCGCGTACCACCGGTGCGAGCAGCATTAGCTTGGTGCCCTCCGGCATGGCCAGCACGGTATCCACCATCTGGCTGACGGTCTGCGCCTGAAGATTCAGGCCATGCTCGGGGCATCTCGGCTCACCGACCCGTGCGTAGAGCAGGCGCAGGTAGTCGTAGATCTCGGTGATGGTCCCCACGGTGGAGCGCGGGTTGTGGGACGTGGATTTTTGCTCAATGGATATGGCCGGGGACAGTCCCTCGATATGGTCGATATCCGGTTTTTCCATCATGGAGAGGAACTGCCTGGCATAGGTGGAAAGTGACTCCACGTAGCGCCGCTGCCCCTCCGCGTACAGCGTGTCGAAAGCCAGGGACGATTTTCCCGAGCCGGACAGCCCGGTGATCACTACCAGCTTGTCCCGCGGAATATCGAGGTCAATATTCTTGAGATTGTGCGTCCGTGCCCCGCGCACCTGAATGGTATCCATAAGACCTCTTGTCCGATATAAAATACAAACCCCGCAGTATATGCCCAGCCCGGTCCGTCAGGCAAAATACTGTCGCTTTAAACCCGGACAAGTGTGGACCGGAGCGTCAGGCAGTGGCTTGGTTTGAAATCACGGACGGAGCATGAGGCGGCAAGGGCACACTGAAACCGTGCGGCGACAGGACGTCGCCGCCCGAGCCTGTACAGGGATGTACGCGTTTTGGCGCGTTTCGGTGGGCCCTTGCCGCCTCATGCGTTCTCCCTGGCAAATATTCAAACTGGGCCACTACCGAGCGTCATCGCGCAGTGTGCGCTGCGGGATGAAGCTGGTACCATAGCCGGTTTGGCAAGCATCCCTCTTTTGTGCGTGACCTGAATTGATCACCGAACATCCCATGACTGCCCTGGAGCGGCGCTCCGTCGCTTCGCTGGCGCTGTTGTACGCCTTTCGTATGCTCGGTTTATTCATGGTGCTGCCGCTATTGGCGCTGTATGCGGGCGACATGCCCGGTGCAACGACAGCGCTGATCGGTCTGGCCCTGGGCATCTATGGCCTCACCCAGGCGGCCTTGCAGATTCCCTTCGGCTGGCTTTCGGATCGAATCGGGCGCAAACCGGTCATCATCGGGGGGTTGTTGGTGTTTGCGCTCGGCAGTATCGTCGCCGCGCTTGCTGAAAGCGTCTGGGGGATTATTCTCGGGCGCACCCTGCAGGGTGCGGGTGCGATCGCCAGTACTGTCATGGCGCTGGTGGCGGACCTCACGAGTCCTGCGCAGCGCACCAAAGCCATGGCACTGGTCGGCATAAGCATCGGCTTGTCCTTCGCGATAGCCCTGGTGTTGGGCCCGCTGGTGGCGTCCTTCGGCGGCTTGTCCGCCGTTTTCTGGTTTACCACGCTGCTCGCCGGTATCGGTATCGCGGTAGTTCTCTTTCTTGTACCGACTCCGGGGCCGAATGTGCCCGAACAGCAGGAACCGGGGCTGGACGCGGGCATGCTCCGGAGAAGCGTGTTTGATGGCACCCTCGCACGGCTCAATTTTGGCGTGTTCTGCCTGCATTTCACGCTGATGGCGGCATTCCTGCTCATACCGGCATGGCTGGAGCAGGGGGCCGGCGTGAGTCGGGAGAGCCACTGGATGGTGTACCTGCCAGTCTTGTTTCTGTCGCTGGTTGGCATGGTGCCCCTGATGAGTTTTGCGGAACGTGGCGGCAGGCCGCGAGCGGCATTTCTGATCGGGATCGCGGTGCTGCTGGTGGCCGTGGGTTCGATGGGTATAGTGCATGTCGGTGTCGCGTTCTACGTCGGGCTCTGGCTGTTCTTTGTCGGCTTTAATTATCTGGAGGCGACGCTGCCATCGCTGGTCAGTAAAACGGCGTTAGCCGACAGCAAGGGCACTGCGATGGGTGTGTATTCCACCTGCCAGTTTCTCGGCGCTTTCGCCGGTGGAGCGGCCGGCGGCTGGCTGTTGCAGCACCTGGGCGAGGCCGCGCTGGTGCTGGTGTGCTGCCTGCTGGTGGCTGCCTGGGGTCTGTCGGTGGTTCTCGCGCCCGGTCCGGCCAGGGAAGTACCCTCGAGCCCCTGGTGAAACAGGCCCGCGCGGCCGCATCGGAATGACTTTGGCCTGCCCCGTTGTCGCATTTGCACAAGAGCATTGCTATAGTCCGTGGTCCGGTCAGGGATCGGGTTTTCGCTACCCTTATGAGGAGTTTTTATGGCATCGCGGGGTGTAAACAAGGTGATTCTGGTTGGCAATCTCGGGAACGATCCCGAGACCCGTTTTTTCCCCGATGGTGGCGCAGTGACCAATGCCAGCCTGGCTACCAGCGAAGTCTGGCGGGACAAGCAGTCCGGTGAACAGAAGGAACGCACCGAGTGGCACCGCGTTGTATTTCGTGACCGCGGCAATTACAGGTTGGGGCAGATAGCGGGCGAATACCTCAAGAAGGGCTCAAAGGTTTTCGTGGAAGGCAGGCTCCAGACACGTAAGTGGCAGGGGCAGGATGGCCAGGACCGATACACCACGGAAATTCTCGTCGACGAGATGCAGATGCTCGACAGCCGTGGCGCGGGCAAGAATCAGGGCGGAAACGATCCGTACCCGGAGAATCAACAGGCTGCTTCTTCCTCCGGGCCCTCCGGGTCCGCCGGGGGCGGCGGCAACAATGCACCACCCCCCGGGGATTTCGGTAACTTCGACGATGACATCCCATTCTGAGCGGGGTCGGGTTGACCGGTGTATCCGCTGAAAATCGGGTGTTGGGGCGACATTGGTGAGAGTGTTACTGCTGGGGTCCGATACACCACTGGGCAAAGCGCTGGAGCTGCGTCAGGCGCGACTCCAGAGACACGAACTTGTGGCGCTCAGCCGCTCTGCCTGTCGCTGGAAGAGTGAACGTCAGGCAAAAAAAAGCGTGGTCCGGGCCAAGTGCGACGTTGTACTGGATGTGCGTATAGAAGCGGCTGGCGACGGCGGCATGCAGATACAGGAACTCGACCTGAAGCGCTGCCACTGGGTCGCAAAGGCCTGTCAGAGGGCCGGAGGCGTATATTTCTATATATCCAGCTCGCGGGTATTTTCCGGCCATTTGGGTCGCCCCTACCACGAGGCGGATCTACCGGACAACGAAGAGTCCGTCGCTCAGTTGCTGCGCAAGGCCGAGGAAGTCGTAGCCCAGACCTGCGAGCGCAGTATCATACTCCGCCTGGGCCCGATATTTTCTTATGAGGGCGCGAATCTCATTTCCCAGATGCTGGGCCCCTTGCGTGACGGCGACAGCTTGATCCTGGACGACAACCTGCGCGGTTGTCCGGTTGCAGCAGAGGACGGCGCGCGCGTGGTTATGGCCCTGCTGGATCAGTTGAGCACGGGCATAGAGCCCTGGGGCATTTTTCATTACGGCAGTTCGGACACCGCCACCTATTATGAGTTCGCGGAGGCCCTGCTGGCGTCCGCATCACAGTTTTTTGAGTTCAGTGCTTCGGCTGTGCAACTGGAGCGCGAGCCGGAGGGCTTACGGCCGCTGAACCGTACGCTCGATTGCAGCAAAATCCTGAATACTTTCGCGGTGCGCCAGGTACCCTGGCGCAGCGCCGTGAGCGATATGGTCAAAGAATATTACCAGCGGGAGCAGGGAGGAGAAGGCTGAATGGTCAAAGCGGATGCGCACACTTTCCGGCCACTCAAGCTGGCGGTGATGACGGTCTCGGATACACGCACTGCCGAAACCGATACATCGGGCCAGTTTCTTGTGGCCTGCCTGGAAGAGGCCGGCCACCAGCTCGGTGACAAAGCAATAGTCAGGGACGATGTGTACCAGATTCGCGCGGCACTTTCTGCGTGGATTGCCGACCCCGGAATCAATGCCGTACTGGTGACGGGGGGTACTGGATTTTCCGGCAGGGACAGCACGCCTGAAGCGGTGCGTCCATTGTTCGACAAAGACATAGACGGTTTTGGCGAGGTGTTCCGGGCACTCTCCTTCGAGGAAATCGGCTCGTCCACAATACAGTCGCGAGCACTCGCGGGGTTTGCCAACAACACCGTGATTTTCTGCATGCCGGGCTCGACCGGCGCATGCAGGACGGCCTGGCACGGCCTTATCCTCGAGCAGCTTGATAGCCGCCATACGCCCTGCAACTTTGTGGGTGTGCTGTCGCTGCGGGAAAGCGAGTCTTGAGCGCTGCGCTGGAGCTCGATGTTGCCCTGGAGCGCATACTGGCCACGGCCACACCGGGCGAGGGTTCGACCACGGTCGCTCTCACGCAGGCCCTTGGCCGGGTGCTTGCCCGCGACGTCGTGTCTCCTATCGATGTGCCCGGCTTCGACAACAGCGCAATGGATGGCTACGCGCTGCGGGCGGTAGATGCAGACAAACCGCTCACAGTCACCCAGCGGGTAGCGGCAGGCGCAGTCGGCGTGGCGGTAGCCCCGGGCACGGCCGCGCGGATTTTTACCGGTGCGCCAATGCCACCGGGTGCGGATTCGGTCGCGATACAGGAAAACTGCCAGCTTGAAGCCGACGAACTGATCGTGAACGGCAGCGTACGCGCCGGTGATAACGTGCGCCCGCGCGCTCAGGACATCAGGACGGGCGAGACGGTACTGGCCGCGGGCCGCCGCCTGCGACCGCAGGATATCGGCTTGCTGGCATCTGTCGGCCTCTCGCAGGTTGAGGTCCGGCGCGCTTTGCGCGTCGCTATCCTGTCAACGGGCGACGAACTGGTGGAGCCCGGCAGCGGGGAGCCCGGTGTTGGCCAGCTCTATAATTCCAACCGCTTTACCCTTGCAGCCCTGCTGCAGGGTTTGGGTATGTCGGTGATAGATGGCGGTATCGTGCCCGATGATCCGGATGCGACGGCCAATGCGCTCCGTGATGCGGCGGCGCGCTCCGACTGTGTGATCAGTTCGGGCGGTGTGTCGGTCGGTGAGGAAGACCATGTGCGCGCGCAGGTAGCGTGTCTCGGTCATCTGGATGTGTGGAAGCTCGCGATAAAGCCAGGCAAGCCGCTCGCGTTTGGCCGCATATTCACTACCCCGTTTATCGGCCTGCCGGGTAACCCCACCTCTGTTTTTGTTACCTTCTGCCTGGTCGCAAGGCCCTTCCTGCTGAAGTTGCAGGGCGTTAGCGAGCCGCAATCGCCACGGCTGTGTGCCCGCGCAGACTTCACGGTTGAGCGTGCTGCCAGCCGCAGGGATTACCTGCGGGTCACGCTGGAAAATGACTCTCAAGGCCTGCTCGCCAGGCGTTTCCCCAACCAGAGCTCAGGAGTACTCAGCTCTGTCAGCGGGAGCAACGCGCTTGCGGTGGTGCCGATTGGCGCCACTGTCGCACCGGGTGACTGGGTCGAGGTGGTGCCGCTGGATTTACTGGTGTGTTAAGCAACAGCCAGCTTTTAGCCCGCGAATTTCTGAAAGACCAGTGAGGCGTTGGTGCCGCCAAAGCCGAAACTGTTTGTCATTACCCGTTGCAGACTGGCGTTGTCTACCCGTTCCCTTACGATGGGCAAATCCGCGGCCTGATCATCGAGCTCTTCGATGTTGGCAGAGGCGGCTACAAACCCCCTTTGCTGCATGAGCAGGCTGTAGATGGCTTCCTGTACGCCTGCCGCTCCGAGTGAGTGTCCCGACAACGATTTGGTCGAACTCACCAGCGGTATCGCGTCGCGATCGCGGTAGGCTTCACGTACCGCTTTCAGTTCCTGCATATCGCCCGCGGGCGTGCTGGTACCGTGAGCATTGATGTAATCGACGGCTCCGTCTACCGTGGAGAGTGCCTGTCGCATGCACCTCACCGCCCCTTCGCCGGAAGGGGCGACCATATCGTGGCCGTCGGAGGTGGCGCCGTAACCCACCAGTTCAGCGTAGATTTTTGCGCCGCGCGCGAGGGCGTGTTCCAGCTCCTCGACCACCAGCATGCCGCCACCACCTGCGATGACGAAGCCGTCGCGATGCTTGTCGTAGGCGCGTGAAGCGCGTTCCGGGGTAGCGTTGAAATCTGTAGACAGTGCTCCCATCGCATCAAACAGGCAGCTCAGCGACCAGTGCAGCTCCTCGCCACCGCCGGCGAACACGAGATCCTGTTTGCCGAGCTGAATCTGCTCCATGGCGCTGCCGATGCAGTGTGCGCTGGTGGAGCAGGCCGAGGAAATAGAATAGTTGACGCCCTTGATGTGAAAAGGGGTCGCCAGGCATGCAGAAACGGTGCTGCCCATCGTCTGGGTGACTCGATAGGGGCCCACGCGTCGCAACCCGCGCTCACGCATGATGTCGGAGGCCTCGGTCTGGCTTGCAGACGAGGCGCCACCGGAGCCGGCGATGATGCCGGTGCGTTCATTGGACACGTCCTGGTCTTCCAGGCCTGCGTCCTCGATCGCCTGCTGCATGGCGATGTAGGCGTACGCCGCCGCATCGCCCATGAAACGCAATTGCTTGCGATCAATGTATTCCGAGGTGTCAATCTCCGGTGCCCCCGCAATGTGCGAGCGCATACCGATGTCTACTTGCTCCTGTCTGGTGCGAATGCCGGACCGGCCCTCGTACAGTGCGGTGCTAACCGAGTCGGCATCGTTGCCGAGGCAGGAGACGATGCCCAGCCCGGTTATTACGACTCTTCTACTCATGGTTTTAGAATGACTCCGGTGTTGTGAACAGGCCAACGCGCAGATCTTTTGCAGTGTAGATGTCTTTACCGTCAACCGACAGCCCGCCCTCGGCGATACCCATAACCAGCTTTCTCTCGATAACCCGTTTGATATTGATGGTATAGACCACTTTGGAGGCCTCGGGCAGAACCTGCCCGCTGAATTTGACCTCGCCGCAGCCGAGCGCCCGCCCGCGACCGGGATTTCCTCGCCAGCCAAGAAAGAAGCCGACCAGCTGCCACATGGCGTCGAGGCCAAGGCAGCCAGGCATCACCGGATCGCCGGGAAAGTGGCAGGCAAAAAACCAGAGGTCGGGATGAATGTCGAGCTCTGCAATGATTTCACCCTTGCCGTAGCTGCCCCCCTCGGAGCTGATATGCGCGATGCGATCAATCATCAGCATCTTGTCGGTGGGAAGCTGCGCGTTGCCCGGCCCGAAGAGAGCGCCGTCTCCGCAGGCCATGAGATCGTCTTTCGAGTAAGCATGTTTGGCAGTCATGGGGTGTGGTCACTCCTGCATTGCGATTCTGCCGAAAAGTGCCCGCTATTCTACCCGATCTGTGGCAGTGAGGCAGTGTGGGAAAACGGCGGGAAGTCTGCTAGTGGAGAGGCTTATGGCAACAGCCGGCGGCCCGGTAGCAAAAAAAACAGGCTTCCGCTAGTATGTCGCACGGTTGCAAAAAAACTCAAATATACCGTATAGAATCTACCAGGTCCTGGTACGTTTGCCTGCAGATAGGGGAACCAAATGTTAATACCCGTACTACTTTCCGGCGGCGTCGGCAGCAGGCTGTGGCCCGTGTCCCGGGAGTCTCATCCGAAACAGTTTTTGCCGCTCGCGGGTGAACTCACTATGTTGCAGGAAACCCTGCAGCGCACGTCCGGGCTCGAGGCTGCCGGCCCGCTCGTGGTATGCAATGAAGAACATCGTTTCATGGTGGCGGAGCAGTTGCGGCAGATGGAGATTACTGCCAGTGGCCTCATTCTTGAACCGGCCGGGCGTAACACTGCGCCCGCGGTGGCCCTGGCTGCCCTGCAGGCATTGAAAACCGATCCCGATGCGCTGCTGCTGGTGCTGCCGGCGGACCACCTGATACAGAACGTAGAGGCGTTCACCGCCGCCATAGCCAGGGCATTGCCGCTGGCCAGGGCAGGCCGTCTGATGACCTTTGGTGTCGTGCCGACGAGCCCAGAGACAGGCTACGGCTATATCCAGTGCGGAGATTCTACCGGCGAGGAAGGGCTGTTTGCGCTCAATCGTTTCGTGGAGAAGCCCGACACCACCACCGCTGAGCAATATTTGCAGTCTGGCGATTACCTGTGGAACAGCGGTATGTTTCTGTTGAGTGCAGAGGCGTACCTGGCCGAGCTTGAGAAACACGCGCCGCAAATACTGGCCCAGTGTCGGGAGTCGATGGACGCATCGAGCAGTGACCTCGATTTCGTGCGTCCCGATGCAGAAATTTTCGCCCTGTGTCCCTCTGACAGCATTGATTACGCGGTCATGGAGAAAACCGACCGCGGGGGAGTTGTGGCGCTTGACTGTGGCTGGAGCGATGTGGGTGCCTGGTCTGCGCTCTGGGAGACCAGCGCGCGCGATGAGAATAGCAACGTCTGCAAGGGCGATGTCATGTTGCACAACTGCAGTGGTAGTTATGTGCGCAGCGACTCCCGCCTGGTGGCTGCTACAGGCGTCAACAACCTCGTGATTGTGGAGACAGCGGATGCAGTGCTGGTCGCCGACCGCGATCAGGTGCAGGATGTGAAACAGATCGTCAATAAGCTCAAGGAGCAGGCGCGCAGCGAGGCTTCACTGCATCGACGTGTTTACCGACCCTGGGGCTCTTACGAATCATTGGTCAGTGCAGACCGCTTTCAGGTGAAGCGCATCGTGGTCAATCCCGGCGCATCCCTTTCCCTGCAGATGCACCATCACCGTGCAGAGCACTGGATCGTTGTGCAAGGCACGGCCGAGGTCACCTGTAATGACAAGGTGTTCATGCTCGCTGAAGACGAGTCGACCTATATTCCACTGGGCCATAAGCACCGTTTGGCGAATCCCGGTCACATACTGCTGGAGATTATTGAAGTCCAGTCGGGGAGCTATCTCGGCGAGGATGACATCGTACGCTTTGAGGACGTTTACGGCCGCAGTCAATAACGACCGTGACGAAGGAGACAGAAAGAATTGATTAAAAAATGCCTTTTCCCGGTGGCCGGCTATGGAACCCGGTTCCTGCCCGCCACCAAAAGTATGCCGAAAGAGATGCTGCCGGTCGTCAACAAGCCTCTGGTTCAGTATGGCGTTGAGGAGGCCATCGAAGCGGGCATGACCACCTGTGCGATGGTCACAGGACGCGGCAAGCGCATTATCACCGATCACTTTGATATCAGTTATGAACTGGAGCACCAGATATCGGGCAGTGGCAAGGAAGCGTACCTCTCGAGTATTCGCTCGGTGCTGGACAAGGCTGTTTTCACCACGGTTCGGCAGCGGGAGATGAAAGGTCTCGGGCACGCCATTCTCACTGGCGAGCCCCTGATAGGTAACGAGCCTTTTGGTGTTCTGTTGTCCGACGATTTGTGTATCAATGACGGGCCGGGCGTGCTGGGCCAGATGGCAGAGCTGTTCAAGCAGTTTCGCTGCTCCATCGTGGCGATTCAGGAAGTACCCATGGAAGAGACACACAAGTATGGCGTTATTCGCGGTGAAAGCCTCAAGGAGGACGTGTTCCGCATACAGGAGATGGTAGAGAAACCGGATCCGAAAGACGCCCCATCCAACCTGGCGATTATTGGTCGCTACATACTGACGCCGGACATTTTCGACATCCTGCGTGAAACCAAACCCGGTGCCAATGGTGAGGTTCAGTTGACCGACGCACTGCAAACGCAGGCGAACCAGGGGTGTGTGATGGCCTACCGGTTCAAAGGTCGTCGCTTCGATTGTGGCAGCGTGCCCGGCTTTGTCGAGGCCACCAACTTTATCTACGATCACTACTACCTTCAAAACTGAGTAATCCGACTGTGCAAGAAATTAGCTGCTTCAAGGCCTACGATGTGCGAGGGCGTGTGCCCGACCAACTCAATGAAGATATAGCGCGGCGCATAGGGCGCGCCTATGCCGAGGTTGTGAAACCTCGCCAGGTGGTGGTGGGTCACGATATCAGGCTCAGCAGTGCTGCAATACTAGGTGCTTTGACCAGCGGCCTGCTGGAACAGGGAGTGGATGTCTACGACATAGGCCTGTGTGGTACCGAGGAGATTTACTTCGCCACGTCCCACGCCGGCATGGATGGCGGCATCGTGGTGACAGCGAGCCATAATCCCAAAGACTATAACGGCATGAAGTTTGTGCGCGAGGAATCGCGGCCTATTTCTGGTGATACAGGGCTTTTCGATATCAAAAAGCTGGCAGAGGAGGACAATTTCACGCCGGCGGCGTCGCCCGGGCAGTTGCACAAGCTGGATACCAGCGAAGCCTACGTCGAACATTTGTTGTCCTACGTGGATCTCGCCCAGCTAAAACCCTTGAAAATCGTGGTGGATGCCGGAAATGGCGGCGCCGGTCGGGTGGTGGACCTGCTGGAAAGGCATCTGCCTTTCGAGTTCATCAAGTTGCGGCACGAGGCAGATGGCAACTTCCCGAATGGTGTGCCCAACCCGCTACTGCCCGAAAACCGGCAGGCGGCAATTGATGCAGTCAGGGCGCACAATGCCGATCTGGGCATTGGCTGGGACGGCGATTTTGATCGCTGCTTCTTCTTCGACGAACTGGGCGACTTCGTGGAAGGTTATTACGTGGTTGGCTTGCTGGCCGAGGCATTCCTGATGCAGCAGGGGCCCGACCGTATTGTTCACGACCCCCGACTCACCTGGAATACGGTTGCCATTATTGAAGCGCTTGGTGGTGAAGCGGTGCAATGTAAAACCGGGCACGCGTTCATAAAAGAACGTATGCGACTGGAAAATGCCGTGTATGGCGGGGAAATGAGTGCGCACCATTACTTCCGCGATTTTGCTTTTTGCGACAGCGGTATGATCCCCTGGTTGCTGGTAACGGGGCTGATCAGCGCTCGCGGGGTCTCGCTATCCAGTATGATTGCCGAGCGTATGGCGGCGTTTCCCTGCAGTGGCGAGATCAATCGCACAATCGCTGATCCGGCGACGGTGCTGGAGGCCGCTGAAGCGCGCTATGCGGGCTCGGCCGAGTCGATCGAGCACATTGACGGCCTCAGCATGTCACTGGGCGATTGGCGTTTCAATCTGCGCATGTCCAATACCGAGCCGGTGGTTCGCCTGAACGTGGAGAGTCGCGGTAGCCGGGAATTGATGGAGGCGAAAACTGCCGAGCTACTGGCGCTTATTGATGCGCACGGGGCGTCTGACTAGCCCGCCTGATCACGCCAGGCCGAAAGGTGCCGCTGTGTTGCCGCATCCAATCCCGCCGCGTTCGCGTCACCCTGCATGCGGTTGAGTATGTCTTCGCCGATCTCCTTGCCCAGTTCCACGCCCCATTGATCAAATGCGTTGATGCCCCATAGCTGGGCGCTACAGAATGTGCGGTGCTCGTACAACGCGAGCAGTGCGCCCAGTGTTTCCGGGTTGAGGGCGGGCATGCTGATGATGCTGCTCGGCCGGTTGCCCGGCATCACCAGGTGTGGCGCGAGTTCAGCCGCGGATTCCTCGCTGAGGCCACGCTGAAGCAGCGACTCCCGCGCCGATTCAAGCGGGCGTCCTACCATCAGGGCTCGACTCTGGGCCAGGCAATTGGCAACCAGCCTGGCGTGTTGTTGCGGCGCGCCGGTGTGTGTGCTGAGCGGCAGGACGAAGTCGACCGGGCACAGGCGCGTGCCCTGGTGCAGCATCTGGTGAAAGGAGTGCTGTCCGAGGGTGCCGGCACAACCCCACAAGACGGGCGCTGTGTCGTAGTCGAGGGCAGCCCCGGCGCTGCTCACCTGTTTGCCATTGCTCTCCATCGTCAGTTGTTGCAGAAAATCTGGCAGGCTCCGGAGTGCGTGGTCGTAAGGTAGCACCACGTGACTGCCAGCATGGTGAAAACTGGTATACCAGACCTCGAGGAGGGCTGCCAGCACGGGCATATTGTCAGCGGTTTCAGCACTACGGAAATGCTCATCCATTGCGTGTGCGCCGGCGAGGAACTGGCTGAAATTGTCCCAGCCTACCGCGATGGCGCAACTGAGTCCGATTGCGGACCATACGGAATAGCGGCCTCCCACCCAGTCCCACAGGGGCAGGCAGTTCCGCTCCGGGATACCGAAGTCATGGGCGGCATCCAGGTTGGTGGTCACGGCAAAGAAGTGGCGATAAATATCCCGCTCATCTGCACCCGCCCCCCGGAGCCATTCCCTGGCCGCCAGGCTGTTGGCGAGGGTTTCCTCGGTGCGGAATGATTTTGAGCAAATGATGAAGAGTGTGGTGGCTGCATCCAGCTCCGCAAGGGTGTTCTGTAGATCTGCAGGATCCACATTCGCCACATAATGGCAGCGTACGGCGCCGCTGAAGGGACGCAGCGCTCCCGAGACAAGCCGGGGCCCGAGATCCGAGCCGCCGATGCCAATATTGACAACGTCGGTGATCGCACGCCCCTTGAAGCCAAGGTGTTCGCCTGCGTTGATCTGGTTGGCAATCCCCTGCATACGTTCGCGCGTAGCGCTCACCTGTGCGAGCATCGGTTCGAGTGTGGCTTCGTGCACGTTAGGTGAGCGCAGCAGTGTGTGCAGCGCGGGACGCCTCTCTGTTGTGTTGACCGGGTCGCCGCGCATGAACGCCTGGATGCGCTCGGGGAGTCTGGCCTCGTCTGCCAGCGTCAGCAACAGCGCGAGAGTTTCGCGATCAATGAGATGCCGTGAATAATCCAGTTCCAGGCCAGCGGCGGCGACGGTGAAATCCGCAGCGCGCTGCGAATCCGTCTCGAGAGCCTTCTCAATCGGGAACGATGCGAGCGCCTGCGCGCGTGAGGCTACCGTTGGGTATATCGGGAGTGCGGACAGCAGGGAGGGTGCGATCATTGCAGGTGAGATCATTGCAACAGTACCGTAGGGAAAGCGGGAATTTGAGTATAGGGAGCGGGGAATAGCCCTGCAAATCCCGCTCTAGCGACGACCCCGGGCAGCAGGATGCCTGCGTTGCAACC
>Ga0102938_10002029_pt1 | contig 15392 bp, 13 predicted proteins | sample SalPonR2_B_D2_MG_FD_84516 | JGI IMG/M metagenome (GOLD analysis project Ga0102938, IMG submission 84516) | Salt pond soil microbial communities from South San Francisco under conditions of wetland restoration - Salt Pond MetaG R2_B_D2_MG | ecosystem: Environmental > Aquatic > Marine >...
AGAGCTGGATCGTTTGACTGTAAGAATTGAAGATATTTTTGGTTCCAAGTTGGTTTATTCCAAAAAAGTTTTCTTTCAAGCCGAGCAGGGCTTTAATTCCACCTTGCCTCTTTGTAATGATGAGCTTTATATAACCTTTAATATGAATTCTTCTCCGATCGCTTCCTCTTTTCCTTTTATCTCCAGTGATTTAACCAGTGATAACGGTATTTTATACGGAATTAATCGCCACAATAACAGTTTGATTTTATTTGATCGTTTCAGTTTGCCAAATGCCAATACGGTGGTTTTTGCCACCTCCGGAGCGGGGAAGAGTTATGCCATCAAATTGGAAATTTTACGTTCTTTGATGATGGGGACCGAAATTATAGTGATTGACCCGGAGAGGGAATATAAACATTTATCCGATGCCGTGGGCGGAACTTATATCAATCTTTCTCTTTCCAGCGAGGAAAAACTTAATCCTTTTGACCTGCCCCGGGCAATCGGGGGAAACGCCCGCCCCGAAGATATTATCAGGAGCGCGGTAATAACCGTAAAGGGTTTAATTAAATTAATGGTGGGGGATTTAAGTCATGATGAGGATTCAATTATGGATAGGGCTCTTTTGGAGACTTATGCCAAGAAAGATATTACTCCGGAGGCGGATCTGTCTCAAGTGGAAGCTCCTATTATGCAGGATCTTCAGGATGTATTGGAAGGTATGGAAGGAGGGGCGGACTTGGCTTTGCGGTTAAAGAAATATACTAAAGGAACTTTTTCCGGGTTGTTGAATAATCCCACCAATGTGGAGACAGACAATCAACTGATTTGTTTTTCGGTCCGAGACCTGGAAGATGAGTTAAGACCCATGGCCATTTATACTATTATAAATTATATTTGGAACATAGTCAGATCGGAGATGAAAAAAAGGATTTTGGCTATTGATGAGGCCTGGTGGTTAATGCAACATGAGGAAAGCGCTAAATTTATTTTTTCTTTGGTAAAAAGATGCCGAAAATACTATCTGGGAGTGACTACCATCACCCAGGATGTGAATGATTTTTTAACTTCAGAATATGGTCAGGCCATTGTTACCAACTCTTCCTTGCAGCTTTTGTTAAAACAGTCCTCGGCGGCCATAGACTTAATCCAGAAAACTTTTATGTTAACCGAGGGGGAAAAGTACCTGCTCCTGGAATCCGGAGTGGGAGAGGGAATTATGTTTGCGGGCAACAAACATGCCGCTATTAAGGTAGTGGCTTCTTATAGCGAAGACCAGATTATAACCTCTGACCCCGAACAGCTTTTAGAGATCAAGGAGGCCAAGAAGGAATTCGCCCGGGAAAAAGGATTGACAGATGATAACGAGGGCGGAGAAGAGGAAAAAGAACAAGCTCCTCAAGCTCCCCAGGACATGGATATTTAATAATTAATAATTTATAATAAAAATATGCCTCAATTGAACAATAATCAGGAAAAACAAAAAGAAGAAAAGAAGAAAAGTTTAATATTTTTTATATTAATGTTTGTTTTGTTGATTTTAATAGTTTTGATCGTTTATTTTTTGTTTTTTTATGATTTTTCCCAAAAGAAAGTTGACACCTCTCCGCAAAAGACCTCTCAGGAGCAAGAGCAGCTTCCTTCGAGTGAAGAAAAGCAGAGTAAAACCTCCAAAGAAGAAGAAACTCCAAGTTTTGAAGTTACTCCACCGGAAGAACAGTCGAATTTTTCCGACAAGGCCTCGTTTACGGAGACCGACCTGAAGAAGCTGGCCTCTTCTTTTGCCGAAAGATTCGGAAGTTATTCCAATCAATCCCAATATGATAATCTTAAGGATTTAAAAATTTTTATGAGCGAAGACATGAAGAAGTGGGCGGAAGATTATATTAAGAAGCAGTTGGAAGAAGAATATTCCCAGAGTTATTACGGAATTTTAAGCAAGGCGGTTACATCCCAAGTAGAAAAATTTAATCCCGACGCCGGTCAGGCCCGAGCTTTGGTCAAGACCCAAAGAATAGAAAGTAAGGAAGGGAAAGAGGATAAGGTTTTTTATCAGGATTTGACCCTTGATTTTATTAAGCAAGGAGATTCTTGGAAAGTGGATAGAGCCGAATGGCAATAACAATAATTTTATGAAATTTTTGGGAACAAACAATTTTTCCACCAAGATCTTCGTTTTAGCTTCCCTGGGAAGCGTGTTTTTATTATATCTATTTTTTCAATTTTCTTTTCTTTATTTGGATAATTTTCAATTTTTTTCGTGGGAACAAAATCAGGATAATTTTTCCGTTTCCGCCTTTGATAAAACAGAAAAAGAAAAAACTGAATCTGATTATCGTAATTATTATGATTATACCCGGGAAACAAACGGAAAGAATAAGGATATGTTTATAACCAGGAACCCCGAATTGGGTGAAAAAGTTACCAGTCCGGTTCTGGACTCCTCCGATCCTTCCCGGGGAGATAAAGATAGTCAAGTTACAATTGTGGTATATTCCGATTTTGCTTGTAGTTTTTGCGCGGAACAGGAAGAAATGATCAGGGAGTTGATCAAGAAAGAATACCTCGGTAAGGTGAGGTTAATTCGTAAAGATTTTCCCGAAAACGACAAAGAATCCTTTTCTTGGCGGGCGGCCAGAGCCGCTCGTTGCGCCGAGCAGCAAGGGAAATATTGGGAATATCATAATTTACTTTCCCAAGCGGAAAAAGAATTCGGAAAAGAAAGATTCATTAATTTGGCTCGTCAAACCGGAGCAAACAAGGAAGAATTTCAAAATTGTTATGAAAAAAAAGAAGTGGACAATTTGATTATGAAAAACATCAAAGAAGCGAATGATCTGGGCTTGCCCGGCGTCCCTTATTTTTATATTAACGAACAAGAGATTTTGGGGAAATTAAGCGAAACAGAGTTAAAAAGAATAATCAAAATGGAATTGGATTAATATGGCTGAAAAACATCAAAATTTATATGTTTGTTCTAATTGCGGCGCCCAGTTCCCTAAATGGAATGGGCGTTGTTTAGAGTGCGGAAAATGGGGAACCCTGCAGTCGGAAACAGTTACCGGAGAGGGAAGGAAGGGGGATAAAAACATCGGAGAACCGGCGGAAATTCTGGATCTGGAAAAAATTAAGACGGAAGATCAGTCCCGGTTAAAAACTGAAATAGAAGAGGTGGATCGTGTCTTTGGCGGCGGGTTGGTTCCCGGCTCTTTGGTTTTATTGGGAGGAGAGCCGGGTATAGGCAAATCCACCCTAGTGGCCCAAATAGCAGACAAGGTGGGCGACTCCGCTTCAGAAATAGTTTATATCAGTGGGGAAGAATCCGGCTACCAAATTAAGACTCGCCTGGAGAGATTGGATTGTCTTTTAAAAAAGATTAAATTTATGAGTGAAACCGATGTGGATAAAATTTTAGCCGGTTTATCCCGAACAGTTCCTCCCTTGGTTATAGTGGACTCTATTCAAACTGTTTATTCGGGAGAATCTGATTCCGAAGCCGGAGGTGTGAGCCAAATCCGTATGTGTACGGTTAAATTTTTGGAATGGGCCAAGAAAAATAACGTCACGGTTTTAATTATCGGCCATGTTACCAAGGACGGGCAAGTAGCGGGTCCTAAAACCTTGGAGCATATTGTGGATACGGTGGTTTATTTGGAGAAGGAAATAAATCATAATTATTCCCTTTTGCGGGCGGTTAAGAATCGTTTCGGTTCGGTTAACGAAATCGGAGTGTTTGAAATGACCGGTTCCGGTTTTCAGGAGGTCAAAAATCCTTCCCAAGCATTTTTGGGAGAGCCCGGGGCGCGGGTATCCGGATCGGTAATAAGCTGTATTCGGGAAGGAACCCGCCCCTTTTTAGTAAATGTTCAATCTTTGGTGAGTAAAACTTTATTTGGTTATCCGCAAAGAAAAGCGTCGGGAATTGATGTAAATAAACTTCAGATCTTAACTTCGGTTATTTCCAAGCGCACCAAAGTGAATTTGGCAAATCAAGATGTGGTGGTTAATTTGGCCGGAGGACTAAAAGCCAAGGACCCTTCCTTGGATTTGGCGATTTGTTTGGCTGTTGTTTCCTCTGTTTTGAATCAGGTAATTGATAGGGACAGGATTGTTTTAGGGGAAGTGGGTCTGGGAGGAGAGGTGAGAAAAGTGGCAAATTTGGAAGAAAGATTAAAAGAGGCGGAACGACTGGGCTTTAAAAAAGCGATTATTCCCGAAGTTAAAGTAAAAGAATCAAAATTAGAGTTGATAAAAATATCTAAAATTAGCGAAATAATAAATTTATTTAAACAAAACTGATTTTATTTATTCCCAGTGAATGTTTTTTTTCCAATTTTCAAATTTTTCTTTTAAGCGCGGAAGCGTGTTTAGATTCGGGTCTTTACTGATCAGTTTTTGCGCTTCTTCTTGCGCTTCTTTCATTAATTTATAGTCAAAAAGATCGGCTATTTTTAATTCCGGAAAACCGCTTTGGGAGGTGCCGAAAATATTGCCCGATCCCCTTAACTTTAAATCCGTTTTTGCCAGGGCGAATCCGTCTTGATTTTTTTCTAAGGAATAAAGTCTTTCCCGGGTATTTTGGGATTGTTTATCCGTAAATAAAAAACAATAGGATTGATGTTCCCCTCTTCCCACTCGTCCCCGGAATTGATGCAGTTGAGCCAAGCCGAATCTTTCCGCTCCCTCTATGACCATAATTGAGGCATTGGGGATATCCACTCCCACCTCTACTACTGAAGTGGAAACCAGAATATCATAGTGATGGTTTAGGAAATCCTTCATAATTTTTTCTTTTTCCGAGGGTTTGAGTTTTCCGTGCAGAAGAGCGATTTTTTTGTTCGGAAAAATTTCATCCTTTAGTTTTTTATACTCTTCCCGTACCGATTTTATTTCCAATTTATCTGAAGGATCTATAAGGGGGCAGATAAAGAAAACTTGCCTTCCCTCTTCTATTTTTTCCCTAATAAAATTGTAGGCCTTATTTCTTTTTTCTTCCGGCACCACTTTGGTTATGATTTTTTTTCTGCCTTGGGGGAGTTCGTCTATCAAGGAAATGTCCAGATCTCCGAAAAGCCCCAGGGCCAGAGTGCGGGGAATAGGGGTGGCGGTCAAGGAAAGCAGATGGGGAATAGTGTTTTTGTCTCCGGATTTTTGGATTAAGGTTTTTCTTTGCTCCACCCCGAAACGATGCTGTTCGTCTATAACGGCTAAATCCAGGTCGGAAAAAAATATTTTCTCTTGAATCAAAGAATGGGTTCCGATTATGATCTGGCATTCTTGCGCCATTTTATTTATTTTTTCTTTTTTGTTTTGATTTTCAGTTAATTTTTGAGGTCGGCTTTTTTGCGCGCTTCTGCTTACAAGACCTATTTTTATTCGGGGAAAATCCTCAAGAAGCTTGGAAATGGAATTAAAGTGTTGTTCCGCCAGTATTTCCGTGGGCACCATTAAAACGGATTGTTTGTTGTTTAGAGCGGTATTTAACATAGTCAAAACAGCCACCAAAGTTTTGCCACTACCCACTTCACCCTCCAAAAGCCGGACCATGGGTTGTTTTTTTCCCAAGTCCTGAATAATTTCCCAGGCGCTTTTTCTTTGGGCGGTGGTAAGTTGAAAAGGCAAACTTTTAACAAAATTTTGGATTTCCTTTTCTTTGAATTCCATTGCTTCCGCTTGAGAATTTTTTATTTCTCTTCTGGCGATTTGAGATTTTAATTGGAGTAGGAAAAGCTCATCAAAAGAAAGGCGCCTGCGGGCTTCTTCCAGTTTTTTAAAGTTTTGAGGAAAATGTATTTGTTTTAGAGCTTGATTCAGGGGGAGTAAATTTAGTTTTTCCCTGATCTCCTCGGGGAGCCAGTCCGAGGATTTTTTTATCAAAGGAAGGATTGATTTTAGGGCGAATCTGATTTGTTTGGAAGTTAGCTTTTCCGTGGTATGGTAGCGGGGAACAATTCCTTGGGTGTGGACGGCTGGAGAACGGGGAGTAACTTTTTCATAATTCGGGGAAACCAGGGTTAGCACACCCAGGTTATTTTTAATTTTTCCGGTTAAAGATACTTTGTTTCCTATTTTTAAGTTTTGAGTCAAAAAAGCTTGATTGAACCAAATCACTTTTATTTCCTCGGTTTCGTCTTTTATCAAGGCCTCGGTTAGGTTTGTTTTTTTGTTTTTACTCCGTCTATTTTGGATCAATTCAATTTTTCCCACTATATTTACTTCTTCTCCCTCTTGTACATCTTTTATTTTTTGGGAATGACTGAAATCATCATAGCGAAAAGGAAAATGAAAAACCAAATCCTTAAGATTTTCAATTCTCAATTTTTTAAAGCGAGCGGTTGTAGTGGGGCCCAGGCCCGGAATTTCACTCAGAGAACTTGTCCAGTTCATATTTTTAAGAGATTTTTAAAAATGCGCCCTCAAGAGGACTTGCCCCGCATTCGCGGGGTTACCCGGCGTCTGCCGGGTAAAACCAATTTTATAAAAATTGATTTTTTTAAATATTGGCGCCCTCAAGAGGACTTGAACCTCTGACCTTCGGCTCCGCAAGCCGACGTTCTATCCGGCTGAACTATGAGGGCGAATTATAAATTATATCAAATCAAAAACTTGACCGAGAGTCAAGTTTTGAGAATTTTTTTATAATCTGAATAAACGGGCCAATTCTTCTGACAAAGGGGGGTCGTCCCTGTCCAAATCTTCTTCCAAATATTGAGACAAAAATTCGTTTATTTTAACGGGATTTCTGTCTTCCAAGGGGAGGGACAATCTTTGCTTCAGGGTGTTTTTGAATTCAAAATATAATTTTTTAGTTTCTTCCTCCGGTTTATAAACAATGGAAAAATCTTTGATTTCGTCATAATCATAAAAATTTTTTCCCACCCAGACACCTTTTTCAGTTAGGTTTATTTGAACCTTTACGGCTTCTCTTTTTTCATTTAAAACTATGGCTATAATCGCTATTATTATCAGCAGGGCGAAAAGAAAGTTTTGATTATAAAAAGCGTAACCCAACATAAAAAGGGCCAAAATAGAGGCCAAAATATACCAAGCTTTCCCCCGAGGAGGTTTTTGATATTCCGGAATCTCCCAGCTGATTTGAGAAGAATTATCTGTTTGAAGAGAATTATCGGTTTGGTTTTTTTCTTTTTCCATATTTTTGAATTTAGTTTGACATAATTGGTTTAATTTTATATATTTTTATTATAGCAAAAAAGTTTAAAAATCCCAAGAAACAACTCCCTTACGGGTTTTTTTATTTGTGTCCGCCTCTGCGGCGGACAGAATGCGGTAGTTAAAGTTCCTTTTTCTAACTTAATATTTTTAGTATTAGAGCATATATTTCATGGAGAGGTGCCCGCCGCTTCGGCGGACAGAATGCGGTAAGTATAAGTTTGTTTTCTATTTTTTATAATTTAAGTGTTATAGCACATTATTTATGGAGAGGTGCCGGAGCGGTCGAACGGGGCACCCTGCTAAGGTGTTGTACCTTAACGGGTACCGAGGGTTCGAATCCCTCCCTCTCCGCATTAACATAGAAAGGGATGAGAAGTTTATGCCCCGGAGCGGAGCGTAGGGGTAAATCCCTCCCTCTCCGCATTAACATAGAAAGGGATGAGAAGTTTATGCCCCGGAGCGGAGCGTAGGGGTAAATCCCTCCCTCTCCGCCAATACTTATTTTAAGTGGAGAGGTGCCTGCCTCTACGGCGGACAGAATACGGTAATTATGATTCCTTTTCCAACTTAACAATTTAAAGTATTAGAGCATATATTTTATGGAGAGGTGGCAGAGTGGTCGAATGCGACGGTCTTGAAAACCGTTGTCCCTTCGCGGGGACCCAGGGTTCGAATCCCTGCCTCTCCGCATTATTAGGTAAAGGGATGAGAAGTTTATGCCCCGGAGCGAAGCGCAGGGGTAAATCCCTGCCTCTCCGCATTATTAGGTAAAGGGATGAGAAGTTTATGCCCCGGAGCGGAGCGTAGGGGTAAATCCCTCCCTCTCCGCATTATTAGGTAAAGGGATGAGAAGTTTATGCCCCGGAGCGGAGCGTAGGGGTAAATCCCTCCCTCTCCGCATTATTAGGGAAAGGGATGAGAAGTTTATGCCCCGGAGCGGAGCGTAGGGGTAAACCCCTGCTTATCCGCTGGTAAAACAAAATTTCTATTTATCTAAAAGCCAATTTATTAATTGGCTTTTTTGATGAAAAATGATAAACTAAAATTAATTAATTAATTTTGTATGATTATAAAGATAAAAAATGAGGAGTTAATACAGGAATTAGTTGGCGAAACAGAAGAATTCCCTCGCTATACAACCCAAATTTTGAATTTGGCAAACCAAAATTCCCAGGGAACAAGACCTAAAGTGGTTGGTCAGCTTTCAGAATTAATTCAAGAATGTCCGGAGAAAACTTATGAAGGTTGGAAGAATTGGTATTTAAGGAAAAATCCGGAAGCGATAGAAAATGCTTCTGAAAAAATCAATGAGATGGTTAATAATTTAAAAGAAGCTATCCAAAAAATAGACAAAGAAATGATTAAAAAATGGGTAGAAAATTTGGTATTGGAAAAAACTTTTGTCGGTTTAAGATTTCAAGAGGCTATTCTTAAAAAGGTGGCTGACATTAAAGACAAAGAATATAAATTATCAACCCCGCAGGAAGAGTCTAAGGGTATAGATGGTTTTATTGGTAATGACGCTGTTTCTATAAAACCTATTACTTACAAAACAAAAAAGTCATTAAAGGAAAATATTGAAGCAAAAATTATTTATTATGACAAAACAAAAAGCGGATTAAATATTGATGTTAGTGAATTATCAAATTAAATATGTCAACTAAACATAAAATAATTATTGGGGACTCAAGAAATATGACCGAGCTGAAAGATAATTCGGTTCATCTTGTGGTTACTTCACCTCCATATTGGCAAATAAAAGATTATGGTGACAAAAATCAAATAGGTTTTCATGATAATTATGAAGATTATATTAGAAAATTAAATGAGATTTGGACTGAGTCTTATAGGGTTTTAAATCCGGGTTGTCGTCTTTGTATTAATATAGGCGATCAATTTGCCAGAGCAGTTACTTATGGTCGATATAAAATAATTCCCATTAGAACAGAAATTATAAAGTTTTGCGAGTCAATTGGTTTTGACTATATGGGTGCTATTATTTGGCAGAAAATGACAACTATGAATACAAGTGGCGGAGCTTCGGTTATGGGCTCATATCCTTATCCGCGAAACGGTCATATCGCCATTGATTATGAATTTATTCTTTTATTTAAAAAATTGGGAAAAAATAAAGACAATATTTCTCAAGCCGTAAAAGAAAAATCAAAATTGACCAATGAGGAGTGGCGAAAATATTTTACCGGCCATTGGAATTTTGCCGGTGAAAAACAAAACGGGGGCCACATTGCGATGTTTCCGGAAGAATTACCTAGACGGCTTATAAAAATGTTTAGTTTTGTCGGAGAGAATATTCTTGACCCGTTTTTAGGAAGCGGAACAACCACAAAAGTAGCGCAAGAATTAAGCAGAAATTCAATTGGTTATGAGATAAATAAAAAATTTTTACCAATAATAGAAGAAAAGATTGGAAAAAATAAAAAATCTCTTTTTGGCAAAGATGATTTTTTTGATATTGTTTTTCAGAAAAATAAATATACTGCAAGCACTAAAACAAAAAATAAAAGCGCAGTATTAAACAATAGAGTCAATTATCCGGGGTATCGGAAGCAATTCAAGGGTGCTGAAAATTAATTTTAGCAAATTTGGAATTTAATTTATTTTTTATAATATAAAAATAAAAAAGGTATAGTTTGTTTTTTTGTATTATTTATTCTCTGGCTATCACCAAAGCCTCTACTCGACGCGCCCCGGCCGCCTTTAGAGCTCTGGCGGCCTCGTTCAAAGTGGCGCCGGTAGTGGTTACATCATCCACCAGGATGATTTTTTCTTTTTCCCAAGCCGGGCCTTGCCAGGTCATGGATCCGGCCATGTTTTTCAATCTTTCTTCTCGTTGGAACTTGGTTTGAGGTTTTTGATATTTTTTCCTAAGCAGGCAATTTTTTTTGTTTTCCAGCCCCAGGTTTTTTGATAATTTATCCGCAATAAATTCAGTCTGGTTAAATCCTCGCCAATTATATCTTTTTTTATGCAGGGGGACGGGAATTAGATAAGTGGTTGAGGGATTATATATTTTTTTAGGGTTTTTTTCCTGATATTGAGACAAAAAAAGAGTGATAAAATCACTCAAATAGTAGGCGATGTCTTTGATAAATCTGTATTTTAGAAGTTTTATTAAATATTGAATTTTTTCATCTTTATAATCAGCGGCCACCAAGACTTTGTCTAAATTTGTTTGAGGTAAACAATTTAAACACGGTCTGCCTTCCCGGGAAAGGGAACCGCAAAGAGGACAAATTTGCCTTTTTCTAAAATCAAGCCGGGAAAAACAGTTATTGCAAATCCAATTTTTTCCTTTTCCGCAAAAAACGCACTCCCGGGGGAAGATCAAATCCCAAAAAATTTCCTTGAGATTATCCGACATTATTTCAAATCGATTTGATGAATATTTCCGCTAAAATTATCCTTGAAAAAAAGTTTATCTTTTTGAGGGGTTACATTTAAGTCGGAAATATTTATTTCCTTATCGGGAACGGCGATTAATTCTTTTTGTCCGGTTTGGGTATTAATTTTGTAAAGTTTGTCTTGGGTTTGGGCGGCCAACTCCGGGAACAATCCGCTTCCTTCTTCCAAATTTTCCGGTACTCCGCAATAAATTTCTTCATTACTGGCAAAGGCGCATTTGTCTGACCAAGTATTAATATTCAAACTTTTTCGATTTTGTCCGATTTTGCCTGGTTCGGCGTCTACCGTCCATAATTTGGGTTTCATATCATTATTGGAAGAGTAAACACTGTAAAGAAGTTTGTCTCCTTTTTTAGACCATTTGGGACGAAAATCTCTTCCTTCCACGATCGTGGAGGAAAAATTTTCTTTGTTTTTACCCAAAAAGAAAACTTCTTGTCGATTAAAATCTTTGCCTTTGGTATACATGGCTATAATCTGTTCATTGGGAGACCATTCAGGGTAAACCGTATCGTCATATTCCCCGATTTTTTCAATAGCTTTTCTTTTTCCCCCTTTATTATCGGTTACAATTAACCACCGATTATCCGGATCCATTCCAATGCTTTCCGCCACAATTTCTTTTCCATTGGAAGAGAAATCAAAGTCCTGCCAATGTTTGGGAAGAGAAATTTGTTTCTCGGATTCAAAATCATAAATAATATTAGAACCATCCGGATATTCCAAAATGGCCTTATCTTCGGCAGGAGACCAATTTATTTTTTCCACTTCATGAAAAACTCGGTCGCTTAATAGTTCCGCCTCTCCTTCTTCGTTTATACGATAGAATTTTCCATTTTTTTGATTGTAATATCTTACTTCCGAACCATCCGGGCTCAAGTCCGGCTTAAGAGCGGGGTCATCGTTTAATTTAGAAGTTTTGGTCGGTCCTCCGCGAGCGACTTCATCTATTTTTTCTTCTTCCTCTTTTTGTTCCGCCTCCGGAATTTTTTCCGGCGGGGTGGTTGTGGATAACTTTTCTTCTTCCTCGGATTTAGGAAACTGCGCCGGAGTGGTGGTGGGTGACGGTTCTTTTTCACTCGGGACCCGGGGAGGGGTGTAGAAAAAAACAAAATAAATCAAATAACCCACTCCCAAAATAAAAGCTATAAAACCCGCAATTAGTAAAAATTTTTTATATTTGAACAAGAAGTTGGATAGATTCATAAATATAGAATTTAATATTGGAATAAAATTAATTTTTTGCTATAATTGTGGACAGAGTAATTTTATGGTATAATTTAATTATTCTTGATTCTTAAATTTATTTTATCTTAAAGTCTAATTTTTGGCAATAACAAAATTAGCATTTTACAAACATATGGGATTATTTTCTTCAGAAAAAAGTTATTTGGGCATAGATATAGGCAGTTCTTCTATAAAAATGGTGGAACTAAAAAAAGAGGGGAAAAAAACTTCTTTAGTAAATTATGCTTTTAGTGAAGAGAAAAAAATAGGAAAGAAAAAGAATTTTGACTCAAAATATATATCCGGTTTAATTGATAAAATATACAAAGAAGGAGGGTTTAAGAGTTCAAATGCCATAGCTACTTTGCCCACTTCGGCCGTTTTTTCTTCCGTGATCAATTTATCCGATGTAGATAAAAATAACCTTGATTCCGCCGTGGAGCGGGAGGCCAAGAAAGTTATTCCCACCTCCTTGGAAGATATGACATTGGATTGGCAAATAATAAAGGAAGACAAAAAAGGAGAAAATATCAAAATTTTTTTAACCGGTTCTCCCAAAAAGATGATTGAAAAGTATATTAATATTTTTAAGAATCTCCCCCTTAATTTATTAAGTTTAGAAACCGAAATTTTTTCTTTGATCAGATCTTTGGCCTTAAAAGAGGATTCGGTGGTTATGGTTGTGGAGATGGGTATGTTTAATACCGACATTTCAGTTATTAAAAAGAAGATCCCGGTTCTTAATCGTAGTGTTGATTCCGGGGGTTATGCCATTACTGAATCTATCAGTGAAAATCTTAATATAAGTTTGGAGAGGGCGGAGCAATTTAAATATGATTTGGGAGTGAGCTCTAATGATTCCGAAGGAGAGGACGAAGCTATCCCGGAAGCCATTATTAAAACTTTAAAACCGGTAGTGGATGAAATTAAATATGTGGTCAATCTTTTTGAAAACAATAATGAAAAAGAAATAGAAAGCGTAATTTTAACCGGAGGATCTTCTTTTTTGCCTAATTTAACCAAATATATTGCCGATAATTTGAATAAAAATGTGATGTTGGGCGACCCCTGGTATAATATTTCCCACCTCAAAGAATTAGAGCCAACGCTTAATGAAGTAGGCCCCAGATTGGCCGTGGCCATAGGGTCGGCCATGAGAGAGATAAAATAAATTTATTATATTTATATGCCAAATTTTTTAAACAACAAAAAACAAAACTCCGGAGAGGAGAGCAAGTCTTCGGATAAAAACAAAAGTTCTAAAGGTGCTTTGAGAATGAATTTAATAGGAGGAGAGATGGCGAATGTTTTTGATTGGTACAAAGGTTTGAGTATTATTTTTTCTGCCTTAATATTTTGTTTGATCTTGGTTGTTATTTCTTATGGAGTTATTTTCTGGCGAGGCAAAACAAATCTTCAGAATACAAAAAAAGAGATGGCGGAGAAGTATGATGTGGGTGCCTTGAATCAAAACATCGGAAACACTAAAGAAAAAATAAACAAGGAAGTTCTTCCTTTTCAAAAAAAGGTGGAGGGAGCGGAAATTTTGATTGATGAACACATTTATTGGAATAATTTTTTTCAGTTTTTAGAAGATCATACTCTGTCCTCCGTTCATTATAGCGGTTTTTCCGGAAATTTGAGCGGTGAATATACCTTGGAAGCCCGAGCTGACGACATAGAGGCGGTGGAAGCTCAAATAGAAGAATTTTTAAACGAAGAAGAGTTTGTGCGCAATGCTTGGGTAAAGCAAGTCAGTTCTAAGCCCACGGAAGGAGGAAGAATGGTTTCTTTTTCCATTAATTTGTTTTTAAAATCGCCTTTTATTTTTACTAATTATCAATAAAAAATAATATGTTTACTTCAAAAAATTCTTCCCAGAAAGAAAATAAAAATTTATTAAAAAAAGTAAATGATTTTTTGCTTCATTATTTTTATTGGTTGGTTTTATTGTTGATTTTATTGGTGTTGATTTTAAGTTTTTCCTTTTTTCTTTATCCCGAGTATAAAAAAATAAACAAGGAGATCAAAGAATACGAAGAAGAGCACAAGAATCTTTTCTCGGCCAAACAAAAAAAATTGAACAATTTAAATGATTATATTGAATCTTATAGAAAAATTTCTTCGTCGGAGAAAGAAAAAATTGTTTCCATGCTTCCGAATAAATACAACCGAGAAGAATTGTTTTCCGAGCTCAATCATTTAGTGGATAAAAATAATTTGATGTTAAAGGAAATAAGTGTCAATAAAAAAGCCACTTCCAGCCAAGAAGAAAAGAAAGACCCTCTTTTAAATTTAGGTGTGCAAGAATATTCTATTAATATGTCCGTGGCCGGGGTTAATTATTATTCTTTAAGAAATTTTCTGGACACTTTAGAGAATAATATTAGAATATTGGATGTTAACGGAATTGATTTTGCCCCCAAGTCCAGAATAGTAAAGTTAGAATTAAGCACCTATTATTTGAAATAATAATTTAATTATTTATATGAGCAATAAAAAAAATAACAAAATAATTACTCCTTTGATCTTGATAGTCGTTTTTTTCGTAATTCTTGTTTCTTTTTTGGGGATCATAAGTTCGGGATATCTTGATCTAAGGCCTGTTAAGGTGAGTGATCATTCCCCCGAAACAGGAGATAAAGAAACAGGAGATAAAATCGAGGATAAAATAAAAGTGGATTTTTTTGACCAAAAAAAAGTAAAAAATTTAAAGAAAAATTCTTTTGCGCCTAAAAATTTTTCTGAAGAAAACAAAAATCCCTTTAAAACCTTAGAAGAGGAATAAATCATTTTTTATGAAAACCAATGAGAAAAAGTTGTTGGATTTATTATTAGAGAAGAAGGAGATCACTCAAAGCGATTATTCGGAAATCGCGGATTTGGTGGAGAAAGAAGAAGGGGATATTTTTCAGATTTTGGAAAAAAGAGGGATGGACAAAGAAAAAATAGTGGAATATCGAGCCCAAGTGGTGGAAATGCCTTATAAAAATTTAACAGAAGAAACTATAGATAATGAATCCTTGGAGATTATCCCCAGTGAAGTAGCGGGGAATTATAAAATAATTTGTTTTGAACAAGAAGACAAGACTATAAAAGTGGGAATGGTGGATCCTTATAATTCCAAGGCGGTGGAGGCGATTAATTTTTTAGCCCAAAGCAAGAATTTAAAACCGGAGTATTATTTAATTTCCCAGGCAAGCTTTGATAAGTTTTTTAAACAATATCGTAATCTGGAGAGTGAAGTTTCTTCCGCTTTGGAGGTGCAATCTGATAAGGAAAAACAGGAGAGTGGGGGATTGAGTTTTGCCGAGGAAGATGTGGAGAGTATTGAGTCCGGAGAAGAGAATGTGGAAGCCGCACCGGTAGCTAAAATTGTTTCCGTGGTTATCAAACATGCTGTTGAGGGAGGTGCCAGTGATATTCACATAGAGCCCCTGGAAAAAGAGACTCGGGTAAGATACAGGATCGACGGAGTTTTAAAAACTTCCCTTAATTTACCCAGAAGAATTCATAATTCCGTGGTGGGCAGAATCAAAGTTTTATCTCGTTTAAAGATCGATGAAACCAGGATTCCCCAAGACGGA
>Ga0102938_10002031_pt1 | contig 15387 bp, 12 predicted proteins | sample SalPonR2_B_D2_MG_FD_84516 | JGI IMG/M metagenome (GOLD analysis project Ga0102938, IMG submission 84516) | Salt pond soil microbial communities from South San Francisco under conditions of wetland restoration - Salt Pond MetaG R2_B_D2_MG | ecosystem: Environmental > Aquatic > Marine >...
ATCGTGGCCGGGATGCCGTTTCTGACCCAGGTGCTGGTGCTTATCGGCATGAGCCTGTTGATGACGGCCGGCGTGTATGGCCTGGTTGGCGGCATTGTGAAGCTGGATGACGCGGGGGTATTGCTGCTCTCGCGCGAGGGGCCCCGTGCCTGGCATCGCCTGCAGCGCTGGCTGGGCAGTGGCCTGCTGGCGTTTGCGCCGTTGTTGATGAAATCGCTCGGGGTGATCGGCACACTTGCCATGTTTATGGTTGGGGGCGGTATTCTGGTGCACGGCGTGCACGTTGTAGAGGTGCTGCTGCAGACCTTTGCCGGCGCATTGGCCGGCATCCCCTATGCGGGGCCGCTGCTCGCAGCGGTGGCGCCCACACTGGGCGCTGCGTTGGTGGGCGTGCTCGCCGGTGCGCTGGTGCTGGCCCTGGTGTCCGGTGTGCAGCGGCTGCGCCGGGGCTGACGTTATTTCAACAGGGACCCGAGAATACCGCGGAACAGTTTGCGTCCAACGCTGCCGCCGGCCGCGCGCGCCATGCTTTTGAGAAACGCTTCACCGGCACTTTCGCGTGTGCTCGCGCGCTTTCTGGGTGCTGCCTGTGCCTCGCGTTTTTCCAGCTCGGCCTGTTGTTCTGCCGCCTGGCGTTGTGCCGTGCGCTCCAGCAGCACCTCGTGCGCGGAACGCGGGTCCAGCGGCTCGCCATAGCGCCTCTGGTTCGGGTCGGCGGCAATCAGCGCCTGTCGCTCATCGGCGGTTGCCGGGCCCATGCGCGAGTGGGGCGGTCGCACCAGCACGCGCTCTACCGGGGCCGGTATACCTTTGTCCCCGAGGGTGGAGACAAGCGCCTCGCCAACGCCGAGTTCGGTGATGACGGTTGTGGTATCCAACGCGGGGTTCTCGCGAAATGATTCAGCCGCGACCCTGACAACCTTGCGCTCCCGGGGTGTGTAGGCTCGCAGGGCGTGTTGCACCCGGTTGCCGAGCTGCGCCAGCACGCTGTCGGGAATGTCGCCGGGACTCTGGGAAATAAAATACACGCCGACACCCTTGGAGCGGATGAGGCGCACCACCTGCTCGATTTTGTCCAGCAGTGCCCTCGGCGCGTCCTTGAACAGCAGGTGTGCTTCGTCGAAGAAGAACACCATGACGGGTTGCTCCGGGTCACCCAGCTCCGGCAGATTCTCGAACAGTTCGGATAGCAGCCACAGCAGGAATGTGGAGTAGACGCGCGGGCTCATGATGAGCGTGTCGGCCGCCAGGATATTGATGATGCCGCGCCCGTCGCGGGCGGTCTGCATGAAATCGGTGAGTTGCAGGGCGGGCTCGCCAAAGAACTGCCTGCCGCCCTCGCGTTCGAGCATCAGCAGACGCCGCAGGATGGCGTTGATGGAGGCTTTGGATACACCGTAGCCCGCGCCCAGTTCCTTGCCGTGTTCGCCGAGATATTCCAGGGTAGTGCGCAAATCCGGCAGGTCGACCAGCAGCATCCCCTCGGTGTCGGCGAATTCGAACACCAGGGTCATCACGCTTTCCTGCGTTTCGTTCAGGTCGAGCAGGCGCGACAGTAGTTGCGGCCCCATCTCCGAGATGGTCGAGCGCACCGGCGTGCCCTGTTTGCCAAAGAGATCCCAGAAAGCGACCGGGTAACCGCGCTGGCGATAGTTCTCAATACCGATTGACTGCACCCGCTCGTCGACCTTCGGGTGCGGTTTGCCCGGCTGGCTCATGCCGGAGATGTCACCCTTCACGTCCGCGAGAAAAACCGGCACCCCGAGATCCGAAAAGCCCTCTGCCAGGCATTGCAGGGTAACGGTCTTGCCCGTACCGGTCGCGCCCGCAACCAGGCCGTGCCGGTTGGCATAGCGCGGGTTGAGAAGTATCTTGCCGGCGCTTGAGCCGCCTATGAGAATGCCGTCACTCATGGATAGGTCTGTCCTTGTGTTGCGGATGCCGCAGGGGCGAAGCCGCAGTCTATACCAGCCATCTGGTGATGAGTATCCACGGCACCTCGGGGTAGTGGCCCAGTTTGAATATTTGCCAGGGAGAATGCATGAGGCGGCAAGCGCCCACCGAAACACGCCAAAAAGCGTACATCCCTGTACAGGCTCGGGCGGCGACGTCCTGTCGCCGCACGGTTTCGGTGGGCGCTTGCCGCCTCATGCTCCGTCAGTGATTTCAAACTGAGCCACTACCCGCCGCGGCACCCCGGCGCTGCTGCCTGTCGCTTTTTCGATCAGTTTGAAAAGCGTACAGATGGCGCACGGGGTGATCCGCAACGATGATGATCCGGTAACTAACACGGCATCAAGGGAGGCGCAGCATGACAGCGGCAAAAGCATTCGAAATACGCATCATTCGGGAACTGATCAGCCGCAGGGCGGGCGGGGAGGCCGACGCGCCGCGGCGCAGGCCGTTGCTCGCCGAGCGCGTCATCGCAGTGCTCGCGGCCACTGCCGGCCTGTTCCTGGTGGGTAGCCTGCTCCAGGAACTGCTCTGGGCGCTGCTCGCGGCGGGGACCGTGCTTACCCTGGGAAGTTCTGGGTAAATTAATCTATAAAACAATACGTTAACCTAATAATATAAGGCTGTTTAGAGGTTGGTTTTGAGAGGGCTTTCGGGGCTATTGCTGGCGAACGAGCGGCCCGGGGTGCGCGCCGACGTGTGCGCTCGATGCAACGCTCTTGACCACTTGGGTTTCGCAGTGCACACAGTGTACGCTCGGTAACTGGCCTATACTGTCGGCTTACCGGCGAGGATTTCAACCGATGGCAGTCTCCAAAGCACTGCGCAATGCATTTTTACTGGCTATCCTGCTGGCGGTGCCGGGCCTGGCGCGTGCCGAGGCATGGCTGATTGATGTTCAGGGCGCGATTGGCCCCGCCACCGCCGACCACATGGTGCGGGGCCTGGCAAGGGCCGATGAGGCCGGTGCGGAACTGGTCATCCTGCGTGTGGACACACCCGGTGGCCTGGACAATGCGATGCGACAGATGATCCAGGCCATCCTTGCCGCAGACATTCCGGTGGTAGCGCATGTTGCCCCGAGCGGCGCCCGCGCGGCCAGCGCCGGCACCTATCTGTTGTATGCCTCCCATGTCGCCGCCATGGCGCCGGCAACCAACCTGGGTGCGGCCACACCCGTGCAAGTGGGGTCGCCCGGGCTGCCGAGCCTGCCGGACCAGTCCGATGCGCCGGAGGAGGCCGACGAGCCACAGCCCGGTACGGCAATGGAACGCAAAATGGTGAACGACGCCATCGCCTATATCCAGGGCCTGGCGCAACTCCGGGGGCGTAACGGCGAATGGGCGGCGCGGTCCGTGCGCGAGGGCGCCAGCCTTCCCGCGGAGGATGCGCTGGAAAAGGGCGTGATCGACCTCATCGCGAGCGATACCGACGACCTGCTGCGACAGCTTGATGGCCGTGAAGTACGCATGGGCGAGAGCAGTATCCGGCTGGCGACAGATGGCATGGCGCTGCGCACGCACGAACTCGACTGGCGCAGCGAGTTCCTCGGGGTTATCACCAACCCCAACGTGGCTTATATCCTGATGCTCGTGGGTATCTATGGCCTGCTGATCGAATTCTACAACCCCGGTATCGGGCTGCCCGGTGTACTCGGTGCTATCAGCCTGTTGCTCGCCTTGTACGCGTTTCAGGCGTTGCCGGTGAGTTATGCCGGGGTAGCGTTGATCGCGCTCGGTATATTATTGATGGTGAGCGAGGCCATGGCGCCCAGTTTCGGGGTGCTGGGCGTGGGGGGTATCGTGGCCTTTACGGTGGGCTCGATTATGCTCATGGATACCGACGTGCCCGCCTACCAGATAGCGCTGCCAACCATTATTGCGGTTGTCGCTTTCAGTGCGGGGCTGCTGATATTCGCGCTCGGTATGTTGCTGCGCGCGCGCCACCAGGCGGTGGTCAGCGGCGTCGAGCACCTGCACGGTGCGCCAGGTATCGTCGAGGCGATCAGTAGCGATGGTCACCCCATGGTTCGGGTCGAAGGGGAATTGTGGCAGGCGGCCTGTGAGCAGTCACTGGCGCCGGGCGACGAGGTTGTTGTCAGCGACCTGAAAGGCCTCACACTGACGGTAAACAGGAACGGCGCATAGCGCCGGGGAGTGGTAACGATGTTTGAGTTTGAAATGTTCGGGATTGTATTTTTCGGGCTGTTGATCGCGCTGCTGATCAGTACCTTTAAAGTACTGCGGGAGTACGAGCGGGGCGTCATCTTCATGTTGGGTCGGTTTTACCGGGTGAAAGGGCCCGGGCTGATTATTGTCATCCCGATTCTGCAGCAGATGGTGCGTGTAGATTTGCGCACGGTGGTGATGGACGTGCCCACGCAGGATGTCATCTCGCGCGACAACGTGTCCGTGGAGGTGAACGCGGTGATTTATTTCCGCGTTATGGATCCCGAGCGAGCCATCATCCAGGTGGAGAATTACCTCGAGGCAACCAGCCAGCTGTCGCAAACCACGCTGCGTTCGGTGCTCGGGCAGCACGAACTGGACGATATGCTGGCCGAGCGCGACCAGTTGAACGCCGATGTGCAGCAAATACTCGACAAGCAAACCGAGGCCTGGGGGGTGAAGGTCGCGAACGTCGAGATCAAGCATGTGGACCTGAACGAAACGATGGTGCGGGCGTTGGCGAAACAGGCCGAGGCGGAGCGCGAGCGGCGAGCCAAGGTCATCCACGCTATTGGGGAATCCGAGGCGGCAGAGAAGCTGGCCGAGGCGGCGAAAGTGCTTGCCGGCCAGGACCAGGCGATTCAGCTGCGCTACCTGCAGACACTGGTGGAAATTGCCGGCGACAAGAGTTCCACGCTGGTATTTCCGGTGCCGATAGACCTGGTTGAAAAGTTCCGCTCCTGAGCACGCGTTGCCGCAGATGGGGCCCGCGAGCGGTGTTGTCAGCGTTCCTCTGGCGGGCCGGGAGACGTCGTGGCGGTCTCTTCTTCGCCGAACCAGTCGCGCATGCGGGTTTCGGTGCGGGCGCGCACATCGGCGTTGATATAGGTTGCTACGGTGGCAATGGCCAGCGCCAGCACCCCCAGGTCGTCCACATAGCCGACTCCAGGGGCAAAATCCGTCATCGCGTCAAGGGGCACAATGAAGTAGCCCAGGGCACCGGCTATGGTGGCCCTGGCCCAGGCGGGTGTCTTTTCCCGTTGAGCCGCGTAGTACAGTAAGAGCACCTTCTCCACTACCTCGCGACCCGCGGACTTGGCGTATCCGGCGAGCTTGTCGCGCAGCCGTTTCTCGGAATAGGCCGCCTCAAAGGCGTTCTCGTCGTGTTCATTCACGTCTTCTTCCCCCTCAGGCAAACAGCCAGCGAGCCAGTTCCCCGCGGTTGTCCACCACGATCTGTTGTGCGCTTGGGTCCGCAGCTTCGGTTCCGGAATCAATGTGCAACAGTTTGAGCACATAGGGTACCAGTTTGCCGCGGGTCCTGACTTCCAGCGCGCCGTTGTCCATTCCGTAGTCGGCCTCCACCACCTCGCGCTGTGCCCTGCTCAGGCGTGGGTCGGCCACGATGCGGATCAGCACTTGCTCGTTCCACTGGGTGTCGTCTTCCGCGCCGTGTTCTGAATCGCCGAGAATTTCCGGAGTATCGCGAAACCGACTTAGGACGAAATCGCGGTACTCAAGATTTTTTTCACACCATGCGCGCACATGCCAGCGCAGGCCGGTGTACACCAGTGTGTGGGGCACGATGATGCGTCCCTCCCGGTCCGGGTTGTTGATCGAGACGTAGTCCACTTCCAGGCGTTTTTGCTGCCGGGCGGCCTGCATGATGGGCCGCAGCACCTGCGGTTTCACGTCGCGCACGGGTTGTGACAGAACCTCGACATTGGCGACGTTCAGCGCCAGTGATTCAAACATGTTGGACAGCTCGTTATTGCGCGCCATCAGGTGCAGGTACTCATCAGCCAGGCCACGGGTCACCCGGGGAGCGAACCCGTGCGTGGGCTTGTAGCCCTTGAGGTACTTGTCGTACGCGAGATTTCCCGGTCCCACCTCGCGGATGTAGTTGTTGATGTCCTTGCTCGCCTGTTGCCTGCCAATGCCAAAGGTGTCGCACAAGTGTCGCGTCGTCAGACGGCCCTCCCAGAGTGCGATAGTCTCAATGTATCGGTAGCGAAGCAGTAGATCCCAGCGGAAGGGCCATTGCGGGGTGGAGCGGGTAGGCATGAGCTGCGTCCGTTTCGGCCGGCGGTTTGCGGCAGTTGGCGATGTCCCGGGAGTATAGAGGCCAGCGCGGCGCAAGTTAAGCGGGATGCCCCGCCTTCCTCGACGGCGGGGGATTCGCTAGACTGCGATCGCAGTACCTGTTTGTCATTGGAGTGATTGGCTGTGAAGAATTTTATTTTTCTCGTTGTTACGGGGCTGTTGTGCAGCCAGGGCGTCGCCGCGAGTGAACCGCCTGCGGTGACGCCGGATCGTGCGCTGCGCGCCGGAGAGCTGATGCAGCAGGCGATGGACGACAACGAGGCCTACGCCATTGTGCACTCCCTTACTACAGAGGTGGGGCCGCGGCTGGCGGGGACTGAAGCGGAAGCACGTGCTCGCACCTGGGCCGTCAATAAGTTGCGTGCTCTCGGCTTTGCCAACGTGCGGGTAGAGCCCTTTGATGTACCGTTGTGGCGGCGTGGTATCGAGCGCGCCGAGATTCTTTCGCCGTTTCCCCAGCCGCTGGTGGTAACAGCTCTGGGCGGCAGCGTGGCGACACCACCCGAGGGAGTGCGCGGCGAGATCGCGGCTTTTTCATCGTTGGAGGCTTTGCAGGCGGTGCCCGAGAACAGCCTCCGTGGCCGTATCGTCTTTATTGATGAAGTGATGGCGCGGACCCGGGACGGCGCGGGTTACGGCGTCGCGGTAAGCAAGCGCCGCTACGCTGCTTACAGCGCGGAGCGCGCGGGCGCCGCCGCGGTCCTGATTCGCTCAGTCGGCACCAATAGCCATCGCTTTGCGCACACGGGCCAAATGCGCAGGATTACCCAGCCGGGAGAGACGGGTGTGCCGGCGGCGGCGCTGTCGGCACCGGATGCCGACCAGTTACAGCGGGCGCTGGCGCTGGGCGAGCCGGTGAGCGTGCAGCTTGTCCTCACGCCCCAGACCCTGCCACCAACCGAGTCGGGCAATGTCATCGCGGAGATTGTCGGGCGCGAGACGCCCGGGGAAATTGTGCTGGTGGGTGCCCACCTGGATTCCTGGGATCTCGGCACCGGAGCGGTCGACGACGCCGCTGGTGTCGGCATCGTGGTGGGCGCCGCGAAATTACTTCTCGATCACCTTGAGCAGCCACCGCGACGCACCATACGCATTGTCTTGTTCGGCGCGGAGGAGGTCGGCCTGGTGGGCGCCCGTGCCTACGCTGTGGAGCATGCGGTGACCCTTGAGCAGCACATCGTGGCTGCTGAATCAGATTTCGGTGCCGGCGATATCTGGCGCTTCGATACGCGCGTGGCAGAGGAACAGTTGCCTGCCGTGGCAGCGATCCAGGAAGTGCTCGCGGGTCTCGATATTGCCGCGGGGAACAACGCGACAACCGGGGGCCCGGACATGAAGTACCTGCTTGAGGCGGGCGTGCCTGTGATAGAGCTGGTGCAGGAGGGTAGCGATTATTTTGATCTGCATCACACGGCCAACGATACGCTGGACAAGATCGCGCCGGATGCACTCGACCAGAATGTCGCCGCTTACGCGGCCCTGCTGTATCTGGTCGCCGACGGCCCGGTACACTTCCGGTGAGCGCTGGCCAAATGACAATAGCCTCAAGCCTGGTTGTGTTGTTCGTCCGCACGCGTTGATCGCGCGCTTGAGCGGCCGGTTTCGGGGCTATACTACTCGCTCGGCAATCCAGGGGTGTAAACATGCAGGCAAAGTTCAATACTATCGGCGTGCTCGGGCGCGCTGAGCAGACCGATCTCGTAGAGGTGCTGGCGCCCCTGCTGTCACTGCTGCACGAGCGTGATGTGGAAGTGCTGCTGGAGCCCGATCTCTCTGTATTGATAGCCGGGGAGCTGCCAAAACTGGCGACACGCGATGAGATTGGCGCGCGCGCAGACCTGGTGATCGTGGTGGGGGGGGACGGCAGCCTGCTGAGTGCTGCACGCACATTGGCCAGGTATGATACCTGTGTAATCGGCGTGAATCGCGGGCGGCTCGGCTTTCTTACCGATATCTCGCCCGATGTATTGGCTGAGCAGCTGCCCGCGGTGCTCGACGGGCACTACGAGTCGGAGCGGCGCTTCCTGCTGGATGCCGAACTGCAGCGTAACGGCGAGGTGCTGGCGCGCGCTGATGCGCTCAACGACGTCGTGGTCAACTCGGGCAACTCCGCGCAGATGATCGAGATAGAGCTGTTCATCGATGAAGTGTTTGTCTACCGACAGCGAGCGGACGGGTTGATTGTGGCAACCCCCACGGGTTCCACGGCCTACTCCCTGTCGGGTGGTGGGCCGATCATGCATCCGACGCTTGATGCGGTAGTGCTGGTGCCAATGTTTCCACATGCTCTCAGCAGTCGTCCAATTGTTGTCGACGGCAGTTCGGAAATACGCGTGCATATCCTCGAGCGCAACGCCATACACCCGCCAGTCACCTGTGACGGGCACAGCAATATGCTCGCCCAACCCGGCGATTCGGTGCACATTCGCAAGAAACCCGAGGGGCTGACGCTGCTGCATCCGCTGGGGCACAATTTTTATGCCAGTTGCAGGGATAAACTGCGCTGGAGCACGTCGTTGGTTAACTGATGCCTGCTGTTCACCGGGTGCTGAGCGCACCGCTGCATGAAGACCTTCTGCCATTCAGCCTGCTGCTGCGCCAGCGAGGTGTCGCGCATCGTATCGCCGAGGAAGGTGGCCGTCAGGTGCTGGATGTGGCCGACGGTGCCCAGGTGGAGGAAGTCGAGACGCTCTATCGACGCTGGCGCGACGGAGAGTTCAAACTCGAGGTGCAGCGCACGCCGCGCAAGCCGCAAGCACTTGCAGCAAAGACGGCGTCGCTGCAATCGCCGGTAGCTCTTGCGCTTATTCTCCTGAGTGTGTGCGGTTTCCTGCTGGTGTATGTTTTCGGTTCAATCACGCTGGCGGGTTACCTTACCTTTAACCCGATCGATCTGCGCGACGGGCAGCTGACAACACAGCCCATGGGCAGTGAATACTGGCGTCTGGTGACGCCCATTTTCCTGCATTTCGGCTGGCTGCACATCGTCTTCAATTGCCTGTGGTTGTGGGAGCTCGGCAAGCGGGTGGAGGCGGTCATCGGCCATTTTAATTTTTTGATGCTGTGCCTGGTGATTGCAGTGGTCTCCAACGTCAGTCAATTTGCCTACGGGGGAGCGGGATTGTTCGGGGGCATGTCCGGCGTGGTGTACGGTCTGCTCGGTTTTGCCTGGGTGGCGCCGCTGTTCCAGCCACGCTGGCCGATACAACCGGCTCCCATGATCATGCTGTTCATGGTGGGATGGTTGGTCGCCTGCATGGCCGGTGTTGTGGAAGCCCTTGGTTTTGGCAGTATCGCCAACGCCGCGCACCTGGGCGGCCTGCTCAGCGGGGTTGTCCTGGGCGCCATTTTCGGTAGTCTTTCCCGCTCTGCGAGCGACAATCGCTGACCCACACCGGTATACTGGCGCACCGGCGAGCACGGCAAACAATCCGTGAGCTATACAGGTCGGGTGCTGCGCGGATAGCGTGCGCAGGCCCTGGAACTTCTTCAACCGCGTGGAATCCCGCATGCAGTACCAGCAGTACATCGCAGATATGTCACCCGAGGTCTACGCGCGCCTCAAGCGCGCTGTAGAGTTGGGTAAGTGGCCCGATGGCAGCAGACTGACGCAGGAACAGCGCGAGAACGCCCTGCAGGCGGTTATCGCCTGGGACGCGATGCACCTTGAGTACACTGAGCGTGTTGGGTTTATAGATAAAAAGCACAAAGCCGGTGAGCTTTGTGATGACGACGCCAATACCTTGCAATGGGTCGACAGGGAGTCCGGAAGTGAGTGATACGCGCGTCGTCGGCGCCGTGCGAAAAATGGCAACCGCGTTGGCTGAGCCGGTCAGCTATGCGCTGCGCCTGGACGATCGCGAGCTGCCTCTCAACCCTTATCTGGGACATACGCTGCGCCTCAAATACCTTGGTGAAATCCACTGCATTCACTGCGATCGTAAAACCAGCAAGAGCTTCAACCAGGGCTACTGCTACCCCTGCTTCAAACGGCTGGCCCAGTGCGATACCTGCATCATGCAGCCCGCACTGTGCCACTACCACCTGGGCACCTGCCGTGAGCCCGAGTGGGGTGAGACGCACTGCATGATCGAGCATGTCGTCTACCTGGCCAACACGTCGGGCGTGAAAGTTGGCATTACGCGTGGGTCGCAGGTCCCCACGCGCTGGATGGACCAGGGCGCCACGCAGGCCAGGCCGATTTTCCGGGTGAGCACACGTTTGCAGTCCGGGCTGGTGGAAACACTTTTCAGCCAACACATCGCGGACAAGACCAATTGGCGCGCCATGTTGAAGGGCGATGCCGAGCCGTGTGATCTGGAAGCAGTGCGCGGGCGGCTGATGGCGGAGTGCGCCGATGAGCTGGCGGAACTGCAACAGACACATGGCCTGCAGGCCATTACCGAACTGCAGGATGCGCCGGAGGTGGCGATCACCTATCCGGTGCTGGAGTATCCAAAGAAAGTCTCGAGTTTCAATCTCGATAAAAATCCACTGGTTGAGGGCACCCTGCTCGGCATCAAGGGTCAGTACCTGATATTCGACACGGGCGTGATCAATATGCGCAAGTATGGCGGTTACCAACTCAGCCTGGAAACAACGGAGTAGATTCATGCGCGATGCCAATCCCCCGACAATTTATCTCAAGGATTACCAGCCACCGGAGTACCTGATCAACCGCACCGAGCTGCATTTCGAACTGCACGAGGACCACGCGATCGTGACCTCGAAACTGCATCTGCTGCGCGACCCCTCGGTTGCCACGGATACGCCGCTGGAGCTGCATGGGCAGTCGCTGGAGCTGCTGTCTATAGCGCTGGACCGGGAAACGCTGGCGGCGGAGCGTTATAGTGTGGATGCAGAGCGCTTGCTCATACGCGAAGTGCCCGAGCAGTGTCTGCTGGAGATTCGTACGCGAATCCGGCCCCAGGACAATACCGCGCTTGAAGGCCTCTACAAGTCTCGCACCATGTTCTGCACGCAGTGCGAGGCCGAGGGCTTTCGCAGAATCACCTATTACCTGGACCGGCCCGACGTGATGTCGGTGTTCACCGTGACGATCGACGCCGACCGGGCCCGCTACCCGGTGCTGCTCAGCAATGGCAACCTCTTTGAACAGGTTGAGCTGGAAAGCGGCCGCCACCGCACCGTGTGGCACGATCCGTTCCGCAAGCCCGCCTACCTGTTTGCCCTGGTCGCGGGCGATCTCACCTGCGTCGAGGACAAGTTCACCACCGCGGGGGGCAAGGATGTCACCTTGCGCATTTATGTCGAGGAGAAAGACCGCGACAAATGCGCGCACGCCATGCATTCGCTGCAGCAGGCAATGCGCTGGGATGAACAGGTGTACGGTCGGGAGTACGACCTCGAACTTTTCAATATTGTCGCGGTGGATGATTTCAACATGGGGGCGATGGAAAACAAGAGCCTCAATATATTCAACACGTCCTGCGTGCTGTGCAGCCCGGATGTCACCACCGATCTCGGTTTTCAGCGTGTGCAGGCCATCGTTGCGCACGAGTATTTCCACAACTGGAGCGGCAACCGCGTGACCTGTCGCGACTGGTTTCAGCTGAGCCTGAAGGAGGGCTTCACCGTATTCCGCGATGCGGAGTTCTCTGCCGATATGGGTTCGCCAACCGTGAAGCGAGTGGAGGACGTGTTGCTGTTGCGCACGGCCCAGTTTGCCGAGGATGCCGGCCCCCTGGCGCATCCCATCCGTCCGCCTTCGTATATGGAAATCAACAATTTCTATACGCTGACGGTATACGAGAAGGGCGCGGAGGTGGTGCGTATGCTGCACACGCTGCTGGGAGCCGAAGACTTTCGTCGCGGCAGCGACCTGTACTTTGAGCGCCACGATGGGCAGGCGGTCACTTGCGAGGACTTTGTCTGTGCGATGGAGGACGCCAGCGGCCAGGATCTCACGCAGTTCAGACACTGGTACAGCGAAGCGGGCACACCGCGTCTGGAAGTCTCCGATGCATGGGACGCCGGGAGCGGGCGCTATACCCTGCACGTGACACAAAGTTGCCCGGCAACCCCCGGGCAGCCCGAAAAACCCCTGTTTGTGATACCGCTGGCAATGGGTTTGCTCGGCGATGCGGGTAACCTGCCGCTCGCACTCGAGGGCGAGCCGGTTGACGGTGAAACTCCGGACAACACGCATCGGGTACTGAACGTGCACCAGCAGCAACAAAGCTTTGTATTCGAGGGTGTGCGCGAGCGGCCGGTGCCGTCGCTGCTGCGCGGGTTTTCTGCGCCGGTTCGCCTGCAATTCGATTACAGCACGGAAGACCTGTGCGCCCTGATGAGCCGGGATGACGATGGTTTCGTGCGCTGGGACAGTGCCCAGACACTCGCGACAAGGGCTATTCATGCAGTGCAGGCGGCTCACGCTGAGGGTCGCGAGCCCGTGGTGGAACCATTGCTCATAGAAGCCTGTGGCCGCCTGCTGGAGGATTTCTCGCTGGATGCCGCGCTGGTGGCGGAGATGCTCAGGCTGCCGGGAGAAAACTATCTCGCGGAGTTGGCAGGCCAGGAGGGGGGCGCGGATGTAGATGCCATTCAGCGCGCACGTGACCATGTGAAGAAGACTATCGGCAGCGCGCTCGAGGCCGAAATGCTGGCGCGTTACCGGGCGCTTGCGGATGATCGCGCCTACGCGCCGGAAGCCGATCAAATAGCGCGTCGCAGCCTGCGCAATGTCTGCCTTGAGTTGCTTGCCTGTAGCAATATCGAGCATCTCGCACTGGCAGAGGCACAGCTTGACAGCGCGCATAACCTCACAGACCGACTCGCAGCGCTGCGTGTGATCGCGTTCTATGGCGATGCGGCACTGCGCGACGACAGACTGGCCGGGTTTCATGCGCGCTGGCGACAGGAGACGCTGGTGGTAAACCAATGGCTGCAGCTACAGGCAGCGATACCGGATGCCGACGCGCTGGTGCGTGTACGCAAGCTGATGACGCACAAGGATTTCGACCTCCGCAACCCGAATAAAGTGCGCGCGGTTGTGGGAAGCTTCACCACCCAGAACCCGGTCAATTTTCATCGGCTGGATGGAGAAGGGTATCGGTTCCTTGCCGACACGGTACTTGAGCTTGACGTGTTGAATCCGCAGATGGCTGCACGGTTGCTCACGCCACTGACCAAATGGCGCAATTACGTGGGCCGTGATGCGCTGATGCGCGCGGAGTTACAACGTCTTGCCCAGGCGGCGCAGCTTTCACCCGATGTCTACGAGGTGGTGAGCAAGGCATTGCAGTAGGGTGGCGCATACGGCCTGAAACGGGTTGCAGGCGGGCGCGTTGCACGTTGAATTTGCAAGCGCCGTTCAGGTGGCGCTTAGCGGGTGTTGTCTTGCTTGCGATTCTGCCAGCGCAGCACCTCGACGGTGAGCGCCGGCAGCATGGTCAGCGTAACCAATGCCGCACCGAGAATACCGAACATCACAATAACCCCCACGCCCCGGTACAACTCGGTGCCGGCGCCCGGTAAGAGTACCAGCGGCGCGAGGCCGAACAGCGTGGTGATGGTGGACATCGCTATCGGGCGCAACCGCACTTCCACCGCTTCGTTCACCGCCGCCAGTGGCGACAAAGCGTGCTGCTTCACATTCTCCACCGCGCGATGCACGATCAGAATGGGGTTGTTGACCACAGTCCCCATGAGGATCAGGAAACCCAGCATGGAGATCATGTCGAAGGGCTGCAGGATGGCGTTCAGGCCCAGCAGCGGGAGCAGGGCGCCCACGCCGTTGAGCAATGCCAGCCCGACCAGGCCGCCGGCGATGCCGAGGGGAATCGAGGTGATGATCAGCAACGGGTAGCCCCAGTGGTTGAAAATCGCCACCATCAACAGGTAAATGATGACCAGCGCAACCAGGTAGTTGCCCACCAGCGACTCGCGCGTGGCGTCCAGTTGGTCGGCGGCACCGGAGATGACCATCTCGATATTTCCGGGGACCACGCCGTTTTCGCGCAGGTACGTTACCAGGTCCTGTTTTACCGTGGCCACGCCAGTCTCCAGTGCAACGCTGCGTGGCGGAATGATATTGAGCGTCACCGTGCGCCGTCCGTCTACCCGCCGCACGGAGCTGGTGTCCACGCTCTCTTTGATATCGGCGATGCTGCCCAGCGGCAGCACGGTGCCGGTCCGGGTGTACAGGGGAAGCTGTGACAGGCGGTCGAGATCGACGTCGCGGCCCGCATCGCTGTAGAGGTAGATATCGATCTTGTCGTCAGCCAGGAAGAACTCATCGACGTAGCTGCCATCGGTCATGGCGGCGACAATGAAGCCCAGGTCGTCCCCGGAGAGACCGAGTTCGGCGGCGCGCTCCCAGTCCGGGCGCACCTGCACGAGTGGCTGGGCCAGAGAGAGGGACGAGGGCTGGCTCTGGATGCGCGGATTGTCGAAAATTTCGCCCGCGCGGTCGTACGCCGCCTGCGCGACGCGATAAATTTCTCCGAGTTCCGGCCCGGAGATATCGATATTGATGCTGCGGGTGCCTCCCTGGTTGCTGGTAATAATGGAGCCGCGGGTGGCAAAGGCACGCATGCCGGGGTACTCGCGATAGCGTTCCGACAGCGCATCCATCAGCGCCTCCACATCACCCGCCTCGCGCGGTTCGGAGATGATCCTGAGCTGATCGGGCGCCACGCGCATATTAAAGTAGGCGATGGGCGGCATACTGGTTTCGCCACGCGCAAACGCGTCGCGATCAGCCTCGACATGGGGGAGCAGCCAGGCTTCGATCTCCGCCGCGATCTCACGCATTGCCGCGAGGTTGTATCCGGGCGGGGCGTTCATGCTGGCGAATATCTTGGCTTCCTCGCCCTCGGGAAGATACTCCGCCGCGGGCGTCAACCAGTGGATCACCGCAGCACTTGTCAGCGCCGCGAGTACGATACACAGCCAGCGGTTGCGCGTGGTCGCGAGCAATCGGGTCACGCCCGCCAGGACAGCCTTGCGGAGTTTTTCGCCGATACGCGGGCGCGTTGCGCCAGCGTCCCTCCCGGCATCCGGCGGGCGAAACGGTATACGCGCCAGGGCAGTGGGCAATACCGTCACGGCCACCAGCATGGAGGCCAGAATGGCGGCCGAGATTGCCATCGCCACATCCGAGTAGAGTTGCCCGGCCTCCTGCTCGACAAACGCGACA
>Ga0102938_10002032_pt1 | contig 15385 bp, 14 predicted proteins | sample SalPonR2_B_D2_MG_FD_84516 | JGI IMG/M metagenome (GOLD analysis project Ga0102938, IMG submission 84516) | Salt pond soil microbial communities from South San Francisco under conditions of wetland restoration - Salt Pond MetaG R2_B_D2_MG | ecosystem: Environmental > Aquatic > Marine >...
CATCCTTGTCGCCGACAGTGGGACAATCTGCGGATTACGGCTCACGAGAACTCGTTGGAGCTTTTTAACATGGGAGAGAAAGAGTTGCATGTGAGAGTTTGGAGTGATGACTACGAGCTTTCAGGCAATATCCAACCCGAACAGGGTTTGACTCTGCTTTATTATCCGCAGGAGAATTCTGATATGGTTTATATTACCAAAGGGCTTTATCAGAAAAGGTTTGATTTTCCTCAATGCCCGAGAGCGCCTTTTGAGGCGTTGCCGGCAAGATAAATCGGAAAACCTCCTGAATCTCAGTTCGGGAGGTTTTTGCTTCTTGACGAAAAAAATAAAATGGTTTATATTGGTTTTCGGCTGTTTAACCGCAACAAAGGGGGAGAAAATGCAGTTGGCGCTTGATGGAACAGATTCAGCGATTATTCATGTTTTGGATCAAATCCAACCCGGATTGTCCGAGCAAATGGAGGATTCCGGTAATTTGATCAAGAAAAATGGGAGATGGATCAGGGTGTTTAATTTTCCGGGCAGTCTGGAAAAGGAAGAGCTGACCTTCCGACTGAAACAGTCGGGAATAAAGGTCTATCCTCGCTAAGAAGAAAGAAAACCTTGGCTTACAGTTAAGCCAAGGTTTTTTGTTATTTAAAAAATCGCAATTAAGCGATTCTTTGTCTTGATTATTTGATTTCCTGCCGGCCTTTAAGCGCATTGCTCAGCGTGGCTTCATCAGCATATTCAATATCCGCGCCCATGGGTAAACCTCTGGCCAGAATGGAGACTTTTACTTTGAATTGAGATTGAGAAAAAAGTTTCTTTAAATAAATTATGGTTCCTTCGCCTTGAAGATCAGGATTTATAGCCAAAATTATTTCCTTTATATTGTTATTTCTCAGTCTTTCAATCAGTTTCTTCAAAGTGAGCTTGTCCGGAGTTATGCCTTCGGGCGGATCAATTTTCCCACCCAAAACATGATAAAGACCGTGGTATTCTCCGGTTGATTCTATAATATTCAAGTCATGGATTTCCTCCACCACGCAAATGGTCTGGTGATCGCGTTTATCATTGCGGCAAACGGAGCATTTGCCGCTTTGATCGGAAAAATTAAAGCATTCCGGGCAAGTAAAGTTTTGGCGATGAAGGTTAGAGAGCCTTTGGCTAAATTTTTCAACATCCTGTTTGTTTTGTTTTAACAAATAAAACACAAAACGCTCGGCTGTTTTGCGACCGATGCCCGGCAGTTTGGTAAAAGATTCAATAAGGTTTTTGATCGGTTCGGGGTAGAACATGAGAGAGGATAGATTTAATGTGAACTATTTATAATAAGAAAAAGAGAAAAAAGCAAATAAAGTCCGTCCTGACCGTCGTATGTCTGAAGGCAAGCAGATCAGGAGAGGCTGGAGTTTAGTTCAGGATCTAAAAGGTTAAGACGATAGAAAACAGTAAAATTAAAGACTCCCGAGACCCTGAATCAAGTTCAGGGTGACAATAAAGACTCCCGAGACCCTGAATCAAGTTCAGGGTGACAATAAAGATTCCCGAGACCCTGAATCAAGTTCAGGATGACAATAAATAATTATTTTGATAGATTTAATCCGAATTATTCGGAGAATAAATTACGAATCAATAATAATATTTTTTGTTATTTTGACCGGTTAAGAGTTTTTAAAACATTCCACTAAAATCAGAGCGCATTTTCATGGCTGATTCTTTTTGAGCTTTTTGAATGGCTGCATTAACTTCTTGCTTAATAAAGCGTTCCAGCTTATCTTGGTCTTGCAAAAGATTTTCATTGGTTATTGCCAGTGACAGGATTTCCATTTTCCCATTGGCAGTGATTTTTAAGCCGTTGGCTTCATGAGTGATTTCCAGTTCCGACATTTTGCTTTGCATTTCTTTGGCTTGCTTGATCATTTTTAATTTGTCAAACATAAAAATATAAAATTAATTTTATTATATAGTAAGTATAGTTTTTTTAGGATGATTTGGCAAGAGTTCTTGGTGTTGACATAAAATGAATAATATGATAAAAAGATAAATGTTGTATTTTTCACAACAGTAGGAGGGAAAATGAATAATCGTAGACGAGAACAGGCGCAAAAAAAAGCCCCGAAAGGAATGTATCGTCTGATGGAAGAAAAGCCGGGGGAAAAGAGACTGCAGTTCTTGGCTGATGTTAACGGGAAAGAAACTGTAGCCATTTTTTTCTCTGATCTTGAAAAAAGAGGTCAAGAAACAAGTTTTTATAGCCTCTGGGACGACAAAGGAAACAGAGTAGACTTCTAAAATATTCAAATCCCCGTCGAGTCAAACTCGTGCGGGGTTTTTTTATTGTTTAATTTTATTATTACTGCTCTGACTGGTTATTATTTCCTTCAGTATAGGTTTTATCCAGATTTCTAAAACAAGCACGACTGGCGTCAAAAAACAGTTTAACCATGCCGGTGGGACCGTTTCTGTGTTTGGCAATATGAATTTCCGCCAGATGTTTTTCCTGGGCGGTTAATTCCTCCAAACGATAGTTACGATCGGCCGCTTTACGATAAATAAAAGTGACCACATCGGCGTCTTGCTCAATAGAGCCGGATTCGCGCAGGTTAGCCAATTTAGGAATGGCCGGTTTGTTCATTTCCACGGCTCTGGAAAGTTGAGACAAGGCTAAAACCGGAATATTTAATTCACGGGCGATTCCTTTTAAAGCTCTGGTTATCTCGGCCACTGCTTGAACTCGGCTTTCTGCATTAGCCCGGGCTTCCATTAATTGCAAATAATCAATAACAATCAGTCCCAAGTTATGTTCTGATTTTAACCTTCGGGCTTTGGTTCGTATTTCCATAACATTAACATTTGCGGAATCATCAATAAAAATAGGAGCTTCGGACAAAATACCCATGGCATGACCCAATCGCGGAAAATCATCGTCTCCGCTACGGTCAGAAAGTTTACCGGTTCTCAGTTTCCATAAGTCTACATTAGATTCAGCGCAAAGCAATCTGTCTACCAGTTGTTCCTTGGACATCTCCAAACTGAAAATACCGGTCGGCACCTTGGCTCTGATGGCCGCGTGACGAACAATATCCAGAGCCAATGAGGTTTTTCCCACTGACGGACGGGCGGCCAAGATAATTAAATCCGATTTTTGCAGGCCGGCTAAAATATTATCAATTTCTTTGAATCCGGAGGGAACGCCTCTGAGTTGACCGGCGTTTTTATGTAAATCATCAATACGATCAAAAGTGGCTCCCAAAATATTGTTTATTGGAGTAAAGTTTTGACTTAAGAATTTTTGAGAAACCGAAAAAATGCTTTGTTCGGCTTGATCCAATAAAGAATCTATTTCACCTTCTTCATCAGCGCTTAAATCGGCTATTTGATAAGAAACTTCTTTTAATTTTCTAAGTGTGGCCTTTTTCTTTATTATCCGGGCGTATTGAGTTATATGCGAAGCGGTGGGAACGATTTGGGATAGTTTTGTTAAATAGGTTCGTCCACCGATGTCATCCAGCTGTTTTTTTTCTTTTAATAAATTGGAAATGGTTAAGATGTCAATGGCTTCTTGCTTTGAATACAAGATTCGCATGGATTCAAATATATTTTGATGACTTTTTTTATAAAAATCATCAGCCGAAACAATATCGGCGATTTTATCAAAGGAACGACTGTCAACCAAAATCCCTCCCAGCAGTGATTGTTCCGCTTCTATGTTTTGAGCCGGGATATTTTTTTGGTCTTTGGGCATAAGAAAAAAACTAAATAAATATTAAGAAAAAGGGGCTTGAGTTATTAGTTTATTTTAACTCAAACCCGTTGGAGATGCAAGTTTATAAAAAATTTTTTTAATTGTTCATTTCTGCCAAGTGCAATAAGTTTTTTAACAGCATGGCCACAGTCACCGGTCCGACTCCTCCCGGGACCGGACTAATAAACTTTACTTTGTCGGCCACATCAGCCAGATTAACATCACCTACGGTTTCTCCGTTTTCCAGCTTGTTTATGCCCACATCTATTATGGTGCAGTCGGGTTTGATCATTTCTTTAGTGATAAAAAAGGGAATACCCAGCGATACGATCAAAATATCGGCTTGAGCCACTTGATCTTTCCATTGAGAATCTTTGGTGGTGACGGCATTTACTTGATTGTCTTTGTCCCATAAACAAAAAAATGGATCAGCGAATAATTTATGATTGCACAAAATACAGATATTTTTTTGTTTGATTTCCTGTTCAGTGGATTTGATCATTTGTTCAATGGCCGCCGGCAAAGGAGGCAGTATTTTATAGTCGCATTTTTGCATTTTTTCTCTGTTTTTTGGATGAAAACCGTCAATGTCCTTGCGACGATCAAGGGTCTTGACAATTTTGTCAGTATCAAATTTATCAGGCAAAGGTAGTTGGACCAAAATTCCGGTAATTTCCGGATCTTGATTTAAATATTTCAAGCATTGGATAATGGTTTCTTGATTGGTTTTTTCTTCAAATAAATAATCATAAAATTCAATACCGCAATCTTGGCAGGCGGCTTTTTTTAATTTAACATAAAGCTTTGAAGCCGGATTATCTCCCACCAATACAGCGGCCAAACCGGGTCTTTTGTCCAAATCTTGGATTTGTTTTTTTACGGTTTTTAATATTTCTTGTTTAAGATATTTTCCGTTGATAATTTTTTTGTCCATGTTAGATCTTTTTTTAGTTTAATGAATAATTTAATTCCGGATAAAGAGGATATTTCTCAGTTAATTTTCTTACTTCTTGTTTGATTTCGCTTTGAACGGATTTATTTTCAGGATTTTGACAGATTCTTGTTATTAAATCAGCCACAGTGGTAAATTCCTTTTCTTTAAAACCGCGGGTGGTCATGGCCGGAGTGCCAATTCTTAAACCGGAGGGATCTAACGGGCTACGTGGATCATCGGGGATCATGTTTTTATTGCAAGTAATATTTACTTGATCCAAAAATTTTTCAGCTTGAGCTCCGGAAAGACCATATCCGCTGACATCCAGCAAAAGCAAATGATTGTCCGTGGTTTGAAATTGAATTTTGAATTTTGAATCTTTTAATTTATTTTCCAGAGTCTTGGCGTTTTTCTTTATTTGTTTGGCGTAACCCTTGAATTCCGGTTGTAGAGCCTCACCAAAAGCCACGGCCTTGGCGGCGATATTGTGCTGATGTGGGCCACCTTGAAGTCCGGGGAAAACCGCCTTATCAATTTTTTTAGCCAGGTTTTTTTTACATAAAATCATCCCGCCCCTGGGACCGCGCAGGGTTTTATGCGTAGTGGTGGTGACCACATCAAAGATTGGCACCGGATTATTCATTTCTCCGGCCGCGATCAAGCCGGCCAAATGAGCTATATCAGCCATGGTGTAGGCTTTGATTTTGTCAGCAATGTTTTTGATTCTTTTATAATCAATTTCTCGGGAATAAGCTGAATAGCCGACCAAGATCAATTTTGGTTGATGTTTTTGTGTTAGTTTTTCCAATTCTTCATAATTAATTAAACCGGTTTGCGGATCGGTTTTATATCTGACAAAGTTAAAAATTTTGCTCATGCCGGTGACCGGATGGCCGTGCGTCAGATGTCCTCCGTGCGATAGATCCATGCCCAGGATGGTTTCTCCGGGTTTGAGCAGAGCAAAATAAGTGGCTATATTGGCCGGCGCGCCGGATAACGGTTGAACATTGGCATGCTCGGCCGAAAAAAGCTTTTTAGCTCTTTCTATGGCCAAATTTTCAATAATATCAACATTGTTTGTGCCACCGTAATATCTTTGTCCGGGATAGCCTTCGGCATATTTATTGGTTAAAACACTGCCTAAAGCTTGCAACACGGCCAAAGAAACAAAATTTTCCGACGGAATTAATTCAATTGAATTCTGCTGGCGTTTTAATTCCGCCTTTAGAGTTTTGGCCACCTCGGGGTCTTGAGTATGTATTTTGTTAATCATGATTTTTTTGTAAATAAATTATTTTACGGCAACCGGTATTTCCTGACTGCAGGTGGAGCATTGACCGGATTGGTTTTGACATATTTTAAAATAATAGGTCTGTCCAATTGATAAATTTTGCCAAGTGTAAGCGTATTGGGTATGAGAATCTATTATTTTATTTTCGGAGGCGGAGCAGGATACACCGGGATTGTTACTTTTTAGAATTTTATACCCGTCTCCCGGAGGCAGATCACTTGCTGACCAAAGTAAAGTTACATTTCCGTTATGACTGTTTACGGAAAGAGTGATTTTCGGTTGTTCTTTTTGTTCTTCCAAAGTAACGGTCTGTTCATTGCTGTAAATTTGACATTCATTGTTTTTTATCAGACAAACTCGGAAATAATAAGTACCCGGATCGAGATTGGTCCAGTCGTCTTGTCTTTCTCCCGAGTCAAGGCTGTGATAGGTACTTTGAGGATAAGTTGGATTTGAGATTTGAGAGATTAAAGTTTTAAGTCCGTTGGAATCATCCAGCCCGGAGGAAAGACTCCATTTCAGGCTGACCTGATCATTGTCTAAAGAAGCGTTTAAGGTTATTTTCCCGTCTATTGGATCATTGGAAAAAGAGGCTAAAAAGTTGTTGCTGTAAGCCACACAAGTGTTGTTTTCGGACAAGGCGCAGATCCGGAAATAATAATCTTTGTTTTCCAGGTTACCCCATTGATCTCCGTTCAAATCACTGTCAAGACTGTGATAAGGTGCTTCCGGATAAGTGGGGTTTTCCTTGGTACCTTTTAAAACTTTAAATTCAACAAAATCATTCAGTTGATTGGCTTCCCAAGAGAGTTTTACCTGATTATTGTCTAATGTTTCACCGGATAATTTTATTTTTTGCTCTTTTTTTGTGCAATTGACTGTAAGCGTTTTTTTGTTTTGATTTTGGCCTTTTTTGACGGTAATGGTGATTTCGTTTTCTCCGGTTCCCAGTAGATAATCAGTATTAAATACTCCGTTGTTATTTTCCAATTCCTGGCCGGCCATGAATATTTCGGCTAACGGGTCGGTTGAACCCGATATGGTTATTTTTTCTTTTTCTGTATCAATTTCAGTTTTTTCCGGTTCGGTAATAATCAATTTTAGAGCTTTTTCAAATATACCGGAAAAATAATTTTTGTTTTGATCTTTTTCCAGATTCCACGAATACCATTCATCTTGTAAAAGCTCATCGGATTTTACGGATTTTGTTTGAATGCTTTTTTCTACGGATAAGCCCGGATTTAGTTCCGCTCTGGTGCCCGATTCCACGGTGCGCATGTTGGCAATACTGTCACCGTTGTAAATTTTAGTTTTGACCCGACCTTCGGTAACGGTTAAATAGGTTAATTTACTGCTGGTAAAAACATTAAAACCAGTACCCAGGGCGGTTAGTTCGGTTTCTCCGTTTTTTACCCGGTAAATGGCCGTGGATTGATTGTTAACGCGGTGAAAACAAGTGCCGCTTTTTTGTTCAATTATAATGTCAGCCATGCCCAATTCGTTAAACTCCAATTCAGAGTTTTCTTTAACCCTGATTATACTTTGATCCGGCAATTCAATAATGGCACGCGAATCTTGCCCGGTTTTTAAGCGGTCGCCGGTTTCCACTTGAAAATTTTCCGACACTTTTTGCCACTCTTGTTCTGTTTTTTTTATTTCCACCTCTCCGTTTATAAAGCTTAGCTTGCCGGACATTGACGGAAGGCCGGTTTGATCAGAATATTTGGGTTGTGACGAGGTCTCATTTTCCGTGTTTTTTATGGACCAAAAAATAAAGATAAAAATTAAAATAATCAACGCCAAAAGAATATAAAAACCTTTGGTCTTGCGAAAAGGTTTTTTGTAATAACTTTTGTTTTTGCGCGAATAAGTAGATTGGGCGTATTTGTACATAGATTTTTTATTAATTAACAAACATATTTTAACTTATTCGGCTTGAATTGCCAAATTTTATTTTAGTTTTTTGATCATATAAGAGCCTTGGCGACGATAGCCTAGTTGGCGGTAATAACCGCGTACGCCCACACCGGAGATAACAGCTATTTTTTCAAAATTGTTCTTTTTGGCGATTTCTTCAGTTTTTTTCATTAATTGTCGGCCAAAACCCTGGTGTTGTACGCCCTTGGTTTTATCCGAAGACAAGGGGATTAATCGGCCATAGGTATGAATTTCCCGAATCATGGCACAGGAATCAATTTCCGGAATAAAGTTTTTTTCTTTGGGTTCCGGCAATCTTAATCTCAAAAAAGCGTAGAGTTTTTCTTTGTCCTTGGAGCAATATTGCAAAAAGTATTCTTCAGCTCCTGAGGCTTGGTATTTTTCCGTAAAAAGTTGGGCTTGCTTGATATTTTTTATGTTTTCTCCAGCTTCGCGACAACGAATGCATTGACAGGCTTGCTCGCGTTTTTTTAATTCTTTTTGCAAGTTTTGTCGCAGATTGGTGATTTTATTGCCGGCAATTATACTTTCGCCGGGGATGTCTCTAATCAAGCGGATGATTCTGACCCGATCCGGAGTGGCTAATTTTATTTTTAAAAGCAAATTAAAAAGTTGTTTGTCTGAATAAGGTTTATATTTTCCTTGCTTCCACCAGCGGTACAGGATTGAATTTTTTGTAACCACAGTGGGATATATTTTTACAAAATCCGGTTGAAATTTGGGATCGGTAAATAGTTTTTTGTAAACCTGCAAATCCTTGGTCGGTGTTGAGCCGGGCAGGTTGGGCATCATGTGATAAGCAATTTTAAAACCGGCCATTTTTAAAAGCTTGGTGGCTTTAATTGTTTCCTTGACCGTATGTCCGCGTTTATTTAGTTTTAAAATTTTATCATCCAAGGTTTGCACACCAAGTTCCACTTTGGTGGCGCCCAATTTTCGCCAGTATTTGATCTCTTGCTCATCAACATAATCCGGTCGGGTTTCTACGGTTAAGGCGACAATCCTGTGCTTAGCGGTTTCATTGAGTTTTTGCGCTTTTTCCAAGGTGGTACTTTTTTTGTGATTACAAGCATTAAAACATTGGCGCACAAACCAATTTTGATATTGTCGTGGCAGATATGACCAAGTACCGCCCATTATAATCAGTTCAATTTTTTCCGTATTATGTCCGTTGTTTTCCAGAGCTTTTAATCTGGCTTTGACTTGTTTATACGGATGAAAACCGGTTAAAACCGCGCGCATGACCGCCGGTTCGTTGGATAAATAGCTTTTGGGCATTTTGGCTTCGTCCGGGCAATAAATACACTGGCCGGGGCAGGGGTATGGCTTGGTTAAAACGGCTACCGGCGCTACGCCGGAAAGAGTGCGGATTTTTCTTTTTTGCAAGGCTTGTTCTAAGCTTGTATCTTGTTTTAATTTGTTCGCATTGATCAATTTTTGGTAAACACTTAAAAGTTCAGCATTGCCGGGCATGCTGATATTTTTTTCACGACAGAATTTTCTTTTTACTTTATTTATGCGTTGATTTGATTTGGTTTTTAATTTGCTCAACGCCCAAACCAGTTGTTCCAAATCCATGTTGTTTAATAATTAATTTGCAGATCTTTAATAATTTGCTCAAAATAATTTTTATAATTTTGTTGGTCGGATTGGTTGTAAACAGTCATTTGCAGATGAATGAATTTATGAGTGGAAAGCATTATATCAAAAATATATTCAGCACCTTTTTGTATTGGCTGATCATTTTTTTCAAAATTTGTATTATAATTAAATTCTTGGCGCAGAGCGGGTTTGATGTCAAAGAGTTCTTGTTTATCAATTATTTTTTCCGCGTATTTTTTGCTGTCAATTTTTAAATCGTTCAAGGTTTTGTCCTTTTCCGTTTCCAAAACATAGACTTTTAGTTGTGCTGATTCATTGAAATAATTATAAGCGCTAAGAATGGGAATATCTTGATATTCGTCTTCTTTTGTTTCGGCCATGGCTCGATTCCAGTCGGCCGGATATTTTACAGTATAAAGTCCGCTTAAATTATGAGTTGATTTTACATAGGTTGGTGCAATGTTGTTTAGATTAGCGTTGGTGATGCCAATGCCCAGTTGGCGCATAATGGCAAAAGCATCAGCCGGTCGTCCCAGATAATAGCGTTTTTTGTCTTGCGGATTTAAATACCAAGCTTCTCCGTTTTTTTCCGTTTGCAAAAGTATGCGTCCGTTTAAAGAATTGGTTAAATAAAGATTGTTTTCCAATTCTCCGGAGCCGAGCGGGTTTTGCCAATTTTCAATTTCGGTTTTGTCGGAATAATCATCGCCGTCAGTGTCCGGATTGTTTTTGTCCGTACCCAAAGCCACCTCCAAATCATCAGATAAACCATCAAGATCACTATCCTTGGTTTGAAAATTAACAAGACCGATCGGGATCTGAGCAATGTTTTTTTCAGAAATACCCAAACCTAAATTACGCATTATTGAAAAAGCGTCGTCCGGACGGTTTAAAAAATAACGATAATGATCTGTTGGATTAACATACCAAGCTTGGCCTTGCTCTTCCACTTGCAAATAAATTTTGCCGTCATGAAACCCGGCACTTGCTAAATTTGGTAAAAGTGCGATAATACAGGCAAATAGAGCTAATTTAAGATTTAGTTTTTGTTTCATAAAAAAGGGATTATTTATTAATATAATACCTCAAAATAATCCAAATAGCAACTATGGATTTAATAGAAAAAAACAAGCAAAGCTATAATAAAATTGCCAAACTTTGGTCATTTTCTCGGCAAATTGTTTGGGCTGATTTGGAACTTTTTCAAAAACATATTAAACCCGGATTTAAGATCTTGGATTTGGGATGTGGAAATGGGCGTCTTTTGGAGCTTTTGGTCAAGGAAAAGGTTGAATATTTGGGAATTGATCACAGTCAGGGAATGATAAAACAGGCCAGACAAAACTATCCGCAACATAGCTTTCGGGTCAGTGATTGGCCGGGGGCGGATTGGCCGGAAAACGAGTTTGATCTGGTCTTTTGCGTGGCGGTTTTAAATCATATCCCCCAAAAAAAACAAAAAGAGTTTTTGCGGGCAGTTAATCGGACTTTAAAGCCCGGTGGTAAATTATTAATGACCAATTGGAATATGTGGAATATAAAAGGTCGTAAATCGGTTTGGAAGCGGGACAATGAACCAAAGGCCAAGTTTAAACAAGTTTATACCACTTGGAAAAGCGGGGAGGCCAAGGAAAAACTGTTTTATTATGCTTTTACCAAAAGGGAATTAAAAAAACTTTTAATAAAAAGCGGATTCAGGGTTTTGGAAAATTTTTATAGTCGTGAAGGACAAAAAGTGAACATGTTTTTAGGCCATAATATTGTTAGTGTGGCGGAAAAGAGGGAAAAAAAGTAAAAAAATAGATTGTATCAGGGGGTTTTTGCTAAATCGTGGAGTTGTTAATGATGAAGATGTTTGATAGGGGTGAGAGATGATTTTTTTCTTTATTTTTGTTATAATCATAATATATTTGGGGATGTTGTTGGGCAAGGTTTTATTATACTAATTTTGCAGTAATATCCTCCTTTGTTCGTATGAAAGGTGTTAGCTGAAATATTCCTTTTCTTTTTTGGGATAATAATCTACTTGCCGGTAGTCAGGCGTTTTTCACTTTTCTTAATGTGTAATTTTATTTCTTCGCTGAGAATGTTGAAGGGCTACTGAAAACGAACAACACAAGAATAATTTATTTTTAGAAAACATTATGGATAAATACAACAAAATTGAACTATCAAAAGAAGATCTTAGAAAAATTATATATTTTATATTAATGAAATTTCGATCTGACGCCCTACACGTGCAGGGGACATCATCAAAAAGAGATTTTCTAGGTGGTTATATTGAAAGATGGTTTAATAAAATTGCCGAAACTGTAATTTTCAATGAATTATTAAAAAACAAAGATTACGAAATTGTTTCAGATTATTTCTTATATGCTAATGATTCAGACAAAAATGCACCGGATATACTTGGTCTTAAAAAAAGCAATAAACAAATAATCCCATTTGTTCAATACAATGAAGGAACATGGACAAGATGTGAGGATCTTCCAAGAATTGAAATAAAAGCGATAAGAAAAGACCAAGCACTTTTAGGAATCAGAGAACCACAAATGATTGATGACTACTATATGTTCATAGAATCAGACCTTGAAGAAGATTATTTGAATACAATTTTCGAAAAAGAGATTTTCAACAAAAAATATCTTAAAGAATTGGAGATACAAAAAGAATTTATAAAAAGCGATAGTAAAAATCAGCTTATTCCACATTCTGAGATGAAACAAACCGAAAAAATTGGATCAATGCGCTTAATTGGAATATATACATTGGAAGAGATAAAAAATAAGTTTACATTGTGTACGAAAGGAGTAAAACCATATTATTTTTCAAGTATCACTCAAGAATTTAAGATAAAAATTAAAGATATGTTAGAGAAAGAAAGAATTTTACTTAATAATGGCATGTGTAATTATAAATATGAAAATGAAATCTATTTACCTTTCAACATACAAGGAGATAACAACTTAAGCGTAATCAAAAAAAATAAAGGCAGTTTTTACATTAACTCAGACAAACCTTTAAATATTGAAGGAATTAAAACCAATCCAGGAATAACTAAAATAGAATTTAAAAAATTCGATAGAAGTTCAAATTGGGATGAGAATATTGCATTAAAATCTTTTATCGAAGCAATGGGTAATGATTCAACAGATGAATTAATTAACCTTTTCGACACGATAGAAAAAAGATACTAAACAAGCATCGATTTTTTAATATTTTTGGCGATTCTTTCAACTACTGTAGTAGTAACAGAATTTCCAAATTGTTTATACAATGCTGAATCTGATAAAACTGGAGGGAGTTGAAGTTTTTCAGGAAAACCTTGTAACCTTGCACATTCATAAGGTGTCAACTTTCTTATACCCCTTTTATCTAAAATAATTGGCACATTATGACCTCCAGTGCCCATATTAGCTGTAAGCGTCGGACAGACGCCTTTTTTGTTTTTTCTCACATAAACTCTTCTCCATTGATATACTTGATTTCGCTCTGTTATGTGATCTTTCAATTTATCATATAAAAACTTACCTTCATAATAATACTTGTCCGAAACTTTATCCTGGAGAAAATCAGAAACCTTTTTAGTTAGTGAAATTTTATTTGGAAAGCTGAAGTTGTTAATAAATTTTTTATTTCGAAAACCAACGATATATATTCTTTCCCTGTTCTGAGGAATATTACCATATTCCATACTATTTAAGACTTCAGCTTTTATTGAATATCCAAGTGATTCAAGTGTATCTTGAATTATTTTAAATGTATTCCCTTTATCGTGTCCTTTTAGGTTTTTAACATTCTCCAAAAGGAAACCAGTTGGTTTTCTATCTTTAATAATTCGAGCAACCTCAAAAAATAAATTTCCCCTTCCCTTTTTATCATTAAATCCTTCCTGATAGCCTGCAATAGAAAACGCCTGACATGGGAATCCGCCTAAAACAAAATCAAAATTAGGAAAATCGTTACTTTTAACATTTCGGATATCTTCTATGTGAAGAGGAACATTTTTAAAATTCAAATCATAAGTGTATTTACATGCTGGTTCAGAATCGTTTGCATACACAGTTTTAAAACCAGCTTTTTCAAAACCTAATCTTATACCACCAACTCCGGCAAAAAGATCAATTGTTTTTAATATTTTTTTCATAATTACTTTGGTTTTAGCAACTTTATTAATTCATCACCCCTTACTCTTCTCAGCCCATTAAACTTAATTGAAGGCAGTTTTTTTTCTGCTATATATCTTTTTACTGTTATTGGAGCCACTTTCAAAATATTAGCGACCTCTTGAGTAGTATATAGTTGATCTTTTTCTATTTTCATATAGAATTAAAAGTATCAATTAGTATCATTGCTATACACTTATGATATCATATTATTTACTTTATCAAATCAACGTTATCCACAAAATATGAATAATTTATTTAATTATACATCAACCAACAAAATTAATATCTCAATATATTGTGATGAAATAAAAAAAGAAAAAGATTCCATAAGTGGCAACTATTGGGATTATATCGGATTATTGCTAACTCCAACCACGACTGAAATTGAAACATTGCAAGAGTTAGAAAAACATCGTTGTAAACGAAATTTAATGAATGATGCTTTTATTTGGAAAAGTTGTCCAAACAACTGTTCCTATCACAATAAAAACGATAAAATTGTGCATTATTCAGAATTGGATGCTGACAAATATCATATTGCACAAAGATGGTATGACTACATAATTAGTATAAATTCGACAAAAAAAATATTTTTATATGTAACTGGAATCAATCGATCACTTCTTGACTCAGAATCTTTTGGCGGTTCTCTCAATTTCAATATAGTATATAATAGATTTTTTAGATCCGCCCTTATTTATGCAATAAAAAAGTTTTTTGGCTCAAAATATAAAAAGATAATAGTTGATAAAATAATACACGAAGACGGAGAACAAATGGCATCAGAAATTTTCCCTTGGCATCCAATATATAAAATCGGAAAAAGTTTTCAAAACATAACATTTATAGATGAAGAAATTAAATTTATTTCTGATGACCACAAAATAGATTGGTCTGCTAATTTTATCCAATTAACAGATTTATTTTTAGGCGTTGTAAAAAACTATTTTCATAACTCTTCTCAAAAAGAACATAAAATTAAAATAACAAAAAAATTTCTACCATTAATAGAAAGAATCATTCAAAATCCATACAACTTTAGAAGTTCTTATAACTACTATAACCGAATCGATATTAATTTCTTCCCAAAGAAAAATTTACAATTTAATAACACAGATTATTCAACCTTTGATGAATTATATAAATCAATATTAAGAACTTATTATAAAGACAGAACAAGTGATTTTATCAACAGACAACAATTACCATTGTTTTGAGTCATGTTTGCGATTTAACCACAAAAACTGTACAATTAACAATATTAAGGGCAATTTACCCCACCCCTAACCCCTCTTGAAAAAAAAACCGAAACGGAAAAATTAAATTTTCGGAAATAATATGAAAAATCTCTCTGCAAATAAAAATGAGGGAAAAAATGACTACTCCGCTTCGCTCCTGCCCTCGCTCTCCCATATTTTGCTCCGCTACTTGCCGGGCAACCAGGCGCTACAGCAAAAATCAGATATATGCAAACATTGTTGGAAATAAAGTTTAGTTTTTAATTTTTTAATAAATAAACAACTATGAGATTTTCCAATCCTAATAAATTTGAAAAAATGAGGCGACTGGAAGGCATGAGAGAATCTGAGGATATTTGGGATACTGAAACATTTGATGATATTAAACAAAGGATTGAGCAATTCCCACCTAACACAAAGGAGCTATTATTTGAGGAAGAACTTACTGCTGAAGCAAAAAGATGTCTTGAAAAAACACGG
>Ga0102938_10002033_pt1 | contig 15374 bp, 18 predicted proteins | sample SalPonR2_B_D2_MG_FD_84516 | JGI IMG/M metagenome (GOLD analysis project Ga0102938, IMG submission 84516) | Salt pond soil microbial communities from South San Francisco under conditions of wetland restoration - Salt Pond MetaG R2_B_D2_MG | ecosystem: Environmental > Aquatic > Marine >...
GCCAGCCGGCCACCCGCGGCCGCCAACCGGAGCGGGGACGGTGATCGGCCAGCCGTGGCCGACAGCGCGCCCCGAACGCCCTAGCAAGGCGGAGCGGGGACGCCAGCCGGCCACCCGCGGCCGAAGACGCACCCCGCACCGGGCCGGACGTGGCCGGACCAGGCCGGACGTGGCCGGACCAGGCCGGACGTGGCCGGACCAGGCCGGACGTGGCCGGACCAGGCCGGACGTGACTGGACCGGACCGGACCCCGGACCCGGCCGGGCCGGACGTCGCCGGAACGGGCCGGGTGGGGCCGCACCGCGCCGGATCCCGCCGGGCTTCACCGGTTCAGGTGCCGGACCGACTGGCGACCACGTCGAGGATCACCTCGAGCAACTCCTCCGTGGTGGCCTCGGTGGTGTCGAGGACCAGGTCCGGTCGCACCTCGGCACGGTGGGCCCGGAGCTGCGCGACCGCCAGCCCGCGGGTAGGCGACCCCGCCTCCCGTTCACGGTCCTCGAGCACGTCGGGATCGCAGACCAGTCCGACGTGGACCACCTCGAGCCCTTCCAGCGCCGCATGGAGGTCGACGACGGTCGCGTGGTCGAACAGTGAGTGGTCCATGGCCACGTCCATGCCGCTGCGGGCCCAGGTAGCGGCGACACGATGCATCCCCGCCACCAGTTCGCGCCCCAACGGTCCCCAGGTGACGCGTGGGTGCTCGGTTCCGGCCACCGGCGTGCCCGGGAGGACGAGCTCGGCCCAGCGCGCAGCCGTCGGGCCGAAGGCCTGCAGGACGGCATCCAGCCCCGCCTCCAGCAAGGGGCCGGAGCGCACCTGAGGCCAGGCACGTTGCAGCGCGCGCAACGTCGTCGTGCGCCCCACCATCCTGGGTCCGTCGAGGACCAGCACGAGCCCCGGACCGCTCACTGAGATGCTCCTCCAGCCAGCCGCACCGCTGTCACAGGCCGTAGATCTCCGGTTTCGCCTCGCGGGACATCAGGAGCCCGACCAGCTCCTGCGGATCGTGGCCGGCGTGGCAGACCGCGACCACACCCTGGGTGATGGGCATCTCCACGCCCGCGCGCTCTGCGAGCCCGAGCAGCGCGCGGGAGGACTTCACCCCCTCGGCCACCATGTTCATCGAGTCGATGATGCCCGAGAGCTGCTCGCCACGCCCGAGCCGTTCCCCGACGGTGCGGTTGCGTGACTGCGGCGAGGTGCAGGTCGCCGCGAGGTCACCGACACCGGCCAACCCGCTGAAGGTCAGCGCGTTGCCCCCGAGCGCGACCCCGAGCCGGGTCATCTCGGCCAGTCCCCGGGTCAGGACAGCGGCCTTGGTGTTGTCGCCGTAGCCCAGGCCGTGCGCCATGCCGGCCGCGATGGCGATGACGTTCTTGACGGCGCCGGCGACCTCGACCCCGACCTTGTCCTCGTTGGTGTAGACGCGGAAGTACGGCGCCATCACCGCGGCCTGGACCCGTTCGGCGCGCCACGGCTCGGGGCTCGCCGCCACGCTGGCAGCCGGGAGCCCGGCAGCGCACTCCCGCGCCAGGTTCGGGCCACTGACCACCACCACCCGCCGGGGATCGCAGTCGAGCGCGTCGGAGATCAGCTGGCTCCCGAACCGGAGGCTGTCGACATCGACGCCCTTGATCAGGCTCACCAGGGTCGCTTCGGCAGGGATGTGCGCGCCCCAGGCGCGGAGTTGCTCGCCGATGCCCACCGAGGGCACCGCCAGCACGACCACCTCGGCGCCCGACAGCGCGCCGGCCGGGTCCGCGGTCGCGCTGAGTCCCTCGGGCAGGGTGACCTCTTTGAGGTAGCCGATGTTGGTGTGCTGTTCGTTGATCTCCGCTGCCACCTCCCCACGGCGCGCCCACAGCCGCACGCTCTCACCGGCATCCGTCGACATGGCCGCGAAGGCCGTGCCCCACGAACCCGAACCCATCACCGCGACCTGACCCACGTACGTCCTCCCGACCCATCCTGGCTGGGGACCCTACTCCGGTCGGTCGCTAGCCTGCCGCGCATGGCCCCCACCGTCGCTCTCGTGCCGCTGCGCACACCCGGCGCCGGCAAGTCCCGCCTCGCCACGGTCCTCGACCCGGAGCAACGGGCCGCGCTGGCGATCGCGATGCTCGCCGACGTCACGGCGGCGCTGGGCGCAGCGGGACTCGACGAGGTCATCGTGGTCGCCGGCGGCCGCCGGGCCGCGACGGCTGGGGACGAACTGGGGCTCCCGGTGCTGGTCGACCCACCGGGCTGTCGAAGACTCGACGATGCCCTGGCCGCCGCCACCCAGCGGGTGGGCAGCCACCGCGATGTGGTCGTGGTGGCCGCCGACCTCCCGCGGCTGCGTGCGTGCGACGTGCGAGCCGTCCTCGAACCCGACGCCGAGGTGGTCATCGCCCCCACGGCAGCCGGCGGCACGGGCGCGCTGGTACGGCGACCCGCAGCCGTGATCGGGACGGCCTTCGGCCCGGGTTCCGCGGTCGCTCACCGGGCGCTGGCTCTGGCTGCTGGAGCGCGTTCCGCCCACGTCGATCGCGACGGGATCCACCACGACGTGGACACCTTCACCGATCTCGCGGCGCTGCACCACGTCGAACTCGGCGTCCGCACGGCCGCGATCCTGCCGGCCCTGCTCGGTCAGCGGAGGCGTCAGCCTGCGGGCTAGGACCGGTCCTTGCGAGCCTTGCGGCCCTTGGTGCCTTCCTGACGGGCGCGTTCCTTGGCCGCCTGTCGGGCCCGTCGACCGCGGCCGACGTAGAGCTCGGTGAGGAAGGTGATCAACGCTCCAGCGATGAACGCGCCGACCAGCAGCAGGATCAGCGGGACGCCACCGACGACCTCGCCGCCCGCTCCGTCACGGGCGATCGTCTCGCCGAACACCCAGGAGAAGTCCACCGGCTGGCTGTTGGCGATGGCGAAGACCACGAACAGCACGGCGAGCACGACGATGGTGATACGGCCGAGCTGCTGGGTGAAGGGGGTCGACGGTTCGACCTCGACCGCAGGCGTGGGGGCCTCGGCGGCATCCCCCTCGGACGCGCCCTCTCGATCGGACCGGACCGCGTCCTCTGGAGCCGACCCGCTGGTGGCTTCCGACGCAGACGGGCGAGGGTCCGACGGCGTCGCATCGCTGGACCGGGATCCGGGTCCCTCCTCCGACGCACCGCCTGCGGCACCGGTCGGCCGGTCGGGATCGGGAGGGGTCGCGCTGGACATGAGTACTCCTGACAGCGGGTTCCAAGCATCGCACGGCTATCCTGCTGCCCCCGACGCTAGGCCGCGAGGAGCAACGATGCCGCAGGGCACGATCAAGGCGTTCGACGCCCGCACCAGTGAGGGCACGCTGCTCGACGACGGGTTGCGTGAACTGCGCTTCGATCGGGAGGCCTTCGTCGCCTCCGGCCTGCGGGAACTGCGCATCGGTCAGCGCGTGCGCTTCGAGCTCGAGGGCGAGCAGGACCATCCGAGGGTCAGCCACCTCAACATCGTCAGCCTCTGACCGTCGGCGTCCCGCCGACAGCAGCAGCCGTGAGCCTCAGGCGGCGTGGTCCGGCAGCTCGTCGAGGACCGCTGCCGTGCGCGCGAACAGTCCCTGGCCGTGCTCCATCCCCTGCTCGTCGGCCCAGCGACGGGTCTCGGCGAGCACCTCCCGCAGCCGCGCCGTGAGCTCCGGAGCGGTCGCGGTGTGCTCGGCCAGCACCGCGCTGACCACCTTGTCCGGGTCCATCTCGACCAGCTCCCGGATCAGGCGGTCGGGGTCGGGCTCGTCCCGCCAGGCCAGCGCACAGGCCGCAGTGAAGTCGGTCGAGTCGAAGTCGCCGTCGCTGGCGATGATCGCCAGGTGCATCAACGCCTTCGCGGACAGCCGGTCCGCATCCGCGATCGCTGTCACCACCTCGGCGTACTCCCCGAGCTGGTCGTCGGTGACGATGGGAGCGTGGAGCTGGAGCCGCTTGGCGCGCACGGGGACGTTCTGGTGGACCTCGAGGTCCTCGGGCAGGGGGCCGTCGGCCTGCCAGGACGCCAGGGGCCGGGCCGCTTCCCAGTAGGCGGCCGGGTCGCCGTCACGCAGGCTGGCACGGTTGGCCAGCACCCGGGCCGGTTCGACCGAGTAGCTGACGTGCCCGCCACCGAGTTCCTCGATCCGTGACCTTGCGTGATCGAGCGAGACCCAGCCCGACACGCGCTTGCCGTGGGCGTAGGTGCCGGGTGCCGCGCGGTCGAAGGATCCTGGGGGGCCGTACAAGCCAGAGAGGTCGGCACGGGTCCTGAGGCCGTCCTCCTCGATCAGTGGCAGCCGCTTGGGGAGGGTCAGATGGTGGACGGTGACACGGGCCACAGGGGACCTCCGAGGGCGTGAACGGGACCTGCGCGCAGCGGCCGAGGGTAGTCGGCCTAAGCTCGCCGGGTGCTCGCCGACCTCGCCGCCGACCCTCCCGGACCGCCGGTGCCCGGCGCACATGCGCGCGCGGCAACCCCAGAAGACCTCGATGGGGTGGTCGCCCTGTACGACGCCGCAGCCGGCGCCCGGGGCCACGCCAACCCCGTGCGGCGCGAGGACCTGCGGATCCGCTGGCTGATGCTCGACGACCCCCGTGAGGCCGTCGTCGTGGTCGGCGAGGGCGTGGACCCCGACCTGCTCGCCTACGCCAGCGCCTCGGTCGACCTCGAGACGGACGCGGGCGAGGCGACCGTCCACCTCGAGGGCCAGATCCACCCGCGCGCGACCGGACAGGGGCTGGCGAGCTGGCTCCTCGAGCTCGCGGAGCGGGCTGGCAACCGACCCACCAGCTCTGAGCGCCCGACCGCGCCCCGGGTGGTCCGGATCCGCACGGCTCTGCTCGATGGCGACCCCGGCGCGCGGGCGTGGTTCGCCCGGCGCGGCTTCATCCCGGTGCGACACCTGCTCGAGTTGCGCCTCGACCTGCACGCGCCGCCCCCCGCCCCGCGATGGCCACCGGGTATCAGCGTGCGCACCTTCGTCCCGGGTGCCGACGACGAGGTCCTGTGGCGCACGCACCAGGCCGCCTTCGCGGACGTGCCGACCCACCTGCCGATCGCCCGCGACGACTACCTCGCCGACCGTGCTCCCGCGGACGATCCCGGCCTGGTCCTGCTCGCCGAGCAGCACCCACGCGAGGTGGTCGGGATCGCCGTCTGCCGCGCTGGCACCGAGCTGGCCGCCGAGGACGGATGGGTCCGCGACCTCGGCATCCTGCCCGCCTGGCGCCGACACGGCATCGCGATGGCGCTGTTGCGCACCGCCTTCGCCGCCTTCCGGACGCGCGGGCTGACCGGCGTCGCACTGGAGGTCGACGACGTGACCCTGGAGGGTGCGGTCGCCCTCTACCGACGTGCCGGGATGCGCGTGACTCGACGTACGGACGTGCTCGAGCGGGTCAGTCTGCGAGACCCGGCAGCTTCCGGCTGACCGCCTGACCGGAACCCTGTACCCCGCCGCCGGGGGATGCCGCCGCCTGGCCGGAGCCCGGCACCGCCCAGCCGGAGCCCGGCACCGCGTGGCCGGAGGATGGCTCCGGCGCGGCCACCGGATCGGGTGCGATCCGATCACCGGGGGTGTGGGGCACGAAGCTCGGGTCGGCCGCGTCGGCCGCCTCGACCTCGTCTCTGCGGATGCCCAGCAGGAACAGCACGGCATCGAGGTAGGGAACACTGACGGCGGTGTCCGCCTGCTCCCGCACCACCGGCTTGGCGTTGAAGGCGATCCCGAGCCCCGCGGTGGCCAGCATGTCCAGGTCGTTCGCGCCGTCACCCACCGCCACGGTCTGTTCCAGCGGCACGTGCTCGGCAGCGGCGATGCGACGCAGCACGTCCGCCTTGCCGGCACGGTCGACCACCTCGCCGACGAGCAGGCCGGTGATCACACCGTCGACGACCTCGAGGTGGTTGGCCACCGCATGGTCGATGCCGAGCTCCTCGGCGAGACGGTCGGTGATGGCCGTGAACCCACCGGAGACGATCGCGACCGTGTAGCCGAGGCGCTTGAGCGTGCGGACGAAGGTCCGGGCGCCCGGGGTGAGCCGGACCGCGTCGCCCACCTCCTCCAGCACGCTGGCAGGGGTGCCGACCAGCCGGCCGACACGTTCTCTCAGCGACGCCTCGAAGTCGAGCTCCCCGGCCATGGCCCGGGCGGTGATGTCGGCGACCTCTCGCTGACACCCGGCACGAGCGGCCAGCAGCTCGATCACCTCGTCCTGGATCAGGGTCGAGTCCACGTCCAGGACCACCAGGCGCTTGGCTCGCCGCTCGAGGTTCTGGCGCTGCAACGACACGTCGATCCGGTGTTCCCGCGACGCCGCGACCAACGCGGTGCGCATCCGGTCGAGGTCACCGTCCAGCACCGTGAACTCGAACGCGGTGACCGGCTGGCTCGCCAGGCGGATGATCCGGTCGATGTTGCCGCCGCCGATCGCGATCGCTCCGGTGACCGCGCCGAGCGCACCGGGGGTCAACGGCTGCCCGATCACGGTCACCACGGACCTCGGTGACGGCGCCGTCGACTCCACCGTCCCGACCACCTCGAAGTCCAGCTGGAGGTCGTGCTCCCAGCCGTGGAAGAGCAGCTCCTTGAGCACGTCGTCGGAGCCGCCCAGCCCGATCGACAGATCGAGGGTGAGGCGGCCGCGGACGACCACCTGCTCCATGTCGTACAGCTCGGCGCCGGCGGCATCGAGCACGCCGAGCAGCCCGGCGGTGATCCCCGGGCGGTCTCGGCCGGTGCAGCGCACCAGGATCGTCCGCGTGTGCTCGTCCATCGCGCTCGAGCCTAGCGGTGGTGCCGGCCGGCACGGGGGGTTCGGCCGGTCCCGGGTTCGGCCGACCCGGGGTCCGGCGGCCCGATGCCTTCCACCCCGCCGGTGGCCGTAGGCTGCGCGGCCATGGTCACCTCGAACCCCGCACTGGCTGAGCTCGGCGGCAACCGGCTCGCCGGGCTCCAGGAGCTCGCGAACCGGCTCCGGGCCGATGGCGTCCCGCTGTACGACTTCGCGATCGGCGACCCGGACGAGCCGACACCCGAGCACATCCGCCGCGCGCTGGTGGAGGCGGTGGGCCCGGTCAGTCGCTACCCCACCGCCGCGGGCCAGCCAGCGCTCAGGGCCGCCGTGGCCGCCTGGTTCGCCCGACGGCACGGCGTCACGGTCGACCCCGACACCGAGGTGGTGCCGAGCGCCGGCAGCAAGGAGGCGATCTTCCACCTCCCGTTGGCGGTGCTGGACCCCCGCGGACCCCGCCGGCGCGTGCTGTGGGGCGAGCCCGGGTACCCGACCTACGCCAGCGGCGCGGTGTTCGCCGGCGGCGTCTCCGACCCGGTCACGCTCACCGCCGATGGTGGCTGGCGGCTGTCACTGGCCGACCTGCCCCCGGAGCGGCTGCAGCGCGCCTGCATCGCCTGGGTCAACCACCCGCACAACCCGACCGGGGCGACCGCGGACCTCGACTGGTACCGGGAGCAGGTCGCGGTGGCCCGCGAGCATGACCTGCTCCTGGTGTCCGACGAGTGCTACCAGGAGGTCTGGTTCGACGAACCCGCGCCATCGCTGCTCGAGGCCTGCGATGGTGACCTCACGGGGGTGCTGGCCGTCGTCTCCCTGTCGAAGCGCTCCGGGATGACCGGCTACCGCTCGGGCGCGATCGTCGGCGACCCGGAGCTGATCACCCGTCTGAAGGTGTTGCGTCCCCACATCGGGACCGCCTCACCCGACTTCGTGCAGGCAGCGGCGATCGCCGCGTGGGGCGACCAGGCCCACGTCGACGCACGCAGGGAGATCTTCCGCGCCAAGCGCGAGGTGGTGCTCGGCCACCTCGCCGATGTCGGGATCGAGGTGTCCGGCTCCCAGGCGACCTTCTACGTCTGGTTCCGCGCGCCGGGTGGGGACGATGCGGCGTACGCCGAGGCGCTGCTGAGCGAGCGGATCGTCGCCTCGCCCGGCCGGGCCTTCGGTCCCGGGGGCGCCGGATGGCTGCGACTGGCGCTGGTGCCGACCGTGGAGGGTTGTCACGCCGCCATGTCCGCGTGGCGATCGGCGATCGAGGGCGGTCGCCTACCGGGGAGTTAGCCCTGCGGCTCGTCGGGCCGCACCTCGTCGGGTCGCACCTCGTCGGGCCGCACCTCGTCGGGCCGCACCTCGTCGGGCCGCGGCTCGTGGGGCTGCGCCTCAGGTGGCCCGACAGCTCGACCGCCGACAGCACGCTGCGCACGACGGAGCTCCCGTCGCTCGATCCAGCGAGCTCGCCAGCGCTGCACAGCGCTTGCGGACAACCCGCCCATGTACAGCAGGGAGAACGCCACCAACGCGAGCGCCAGCGCGAGGAACGCCTCGCTGCCCACCGGTGCGCCGAGCTCCGCCGAGCCGCCGACACCAGCCTCGGACGGCCAGGGCCACAGCACGCGGACGCTGCCCACCATCAGCCCGATCAGCGCTGCGAGGACCACGTCGTGAGCGCGGGCGAGCAACCAGTTCAGGAAGGTCGAGAACGCCGCCAGACCGAGCACGGCCCCGATGGCGAACAGGATCAGGATGCCCAGATCCCGGTCGGCCGCCGCGCCGATGATCGTCGGGTACAGCCCGAGGACCAGCAGCAGGAACGAGCCGGACACCCCCGGCAGGATCCACGCGGTGATCGCGACCGCACCCCCCGCGATGATCAGCAGCAGGTTCGGGTCCTCGATCGTGCCGGGCGAGTAGCCGAGGCCGATGAAGCTGACCACGGCGGCGGCCAGCACCACCAGCACGTGCCAGCCACGGCCCTCCCGCAGGCGCCGGCCGGCGACGACGGCAGCGCCGAGCACCAGACCGAGGAACACCGCCGACATCTCGACCGGACGGGTCTCGAGCAGATCCCTGAGCGGACCCACCACCGTGAACAGCACCCCGAGCATCCCGACACCGAGCACGGCCACGAACAGCCAGTCGATCAGCTTGAGGGCATGCCACGCATCGCGGGGCCGAGCCCGGACCAGCAGTGACAGCGTGCGCGCCCCCTGCCGGATGTTGGCGATCAACCGCTCGTAGATCCCGGCGACCAGCGCCACGGTCCCACCGGAGAAGCCGGGGACGACCTCGGCCGCGCCCATCACACCACCGGTGACCAGGGTGCCGAGCAGCGCCGTGGGCCGACGCATCGGCGTCATGGCTTCGAGCGGACGCTCGGCGGTCAGGTCCTCGAGCGGGAGCTCACCATCCGGGATGTCGTCGAGCGGATCGAGCGAGATCGGGCCATCGTCGGCCGCCGCCCGATCGTCGGAGGCCGCGTCGTCGGCTGCACGGTCGTCAAAGGCCGCGTCGGCTGCCGCGGGTTGGCCCGCGGGACGCTGCACCTCTTCCTCGGACATCACGACCTCCTCCGCTCCAACGCTACCTCGGCGCTCACCGATCGGACGTCGTGACGCCGGTGCCGGGGGGAGGCGGCGGCGAGGGGCTGCTGCTCAGCTCTCCGCCGAACGGCTGCTACCGCAGCGGACGTGGACGTCAGCCGGACAGCATGCCCGTCAGCTGTTTCACCGACGGCACGCGGCCGCTGACGACGACCCGGCCGTCGACCACCAGGCCGGGCGTCGACATGATCCCGTAGCCCATGATCTCTGCGGTGTCGGTGACCTTCTCGATCGTCGCGTCCTTGCCGAGGTCGATGAGCGCCTCACGCGTCCGGTTCTCGAGCGTGACGCAGTTGTTGCAACCGGGGCCGAGCACCTTGATGTCCATGGGGTTCTCCCCTTCGGGTCGTCGTGGTCGTACGGTCGGAACGTGCGTTGCCGAGGGTCAGGCGATCAGATCGAAGATGAAGCCGATCCCGATGATCCCGAAGGTGACGGTGGTGGCGTAGATCGCGAGCAACGGCAGCTTCATGACACGCTTCAGCAGGATCATGGCCGGCAGCGACAGCGCCACGATGCTCATCATGAACGCCATCGCCGTGCCGAGTCCCAGACCCTTGCTGTAGACGGCTTCGATCAGCGGGACCACCCCGGCGACGTTGGCGTAGAGCGGGACGCCAGCGAGCGTGGCCACCGGTACCGACCACACGCTGTCGGCGATGCCGGTCGTGACGAAGAAGTCCGCGGGCACCCAGCCGTGGATGCCGGCTCCGAGAGCGATCCCGACCAGCACGTAGATCCAGACGCTACGTACGATGTCGACCGTTTCGGCCTTGGCGTACTCGACGCGGTCGGACAGGCTCGGCTTCCCACCGTCGATGCTGACGGGTGCGGTGATCTCGGTGACGAACGGGTCGACCCACCGTTCCAGGTTGAGGCGCGAGAGCAGGACGCCCGCGATGACGGCCATGGTCATGCCGGTCAGCACGTAGAGCGCGGCGATGTGCCATCCCACCATCCCGGCGAGCATGACCACGCCGATCTGGTTGATCAACGGCGAGGTGATCAGGAAGGTCAGCGTCACCCCGAGCGGCACCCCGGCGGCGACGAAGCCTATGAACAGCGGCACCGAGGAGCAGGAGCAGAACGGGGTGATGGCGCCGAAGAGGGCCGCCAGCGCGAACCCGACCGCCACGTGGCGACCGACGATCAGGTCTCGCACCCTCTCCGGCGGCACCGCGGACCGGGCCAGGCTGATCGCGAAGATCAGCCCGACGATCAGCAGCATGATCTTCGCGGTGTCGTAGAGGAAGAAGTGGACGGCGCTGCCCAGTCGGGTCGCTGCATCCAGACCCAGCAGGTCGTAGATCAGCAGATCCCAGAGCCGTTCGTTGACCGCGTAGAGCACCCCCCACGCGCCGGCAGCGGCCAGCAGACCCCACACCAGCCGGCGGGTCGGCGGCGTCGAGCCAGGTGCAGGCGGCGTCGTGCCAGGTGCAGGCGGCGTCGAGGTGGACGACGTGCCGGCGGCCGGCTTCGGTGTCGTGGCGCTCATCGGTCGGCCCCGTGGGTCGTGTCCGGACGGGAGGCGGGCTCGGCGACGAGGCGGAGCCTCCAACCATGCTTGGAACGTAGAGCCGCGGATGGACGCCGAGCGGGGCCGAAGGTCCCGACCTGGCGCTCCGGACGCCCGGAGCGTGACCGAGCAGCGGCCTCGACGGTGTCAGGTCCGGCCGTCGCCGTCCGCGATGGGCACGCAGATCAGTTCGCAGCCGGTGCTGGCGGTCGGCAGCGCCGCGTGGAGGCGCTCCAGCACCCGATCGGTCAGCCGGTAGCTGACACGCTTGCCGACACGGTGGGTCTCGACGATCCCGGCCTCACGCAGGACCTTCAGGTGGAACGACATCCGGTTGGCAGGGACGCCGAGGTCCGCCTCCAGATCGCAGTGACAGCGGTCACCGTAGGCCGCCAGCCGGTCGAGGACGCCCAGGCGTGTCGGGTCCGCGACGGCCTTGAGCAGCCGCAAGCGCTCCGCCCGTCCCTCGGCCGAGAAGCGGTCGACCGCGAGCGTGGCTGCGAGCAGGTGGTCTTCGATCATCGTTGGAAGGTACGACGCCGGCGCCGGCGCTGCGTACCGCCGAAGGTCACGCGTCAGGGGGACATCCGCCGGGCGGCGGCGTGCGGTGCCACGCGGGTCCGTCAGTCACCAGCTGGGCCCGCCGGATCCCGCTCCCGGGCGAGCTCGATCGCCAGGTGATCGGGGTCCTCCACCCCTCGCAGCGACGCGGTGAGACCCCGCAGGGTGCTGGCAACGACGGTCTGCGCGAAACCACGCAACGGCACCTCACGCCCGTCGGCGCACAGGGTGGCACGGTCGGGTCCGATCGCCTCACGCTGCTGCGCGAGCGCCTCGGTGACGGCACGGACCGCGGACTCGGAGAAGCGGCCGTCGGTAGGGCGCAGGAGGTCCACGACGACCGGCCCATCGACCTGACGCGGCTCGCTGCCCTCGACCGTGACCCGGACCTTGGGCCACGAGCTCGAACCGAAGCCCTCCAGCAGGACCACGTCGCCGCGCAATCCGGTCAGCAGTTGGGAGAGCTGGTCGCCCGACGAACCAGAGCCGACGGACAGCTGCAGCACGCCGTCGCGACCGAGTACCACGGCCGGGTCGGCGCCCGCGGCCAGCACCCGCTCACTGTCGGAATCGGGGCGACCGGGCTCGAACCCGTGCGGCGCATGCTTGACGTACGCGACACGTTGCCCGCCAGCTGTCAGCGCCGTGACGACCTGCTCACAGAGCAGGGTCTTCCCACCGTCAGCGTCGCCGACGATCGCGATGACGGGCATCCCATCCTCCTTGGGTGTCACCGCACCGCAGGATCCGGTGCGTCTCGCCTACCGTTGGCCGTGGAAGAGGAGGAGCTTATGGCCGAGCACCTGCCCGAGATCTACGCCGACTACCGCGAGCGGTTCCCCGACGTCGCCACGGCCATGGATGGCCTGGGGGCGGCGACCGGCACCGCCGGGCCCATCGACGAGCGCACCCAGCGACTGGTGAAGCTCGGATTGGCGATCGGAGCCGTCGCCGAGGGCGCCGTCCGCTCCAACGTCCGCAAGGCGCTCGACCTCGGCGTCTCCACCGAGGAGCTCCACCACGTCGCGATGCTGGCGATCACGACGGCGGGGCTCCCGACCGCTATCGCGGGCCTGCAGTGGATCGACGAGGTTCTGGCCGCCCGCGAGCGGGGCTAGCCCGCCCCCACGCGGCGGGCAGGACACCGTGAGGGGACGGGCCAGCGCCCGCCCCCTCACGCTCCCATCAGTCGATCAGCCGGTCAGCTGGCAACCACCTCACCAGCCTCCTCCCAGGCCGCGAAGCTGCCCGGGAAGCCCTCGGCGTTCGGGTAGCCGAGCAGGTGGTACATCGGCAGCGCCAGTGAGGCCCGGTAGCCGGACTGGCAGTAGACCACCACCGGCCGGTCCTGTGGCACCTCGGCGTCGGTGGAGACCATGGTGCGCAGTGGGACGGAGACGGCGTCGGGGATGGAGCCCGCGTCGTACTCCTCGGGCTGCCGCATGTCCACCAGCGCGCCACCGTCGGCCACCAGGCTCTGCACGCCTTCCAGCGAGTTGGTCAGGAAGCCCTCGGGCAGCGTCGACAGGAACCCGTCGACCGCCTCGACCAGCTGTGGCTCGAAGCCGGGGTCACCGAAGGTCTCGGGCTCGACCGTGTCGGTCGAGACGGGTTCCTCAGCGGCGGTCCACCCGGCCCACCCTGGCGTCCACGCACTGACGTTGTCGTAGCCCAGCAGGCGCAGCGTCGAGTAGGACATGCCGGCGCGCCAACCGCTCGCGCAGTAGACGATGACCGGGCGGTCGGTGGGGATCAGCTCCAGGTTCTGGGCGAGCTCACGGATCGGGATGTTGATCGCCCCCTCGAGGTGGCCCTCCTCGTACTCGCCGGGTTCGCGGACGTCGATGAGGACCGTGTTCTCGACGGTGAGGGCCTCCTTCAGCGCCTCGACGTCACCCACGGTGCCCCAGCCCTCCGGCAGGGTGCTGACGTGGTCGTCGATGGCCGCCACGAGGTCGAACTCGGCGGCGGGCTCCTCCTCGGTCGTTTCCTCCTCGGCTGCTTCCTCCTCGGCCGCTTCCTCCTCGGCCGGCTCCTCCTCTTCCTCGAGGTCGAGGGCGAGCTCCTGCTCACCCTCGGCTTCGGGTTCGGCGACGTCGGTGTCGCTGCTGCAGGCTGCCAGCACCATCAGCAGTGCCAGCAGGGCTGCGGTGAGCGACCGTGTACGGGTCGTTCGCATCGATGGTTCCTCTCGTTCTCGGATCGTGCTGTGGTCCGTCCCGGCAGCTACCGGGTCACGTCGTGCTGGTACTCACGTGCAGGTCCGTAAAGGCGTGGGACGCCTCAGTCCTCGGAGGGCTTCTCGTCGGCCGTCTCGGCTCCCGCGTGCCCGGTCACGCCGCTCTGGACCTGAGCGGCGCGGGCCTCCGCCTCACGCGCCTCGATCTCGGCCACCCACTTGGCGTGCTCGATCTCCGCGTCCACCTTGGGGACGTAACCGGTGTGCATGGAGGTCAGCGCCTTGTAGACCACCGTGAAGTAGATGTGGCCGATCAGCAGCAGCACCAGCCCGATCATCGACAGGTTGTGGATCAGCATGGACCAGGACAGCAGGGTGTCGGACATCGTCCCTGCGGAGACCCATACGAAGACCCCGGAGAACACCACCCCGGCGCCGAGGATGATGACCGCTGCGTGGTGCAGTTTCTGGCCGGCGTTCAGGCGGCCCTGGGGCGGCATGTCCGCGGCGTTGCCGAGGAAGTAGCGTCCCATGTGACCGAGCCAGCGCAGGTCGTCCTTGTCGTAGGTGAACGACTCCGTGATCAGCTCCTTCATGCCCTCGCGGTCGACGATGAGATAGAGGAGCGGCACCGCCATGAAGCCGACCGCAGCGACACGATGCAGGATGCGGGACCATCCGCCGGCCGCCAGGAACGACAGCGGTTCGAAGAGCAGGGGCAGGCCGGTCAGGAACAGGGCAACGAAGGACACGGCGACGAGCAGGTGGATGTAGCGCTGCCCGGGGCGGTAGCGCAGGATCCGCTCGCCGTCCTCGGTCACGACCGGCTGCTTGAAGTTGGAGTCGCTCACGTGGTCACCTCATCGTCGTTGCCCCCGGCGCCAGCGGCGGCTTGGTTGAGCTGGCCGATCTCTTGCAGGTGGTTGCGCCGGGCGATCACGGCCGCGAGGCCTGCGCCGAGGATGGAGACCCCCATCGCCCCGAGCCCGATCGGCTGGGCGAAGTCCTGCCATGCCTCGGTGACGGTCGGGATCTCCGGGTCCAGCGGCAATCCCATCGCCTCGGGCTCGTCGGGCAGCACCATGAGCACCCCGAGCCCATCTGCCTGGCGCTCGCCGTAGACCTGCGCGTTGGGGTACTTCGCACGCATCGTGCTCGCCCGTGCGTGGGCCTCAGCCGCGATCTCGTTGTGGTCACCGAACAGCAACGCGTTGCTCGGGCACGTGGTCACGCACCACGGGGTGCCACCAGCCCGCACCACGTCCCGGCAGCCGTCGCACTTGGTGGCGACCCCGTTGGCCATGACCGGCACGTCGAAGGGGCAGGCCTGCACGCAGAACTGACAGCCGCTGCACGCATCCTGGTTCACCCGCGTGAGCCCATCCTCCTGGAACAGCGCGCCGGTCGGGCAGACGTTGACACACGCGGCGTCGGAGCAGTGCAGGCAACGCTGGTTGTCGACACCGCCGACGAGGTTCGGGAAGGTCCCGGAGATGCGCTCACCGATACGGATGTAGCTGACACCCTCGGGGAGCTCGTTCCCGGTCTTGCAGGCGACCGTGCAACCTTCACAGCCGATGCACTGGGTCAGGTCGAGCAGGAACGAGGAGCTCATCTCAGGCCTCCGAAGCGATGCGGACGAAGTTCACGCGCATCCCCGCACCACCGCTGATGGGGTCGAGGGCGTAGGTGGACTGGAGTTTGGTGTCGCTGGCACCGACGCC
>Ga0102938_10002034_pt1 | contig 15372 bp, 15 predicted proteins | sample SalPonR2_B_D2_MG_FD_84516 | JGI IMG/M metagenome (GOLD analysis project Ga0102938, IMG submission 84516) | Salt pond soil microbial communities from South San Francisco under conditions of wetland restoration - Salt Pond MetaG R2_B_D2_MG | ecosystem: Environmental > Aquatic > Marine >...
CCGCCGCCGACGCCCACCTGGGCCACGCCCGGCACGCTGGACATGCGCGGGCGCACGTTGTCCTCGATGAAGTCCCGCATCATGTCCATGTCGAGCGAGCGGGGATTACCCGGCAGCGGGGAGACGCGGAAGAACATGAAGGCGTTGGAGGAGAAAGAGGTGGCGTCCACCCGCGGCTCGTCCACGTTCAGGGGGTAGGAGGGTACCTGGTTCAGTGCATTGTTGACCCGGATCAGGGTCTGGGTGATGTCCACGCCGAACGGGAAGTCGAGCTCGATGCGGGCCTGGCCGCTGGAGGCGGTGGCTTCGAGCCGCTGCAGGTTCGGGATATTGCGGAGGTATTCCTCCTGCTCGATCAGGATTTCCTTCTCGATATCCTGCGGGGTCGCGCCCGGCCACGAGGTGCGCACCGAGATGGTCCGCACCTCCAGGTCGGGGATCATCTGCACGGGGATGCGCAGCGCGGCAACGAGCCCGATGACCGCGATGATGAGCGCGGCTACGGTGGTCAGTATGCCGTTGCGGACGATGGCCTCGAACACGGCCCTAGTTCCCGGTCACGGTGACGGTCTGTCCGCTCTGCAGCGCCTCGTTGCCTCGGGTGACCACGCGGGTGCCCGCTTCGATGCCGCTCACGATCTCGACCAGGCCGTCGAACTCCAGGCCGGTCTCGACGCGCTGCTCGGTCACCGTCGCCGCCTCGCCCGCGGTCTGCAGTGCCCACACGGTGATGCGGCCGTCGGGATAGCGAATGAGTGCGTCGCGGGGTACCACCACCGCTTCGCGGCCGGTGTCCAGATGCAGGGCGCCGCGGGCGGACATGCCCGGCGTCACCGGCAGGCCGTGGCCTTCGGCGGCCACGGCGCGCAGCAGGAAGGTGCGGGCGGCGGGATCGTTCACCGGCACGATGGCGATGATGTCGCCCGGGATGGACTCTTCCGGCGCCGCATCGGGACTGATGTCGATGAGGGTGTCCGCGGAGACGTCGGGGTAGTAGTTCTGCGGCACACGAAAGTCGTAGCGCAGGCCGTCGACGGCCACCAGTTCCAGCAGGCCGTCGCCCGGGTTGACCCACTCGCCGACCTCCGCCAGCCGGCGGGCGACGGCGCCCCCGAACGGCGCCCGGATCTCGTGCCGCCGCACGACTGCCTGCTGCTGGCGGAACGCCGCGCTGGCCGCCTGCAGTGCTGCCTCGTCGGCGGCCACCTCCGCCCGGCGGGACTCGATCTCGGTCTCCGGAATGCCCCGCTCGCTGCCGAGCCGCTCCGCCTCGGCCAGCCGTCGCCGGGCATCGGCCAGCCCGGCCTCTGCCTCCGCGAGGGTCGCCCGGGCACGTTCGAGGGCGAGTTCCTCGAGTTCGGCGTCCAGGCTGACCAGGATGTCTCCTGCCGCGACGGTATCGCCGGCGTCGACCGCGAAGTCGTCGATGAGGCCGCCGACGGAGGGCGAGAGCAGCGCGGAGCGGGGGGAGGTCACCGTGCCGCTGACCGGCAGGATGCGCACCACCGGCTGGATGCGCGCCCCGCTCACGGTGACGGGAGGCCCTTCGGCGGCCGCCGCTGGCGTCCAGAACGGCAGTGCGCCGCACACGAATAGTGCGGCAGCCGCAATTGTGGCCGCAGTTCTGGCCGTAATCGTGGCCGTAATCGTGGACGTAATCGTCGGGCGCTGCGCCGCGCGGGGCTCGAAGGAGTGGGTCATCAGCGTCTCCCGCCGTCAGGAACGACGGTTGACGGCGAATTCGGCGACTGCGATCAGCGCTTCCTTGTAATCCGACGGCGGCAGATCGGTGAGCGCCGCGATGGCGTCGTCGGCCGCTCGCTGTGCGCGCTCGGCCGTGTATTCCAGGGCGCCGGTGGACTCGATTGCGGCCTGCACCGGGGCCAGGTTGTCCAGCCCGCCGTTCTCGATGGCCGCGCGGATCAGGCTGCGCTGCTCGGGCGTGCCCTTGCTCATGGCGTGGATGAGCGGCAGCGTCGGCTTGCCTTCTGCCAGGTCGTCGCCGAGATCCTTGCCCAGTTCGTCGGGCGATGCCTTGTAGTCCAGCGCGTCGTCCACGAGCTGGAAGGCGGCACCGAGATTGCGACCGTATTCGGCCATGCGTTCGCGGACCTCCGTCGGCTGGCCGGCCAGCACGGCGGCGATGGCTGCGCCGGCCTCGAACAGCTTGGCCGTCTTGCGGTAGATCACTTCGAGATAACGCGCCTCCGTCGTGTCCGGGTCGTGCACGTTCATCAACTGCATGACCTCGCCGGCGGCGATGGTGTTGGTGGCGTCGGCAAGGATGTCCATGACCTGCATGTCGCCGATGCGCACCATCATCTGGAAGGAGCGGGAGTAGAGGAAGTCGCCGACCAGCACGCTCGCCTGGTTGCCGAATACGTGATTGGCGGTATGTCGTCCGCGCCGACGGTCCGAGGCATCGACGACATCGTCGTGCAGCAGCGTGGCCGTGTGAATGAATTCGATGATGGCGGCGGCCCGGATGTGCTCGTCACCATCGTAGGCGAGCGCCCGGGCGCCGAGCAGCACCAGCAGGGGACGCAGGCGCTTGCCGCCGCTGCCGATGATGTACTCCGCTACCTGGGAGACGAGCAGCACGTCGCTATGCAGCGACTGGCGGATGAGCGCGTCCACGCGGTCCATGTCGGAGCGCGTCAGGCGTCGCAGCGCATCCAGCGTCGCGATTCGGCGGGTGTCTTCTGCAGCGTACATATCGGCGAACGATAATGCCTGAAACGGCGCCGCTTGGCGAGCCGGCGGCCTTTGTCACAGGCTGTCCAAGCCCCTGAATCCGGGGGTTATTCGCGAGCCGCCCCCGTTGACCGGCCGGGACGCAGGCCGTACAATGCCCGGTCTTTTGGGGACCCGCCGGCCGCATCGGCCCCTGGCAGGTCCGTTCTCTCCGTTCGCAACGGGTAATAATAGTCAGGTGAAGGGGCGGCCAGGGTTGGCCGGAGCCCGCTTCCGGAGTTCGAGATGTACGCGGTTTTTCGTAGTGGCGGCAAGCAGTATCGGGCCAGCACGGGCGACAAGCTCCGGCTGGAGCGTCTCCCGGCGGAGGAAGGGTCTTCGGTGGAGTTCGACGAGGTACTGCTGATCGGCGCCGGCGGCGAGCTCAGTGTCGGCAAGCCTCTTATCGATGGCGGTAAGGTCGAGGCGAAAGTGCTGGCGCAGGGCAAGGGCCGCAAGATCGACGTGGTGAAGTTCAAGCGGCGCCAGAACTACAAGCGCCTGGGCGGCCATCGTCAGGCCTTTACCGAGGTGGAGATCACGGGCATCAGCGGTGCCGGGATGACGGCGGCACCGGCGGAGAAGGCGGAGGCCCCGCCGAAGAAGACGGCAGCCAAGAAGACGGCAACCAAGAAGACCGCAACCAAGAAGACCGCAGCCAAGACGACGGCTGCGAAGAAAAAGACCGCGAAGAAGACGGCGGCAAAGAAGGCCGCCGCCGGGAAGGAAGCGACCGGCAGCGACGAGTAACGAGTAATGACGTGCGCCGCCGCGCGGCGCCACCGGACGAGCAGGTAGACGACAATGGCACACAAGAAAGCAGGCGGCAGCAGTAAGAACGGCCGCGATTCAGAATCCAAACGGCTGGGCGTGAAGCTCTTCGGCGGCCAGTCCGTGGTGGCGGGCAACATTCTGGTGCGCCAGCGGGGCACGCGCTTCCATGCCGGCACCAATGTGGGCATCGGCCGCGACCACACGCTGTTCGCCAAGTCGGACGGCAAGGTCCTGTTCGAGAAGAAGGGACCGCAGGGCCGCAAGTACGTGAGCGTCGTCGACGCCTGATCGCCGGGGCCGGAGCCGTGGCCCCGCGGCCAATGACGGTACTCCGTCCCGCTGAGAAAACCCCGCCGCGGCGGGGTTTTTTTGTCTCCGGCTGAAGTTTCGATGAAATTCGTCGACGAAGCGACCATCCGAGTGCAGGCCGGCAACGGCGGCCACGGCTGCCTGAGTTTCCGCCGCGAAAAGTATATCCCGCGGGGCGGCCCGGACGGCGGCGACGGCGGGCACGGCGGCAGCGTCTGGCTGCAGGCCGACCAGGGCATCAATACGCTTGCCGACTTCCGCGTGCAGCGCAAATTCCGTGCGGAGAGCGGCGAGGGCGGCGCAGGCCGGAACAAGACCGGCCGCTCCGGTGATGACCTCACCGTAAGCGTGCCGGTGGGCACCATCGTCGCCGACGTGGACACGGGCGAGGTGCTGGGCGATCTCGCCGACGACGGGGCGCGGCTGAAGGTGGCTGACGGCGGCCGCGGCGGCCTCGGCAACACCCGCTTCAAGAGTTCCACCAATCGTGCGCCGCGCAGGACCACCAACGGCACGCCGGGGGAGGCGCGGCATCTGAAGCTGGAGCTGAAGCTGCTGGCCGACGTCGGGCTGCTCGGCCTGCCCAATGCGGGCAAGTCGACGCTGATCCGGGCCATGAGTGCGGCCAGGCCGAAGGTCGCCGACTATCCGTTCACGACACTGCATCCCAATCTCGGCGTCGTGCGGGTGGGTCCGGCGCAGAGCTTCGTGATGGCGGATATCCCGGGACTGATCGAGGGTGCGGCCGAAGGCGCCGGCCTCGGCATCCGCTTCCTGAAGCATCTGGAGCGGACCCGGCTGCTGCTGCACGTCGTCGACGTCGCACCCGTCGACGGTCACGATGTGGCGGCGGCATTCACCGCTATCGAGGGCGAGGTGCAGAAGTTCGGGGCCGGACTCGCGGCGCGTCCGCGCTGGCTGGTGCTGAACAAGATCGACCTGCTCGAGGACGCCGCGCTGGAGGAGTTGCGTGCCAGTCTGCTCGCGGAGATCGGCTGGACCGGCCCGGTGTACGCGGTCAGTGCCGCGACGGGGGCAGGTACCGAGGCGCTCGCCCGTGCCGTGATGGGGCATCTGGAGCGCGAGCGCCAGGCATGAAACAGGCATAAAAAAACCGGCCGTCGGCCGGTTTTTTCTGCGGCTGCGTTCCGGCGTCAGCCGAGGGTGCTGATCCGCTTGTTCAGGCGGCTCTTGTGACGCGCCGCCTTGTTGCGGTGGATGATGCCCTTGTTGGTCATCGAGTCGATCACCGGCACCGCCTCGCGATAGCTGGCCTGGGCGGCTTCCTTGTCACCGGACTCGATCGCCTTGATCACTTTCTTGATGCGCGTGCGCAGGCGGGACCGGAGCGCCATGTTGTGCTTGCGGCGTTCTTCGCCCTGCCGGGCCCGTTTCTCTGCTGATTTGATGTTAGCCACTCGAATTCTCTCTGCGGAGTGTGCGGGAAAGCCGGGTATTCTGGCACGCGGGACGCTATTGTCAAGTCTGACAGCGGCTTAGGGCAGCGGTGACGGCGGCGGCGACGGCGGTGGCGAGGACGGCGATGACGGCGCCGCGGCAACCGGCGCGGCTTCGGGCTACACTTCGGCGTTTTCCGCCATTAGCGGCCAATGCCCGGCAGACGGAGGAATCTTGGGCCAGCAGCGTAATTCGGAGTCAGCCGGCGGCGGCGGAGCCGGGCAGGGCGGCACGGGGAAGCTGCTCCGTTCCACATCCACCGTCAGCGCGATGACCCTGCTGTCGCGCATCCTCGGCCTGGTGCGCGACATCGTCTTCGCCCGCTTCTTCGGCGCCGGCGTGACGATGGACGCCTTCTTCGTCGCCAACAAGATCCCCAACATGCTCCGCCGCTTCTTCGCCGAGGGGGCCTTCTCGCAGGCGTTCGTACCGGTGATCTCGGAGTACCGCTCCACCCGCAGCCACGAGGAGGTGCAGGCGCTGGTGGACCGGGTCGCGGGCACGTTGGGCGCACTTCTGTTCGCCATTACCGCCATCGGCGTGGTGGCTTCGCCCGTGCTCGTGCTGATCTTCGCGCCCGGCTTCATCGGCGACGACGGGCGCTTCGATCTCACTGCGGCCATGCTGCGGCTGACCTTCCCCTATCTGCTGTTCATCTCGCTGACGGCGCTGGCCGGCGGCATCCTGAATACGTTCGGGCGATTCGGCGTACCGGCCTTCACGCCGGTGTTGCTGAACGTCGTGCTGATCGGCTTCGCGGTATTCGTCGCGCCCCGGGTGGCGGAGCCGGGCATGGCGCTCGCCGCCGGAGTGTTCGTGGCGGGCGTGGTGCAGCTCGTCTTCCAGCTGCCGTTCCTCGCCCGCATACGGGCGCTGCCGAGGCCCCGCTGGGGCAGGCGCGACGAGGGGGTGCTGCGGGTCGGTCGTCTCATGCTGCCGGCGCTGTTCGGCTCGTCGGTGGCCCAGATCAACATCCTCATCGATAACCAGATCGCCTCTTTCCTGGGCGCGGGCCGGATCAGCTGGCTTTACTACTCGGACCGGCTGATGGAGTTCCCGCTGGGCGTGTTCGGCATCGCGCTGGCTACGGTGATCCTGCCCGGTCTGTCGGCGCACCATGCGCGCAGCGAAACCGGCGCCTTCTCCGCGACGGTGGACTGGGCGCTCAGGCTGGTGCTGCTCATCGGACTGCCCGCCGCACTGGCGCTGGCGGTACTGGCGGGACCGCTGATCGTCACCATTTTCTTCGGCGGCGAATTTACCGCATTCGACGTCCGCATGGCCCGCCTGAGTCTGATCGCCTTCTCGTTCGGACTGCTGGGATTCATCCTCGTGAAAGTGCTGGCGCCCGCCTACTTCTCTCGCCAGGATACGAAGACGCCGGTGCGTATCGCGGTGGTGGCGCTGTTGTGCAACCTGGTGCTGAACCTGATCTTCGTGGTCACCCTCGTGCGGGTCGGCGCCGAGGGCACTCACGCCGGCCTGGCGCTGGCCACCTCGATCGCCGCCTTCGTCAATGCGGGGCTGCTCTACCGCGGACTCCGGACGCGGGGCATCGTAACCCACGGCCCCGGCTGGCCGGTGCTGCTGGCGCGCATCGCCGCTGCCTGTGCCGTGATGACGGCGGTGCTCGTCTTGCTCGACCGGCCAGCCGACTGGTGGCTGGCAGCCGGCATCGGCGCCCGCGTGGGCTGGCTCGGACTGCTCGTCGGCAGCGGCCTCGGCGCCTACGCGCTCGCGCTGGTGGCGACGGGACTGAGGCCGCGCCACCTGCGCCTCGGCGCCACCGGCGAGGGTCGCGCCTGAGCGTCGCCGCGCGCCGCCGCGATCCGCGCGCCATCGTGCTACCCTTTCGCCTGCACCGGCGCGGTGACGGCCGCAGGGCCCGGATCAGAGGTTTCCATGAAGCTCAGCAGGACGAGAGATTCTTTGCCGCGTCTCGCGGGCCCCGCAGGCAGCGTGCTGACCATCGGCGCCTACGACGGGCTGCACCTCGGCCACCGGCGCATACTCGACCGCGTCCTCACGGAGGCGCGGGCCCTGGGCGCCGACCCGGTCGTGATGAGCTTCGAGCCCACGCCCAAGGAATTCTTCTCCGGGGAGCGGCCGCCGGCACGGCTCATGCGCTTCCGCGAGAAGTTCCGGGCATTGCGTGACTACGGCATCCGGGGTTTCTTCTGTCCCCGCTTCGACCGCCGGATGGCCGACATCGGTGTGAAGGAATTCGTGGACGCTCTGCTCGTCGAGGGCCTGCGTGTGCGCCACCTGGTGGTCGGCGACGACTTCCGCTTCGCCAGGCGCCGCAGCGGCGGCGTCGAGGACCTCGTTCGCGCCGGCGAGCGAGCAGGCTTCAACGTGGAGCAGGTGCCCAGCGTGGTGGTGGACGGCATCCGCGTGAGCAGCAGCGCGGTGCGCGAGGCGCTGGCTGCCGGCGATATGGAGCAGACCCGTCGTTTCCTCGGCCGTTACTACCGGATGTGCGGCCGGGTCATCCGCGGCCAGCGCCTGGGCCGTTCGCTGGGGTATCCCACCGCCAACGTGAATCTCTGCCGCCGGCAGAGTCCGGTTATGGGCATCTTCGCCGTGCGCGTGGCCGGCCTGGGCGCCGCGCCGCTGGACGGCGTGGCCAGCGTGGGGACACGGCCGACGGTGGACGGGACGAAGCCGCTGCTCGAGGTCCATCTTTTCGATTTCGACGACGAGATCTACGGCCACTACATCAGCGTCGAGTTCATCGCCAAGCTTCGCGACGAGGCCCGGTTCCCGGACCTGGACGCCCTGACCGAGCAGATGCACGTGGACGCGGCCCAGGCACGGGAGATACTGGCAGCATGACGGAGGAAGCCGGAGTGAGCGAATCGCCGAGCGACGAAGCGGATGAGGGTGCCGGCACGGCCGGTGGCGGCACGGCGGTTTACTGGCTGTGGCTATCGCTGGCCGTCCTGGCGGCCGATCAGGCGACGAAGTGGGTCGTCACCCGGCAGTTCGAGCTCTTCGAATCGGTGGCAGTGAATCCGTATCTCGACCTGACGCTGCTGCACAACACCGGCGCCGCATTCAGCTTCCTGGCCGATGCCGGCGGCTGGCAGCGCTGGCTGTTCATCGGCCTGGGAATCGTCGTCAGCATCGTGATCCTGTTCTGGCTGCGGCAGCTGCCGGCACGGGGCCAGTCGTGGCTCGCGATCGGCCTGTCACTCGTGATGGGCGGCGCGCTCGGCAACGTGATCGACCGCGTGCACTATGGCTACGTGATCGATTTCATCCACGTTCATTACGAGGATGCCTACTTTCCGGCGTTCAATCTCGCCGACTCCGCCATCACGGTGGGTGCGGTGTGCCTGATCATCGACGCGCTGTTCTTCTCCGGCCGTGACGATGCCGGGGAGAAGGGGGGCGGAGAAGAGGCCTGACGGGCTGCCCGGCACGTAACCGGGCAGCCGGTCAGGCATGCTCAACTGTGCTACCTACCGGGCCCAGCATTCGTCGGGCGCCATGGGGCCCGAGGTGGTTGTGCCGCGGGCGTCCAGCTCGAACCAGCTGCACTTGCCGGCCTCCGCGTCGGCGTTCTGGTAGTCGGCGCGGACCGTGAAGTCCGCTGCATTGCCCGCGGTAATCGAGATCACGTACTTGCCCGTATCGGTCGACACCGCGTTGCTGGCGTAGCCGAAGGCCGTCATCGTGTTGGCGTAGGTGGAGTTCTGCAGGTAGAACTTCTCCTGGTCCGCCGCTATGCGAAGCAGCATCGACCGCGCCTCGGTACGCTGAGCGCGTGAGGAGTACTCGCGGTAGTTGGGGTAGGCCAGTACCGCGAGCGTGCCGATGATAACGACGACGATCATCAGCTCCAGCAGCGTGATGCCTTGCATGGTCTTGCGCATGATTCCTCTCTCGTGCGGGACGGGCAGGACAGGCGCCGATTACTCGACGCCGTCCTCCGTCCAGAAGGTCCTCACGGGCACGTTCTCGAAGCCCGGGTCGAAGCACTCGACACCGACGCAGCCGACCGGATCCGGCGAGCATTCCTTGCCCACGCAGTTCTGCGGATCGTCGGGGCTCGGGAACAGGAATACCGTCTCCGGGGCTATGCCCTCCTGTTTGAGCTCCTCCGAGCGCGGGTCGGGGTCCGATATTTCACCGTCTTCCGGCGGCGGCGGATCACCGTTGACCACGCTGATCTCGTACAGACGGTTGGTGCCGCCGCCCGGATTACAGGCGGCCAGATCGGCGATCTTGGGCTGGAAGCTCACCACGAAAACCTTGTCGTTGAAGGTGCGCGATTCGGAGAGGATCTTCTCGCCGTCGCGCAGCGTCAGCATCCAGCCGTCGTCGCTGGGACCGATCACCGTGCCCGTCGGTTCGTTGGTCACGTCCACGAGTGTGGCCTCGGTGACGATCTGCCCGGCGCCCAGACCGTCGTACCAGGCCTGGGGCTGCTGCTGGAAGATGTACGGGTCGCGAATCGAGTAGAATCGTTCGTCCGTGTCCGTGTCGAGCGGGTGCGAGCGATAACCGGTGCCGAGGCTGATGGACAGGTAGCGCTTGTCCTGCCCCGGGTCGCGGAAGATCGCGATGTCCGGCGCCACGAAGAAGCGGCGCTCATTGGCCAGACCCGACAGACCGCTCTCGATGCCGAAGGTGCCGATGACCCCGCCGGCCACGAGATCCGACGGCGGTTGGCCGTCGAAGATGTCGAAGCGCCAGAGCTGGCCGCCCATGTCGCCCACGTACATGCGGTCTGCGCGGCCGTTGCCGTTCATATCCGCCACCGTCACGTCCGACGGGATGGCGCGTTTCATCTTCGGCAGCACCAGGTCGTGGGACGCATCGCTGCCGGCGGACCAGAGCAGCTCGCCGTCGTCGACGTCCACCATGAAGATGGCGTTGCCGAAGGAGTCCTCGGCGCTCGAGAACGCGCCTGGCTCGTCGTGGGCCACGTCATAACCACCCGCGAAAATCAGCACGGTCTTGTGGTCCGCCTGGCTCGCCCCGTCGACGGCCACCCGCGCCGCGACCGGCGTCGACCAGCTCTGCCCGATCGTCGGGTTCGAGAACTTCCACGCCAGCTCCGGCGACTCGGGATCGGTGATGTCGATCGCGTAATAGCTGCCACCGCCACGGCGCATGCCGAACACCAGGTAGACGTTGTCGATGCCGGTATCGATCAGGCCGTTGTTGTTCTTGTCGATGATGACGGCCTGCATGTTGCCGTCGACCCCGTAGTGCTTGTTTGCGGACTTCGGGTTCTCGAACAGGCGCGCCAGATCGGAGAGTTTCTCCCGCGGCAAGAAGGCCCAGAGTTCACTCCCGTCTTCTGCGTCGATGGCGTGCACGTAGCCTTCGTTGGTGCCCACGAAGACGATGCTGCGGACATTGGCCTCGGTGGTGCCGTAGACCACGACCGCGGGGCGCGAATGGAGAGGGTCGCCCATCTGGTCACGCTGGGTGGTAAGTGGATCGCCATCTTCGTCCTGGACGTCCTCGCCCAGTGCCCAGGCGATCAGGTCGGACTTCGATGGCTCGGTGGAGGCGCCGGTCAGGCCCAGATCGGACAGCGCGAAGTTGCCCGCGTTAGCCAGGGAGACCGCATTGGCCGGAGCCGTGAGATCCACGCCGTTGTTGCCGGTCAGGTTGGTGTACAGGTTGCGGGACGACGGGGACGGCAGCTCGTTGGCGGCACCGCCCAGCTGAACCACCCGACCGTCGTCGACGTCTGACCAGAAGCTGCGGGCCGTCTCGGTCTGCCCGGAGTTCGGGTCAGCCTGCTTGAAGAAGCCCGTTGCCGGGTCGACAGCCTCGATGCCGTTCGCGTCAACGATCTTGCCGCCGACCAGCTTGTATTTCTTCAGATTGCCCGGCCAGCGCAGCTTGCGATCGGCCCGGAATACCGTCACGTACAGCTCGTTCAGGTTCTGGGCCCGGTTGAAGGCGTTCACCGGCACCGCCGGCGCCGTGAAGGTCACTTCCTGCTGGCTGATCGTGTTCAGGATCTGGGTCAGCGCGTCGGTCAGGCCCTGGGTGTTGTCGGCCGTGTAGTACTGGCCGCCGCCGACCTCAGCCGTCTCTTTCAGCAGCGGGAAGTCCGTGCGGAAACCGATGGTGTAGGTGTTGACATGGGGCGTACCCAGTTCGTCGCCGTTGAGGTCGCCCTTGAAGAGGTATTCGGCAATGTCGTCCAGGCAGGCGCCGCCGCCGGAGCCGGTGCAGCCATTGCGGCCGGTCACCACGGAGTAGTCCGGCAGCCAGCTGGTCAGGTTGTAGTTCTGCACGTCCCAATCGCTGACCGGCAGACCATCGGTGAGCAGGACGATGAAGTTACGCGAGCAGGAGTAGGTGACCGGGTTTACGTAGGTGTCCGGGCTGGTGGAGGTATCCACCGCGGCCAAGTCCTGGTCGGTGCGCCAGTGCCAGTAGTGGTATTCCGGACTCATGCCGCGGTAGTAGCGCGCCGCCTCCCACATAGTTTCGGCCAGCGGCGTCACGCCGCTGGCGGGGAGGTTGTCGATCGCGTCAAAGAGCTCTGCCCGGCTGTCCTCGATGCGTTCCATGGCCTTGATCACCTGACCGCCGTCGTCGAAGTTGAAGCGCATCATGCCGACGTTGACGTCGTTGACGGAGCCGAGCACGTTCTTGGCCACTTCCTTGAGGATGTCGGTGCGGCGCTTAAAGACGCTGGGCGGATTGGCGGCCCAGTTCATGTAGTTGCCGTCCACGATCTTGTAAGTGGTATCGGCGAGGCCGGCGCCCCAGACCAGTGACTGGTCCGGATCCGAGGTCCAGGGCAGGTTGTCCAGGCCCCGCTGGGCGAAGACTGCGGCGCCGGAGTCGGTCTCGCCGTGCAGGCCCGAGTCCCGCGCGCACTCGACGGGACTCGAGTTGTCACTCGGGTCCAGCCGCGCCCACTGATCCGTGTCGTCCTCGTCCGGATATTCCCGGTACTGCACGAACTTGTCCGTGTACGCGCCCGTCGCCCGTAGTTCGGCCGTAGCGCGGTCGCAGAAGAACGAATCCTTGTCGAGCTGGGCGAGGGAGACGGAGCAGTCCGGGGTCGCCGTGGTGTTGGTGGTCCAGTACAACTTGGAGCTGTCACAGGAGCCGCTGTAGTCCCGGTCCGGATCGTAGTCTTCCTGCACCAGTTCCTGAGTCTGCATACTGCCGGAGGAGTCCATGATGAACAGGATGTTCGGCCTGTCCTCGGGCAGCGTCGTCGGGTTCAGCACCAGCAGTTCGGTGTCATCCGCAAAGGCGCCGCCGCCGGCTGCCAGCGCGAGCAATGCACCCGCCGTCAGCGCTCGTATGTTCTGTGTATTCCGAGTCATATCCCTATCCTCGTGTCTCGAACGACCGCTTGCCGGAGGTCTCCGGCGGCGTGCTCACGTTGATCTGCCGCACACGGCTGTCCTCTAGCCGGTAGACGACCGTGCCCACCGCCTCGTCGCGGTCGTTCATGTTCAGGACCGCCTCGCGGAAGGCCCTGAGCGTCATCGTGCGGCCGTCGAAGACGTAGCGTGTCTCGCCCTCGACCCGCAGCGTCACCCGGTCGCAGTCGTCACATTCCCGCAGGATCACGCTGCCGAATTCGTTGGCGGGGAGCGTCAGATGCTTGACCCACACCTCGTAAGCCTCTTCTACTGCCGGCGGCGCTGCCGCCGCCACCTGGGCGAGGCCGGCCAGCGCCAGCATTGTCAGTGTCATCCGTAATCTCATGTCGCTGTCTCCCTCGGTGATCCTTCCGCCTCAGGGGCAGACGTCGGTGATGCCCTTCGGCCCGACGATGTAGAAGTTCTGGGTGTGCTCGGCGGTCGCGCCCCGGGTGGATTCCGCGGTCGCGATCGTCTGGAAATGGAATGCGGCAATGCCCTTGCCGGCGCCTATACTGAAAGCGGCATCCGGCACCAGCGTGTTGCACTGGTAAGTGGTGGTCGATTCCACCGTATCCGTAACGTTGATGGCATGCGGTGCGATGATATTCGGCGCCGCCGTCTGGAACGTGCCCTGTGCCAGCGCCTCGTCCACGCCGGATTCGGCGGCCTGAAATGCGCTCTCCAGGAACTGGTTGTTGCCGGCCATGGTGAGTTCGGTGGTGGCCGTGTTCATGCCGGAGATGGCCAGCAGCGTCAGGACCATCAGCAGGACCAGGCCCACTACCAGCGCCGCACCGCTCTGGCGCTGGCGCGTTGCATTGAATTTTTCGCTCGTCTGCCTCATGTGCGCACGTTCCTCAGCAGTATCGTTTTGGTCTTGACCATGCGGCGGAAGTTGTCGTTGAAAGCGCCCAGGTCGACGTCGGCGAGCTGGTAGTTCGTGTTGTCGGCGATGCCCGGCTCGCGCTCGACCGAGCGGACCAGCAGCCAGAGCCGCACGGCGATGACCCGGACCTCAGGATCGAATGCTCCGGAGGCCGGATCGATGATCGGGCTGTCCGGATTGACGTAACGGTCCACGGTGGCGTTCCCGTCCATGTCGAGGCCGAACTGCACCTGCATGTTCTCGACCCCGGGCACCACTTCCTCGTCGCGGATCACCGGCGCGCCGCCGACGGTGGCCAGAGACCGCCGCCGCAGGGACGGGACGGTCGGGAAGATGTCCGAGCTCGGCGAGACGTAGTACCCGTTGACCACCAGGTTATTGGTCTGGGTGCCGCCGCCCACGAAACCGCCGGGAGCCACGCCGTTCGAATACAGCTGGCCCTGCAGGCGCGTCGTCTCCAGCTGAATGACGCCCGCCGTGGGCGCGCTCGGCGTGATGCGCGCATGGCGCACGACGAAACTGTCGGAGTTCGGCATGAAGTCGCCGGCGCCCACGCAGGGCCAGTTGGTCGTGTTGTTGGCGCCCTCGATCGGTCGCAGCAGATCCGTCACGAAGTCGGCGCCGCAGCCCGCCGGGGGGGCGATGTTCAGCGGATCGGGGTCTCCCGTGAGGGCGCGGCCCTCGACGAGGTCAGGCCGGCTCAGCAGCCCCCAGTAGCTCGCCATGCGCAGATCGGGTTCCATGACGTCGAAGGCGAATTCTCCGTTCTCCTGCACCCGCGCGATGTTCTCGTTGACGATGTAGGCGCTGCGGCTCTGCACGTAGACCTGCACCGCGCCGATGATCAGGAACGAGCCGATCACCAGGGCGACCATCAACTCGATCAGCGTGACGCCCTGCTGGCGCCGGTAGGCGTGATTTGCGTTCATGGCATCCATCAGTTCATCGCCTGTACCTGGATGGTGTAGGAGGGCGGCGTCGGCTGACCCGCCTCGTCCCAGTCGACCGTGACCGTGTAGGTCCACGGTACGGTCGCCTGATCCAGCACGACCTGGACGTCGCCATCGGGCAGCGTCTGCTGGGCCTGCTGGCTCCACAGAAAGATGTCGTGCTGTGCCATCTGGTCGGCGTCGCAGTCGATCAGGCCGGTATCGCAGTCGTTGTCGGCACCGGCGCCGGTGTACGTGATGCCGGCGGTTCGATTGGCGCGGATCCGGTCGGCGACGTCGCCCGCCAGTGTCACCGCCTGGATGCGGAACTGGGAGGTGCGGCCGGCCTGCAGCGTCTGCAGGTACAGCCCGGCGATGCCGAGCATGCCCACCGACATGACCACCATGGCGATCAGCGCCTCGATCAGGGTGAAGCCCCGTATTCTCTCCATCAGGTTCGCGTCCATCGTCTCGCTCATCCGTTCTTCCTGCTCTTCCCGGTCCTGCTTCACGGGCAGCCGGCGCCGACCAGCACGTCGGCGACGTTCTGGACCAGGCCTACCTCACGCACCACCTGGGGCCGGCCGGGGCCGTCCATGCGCAGGGCGCGCGCTGCGGACAGCCCGCCGGCCGCCGGCACGTTACCGCGGGCGTCGCACATCAGGGCGCCGCGCAGGGCGGGGGCACCGCCCACGTCGCCGCGGCCGAAGCCCGTGGCGGCGTAGGAGAAGTAGTTGGAGCCGCCGTTGGTCTGCAGCGTGATCCCGTCCGGTATCCCGCCCACGCTGCGGATCACGTCTTCGCCGGCGTCGATCGCGATGTCGCCGTCGTCGTCCGCGAACACCACCCAGCCGTCGGCGAAGGTGCCGCCGCAGGCCGGGTTGGCCGCCTCGGCGTTCAGGCTGGAGCAGACCGTGACCGG
>Ga0102938_10002038_pt1 | contig 15365 bp, 10 predicted proteins | sample SalPonR2_B_D2_MG_FD_84516 | JGI IMG/M metagenome (GOLD analysis project Ga0102938, IMG submission 84516) | Salt pond soil microbial communities from South San Francisco under conditions of wetland restoration - Salt Pond MetaG R2_B_D2_MG | ecosystem: Environmental > Aquatic > Marine >...
ACCGACGACCGGACTGCATTTTGAAGACATCATCAAATTGCTTTCGGTGATGCAACGCTTGGTCGACGCCGGCAACAGCGTATTGGTGATCGAACACAACTTGGATGTCATCAAGTGTGCGGACTGGGTGATCGACATGGGTCCCGAAGCGGGTGCGGAAGGGGGACGCGTGGTCGTGGCGGGGTCTCCCGAACAGGTCAGTGCCTACGCGCTGGAAGCGCAACAAGCAAGAGGACGCAAACGGACCCGAATGCCGCGAAGTTATACCGGCGAGTTTCTGCACGAGGCACTGCAGCAGGCAACCCCGGCAACGCGTCGAGACACCGAGTCGACGAAGACGAAGACGAAGACGAAGACGAAGAAAAATCTGGCCGTAGATGCCGTGTCGAAACCGACCACCGATGGCGAAGAGGTCAAAGCAAAACCCTCCAAGGCCTTACTACCATGGCAAGCCCTCGGCCGTCGCTGGCACACGTTGGGCAAAGGGTTTCCTCAAAATGGCACGCCCGATTGGCCATTGGAATTGGTGGACCGCGCGTTTGCCTTGATGGAAGAAATCGCTGGGGAGGACTCGTTGGCCTTCGAACATCCCGACCGCGTCCAAGTCCATCCGGCGGGCTCGTCAGACCACTGGGCCGTGCTGGAAACCAAAGCCCTCGAGTCGCTCAAGGTGACTTTAGCCGGTCCCAAAGGGGCGATCGACACCGAACAACTGGCCGGTTTAAAAGTCGGGCAACCGGTCGCGGTCGAACAGAATGGCGAAACCCATGTCACGTTGCACTTGACTGACGTCAAGCATCTCCGCAGCCGGAAATTGAAGTCGTTTTTAAAGACGCATCTAGAGAATTCTCAGTAGCCGCCTGTGAGGCGGCTGGCGAAAGGCGCAGGTCGTTGTGGGTGCCGCCCGACGCGTGCTGCTAGGCAGTGAAGAGCGTTCCCAATTGGGCGTCGAATTGGCCGCGGGTGAGCACCGTTTCAATGCCTGCGGCGCGGGCCGCTTTTAATTTACCGACTTGCACATGCGGGCCGAAAGCGATCCAGCGTGCCGTGGGAAAGCGTTGGCTGCCGACCGTGTAGATTGCCGGCAAGAGATTGCTGCGTGTGGCTAGGTCGAGCACGATCCAGGCCAGATCGGGCGGTTGGTCAGCTTCCACGTCGGTAGTAGGCGCGTTGGCATCGTCAGCGGTTGTCCGTTCCGGCGGAAGGTTGCCCGACATCCGGAACGCATACCCAGCCGCTTCGGCTGCCGCGCGGACGCGCGAGCCAAACATGAGATCTCCGGACAGCAGCCAGATCGTTTTCGCGGTCATTAGAAACTTTCCTTCCGAGCATGTTCAACAACGTCATGTCCGCTTTGACCATCGGCGATCCGGATCGCTTCGACGACGGGCATCACGAAGATCTTGCCGTCTCCGATTTGCCCCTCGCGACCCGTCAGCGCCGACTCGCGCAGCACACTGAGGACCTCTTCGACAGAGTCATCCTGCACCACAATTTCGATGGCAAGCTTCCTCAGCAAATCGACTTGATATTCGACGCCGCGATAGGTGGCGGTTTGACCGCGTTGCCGCGCGTAACCTTCCGCATCCAGGACCGTGATATGCTCGATCCCCAGATGATCCAACGCTTCCCGAACCACGACCAATTTGGTCGGTTGAATAATAGCTATGACCAGACGCATTACAGTTCCTGAATCGGAGTAGGCAATTCGACGCGGGTACCGGCTTGGATGCTGGCCAGCATTGCGTCCAGTGTCTGCTGGGTTGCCAGCGAATGTTGGTGCAGCGGCGATAGATCAAAATCGGGATTTACAAACGCCGCAATCATCTTCTGTTCCTGGTTTCCGATCGATTCGTGAACCTGCGCCGCGCCGGTCCGGTCGTGCGTCCAAAACCGGGCCGCCTTGTCAGGCCAACAGCGGGTAAAATCATCGCAGACAATCGAGCCCGCATCGCCGGCGACCTCGAACCATTTTCGCGTCGTTGTATCGTAGCCACAGTTGACCGTTGCCGTCACGTCGCCGGGAAACCACAGCAAGGCCGTCACTCGGTAGAGCACGTCTTGGGAGTAACTGCCGGTTGCGAAAACGGCTTCGGGACGTCCAGCGAACCAAATCGGCAGGCCGGTGGCATACCAACCCAGATCGAGCAAACAGCCGCCGCCGAGAGCGGGCTGTAGCCGATGGTCTCCCGACTGAAAGGGTTCGTAGAAGGAAACCGCCGTCGTCAGGTGCCGCAGCGATCCCAGTTCGCCGCGCCGCGCGATGGCGGAGAATTGTTCGCTCCGCGGGTGATGCAACCATCCGGTGGCGTCCATCCAGCGGACTTGTCGTTGTGCACAAGCGGCGGCAATTTGTCCCGCCTCTTCGCTGGAGGTGGCCAGCGGTTTCTCACACAGCACGTGCTTGCCCGCATTGGCGGCGGCGACCGACCATTGGCAATGCAGCGCGGGCGGCAGTGCGACATAGACGGCATCGATATCGGACCGGTCCAGCAAAGCTTGATAGCCGCTCACGCCAGTTCCGGCGCCGTATTGCTGTGCATACCAATCGGCACGCTCGGAATCTCGACTGGCAATCGCCACGACCTCCACGTCGGGCGTCGATTGCAGGTCGGCGACCAATCGCCGCGTGATACGTCCTGTACCCAGAATTCCAAAGCGCATGGCAACCTGTAAAGCTTAAAAAGAGGCAAATTTTGCGTAGATCGTCCAAGCCCCGGTAACCACCATCAGCCCGGCCGAAATCCACAAGCAAGCGTCCCACCAAGTTCCCGGACGCAGACCGTCGACACAGCGATGGTAGCGGAAATACAAGGCGGCGGCAGCCAGCATCGGCAGCATCACGCCCTGTGCAACACCGCTGAGCAATACCAACTTGGCAGGTTCGCCGACAACCAAGTAAATCACCAAACATAAAACGGGGAAGAAGCCACTCAGCCGGACTACCCATTTCTGCCGTGTGTCCGGATCGTCCGCGATCAAACCGACCACACGCAAAGCATCCGAAAAGACCCTCGCGTGGCTGGCGTTGGCAATAAAAAACGTGCTGTATAAAACGGCAAATGCACCGAACAAAAAGATCGGTGCCGCCCAGGCGGAAAAGACGGGAACGTACATCACGGCGAGCGTTCGCACCATGCCATCCCCAGCAGGATCTAATCGCAGCGGATGCAGGATGGCCGCTCCGAGCAAGTAGAACGCAATCGTGGCAAAGGTGTAAATCACCATCGCTCCCCACGAATCGTACTGCATCACACGCAGCCAGCCTTTGGCCCGCGTCAGCCACTCCGCGGTTTGTTCGTAGCGACCGGTAAAGCGTGCGTAGCCGCGTTCCAAACACCAGTAGGGATACGTCACCAATTCCGCCGCACCGACCCCGATGATTCCGAAAGTTGCCAAAGCGGTGGCGATCGCCATCGTCGCCGACCCGTCGGGCAGGCCGGGAGTGAAACCGGTCAGCAAATTTTCCGAGGTGACTCGCCATGCGTCCTGTCGCTGCAACAAAAATAGATTGCCGACCGTCAAGGCGGTGAAGGTCGCCACCAGCGCCGTCGACAACGACTGAATCAAACGATAGCGCCCGACAACCAACAGCACCGAGGTCAAGCCCGCCACAATCGCCGCCCACATCGCGGCATCCGCGGGTGCACGCGTCATGAGTTGACCATCTTGGCGGACGCTGTACCGAACGTCGTAGGCGGTGCGCAATGCTTCCGCTGAGGGCGCATCCGAGTCAGCGGTTTCGGACGTCGACAATTTTTTCGCAGCGCCGGCACGTTGCATGATCAGCTCGCGTTTTTCGGCATCTTCGGCTGCGTTATAATCGCGTCCCATCTGCGTCAGCGGCACACTGATCGCCAACGCTTGACCCACGCCACCGACAATCCCGCCAAGCTGACTGATGCTGGCGATCCACATGATCAACCAATACCAAACCAACCAGTTTCCGCGTCCGCGAATCCTGGGGCCAGGCACTTCGGATAACGCGTGCAGCGTTGTCTTGCCGCTGATCAACGTGTAGCGACCAAATTCGATCTGAGTGAACACCTTCACCACACAGCCGATCACGATCAGCCACAGCAGGGAGAACCCGGCTTGAGCACCGGTTTTGGTCGTCGCGATTAATTCTCCAGAGCCAACGATCGAACCGGCGACGATCAAACCAGGCCCCGCATATCGCAAAATCCCAGGAACCGATTGCGGTGGTTGCCGGACGTCGTGTTCAGTGGGAACGCTCATTAGCCCAATGTTGGGAAAAGGGGGTCGCGAAAGCGGAGGAGGGAATCGATACCCTAGCCGATCCCGAGCGGATCGCCCAGCGACCCAATCGTCATCCGGCGGTCTGGCAACGCGACACCTAATCGCTCGCACTAGAGGCGGTGGATCGAGTTATGGATGACTCGTTCGACGACTTCTCCGTCAGCCAATTGGACTCGACAGCGGATTTCCATGCACCACGTGGGCTGCATATCGGGAACGCTCAACGTGACGGTACGTCCATCTTCGCTCCGCTGTGCGGTCGTAACGGGCAGCGTCTTGGTGTCGTAATGTTTCGAACCGTAATTCGCCGTCCGCTTCAATCCCCAGGTGGTGATCTGAAAATCTTCGGGCTGCGGCACGGCCGGCCCCAGCGACTCGCTGAACTGGAGCGTCAGTGTCTTGTCCTTCGCCTTCAACTGCGTCGGTAAGCCCGCCGGACGGCCCGTGTATCGCAACCGAAACAACCCGCCATCTTCGTGCTGGGTCCCGGCCCAAGCAAACATGCCGCACAGATACAGTTGACCGTCGGTGGGATGGAAACGCCCGCGATGCACTCCGGTGGGAAACATCGGGATCGGCAGCTCGCACATGCCGCCTTGAGCCACATCGCCAAGCTGCTCATGCGGCACGATGTACGCCTTGCCGTAGCCGTAAGAGAGATTCAGCAGGGATCCGTTCAGCGGTCCCCAACGATCGCTGTCGACCCACAGCAATTCCGCCGGAGAGCGATCAAAGGCATTGGTGATCCAGCACAGCGGTGGCTGCATCGCCGAATCGGAGGAATCGGTGACATCGTGGTAGCCAAACATATTGCCGTAGAACCCGCCTTCGCGGACCCAGTTAATGCGGTTCTTTGGATTCCAGTGGCCCTCTTGATCGGTCACAAAAAAGGTTCCGTCAGGATTCAAACAAACGCCGTTGGCGGCACGAAATCCGGTCGCCAAAATTTTGGTTTCGCTGCCGTCGCTGGAGACCTTCAGCAGCGTGCCATGATGCGGCACGACAGCCTTCAACGCGTGCCGCGCCGATTTGGCGTAATACAGATTGCCCTCCGCGTCGGCTTGCAGGCCCATGGCAAACTCATGGAAGTGTTCGGTGACCTGATGATCGTTATTGAAGCTCTCGTAGTAATCGGTTTCGCCGTCGCCATTCAGGTCGCGCAAGATGCAGATTTGATCCCGACAACTCACGAAGACTTGGTCATCTAAAATCTTCACCCCCAGCGGCTGGAACAGTCCCGATGCGATCCGCGTCCAGCGCAACTTCGGGGCGTCGCCCGTCGTTGGCTTCCCCGCAGTCGCTTCGGCGGTTGGAACGGCGTCGGCCGGCGCTGTCCTTAACAAACCATCGACGCGCCACACGTTGCCGTCCCAATCGGACACCGCCGCACTGTCGCCGTTGGAAAAGAAATCGATCCCGGTTAACCGCATGCGACAAAACCAAGGATTCTGACGTGGATAGGTCAATTGATCGACCGCGAACGGCCCTTGGTCAAACATCACCTCGGGTTCCGTCTCGATGGTCGTCCGCCAGCGTTTCGGGCCACCGTTCGTCTTGGCCTGCAGGTCGATCACTCCCGGCTGTGCGTCGACACGTTCCGCCACCGCGGCGGCCGTGGTGGCATCGTCGGTGCGGAGGTGATGAATCGTGAAAGACCGAGTCGTCGCGGTCGGCGGAATCTGGAGTCGCAGATTGCCCGCTTCCCAGCTCCACTGCAGACCGTCGGTCATGCCTTGCAAACCGACGGTCAGAGGCTGCGTCATTGACGACACAGCGTCGGCGGCGACGGGGACCGCATGGTGTCCTTGACCGCTGGCATCTTCGACACGCGTCGCTTCGGCACCGGGGCTGAACCGCAGGTCGACCAACCGCGCTGCGGATGCCTCGTCGCGACCCGCTGTATCTGATTGGATTTGGGTTTTGGCTTCCCATTCGGTTTCGGAAATCGATTGCTGGAAGAACGCAACCCGCTCGATCGTGCCGCGAAACGGCGACTTCGCGGGAAAGTTTTCCGCCGCCAGGCCGATCCGCAGTTCATGCCCCGCCACGCTTTGCTTCGGTCGCAATGTTCCGTGGGCTTCGCGCTTGCCATCGACCAGCAGCGTCACTTCGCCTGTCGCGGCCTGATAGATCACCGCCGCCGTGTGAGGCCGACCGTCATCGACGCGCCGTTTCGTTTTCAGCGCCCCCACCCAACCGATGTCGAAACAGAGCTGTCCGCCGCGCACGAACAGTGCTTTGGCATCGGGAACCCAAGCCGCTTGAGGCGCGGTCTTGGCGACCAGCGTTCCATCCTGCCGGGTCCGAAAGCGGACGATCAACGTGTAGTCTTGATCGAACATGTTGATCGCCTGCGCATCGGGAACGTGCAGGTAAGCTTGGCCGTCGAACTGTCCTGCCAGCATCCGTGACGAAAAAGCGTCCGCTTCGACCACCACCTGCTGCCAAGTCCGCGGGTCCAGTGCGGGGAGTGACTTCAGCGTTGCCGAGGGATCGAGCTGTGCGACTTGCATGACCAGCGGTTGCTGATGCGGCTGGACCTGCAAGTGTCGCCGTACCACGTCCACCGCAGCAGCCGCCTGCGTTTCGTTTACCGATTCGTTTTTGGTGGTGGCCGACGAGGCGGCAAGTTGTTCCAGCGAAGGCATCTCGACGATGGACGCGTCGCCGACGGTGTAATGCAACAGCGTGTCGGGCCCATGGGCGGACATCCCTTTGTAGTGTGCCCAATCGCGTCGCAGCGGACCGTATTGACGATCGTCGCGTCCTGGAACTCGTCGGTCGGTGAAATCTCCGGCCGCGTCGCCCCAGCCAGGTCCGGTGCCGTTCTCGAACAGCAGTTCTCCGACGACGCGCGGATGCACGCCGTGTCGCCCATTGAAGTGAATGCAGTTGTAATCGATGAATCTTTCCTGGCTGCCGGGAGTTGCCCGCCACGCCGCGGCAACGCGCATCGTATCGGTGTCATAGACGATCCAGTGGCTGCCTTGCGAAACGCCGCCGGCTCCGTGATCCAACCGAATCGAGTTACCTTTTTGCGCAAAGTTGTGGCCATCGGAACCGACTTCGATGGTCGCGATCAGATTGGGACCGTAATCCATCTGTTGCCAAGGCTGCGTTTCCGACGGTTCCGGCCCGAGGGTGTCACCGACCGGCAGCGCTGCCAAATAGTCATCGCTGACCTCGGTCACGCCCGCCGGATGATGCTCCTTCAGGTAGGCTTCGCGAATGTAATGAATCACGTCGTACTTTTGTCGCGGCACCATCCATGACTGGGCGATCATGGCACCGAAACCGCGCGTCAACGTTTGGTACATCGAAAACGGGTCACTACCGTTTTTGAGCTTGGCCGTGGCGAAGCGGGGGGACGTCGGCATCGATCCCGGCTGGTCGACCGTCCCATGACAGTTGATGCACAATCGCTGATAGATCGCCTTGCCACGTTTGAACGAATCTTGATTCCATTGCCCGATCAATTTCGCATGATCGACGTGGGCTTCGTATTCCGGCAACGGTTTGCTGGCCAATTGCGACGGCAGTGGCTGCAGTTGCCGCGCCCGTGCGACTCCGCCGTCGCGGATCTCTCGCAGGTAGGCGATCAGGTCTAGAAACTGCGTGCGACTGGTCAGTTGATTCACCAAACCGGCGGGCATTGCCGAGTTGGCTTGCGGCGTGACTTCTTCGACCATCTCGGCGGCAAGGGTTTGCATCGAGCCATCGGTCGGGTTGCGCAATTGAAGTTGCTGGTCGTTGGCATCGTCGACGCGCAAACCGGTCACCACTCGGCCATCGACCGTGACGACCGACACGACTTTGTAGGCAGGCTCGATTTCCAAGCTTGGTCGCAACACGGACTGCACCAATTGCACATCGCTGCGACGCGAATCGGCCACCGTCAAGTCAGGCGCCCAAGCGATTTCGGACGGCCCGTTACTGTGGCACTGGGTACAGGTCATCCACTGCTGATGAAACAGAATAGCACCTCGCTGGGCATCTCCCGATTGCTTCGCGTCGCTTGCCAACTGCTGAACGTCTTCGCTCAACAATCGCTGCTCGAGACCTTGCGGTACGGGGTTCCGCGGTGACTGGGCTTTGGCAACAGGTGGGCTGATGCCACAAGCGATTAGCAATGACCCGCTTAACACGAGTCGCAGACAGTGAGCGGGAGCAAGCATAAGGAGCGCTTTCGCGAGAGCAAGGCTTGAATGTTCAAACATCGCAGGGGCGGGGGGCGGGCAACCAGGTCATCGACAGGCAAAAAGACGTCTCGATCGACACCCGACGGATTGAGCAAACGAGGCGTAGCAAGCATCTTCCGAAGTTGAACTTTACTCGTTCGCGCAGCCGAACGCAAAGCTTGGCACCACGGACTCACGTCCGTGGCTACAGCCTGCCATGGCTTCGCCATTGAAGCGACCAGCGCCAGCCGTGGCCCGTGAACCTCAGGCGCTAGCCGTAGGCCGTGAACCTCAGGCGCTAGCCGTAGGCCGTGAACCTCTAATTAAACCGAAGGATTTGTGCCGGCGTGCTTAGAACAGGTCTTTCAGGCGATCGGTGATGCTACCGTTATCCGGGGTCGCTTGACGCCCCTCCAGGTAAGCCACCCAGACTTCGGGATCGTTGCCCAACTTTTCGCCCGTCACCTCCTCGAGGGACTCGATGGCAGTCAGCCGAATGGCGGGGTCGCGATCAGCCAGAGCCAACTTGAGCGAATCGGAAACCAACTGTCCACGATGCCGCGCGATCGATCGCAGGGCAGCCTGGCGGACATCCGCGTTTGTCGACTCGCCAGCCGTTTTTGCCAACAGTTCTGCCGCCTGAGGTTCCGGACGATTTCCCAGCACGTCACAGGCTGCCATGCGGACCTTCAGACTCTCATCGGTCAACGCTTCTTCAACCAACGTTAAAGCGGCCTCGCCTTGAATCGCTTCGGTGGCCCGCACGGCCAAGTGCCGCATATCCGAACTTGGATCGTTCGCCATGATCTTATTCAGATGAACCAACCACTGCGTACGCTCTTCAGGAGGCATTGCGGGGACCGTCCGCACCAGCAATTCCAGCTCTTTGCGACGCTGAAAGTCGGTCACCCCCAACGCCTCATCTTTTTTCCACTCCCGGACAAAATAGGGATTTGCGTGCTTCAGCGCGTACAGCGGCCCGTCATGGCAACCGGAAAGGGTCACGCACAAACCAGCAATCAGAAACAACGAACAACGCAACATTTTCGGACCTCTGTCCAGGGAATTCAGCAACTTCGAGTTGCCATGTAGCAAAACCCCGCGTCCCTTCGGTAGGCGAGTTTTTTTCGCAGACGAACGGGCCGGCGGCGAGAAGCGAAAAACAGGCCTCAACGAACCAAGCCGAGTTGGCTTGGACCTAAGGTGTCAACGAGCCATGCGATAACGTGTTCTGTCAAGCAACGGCTTGCGGACAGGAATCGCAATTTGAGACCATGCGTCTCATTGCGAGTCTTGCTAGCAGAGTTTCTTGATAAAGGGCGACTCGCAATTGTTTGGTATCGATCCGGCGAGTCCGTAAAGTCAAGTGATTCCGATAATTCTGTTGGATCTTCATTTGACGGCACGCTTTTTGTTCTAAAGGCCTCCCTAACGAGTTTTTGTTTTTTCACTAATTGGAAGGAATCCCAAGCATGTTGGTACTCAGTCGAAAAGAAGGCGAGCGTTTGGTCATCGGCGAAAACGTGATCATCACCGTCAATCGCATCTCCGGCAATCGCATCACGCTGGGCATCGAAGCTCCGCGTGACGTTCGGATTGTGCGTGGGGAACTGGAACCCAAAGGCCCTGCCCCTCAACAGGCGAAACCTTCCCGGGAGTCGACCGACCAGCCCCCCTCGAACCAGCGATCGACGCAGATGGCCTTCATTGAACTCGACGCAGCTCAACTGGAAAGCATGGTGGGCTGAGCCGATTGCGTGCTACGGAAAATGCTTCGTCGCGCACCCCTTGCCAGTCCGTCATTGACGAGCCAAGGGTTCGTGCAAGTGAGAGATCGTCAATTTGCCAGCAAAGCAATGTGCGACATCGCTTCCCATTTTCCGTGGCCGATTTTGATAATTGGAAGTGAACTGAAAGCCTTGTGACTCCAAATCCATGAATTGCACGTCCATGGGCGAATCATCGACGTCGCAAATCTGCCGTGGTGGTGAATCCCCCGGATCAATCGCCGGCAGATTGACGTTTCGCAGAAAGGGCCCCTGCGGCACGTGGGTGATCGCTTCGGTGAGGAGATCATAGATCCAGGCAGGCACATGGTCCCAGGTACGTGGCCGCTGAGGATGCCGGTAATGTGAGATCGCGACGGCTGGCAAGCCGCGCAGAAAGGCCTCTTTGGCCGCGGCAAAGGTGCCGCTCATTAATAAGTCGACCCCCAAGTTTCCGCCGTCGTTGACGCCTGAAAGCACCAACTGCGCGTCGGGTGCAAGCTTGGTCATCGCCAGCCGCACGCAATCGACCGGAGTCCCATCCACGGCCCACTCCCGCGGTGCTTTCTGGAACATCCGCAGCGGACGCCGCGTCGTCACGCTATGACCGCATTCACTGCGCTGCCGGTCAGGGGCCACAATCGAATACCGCACACCCAGGTGGGTCAACCGGGCGACACTGTCACGTAAAGCTGACAGTCCCGGAGCGTCGATGCCATCATCATTGGTCAGCAAGATATGCATGCTTCGAAAAGTACCTGAATCGCGAAACGAAAATTTTCGGCCGAGAACGGGGTTTCAGAACAGGGTTTGAGACCGGGGGTCCAGAGGCTGAGCACGAAGGCGAGAGCGGATGCGGCTTGATCGATGGCTGCCTGGCTCCGCTAGACGGAGGGGCCGCTGGACCGAGGGACCGATCCCCCAGTGACAGCACGGCCCTTAACGCAGCGCCCGCCGAAGCACATCCTCCACGCCTTCGCCCAACCTCGCTAGCAAATCAGCTTCGGCTGACAGCACAGGATGATCAATCGTCAATAAACAGTTGGCCGCATGATCGGCATTTGGCAAGGCAAAAGGAATCCGGCAGCGTCGCGGCGAGACTTTCCCGGCCGAACGATAGCCTGTCCGGATCGGCAGGTTCCAATCGCTCGCAACCTCGACGGCTCGGTTGCGAGTCCTCGCATCGGGAGCGAACCATGCCCATTTGTAGTAATCGGGCTCCATATCGGCAGGGGAGCTAGCCAAGCTTGGCTGTTTGTTTAGCCACCAACCGGCGGTCTGATAACGAGCAACGGCCGTGGAAAGCCGCGAAACGGCGGCAATTCTTTTACGCTTCATTTCCGGTAAGCGAGCCAACTGAGGCAGCAATGCCGCAGCCTGCAGCGGACTGAGCGGAACGCTGTCGCTCGGGCGGTTTGCTATCACCGCGGCACGTTGGGCGAGCCTCCGATCGGCGGTCAACAGGGCTCCGCCATGACCACTAGTCAATGTTTTGCTGCCGCCGAAGCTGAGGATTCCCACATGCCCCCAGTTGCCGACCGGTCGCCCGGCTAGCACCGCCCCTGGGCAGTGGCAAGCGTCCTCGATCAGTAGCACGTCGTTCGCGTCGGCCCAGGCTCGGAGGCTCGGCATATCGGCCAAGGCACCGTAGAGGTGCGACACCACGGCGGCTCGCGTCTGCGTGGTCGCGGCAAGCTTTAGTTGCTCGGCGTCCACGGCGACCGATCGCGGCAAGCAGTCGACCAACAGCGGCTTCATTCCCAGCAACTCAACCGTCCGGCGAATTCCAGGGAAATCGAAAGCACAGACGGCGACCTCGTCTCCCGGTGCCAACCGGCCTGCCCGCAGAGCCAACTCAATGGCCGCGGTACCGCTGGCGCACAACTGCACCGAGGGAGCCTCGAATTGTTCCGCCAGCCGCTCGGCCAGCGTGACCGTGATCGGCGCATGGTACTGCCCCCACTGTCCAGACCGTAAAGTCTCGGCGATCGATTCACCGATCTCCGGCCAGTCGGGCGGCCAGGAAGGCCAATGGGGAGGCTTGATTTGGGCAGGCAATCGTTAGTTCGTCGGCGGAGGGCTGGGCTTGTGGCTGGTTTTCCAACGGCCTATTATGCCGCGTTTGACGATCTCGTGAAGGAATGCGGGTTCTCAAGAAGTTCCCGCCACACGTCCGCATTACCGACGAACCTGACCGTGATCCCCCTAAAGCCGCTCGCTTTATTTGCTGAGTCCTCCGCTTATCGTCTTTGTGACGCCTTCTTTCTGCTGGCTCAGGAGCTCGGTGGAGAAGGGGCTGGTGGTGAAGCCGAGCCCATCAGTCCGCTACAGCGGATTTTAGGCAGCCCCTTCGTGCTGGGTGGTGGGTTGCTGGCGTTGTTTTACATCATGGTGTTATTGCCAGAAAAACGCAAGAAACAGCAAGCCGCCAAACAACTCAGCTTGCTGAAAAAGAACACTCGGATTGTTACCGTCGGCGGGATTCACGGCGTGATTGTCTCCGCCCCAGCGGATTCGGATGTGGTGACTATCAAAACCGACGAAAGCAGCAACAGTCGCCTGCGGATCAATCGATCGGCGATCGCGACGGTGCTGGACGATGAAAAAAGCGACGCCAAAAAAGAATCGGATTCTTGAGCCGACTCGGCGAGAAATCGCTGTTCGGCTGTCCGTTTAAAGAAATCCCTGACATTTCAACCTCATTTCTTCCCCGATACCGTTTAATTCCATGATGGATCTTTTGAATTTTTCCGCCTTGGCCGATGGGGGCCAAGTTGCATTCGGTCAATTCCTGATGCTGGCCAACGAGGTACAGCAACAGGAGGTCGTGGAAGAAGGCTTCGACTGGGTCAAGCTCGCTTGGCTGGTTGGCGTTGCGGCCGTCTTAATTCTGCCGTTCGTGCTTGGTAATTTCTTTGCCAAGCAACTGCGGATGCCTGCCGACGGTACGCGGATTGGCGTCGTATTGCTGGCGTTGATCGCTTCGGTGTGCGTGCTGGTGTTCGGGACGTTGAAGTACGGCGTCGACTTGAGCGGCGGCACGATCCTGGTCTACGAGATGGCTCCGGAGGCGGCACGAGAACGGGCTTTGGCGGGTGAATCACGCGTCACCGCCGAAGATGTAGTGCCTTTCTTGATCAAGCGAATCAATCCAGCGGGCACCCAGGAAATCGTCGTTCGGCCCTACGGCGAAGAACAGATCGAAATCATCATTCCCGAAGTCGACCAAAACGAAGTCGGCCGGATTAAAAACATTATCGAGCAAGCCGGTATCCTGAAGTTCTCCATCGTTGCCAACGGCCGCGATGATGCCGAATTGATTCGTCTGGCAACCGCCCAAGCATCGCAGCAAGATCCAAATTTGCGGATGGCCAAAGTCGTGTTCGATCCTTCCGGTCGGGCCGCGGGATATTGGGCCACCGTCGACCGCGAAACGAAGCCCACCCCATCGGGCTTGCGTCCGCTCCGCGTGGCCCCTTCGGACAGCACGGTCCGCAATCGCGCCACCGGTCGTTTGATTCAATTGCCTCCCGCCGCGGCGGCCGACCCCGAAGCGGCCGCGTTGTACCTTGCTCAGGCAGGCATCGAGCAGATTCAGATCTTGATGGTTAATCGTCCCGGCATGGATGTCACCGGTGAAGATCTAGCGATGTCCTCGCGTGGACTCGACACCGACGGCAGTCCCGCAGTGAACTTCAAGATGGACGGGCCTGGCGGAAAACGCTTCTATCGCCTGACGCTGGAAAACAAGCCCGAAGGCAACTTCAAGCGACGCCTGGGAATCGTGTTGGACGACGCCCTACTGTCCGCTCCCTCGCTGAATTCACCGATTTCCGGTGCCGGCATCATCAGCGGAAATTTTACAACCGAAGAAGTTGACGAATTGGTCAACATTCTCCAAGCCGGAGCGTTGCCTGCCGCCCTGACGCAGCAACCGATCGCGGAAAACCAGATCGGCTCGACCCTGGGGGCTGACACGATCAGCAAAGGATTGTGGGCAATCGGCGGTTCGTTAGCCGCGGTACTGGTGTTTATCTTGATTTACTACCGTTTTGCCGGAATCGTCGCCTGCATCGCTTTGGTGTTGAACCTGGCGATGACCGTGGCGGTGATGATCCTGATCAGCCAACCGATCACTCTGCCGGGCCTAGCCGGGCTGGTATTGACGGTCGGAATGTCGGTCGACGCCAACGTGCTGATCTTTGAACGCATCCGAGAGGAACTGAAAAAGGGTGCTGCGGGCCGCATGGCGATTCGCAACGGATTTGCGCGAGCCACCACGACGATTATCGATGCGAACTTGACGACGTTGATCACAGCAATCGTGCTGTATGCGATCGGCACCGACCAGATTCGTGGCTTTGCCGTGACGTTAATCCTGGGAATTCTGTTCAGTATGTTCACCGCGATTTACATGTCGCGAACGTTCTTTGATATCGCCGAGCGTCGCGGGTTTATTTCGCTGTCGATGTCCGACCTTGCCAATCGGGTGCGCGGCGAAGGCGCGCCCTTCAACTTCATTCAGTTGGGCCGCGTGACCTTGCTCGCTTCGCTGGTGCTGGTCGTCGCGGGCGGGTTGGCGATCTATGCTCGTGGAGCGACGATTCTCGATATCGACTTTGCCGGCGGGTCATCGTTGACCTTCCAACTGAAGGAACCCCGCGATGCCAACATTGTTCGTGGGTTTGTCGAGAAAGCCCTGAATCCGAGTCCCGAACAAGATCGGATTCAGTTCACGCTTAACAGCGTGACCATCAATTCGCTTGGCGAAGATGCCGATCGCTTGGTCTACAAAGTTGATACCGCGATCGAAGACGTGAATGAATTGAAAGCCATGATCCGCGAAGGTTTTGGGGCAGAAGAGGACATCGAGCTGGTGACCTACAGCGTCGAATTGATGCCAGGCAACCAGCCAGCGGTCGAGGACAGTTCGCTGGTTCACCCAGCGACCGATACGCAGTTCGTCGCCTTCCGCCCTCAAGATCCCGCTCCAGCAGAAGGGGAAGCACCGCCAGCCGAGGAAGCTCCAGCAGAAGAAGAAGCTCCGGCAGAAGAAGAAGCTCCGGCAGAAGAAGAAGCACCGCCAGCCGAGGAAGCTCCAGCAGAAGAAGAAGCTCCAGCAGAAGAAGAAGCTCCAGCAGAAGAAGAAGCTCCGGCAGCC